>ERZ773237.1056-NODE-1056-length-25714-cov-2.839004_pt1 | contig 25714 bp, 10 predicted proteins | sample MGYA00580990_ERZ773237 | MGnify/ENA primary metagenome ERZ773237 (study PRJEB29015, sample SAMEA2737749) | human gut metagenome | biome: human gut; feature: human-associated habitat; material: faeces | place: China | collected 2012 ...
CGAAGAAGGAGAGCTCTTGTTCGTTCGAGGTAGAGGGAGCCGGTAATTTTTCGATATTATATTGGGGCAGATAGTTTTGCAACGTTGCTCCGTCTACGTCTCGGTTCGTTTCGAAAATAGAGATTTGTTCGGTGATATTTTTTAGCTGCCTTACATTTCCTGGCCAACGATAGTTGAGCAGTACGGTGCGTGCATCTTCCGTCAGCTGGATTACGGGCATTCGGTAACGCTCCGCAAAGTCCGTAGAAAATTTACGGAATAATAGGAGAATATCCTCAGACCGTTCTCTCAATGGGGGAATTTCGATGTGTATCGTGCTGAGCCTGTAATACAAATCTTCCCTGAATTTTCCTTCCGAAACGGCTTTTACCATGTCCAAGTTGGTCGCAGCGACGATTCTTACATTGGTTTTCAAAACAGTGGAAGAACCGACTTTTAGAAATTCTCCGCTTTCGAGTACGCGCAATAATCGAGCCTGAGTCGTGAGGGGTAATTCGCCGACTTCGTCCAAGAAAATTGTTCCTCCGTCGGCTTCTTCGAAATAACCTTTTCGTGCAGATAATGCGCCAGTAAAAGCTCCTTTTTCATGCCCGAACAATTCGGAATCTATGGTTCCTTCGGGTATCGCTCCGCAGTTTACGGCAATATATTTTCCATGCTTTCGGGAACTGTTGGCATGTATAATCTGTGGAAAGAACTCTTTTCCCGCACCGCTTTCTCCGGTAATAAGCACAGCCAAATCGATAGGTGCGATTTGTAGAGCTCTTGTAATGGCTCGAATCAGACCCGGAGCATTTCCTATAATGCCGAATCGTTGTTTGGTTTGCTGTATTTCTGCCGGAATCATCTGTTTTCTAATAAAAATGTATTTACAAATATAGCGAAAAGTAAATGCAGAACGAAATGAATAGATTCGTTTTCCAAACTGAACCGATGCTATTTCTGCATTTTATGCAAAGATAGTGCAAACAAGAGCAGAAACCAATTTATTTGTTTGTGCCGAGTGTAGCCTATTTTCGCATTTTATGCAAAGATACATATTTTTCTATTTGTCGGGCAAAGCGATAATGTGATTTATCGGCGAGATTTTATCGGTATAGAGACTTATTTGAACTTTTTAAGAGAATTGTAATTCTTTTATTTCTTTGGGAATAGGATAGAATTTCTGTTTGCTTTAAAATTCATTATTCCGAATGTGGTATGGAAATTCTCGTGAAAATATATCGAAAGACATCAAGATTTTCATAATTTTGTTTTTGATTGATATCATTCTATGAAATCGTTTTTGAAATTTAGAGAGAGAGGAATATATTTGTATATGGCTAGTTATTTAGATTACAGAGGTTAATCTAACCGACACCGGGAAGAGATATTTAGGATATCGGAATCGGGGTGATAAAACCATTGAGGAAACTCGCTGTCGCCGTATTTTATTTTTGAATTTTTGTTTTGTATGAGAAGACGCTTGCTTTATATTTATCTCTTATTAATCGCAGGTATTATAGCGTGTGAGACAGTTATTGTCGAAGCGGCTCCCAATTTTTATTTCAAACAATTATCCCAACAAGATGGGCTTTCTCAAAATTTTGTGCGTTCTATCATGCTCGACCACGATGGTTTTCTGTGGGTCGGGACGAAGTCGGGGATAAGTCGTTTCGATTATCACGAGTTCAAGAATTATTCGTCTGTTCCCGATTCAGCCGCTTCTTTACCGGGCAATTTAGTTCATTTCATTGTTGAGGATGCCCGTCATAATATTTGGATTTCGACCGATAAGGGTGTATGTGTTTATCAGCGGGAAAGCGACGATTTCAAGACTGTTCTTTGGAGGCAGAAGGCTTTGCAGGCTCATTCTTATTTGTTGACTGACGATGCTCTTTTTTTGGGAGGAAGGGGAGTAATATACCGATGGGATTATCACCGGGCTGTCATGGATACGGTTCCTGTTCGGTGGAAAGATAAGTCATACGCGTTTTTCAATCACATGATACCGTGGTCGGAGCATTGCTGGGTATTATCGTCGAGATGGAACGGATTGTGGCTATTGGACTGCCGTACAGGGGAAATAGAACGACCGACGTTCTGTAAGGAGAAAGAGATTATGTCGGTCAAAGTCGATACCCAGGGAGATTTGTGGATTTCGCCCTATGGCAAGGGGCTCGACCGGTATATCGACGGCGGTAGAAAACAAAAGCATTACGATGTGTCGAACTCAGATCTAACCAATAATGTGATTCTCGATATAGAAGAGCGGGACGGTTCTTTATGGCTGGCTACCGATGGCGGTGGAATCAGTATCTTGAACTTGAAAGACGAGACTTTTTCCAATATTCGATATACGCCCGGCAATATCTATTCATTTCCGTATAGTTCGGTATTTTGTTTATATAAGGACAGGGACGACAATATGTGGGCCGGAACGATACGAGGTGGATTATTCGGCATCAAAGAGGTACATATGAGAACGTATCGCGATGTTTCTCCGGGCAATCATTACGGCATGAGCGATAAAACGGCATTGTGCTTATATGAAGATGAGGACGGAATTATCTGGGTCGGGACCGATGGCGGGGGACTGAACCGTTTGGAGCCGAAGAGCAATAGATTTACCCACTATCCCAATACTTACGGATATAAAGTTGCCTCGATAACCCGTTATAACGAGCGAGAATTATTGATGTATTTTTTTTCCAAAGGGTTATATTTGTTCGATAAACGTACGGGTAATTTAAGGCCTTTTACTTTATTGAACGATAGGCGTAACGAGGAGATTATACATTCGGGCATATCGGTCAATGTCGATTATTTCGATACCGATAAAATCCATTTATTTGCGGACAAGATATATACTTATGATAAATCGACAGGCTCTTTTACCATTGCGCATGTTGCCGATTCGTCTCGGTATTACGGTACGGTTCAGCGGTTTTATTCCGATAAGGATATTACCTATCTTTTTGGCCGCAATTATATCTTGCGGCTCGACCATGCGGAGAATGCTGCTGTGTGTCTTCTTGCTTTCGGTTCAAAAGCGGTCATCAATGCGGCTTGTAGGGACGACGAAGGAAACTTTTGGATAGGGACCGACAAGGGGCTGTTCCACTACGATGTGAATACCCGGGCGTTGAACGAAATAAAAACAAATATGTTTAGGGAGGTGACTTCGGTTGCCTATGCCAATCAATATCTGTGGTTAGGCGCCGACGGTCTGCTTTTCCGATATTCCATAGGCGAGGATAAATTTTTTATTTACGGCGAATCCGACGGCGCTATACCTAACGAATATTTGCATAAATCTACTTTGGTAACTCGGGACGGAGCTCACATTTATATGGGCGGTGTAACCGGACTTTTACATATCGATCGGGAAATATACAAGGAGTACAATTCCCTCTCTCCTTCGTCGGTCGAGTTGTCTGATGTTGTTCTCGATGGAAAATCGGTGATGAACAAAATGGGCGATACAGACCGGAGCTTGCGTGTTGCATGGAATTATACTTCGCTCACTTTGAAGACGATGGTACGGGAGAAGGATATTTTCAGGAAGAAGATGTTCCGGTTCAACATCGAAGGCCTCGGTCGATCGGAAATAGAAACTTACGACCATACTCTGACTTTATATACTTTGCCGGCAGGTACATATAGGGTAATGGCTTCGTGTAGTACGGAAGACGGCGGTTGGAGCCAATCCCGGTGCATATTACAGATAGAGGTTGTTCCACCGTGGTGGAAATCGTTTTGGTTTATCGCTCTCGTGGTGATTGTAGCGGCCGGTTTGTGCTATTTGATGATAAGTTACACTGTAAAAAGAAAAAATTCCCGGTTGCAACTCGAAATGAAAGAGAGGGAACGTAAAGTGTATGAAGATAAGGTAAGGTTCTTGATCAACGTTAGTCATGAACTTCGAACACCTTTAACTTTGATTTATGCTCCGTTAAAGCGACTTTTAAAAAGCGGCACTGTCGATGATACGCTGAAAACACAGTTAATGCAGATTTTCAAACAGGCCCGTCGTATGCGCAATATCATCAATATGGTACTCGATATGCGGCGTATGGAGGTGGGATATGAAGCATTGCATTTGGCTCCTTATTCATTGAATGAGTGGGTAAGGGCTGTCATCGGGGATTTTTCGGAAGAGTTCGAGTCCAAGAAAATAATGCTTCTTTTCAATCCCGATGAGACGATAGATAAAATCTCTTTCGATAGAGAGAAATGCGAGATCGTATTGTCCAACCTGTTGATGAATGCATTTAAATTCAGTGAGGAAGGAACTGTGGTAACGGTCATCACCGAACGTAGAGAAAGTTGTGTGCGCATTTCTGTCAAGGATCACGGAATAGGATTGAACGAGAATGACCTATACCATTTATTCACTCGGTTCTATCAGGGAGATCACCGGTTGAGCGGCAGCGGTATAGGTCTGTCTTATTCTAAGACTCTGCTGGTATTGCATGGCGGGGAAATAGGTGCATACAATAACGAGGACAAAGGGGCCACGTTTTGGTTTGAGTTACCGTTGGCATATAACGACGAAGATGTCGCATGTGCTCCGGGTATGTATTTGAACGATATAGGATATGCAACCGATATGCCGGAGACGACAGTTCCCGAAAAAGATTTTCCTCTCCAAGATTATTCTATTCTCATTATCGATGACGAGATGGATATACGTTCTTTTATTAAAACTTCATTTTCCGGTGTTTTTAAACAAATTTATACGGCCGATGACGGAGTGAACGGTTTGCATGCCGTTCATCAGTACCAACCCGATTTGGTGATTTGCGATATTATGATGCCCCACATGGACGGATTCGAATTTTGTCGTTTGTTGAAGAGCGATATTCAAATCAGTCATATTCCGGTTATCTTGCTCACTGCAAGGGATAACCCCGATAGCCTCGCAGCCGGATATAAATTGGGCGCAGACTTTTATCTTGCCAAGCCATTCGATGACGATGTGCTCTTGACAGTTATACGCAATTTGTTATGGAATAGGGAGCAAATAAAGAACTATTATCGCGATGCCGTACAGGTTTCTATCATGCCTAAAAACCAGACATTCAGTAATGCTGACGAACAATTTTTGTTGAAATTGAATAAGCTGGTGTTGGATAATATAGATAACTCCGATTTAGATGTGAAATATTTAACGGTCGAAATGGGCATGAGCAGAGCTTCTTTGTATAACAAAGTGAAGGCATTAACAGGTTTAGGCGTGAACGATTTAATCAATCGCATAAGGATCGAACAAGCCATGAGATTGCTTACCGATACCGATATCCCGATCGCAGAGGTATCGGAGCGTATCGGGTTTTCCAATGCTCGTTATTTCAGCACCTGCTTCAAGCAGTTTACATCGATGACTCCTCGGGAGTACCGAGAGCAGAAAAGGAACGAGCCATCGGCTTAATTTCAAACGTTTTGTTTTTTCTCAATAGCCTGTTATACTTGTTTTAGACGATTTCGAAAATGATTTAGACAATTTCGAACATGCCTTTGTTGGGGGCGATTTTATATTTGCATTCGTGAAAGCAAATTATTTTATTGTTTAATTTCTTAATTCTTGTATGTATGAAAACGAAAGCATTACTTATTTCGACTTTATGTTTGCTGGGTGCTAATTATTCATGGGCTGCCGATGAAGATGTTACTCCCGGTCATTTGAAATTTGCCGATCAAGCGGTCGGTTCGTATGAATTTGTTCATTATTCTTCGCAGGGAGCCAATCCTGTTTCACCTTATCCTACCGAGAAGTTGAAAGAGGAGGGTACTGTCGTGTTGACCGGAGGTCAAGTTAAAAATGAAGATGCCAGTGTGGCCGGCTTTAATAAAGGGTGTCACATCGTTGCTTCGGATTATGGAAATATGTTGTTGATAAAAGGGGACGGTAGTGCCGAAGAACCCACATTGTCAGCCGCTGATGCTTTGGCCGGGTATATAAACGTCAGTATGTTTACACAAACAGATTTCCCGGTTAATACTCCGGTACGTTTCCATTTCGTGTCGAAAGTAGTAGGAGATCCTATAACTGCGGATTATAAGATTTCTGTTTGGAATTTCGGAGGGGCAACGACCAATGTACCACTCCCCGAAACTACTACTTACAGTTCGATCGATACGAAATGGTGGCCGATATATGCCGATTTGAATATTGCCGGAATTACAGGCGACGATAGGATTCCTTTGCGGATACGGTACAATATTCCCGGAGGACACTTGGGCAATCGAGCCATTTATATCGCAACGATACAATTTACGGCTAATCCGAGCGGAGAATGTCCTGAGTTCGATCCTGTGAATTTCGATGGTTGGGATACCCCGAATGGATCACCTGCTACTGGTATTGACGCGATAGGTGAGACCAACGGATTCGTGGCATGGGATAGTCAGTATATCTATTTGAACGATATAGACTTCGGGACCGAGGTATTTATCTATTCGTTGAACGGTGCATTGGTGAAAACCGTGAAGGTAACCGATTCGTTCGTGGAAGTTCCGATGTCTCGCGGTGCTTATGTGGTGAAATATGGAAACAAAGCATCGAAAGTCGTGCTTTAATGACTTATAAATGAGATCTATAAAACCGAGGATAAATTTCCTCGGCTTTATTTTTCTTTGTTTTGTTATACTCTTAAATAAAATATGCATGAAAACGAGGATTCTTTTGCTTATTCTTTTCAGTTCGTTTTTTTATGGTTCGCTGTTTTCACAGACTACAAATTTTGCGTTACGTTTCAATGGTGACGGAAAAGTCGATTGCGGAACTATATCGGACTTAAATAATTTGGATCTTTATTCGGTTCAGTGTTTGGTGAATCCGTCCGAATGGGTGGAAAATGCTTATGTTTTTAAACGAGGAAACGGAGACGAAGAATATTCTTTACGGTTCGGAACCTCGGGGCAGTTGATTTATAAAACAGCGACACAAGAATTTATCGTAGCGAACGATTTGCCGATAGGTTCGTGGACGCAACTTACCATTTCGGCATTTGCCAATGGAATCGATGTGTGGACTAATGGTGAGAAAAAGTGGATTGCCAATACCGGTGGAGCAGTTATTCCTGAGACATCGGAGCCATTTGTCATAGGAGAAAACTTTAAAGGACGTATCGACGAATTCCGTTTCTGGAAAACGGAGATGCCGGGTGCTGAACCCGAGAACTTGATGTTCCGTAATACGGTGAACAAATTCCACCCGAAATATGACGATCTTCTGTTCTATTACAAGTTTGACCAAGACCAGTGCGAAGATATTGTGGATTATAAATTGGCACATCATGGCGAGCCCACAAATGTGACGCGCGAAGCCGTTATCGATAACGATTACTTTAAATATAGAGTGGTAACGGGTTATTCTTCTTTCGTGCGTCATTGTGACCGTTTGCAGATAGATAGGGATATGCATTTGATGACTAATGATTTGATATTTCTCGATGCGCAAGTGTCGGGCTATACCGGAGCAGTGACGATGACTTACCCCGATAATCAAGGTGTGCTGTCCAATGCTTCGTATGTGGCCGAATATGAAGGGCGAAACGGAGTTCTTCATTTGAATGGCGAAGGCGCCGGCATGAATGTGAGCGAAGAAGTTTTGCAGAATACCGGAGGGCTTCCAGCAATGAATTACGCTACTATCGAGGCTTGGATTTCTATTGAAGAATGGCGAACGGGGGCAGCGATTTTTAATAAGAGCGATGAATCCAATCAGTTTTCCATAAAATTGGGCGATGAGTCGAAGAAGGAATTGTTGGTAGGAATCAACGGTTATACGTATAATTTTGAGAATGCGCTCACTGCCGCAGGTTGGGAACATATTGCCGTGTCTATCGTTTCGACGACCGGTCGGGCTATATCCCGTATTCGGCTGTTTACCGATAGCGGAGCAAGTCAAACTTATGCCGATAACATTACGACGATACCCGACGAAGACGATTTTACATTTATGAATACTTCAGCCGATGCTGTTATCGGGGAGAATTTCAAAGGATACATCGACGAGGTAGCGATTTGGGGAAATGCCCGGACAAGCGCCCAAATAGCACAGGATGCCGCCGGAACGTCTGGTGACCTCACTTTTCCCAGCGGTGGCGACGGAGCTATTTATTTGTTGTCGTATTGGCAATTCAATGATGCAGACAACCCCGGAAAAAACACTCGGAGCTGGAAGGAACTGTTGTCACAGATTAGGAAAATGTATGATGGTTACAGGGGCTTCAAGATACGTTTGGGTTTGATCTCTTCCGACAGTGAGAACGGGAACAAGGTGTGGCCTTCGCATATTTCGGATGCTGCATGGCGCGAACGATTGGCTGCGGACGTCGCCGAGTTGCTGCCTTATTGCGACGGTATAGATGTCGATTTCGAGTGGTTGTATAGCGGCGATTCGAGGTGGACTTCGGGATATGGCCCGATGGTAGAGGCTTTGCGTGCTGTTATTCCCGAGGATAAAGTGTTCAGTGTTTCGTTGCATCCGGTAGCTTATTTTCTGCCTACGAAGTGGATCGATATGCCCGATTATTATACCTTCCAGATTTATGGGCCTCAGGTGACTTGGTTTGCGTATGACAATTATGTTTCGGCGTATAATAAGTTTGTGTCGTGGGGATTTCCGAAAGAAAAAATAGGTATGTCTTATCCTACTACGGCGACGACAGGAAGCAACGTTACAGGATATAAAAATATTGTAGCTGCCAATCCCGATTTGTCTACCGATGCGAATACGGCGACTATGTCGGGGTCCTCTTATACTTTTAATGGTGTCGATTGCGTAAAGGACAAGATGAACTTCATTCTCGAACAGAATAGCGGTACAGTCATGTATTTTGACATGGGGAACGATGTGGCAGTTTCCAACCCGTTGAGTTTGATTCGTGCTGCGAACTCGGTTATTTCGGCCAATGTAGATACACTAATCACTCGGACAGACGGGGTGTCTTCACTGCCGGTTTTATCGAAAGAGGGAAAAAAAAAGACCAATCTCATTTGTAATGACCGGTCGGGGGAAATAGTAGTGCTTTCGACATCGGATGCCGATTTATCGCAGATCGCTTTTTTCTCGGCTTCGGGTGTCCTTTTTCGGGACGAAAGAATATCGGGAAAGCAATATACCATATCGACCGATCGTTTTTCTCCGGGTGTGTATATCGCTCGGGTGAGGTCGTCGGAAGGAGTAGATGTTTTTAAGTTCAGGATTAAATAAGTATCTTAAAATATAATTACATGAAAATAAAGGATATGATTAGACAGGCTTTGTCTGTTGTAATTGTCATGCTGTCGGGCATGCAAATTGCATACGCACAAAGTATAACCGTTCGGGGTAATGTCCGTGACGATGTTGAACCATTGATGGGCGTTACTGTACAGGCGAAAGGTACGACAAAAGCTGTGGCAACCGATTTGGACGGAAATTATACGATTTCTGTACCGGATAAGAATGCTGTACTCGTGTTTTCTTACGTGGGTTATCAGAAACAAGAAGTTAAGGTAGGTGATAAGACCGTTGTCAATGTGGTTCTACAAGGCGATGCCCAGTTGCTGGACGAGGTGGTCGTAGTGGGTTACGGTAGTGTCAAGAAAAGCGATGTGACGGGAGCTATCGCATCGATACGTCCCGATGAGATGGACGCTTCGAAGAGCGTGACTCTCGATAACTTGTTACAGGGTAAAGTTGCCGGTTTGGTTGTAGGGTCTACCAACACGACTCCGGGAGCCGCTACCTCTATAACGATTCGTGGAGCCAGTTCGTTACGTGGCGATAACCAACCGTTATATGTAATCGATAATATTCCTCAGGCCTCTACGGGTGAGTTCGCCGCTTCCGCATTCGGCGATGACGATTATCAAACTGCGGCTGATCCGTTGAGCAGTTTGAATCCTGCGGATATAGAGAGTATTGAAATTTTGAAAGATGCCTCGGCCACAGCGATATATGGTTCGAGGGGTGCTAATGGTGTCATATTGATTACGACTAAAAAAGGAAAGAGCGGTAAGCCTCGTATAAACGTGAATGCAAACTTTACTGTTGCGAATGCCACTCGATTGTACGATATGTTGAATTTGAGCGATTATGCCGATTACCGGAATGCTCAGTCTGGTCCCGACGATCGCCAGTTCTTCAAATCGGGGAACGAGGTGCGTTATATTTTCTCGGGTGGAAAATACGACGAGACCGACCCTACTTCGTATCGCATATTGCAGGAACGGGATTGGCAGCGTGAGATTTATCGTACGGCTTTCTCACAGAATTATTCGGTCTCGGTGAACGGTGGTTCCGACAAGGTACGTTATTTTGTGTCGGCCTCTTTCAAAGATATCAACGGTATTGTGAAACAGACCGGTTTACAACAGGGAGACTTACGTGCGAATTTGTCGATGGACTTGTCGAAGACCGTATCGGTGGATTTGTCGTTAAGTGGGTCGTTGAAAAAGAACGATATGATGTCGGGTAGCAATGCCAACGGTGGTGCACAAGGATCGGTATCGGTAACCGCTATTACTTCCCAACCGTTTGAGTATCCCGCCGACGACCCTTCGTTGAGTGGTACGAACGGTATGGAGAAGAGGATCACTGTATTCAGTTGGTTGAATGATTATGACGACCAAACGACTGAGAACGCCTTTCGTGCTTCGATGGACTTGAAGTGGAAAATATGGAAAGGCCTCACATATAATCTTCGTGCAGGTGGCAATTTGAGGGACGAATATCGTGCCCGTTGGTTCGGCACGGAGACTTTCCGGGGGAATAACGATAAAGGTTCTTTGGGTATCACCGATTTGAGTCAAAATAATATCACTGTCGAGAATATGTTGAATTATCATCATACGTTCGACCGTATTCTCGATTTAGATGTAACCGGGGCTATTACTTATGACGATTACAATTATCTGAATAAGAGAACGCAGGGCCGTCAGTTCTCCAATATGAGTTTCGGGATAGACGGATTACATATGGCTGAACGCATATCTTACCTTGAACCCGTACAAAGAGACTATCAGTTACTCTCTTATCTGGGACGCGTGAACATGTCGTTCCTCGAAGGTCGTTATCTGGCGACGGCATCGTTCCGTGCCGATGGTTCGAGTCGTTTCGCCCGTGGACATCGTTGGGCATATTTCCCTTCTTTTTCATTGGCATGGCGTATGGAACAGGAAGATTTCATAAAGGATAATGTGCATTGGCTCGACCAGTTTAAGGTGAGAGTGGGATATGGACAGACCGGAAACTCGGCTATCGATCCGTATAGTAGTTTCTCGAATTATAGTCAAATTATAGACTATGCTAATGCTGTGGGTGACAAGGTTCTCGCTATGGCTGTCGATAAATTACAGAACGAAGGTTTGACTTGGGAAACGACCGAGTCGTGGAATGTCGGTGTGGATTTCGGGGTATTGAAAAACAGATTGAGAGGTTCGTTCGACTTTTATAATAAAGAGACGAGAGACCTGCTCATTTCCAGAGTATTGCCTCCTTCGGCCGGTTTCCCGAGCATTTATTATAATTCGGGGAATTTATTGAACCGAGGTATCGAGTTCAGTCTCGAAGCCGATATTATCCAAACGAAAGACTTTACATGGACGTTCGGGGGAAATATCGGAAAAAATAACCCGAAGATCAATAGTCTGGGTGTTTCGAGAGGTAATTTCGGCGTGTATGAGAATATATTGGCTTATGAAGGAAACTCGTTGGGTAACCACTTCGGGAATGCGCACTTGTTCTGGGTAGGACATGCGCCGGGGTTATTCTTGGGTTATCAAACCGATGGAATCGTTCAGGAAGAAGATTTGCCGGCCAATGGCGGTTCGTATAATGTAACGCAAGATTTAAGTACGGGTGGAGCGCCTCAGGCTGGTGATATTAAAATCATAGACCAGAACGGAGACGGTGTGATCAATACCGATGACCGTGTGATTATCGGTAACCCGAATCCCGATTTTACTTACGGTTTTCAAACTCGTTTTACTTGGCGCGGTCTGAGTCTTTCGGCTCAATTTAATGGAGTGCACGGGAAGGATATGATCAATACGAATATTCGTTACCAAGCAATCCCGAACCGTACGGGCGGCAACTTGCGAACCGAGGCTTGGGTAGGCGCTTGGACTGCCGAAAACCGTTCGAACGCTTATCCGAGAGTAAATTATACATTGCCTACGCCGGCTGTATTGGATCGTTATGTAGAGGATGCCAGTTTCTTGCGTTGTACCGATATTACCCTTTCGTATAATTTGCCGAAGGCGGTGATGAAAAAGATCGGGTTTAATTCGATCAATATTTTCGGATCGGTTAAAAATGCTTTTATTATAACCGATTACAGTGGTTACGATCCAGAGGTTAACTCTTTTGCATTCGATGGTTTACGTCCGGGAGTGGATATGAGTTCGTTCCCTCATGCTCGGTCGTTTATATTTGGTTTGAATGTTTCATTTTCAGATTTAGTAATTTATGAAATCGCTAAAATATATAATTGTCTTGGGAATAGTGACGGGTGTCACTTTCTCTTCTTGTGAAGACTGGCTCGACGAGAATCCCAAGTACTCTGTGGATAATACCGTTATATTCGATTCGGAAGAGACTGCTAAGCAGGCTTTGGATGCTTGTTATGGCTATTTGACGACACAAGACTGTTTCGGACAGGGTGTTTATGAAATGTCAGTGGGGTCATCGGGGCTCTCGTGGTCGCAGACAAATGGTTCGGAACCGGACCGTTACGCTTCGTTGAATGCCACTACGGCCGGCGATGCCGTGCTGTGGGCTTGGCGAGGATTGTACAAAGCTATACAGGAATGTAATACTTTCATCGTGAATATGAATAAGGGTTCGTTGAGTGAAGATCTGAAAGAAAACTACACGGCGCAGGCTTCGTTTATTCGCGGGTTGTGTTATTACTATCTTTCTATGATGTGGGGTGATGTTCCTTTGCGGATCGAACCGTCGGCCCATGATGCGATTTCGGAACCGAAATCGTCTTTTATCGACGTTGTCGGCCAGATTTTCATCGATTGGAAGTATGCGTATGACAATTTGCCGGAGAATGGCGAACACGTTGACGGATATATCGATAAGTTGGGAGTTGCCGCTTATTTGGCCAAACTGAATTGGATGCTTTCGTGTAATCCCGATTTGGCCGACCGCAAAGCCGATTATTTAGAAGATGCCAAATTCTGGTGCGATTTGGTTTATGGAAAGTATTCATTGCAGAGCCGTTATTCCGATCTTTTTGTAAACCATGTGCAGAATTCGCCGGAATCTATCTTCCAGTTGAATTTTACTACTTCGTCGGATTATTCTTGGAATAGATTGAATTGGATTTTTGCTGCCGACAATGCATCGCCGGGTACGGCTTATCAGCGTATCCGTTCGACCAAAGCATTTCACGATCTGTTCCGTGGAACTTATCCGGGGGATCCTCGGTATGATGCTACATTTTTGACTCGGTGGTACGATGTGAAAAACGGCAGTTCTTATCACTTGATAAGTGATTCGGTATATACTTATCCATATAAGACGTATAAGACCAAATCGACGAGCCGCGTAGCAGATGCTGTTGCTTATATCCCGTATGACCAAATGGACGATCCTACTAACCCTACCGTAGAGGAATTGACGGTTTTGCAGGAACAGTTTTACACTGAGAATACGACGACCGGCGAAAAGAACGTTGTCAATTTGGTGGGACAGTTTGCGACGTCGGTGGGGGATCATGCCGGGTGGCCTTTGTGGAAAAAACAGATCGATTTTAATTGTCAAGCGCAACAGAGCAACAACAATATCATATTGTACCGTTATGCCGACTTTTTGTTGCTAATGGCCGATGTGTATAATGAATTAGATGAAACGGATAGAGCGACCAATCTGGTAAATGAGGTTTTGAGAAGGGCACGTACTTCGGTTTCGCCAGAAGCCTCGCAACCGGTTGACTTCCCCAGTGGATTGTCCAAAGACCAAATGCGTAAGAAAATATTTTATGAACGGTTGTTTGAGTTGGCTGCCGAGCCCGAGATGTATTTCGATATACGTCGAGGGGGAACGGAGACTTTGAAAATGGCATTGGAAATCGTGAACCGTCATGATATAACTTACGAGCATTGTGAAGGAGAGGCTCAACACAACAATCCAGATCAAAGGTTTAGAGATCGTTATTTCGGGGAGGATGCGACGTTCTATGGAAAAGTGAGCGACGAGAGTTTCTTGAAAAAGAATCTGCATTTACCGATTCCTCATTCCGAATTAAGTGCTAACGACGGATTGTCGGCCGCAGACCAAAACTTCGGATATTGATATACCGTATAAATAATGAATGACTCGGTTTTTCCGGGCATTCATTATTTTACAAAGTGTTTTGTGGAATACTTTCGTACACGATTCGATGTGTCGTAAATTGTATTCCTGTGCTATATTTGTGTCATATAAAATTATATAATATTATACCGTTGCTTATGAAATCGATCAGTCCTAATTTCTTTTACACGGCGGCCTCTTTTGCTGTATTGGGTGGTCTCGTTTCTTGTCAGAGTAGACAGAAACCATTGAATATCGTTTATATTATGACCGACGATCATACGTCTCAGATGATGAGTTGTTATGATACACGGTATATAGAGACTCCTAATCTCGACCGCATAGCGAAAGATGGAGTGAGGTTTACCAACAGTTTTGTTTCTAACTCGCTCAGCGGGCCGAGCCGGGCTTGTATGTTGACCGGGAAGTTCAGTCATAAAAACGGTTTTACCGATAATACGACCTGTAAATTTGATGGAACTCAGCAGACCATGCCGAAACTGTTGCAGCAGGCTGGTTATCAAACCGCTATTGTCGGGAAATGGCATTTGGAAACATTGCCTACGGGATTCGACTTTTGGGAAATTCTGCCGGGTCAAGGCGATTATTATAATCCCGATTTTATTACGCAGACAAATGATACCGTGAATAAAAGGGGATATGTGACCAATATCATCACAGACGAGAGTCTCGATTGGTTACAAAACAAGAGGGATAGAAGTAAACCTTTCTGTCTTTTTATCCATCATAAAGCAATACACCGCAATTGGATGGCCGATACTTGCGATTTGAATTTATATGAAGATAAGGAGTTTACTTATCCCGAAAATTTCTTCGATACTTATGATGGTCGTTTGGCTGCCGCTTCGCAAGAAATGAGTATTGCAAAGGATATGGATTTGATTTACGATTTGAAAATGCAGCGATCTGATAAAGAAACTCCTTTAAAATCGTTATACGAACAATTTTATGGGCGTATGGATTCGGCTCAGAAAGCTGTATGGGATAAATTTTATACTCCTATTATCGATAAATTTTATAAAGATGATTTGAAGGGTGAAGACTTGGTACGTTGGAAATACCAACGTTATATGCGGGATTATGCTAAGACGGTGAAGTCATTTGGCGGACAATGTGGGAAAGGACCTTGCCTACTTGGAAAAGGAAGGATTGCTTGATAATACGCTTGTCGTATATACTTCGGATCAAGGGTTCTATATGGGAGAACATGGGTGGTTCGATAAACGCTTCATGTATGAAGAGTCAATGCGTACCCCTTTGATTATGCGTCTTCCAGAAGGTTTTGATAAGCGAGGAGACATACCTCAATTGGTGCAGAATATAGATTATGCCCCGACATTCCTCGAACTGGCGGGTGTTTCTGTTCCTTCCGATATACAGGGTGTGTCGTTGCTCCCGTTGCTAAAAGGAGAGTCGCCTGCCGATTGGAGAACTTCTCTGTATTATCATTTCTATGAATATCCGGCAGAGCATGCGGTAAAACGTCATTACGGCGTTAGGACCGATAGATATAAATTGATACATTTCTATAACGATATAGATGTGTGGGAGTTGTATGATTTGCAAAACGACCCGATGGAGATGTACAATATTTTCGGACAAGAGGGAACCGAGCAGGTTACAGCCGATTTGATGAAAGAGTTGAAGCGACTGCAAGTCCAGTATGACGACCCTATTTTGAAAGAATTTCCTATTGGTGAATGAATAAAACGGTGAATGGTTGATATGAAGATAAGAAAAGCGTTAGTCTTAGGCTCTTTTTGGTTTTGTGCATCTTTTTGTATAGGAGCTCCGGTCGCAAATACCTTTTTACCTGTGGTTCCGGTTCCAGCAGAGTATTCGGTAGGAGAGGGATATTTCTATTTCAATGCCGATATGAAGTTCGGGGTTGAAAATGAATCTCAGTTACGTATGGTATCCGACTTTGTAACTCTATTGGGGCGGCAGACCGGTTTTATACCTAGCATTATGATCGGTTCCGAAACGGCCGATGTACGATTGAAAACAGTTACGTCTTTGCCCGATGAGGCATATAATTTGATCGTTACCTCGGAAAAAATTCTAATAGAATCTGCGGGCGATGCCGGATTCTTTTATGCTTTACAATCGCTGCGCCAGCTATTGCCGGCAGGTGTGGTAGAGGGCAAGAAGCAGAATAGAACGATGGAGTATAAAATCCCTGTGATGACTGTTAACGATCGTCCTCGGTTCGGTTATCGGGGGCTTATGATAGATGTATCGCGGTATTTCATGCCTAAGCACAATTTATTGGAGATTATAGATGCAGCTTCGTTTTTGAAAATAAATAAGATACATTTGCATTTGGTTGATGATAACGGTTGGCGATTGGAGATAAAAAAATATCCGCGATTGACGCAAGTGGGAGCTTGGCGGGTGAAACGCGACGAGCCTTTTCCAAATCGTAGGAATCAAGAGGAAGGCGAACCTGTCTCTGTCGGAGGGTATTATACTCAGGACGATATGAGAGAGATTATTCGATTTGCCGCATTACGGCAAATCGAGATTATTCCCGAAATAGAGATGCCGGCTCATACGAACTCTTCATTGGCTGCTTATCCTGAATTGGCATGTCCGGTCGTAGATCGTTTTATCGGTGTGTTGCCCGGTATCGGTGGTAAAAATTCAGAGATCGTTTATTGTGCCGGTAATGACAGTGTCTTTTCGTTTCTGGAAGATGTAATTGACGAAGTGTCGGAACTGTTCCCTTCCAAGTATATTCATTTGGGGGGAGACGAAGCCTCGAAGGTAAATTGGGCGAAGTGTCCGAAATGTCGGGCTCGCATGGAGGCCGAGCATATAGAACATACCGAGGAGTTGCAGAGCTATTTCATGACTCGTATGAGCAATTATGTAAGGAGCAAGGGTAAAGAAGTGATGGGCTGGGACGAATTAACGAACAGCACGTTGCCCGAAGGTGCGATTATTTATGGTTGGCAAGGTTTTGGAAAAGCGGCGTTGAAAGCTGCTGCACAAGGGCATCGGTTTATTATGACACCTGCTAGGATTCTTTACTTTATTCGCTATCAGGGGCCTCAGTGGTTTGAGCCTTTGACCTATTTCGGAAATAATACATTAAAAGACGTATATACTTATGAGCCCGTTCAAGAGGAATGGAACCCTGTTTATGAGGATTTGTTGATGGGGGTACAGGCATCTATGTGGACAGAATTTTGTAATAAGCCGGAAGACGTGGATTATCTCTTGTTTCCTCGTCTGGCTGCTCTGGCAGAAGTAGCATGGACGCCCACGGGCACAAAAGATTGGTCCGGTTTCTTGAAACGGATGGATGTATATAATGCACATTTGGCGGAAAAAGGGATTGTTTATGCCCGTTCGATGTATAATATCCAGCAAACGGTGACACCGGTGAACGGACATCTGGAGGTGAATCTGGAATGTCTCCGTCCGGATGTGGAAATTCGCTATACGCTGAATGGCAGTAACCCGGCGATGTCCTCACATCGTTATGACGGACCTATCCGTGTGACAAAAACGCAAATGGTGAAAGCCGCCACCTTTATGGACGGCAAGCAAATGGGAGAAATCCTGGACTTGCAGCTTACATGGAACAAAGCCACGGCAAAACCATTGCTTGGTAATAAGAAAAATGAAATGTTATTAGTCAACGGATTGCGGGGAAGCCTGAAATATACTGATTTCGAATGGTGTAACTGGAGCCGGAATGATTCAATTTCTTTCACCATAGATTTGCTTGGTAAGGAAAAATTGAATAAATTTGCCATTGGTTGCATTACGAATTATGGAATGGGAGTGCATAAACCGAAAATGATCCGTGTGGAAGTTTCCGATGATAACCGGACATACTGTGCCATAGGGGAGTTGAACTTTTCTTTGGAAGAAATTTATAAGGAAGGAACTTTTAGAAATGATTACTCGCTGGATATGGGTGGCGTATCTGCCCGTTATGTACGTGTGACGGCGAAAGGAGCAGGGATATGCCCTAAAGATCATGTCCGTCCCGATCAGGAAGCAAGAATCTATTTTGATGAAGTAATGATAGAATAAGAGTCTAGTCGTTAAAAATAATAATTATGAACATTAGCTTAAAGAAACGAACCTTTTTAATCTTATTGGCAGGACTGACTGCTACCTTCGCTTCGGCGCAGGAACAACCGTTGCCCGAATGGCAGAGCCAGTATGCGGTAGGACTGAATAAACTCGCTCCTCATACCTATGTATGGCCTTACGCCAATGCTTCCGATATTGAAAAACCGGGCGGATACGAACAGTCTCCTTTTTATATGACCCTGAACGGAAAATGGAAATTCCATTGGGTGAAGAATCCCGATAACCGTCCGAAGGACTTTTATCAGCCTTCTTATTATACCGGAGGTTGGGCGGACATCAATGTTCCCGGCAATTGGGAGCGTCAAGGGTATGGTACAGCTATCTACGTCAACGAAACGTATGAGTTTGACGACAAAATGTTCAACTTTAAGAAGAATCCGCCGTTGGTCCCTTATGCAGAAAATGAAGTCGGCTCATACCGCCGCACATTTAAAGTGCCTGCCGACTGGAAAGGACGTCGGGTAGTACTTTGCTGTGAAGGTGTTATCTCTTTCTATTACGTATGGGTGAACGGGAAACTGCTCGGATATAACCAAGGCTCGAAAACGAATGCCGAATGGGATATCACGGATGTCTTGAACGATGGAGAGAATGTAGTGGCTTTGGAGGTTTACCGTTGGAGTGCGGGTGCTTATCTCGAATGCCAGGATATGTGGCGTTTGAGTGGTATCGAACGTGATGTTTACTTGTACAGTACTCCCAAACAGTACATTGCCGACTATAAATTGAATGCTTCTTTGGATAAAGATAAATACAAAGACGGTATCTTCGGACTGGAAGTAACTGTGGAAGGACCTTCTTCTACTACCGGTTCTATTGCGTATACATTGAAAGATGATTCGGGTAAAGCTGTCTTGCAGGATGCTATTCAAATTAAATCCCGCGGATTAAGTAATTTCATAGCATTTGATGAAAAGAAGATTCCGAATGTGAAAGCCTGGGATGCGGAACATCCCCACCTTTATACACTCGTGCTCGAACTGAAAGACGACCAAGGTAAAGTCACTGAACTGACCGGATGTGAAGTTGGTTTCCGTACCTCGGAAATCAAGGATGGACGTTTCTGTATCAACGGCGTTCCGGTATTGGTAAAGGGAACCAACCGCCACGAACATTCGCAACTCGGACGTACGGTAAGTAAGGAACTAATGGAACTGGATATCAAACTGATGAAACAACATAACATCAACCTTGTTCGGAACTCACATTATCCTACCCATCCTTACTGGTATCAGCTTTGTGACCGTTACGGATTGTATATGATTGATGAAGCCAATATTGAATCTCACGGTATGGGCTACGGTCCCGCCTCCCTTGCCAAAGACAGTACTTGGCTGACAGCCCACATGGACCGTACACACCGGATGTACGAACGTTCCAAGAATCATCCGGCCATAGTTATCTGGTCGTTAGGAAATGAAGCTGGCAACGGTATTAACTTCGAACGTACTTATGATTGGCTGAAATCTGTAGAAAAGACCCGCCCCGTGCAGTATGAACGTGCCGAACTGAATTATAATACGGATATTTACTGCCGTATGTACCGTAGCGTAGACGAAATAAAAGCGTATGTAGCGAAGAAAGACATTTACCGTCCTTTCATCCTTTGTGAATACCTGCATGCAATGGGTAACAGTTGCGGCGGCCTGAAGGAATATTGGGATGTCTTCGAAAGCGAGCCTATGGCACAAGGCGGTAACGTATGGGACTGGGTAGACCAATCTTTCCGCGAAATAGACAAGAGCGGGAAATGGTACTGGACTTACGGTGGTGATTATGGTCCGCAAGGAATTCCCAGTTTCGGTAATTTCTGTTGTAACGGCTTGGTCGGTGCCGACCGTGAACCACATCCGCATCTGCTCGAAGTGAAGAAAGTGTATCAGAATATAAAGACCACTTTACTTGACTGGAAGAACATGAAACTTCGTATCAAGAACTGGTACGATTTCTCTAATCTGAATGAATATATATTCCATTGGAATGTAACAACCGATAGTGGAGAGAAACTGGCAGAAGGGACTAAAGTGCTGGATTGTGAACCGCACGCTACCATAGATATACAGTTGGGTAATGTGACTCTTTCGAAAAAGGACCGTGAGGCTTATCTGAACGTTAGCTGGACCCGCAAAGAGGATTCCCCGATGATAGATAAAGACTGGGAAGTGGCTTATGACCAGTTTGTACTTTCCGGCAATAAGAATTCTACGGCTCATCGTCCGCAAAAAGCAGGTGAAACAACATTTACCGTTGATAAAAAAACAGGAGCTCTGACTTCGTTGAGTCTGAACGGCAAAGAGCTGTTATCTACTCCATTGACATTAAGTCTTTTTCGTCCGGCTACGGATAATGATAACCGTGATAGAAACGGAGCACGTCTGTGGCGTAAAGCAGGACTGGATAATATTACCCAGAAAGTCCTATCACTGAAAGAAGGCAAATCCTCAACAACTGCCCGTGTTGAAATACTCAACGCGAAAGGGCAGAAAGTTGGTACGGCTGACTTCATCTATGCACTGGATAAGAATGGCGCATTGAAAGTGAGCACTACTTTCGAACCGGATACAGCACTTGTGAAATCAATAGCTCGCTTGGGGGTAACGTTCCGCGTGGCTGATATGTATGACCAAGTTTCCTATTTGGGACGTGGTGACAATGAAACGTATGCCGACCGTAACCAATCCGGTAGAATCGGACTGTATCAGACAACCCCCGAACGTATGTTCCACTATTATGTCACTCCGCAATCCACGGGTAATCGTACTGATGTACGATGGGCGAAGTTTACGGATCACTCCGGTGCAGGTATCTTTGTCGAGTCAAACCGTGCTTTCCAGTTTAGTATCATTCCTTTCTCGGATGTGTTATTAGAGAAAGCCCGTCATATCAATGACCTGAAACGTGATGGAATGTTGACCGTGCACTTGGATGCAGAGCAGGCTGGTGTAGGAACAGCTACTTGTGGTCCCGGTGTATTGCCGCAATATTTGGTTCCGTTGAAGAAACAGCACTTTGAATTTACCCTTTATCCGGTAAAATAAGTGTTGAACCAATAGGTTATTAGATTATATATAATAGGTGTGGATTTTACTGGCTTTTCTGAATATTGTCAGAAATGTTCTATGAAAGTAGTGAAATTCACACCTTTACGTTATCTTTGCACTATCAGTATTAATTAAATTTTATATCATGAACAAACTACTGACCGCAGTATTATTATCCTCTGTCATAACATTGAGTGTTCAGGCACAAAAGGCAGAAGAATATTATGTGAAGCACGTTGAATTTCCCCCGAACGCGACTCTTGAACAGAAAGTAGATATGGCGGCGCGCCTGATACCTACTCCCCAACAGTTATCCTGGCAACAAATGGAACTGACCGCTTTTCTCCATTTCGGTATCAACACTTTTACCGGACGCGAATGGGGAGACGGAAAAGAAGATCCTGCACTTTTCAACCCTTCGGAACTGGATGCCGAACAATGGGTGCGCAGCCTTAAAGATGCCGGATTTAAAATGGTGCTTCTGACGGCGAAACACCACGATGGATTCTGCCTTTGGCCTACGGCCACCACCAAACATTCCGTAGCCTCTTCTCCTTGGAAGAACGGACAAGGAGACGTTGTGAAAGAACTCCGGAAAGCCTGCGATAAGTATGGAATGAAGTTCGGAGTCTATCTCTCTCCGTGGGACAGAAACGCGGAATGTTATGGAGATTCTCCCCGATATAATGAGTTTTTTATCCGCCAGTTGACGGAACTGCTGACCAATTACGGTGAAGTGCACGAAGTCTGGTTCGACGGTGCGAATGGAGAAGGACCGAACGGAAAGAAACAAGTATATGACTGGGACGCTTTCTATAAAACGATTCAACGCCTGCAACCCAAAGCTGTTATGGCAATTATGGGCGATGATGTGCGTTGGGTAGGAAATGAGAAAGGACTGGGACGTGAAACAGAATGGAATGCCACTGTGCTCACTCCGGGAATTTATGCCCGTTCGGCGGAAAACAACAAGCGCCTGGGTGTCTTTAGTAAAGCGGCGGACTTAGGAAGCCGTAAGATGTTGGAGAAGGCCACGGAGCTGTTCTGGTATCCGTCGGAAGTGGATGTGTCTATCCGTCCGGGGTGGTTCTATCATGAGGCGGAAGATAGCAAAGTAAAGTCTTTGAAACATCTGTCGGATATCTATTTCCGGTCGGTAGGCTATAATTCCGTGCTCTTGTTGAATATTCCTCCCAATCGTAAAGGCTTGATAAGTGAGGCGGATGTGAATCGTCTGAAAGAATTTGCAGCTTACCGCCAACAGATATTTGCTGACAACCGGGTGAAAAAAGGAAGAAACTACTGGAATGCCACTTCGGGTAGTGAAGCTGTTTATTCCTTGAAGCCGAAGTCGGAAATCAATGTTGTAATGCTTCAGGAAGATATAACGAAAGGGCAGAGGGTAGAGGCTTTTACCGTTGAGGCTCTGACGGATAACGGTTGGAAAGAAGTTGGTAAAGGCACGACAATCGGATATAAGCGTATGCTGCGTTTTCCGGCGGTAAAAGCCGGCAGGCTGCGGGTGAAGATTGATGAATGTCGTCTGACTGCTCACATTAATCAAGTGGCTGCTTATTATGCGCCTCCTTTGCAGGCAACCGTTCAGGGTGAAGATTGGAACAACCTGCCCCGTACCGGTTGGAAACAGGTCGCTGCTTCGCCGTTGACGATAGACTTGGGCAAGTCGGTGACATTGACCAGTTTTACCTATGCTCCATTGAAAGCGGAAGCGAAACCTACAATGGCTTTCCGTTATAAATTCTTTGTGAGTGCGGACGGCAAGAACTGGAAGGAAGTTCCTACCAACGGTGAGTTCAGTAATATTATGCATAACCCGTTGCCGCAGACCGTTGCTTTCGGTCAGAAAGTGCAGGCACGCTATATTAAGTTGGAGGCTACTACGCCTACCGCAACAACCGCAAAAGTGGAAATGAATGAAATAGGAGTGAAGATAACCCCCTGACGGAGTTGTCATCATTGAAAGATATGCTTAGAGAGTAGCAGTGAGGACTGGCGGTCTTGATTTCTCGTGAATCAGACGCCAGTCTTTTTTTATTAAACCAAATGAACCTTTTACTGTTATTAATTAAAAAAGACAGAAGTTATGCTAGTAGTAGATTTAGGAAAGTGGATGAACAAAATCCTGATAGATTGGGGAATAGACCCGAAGGTAGCTGATCGTTTTGATGAAACTATTATTGCTTTGCTGATGATAGCGATTGCTATCGGTCTGAATTATCTGTGTCAGGCGATTCTTATAGGAGGAATGAAGCAATACACCCGTCGGAAACCACATCTTTGGAACACGTTGTTGATGAAGCGTAAGGTGTTTCATAATCTGATTCATACGATTCCGGCTTTTCTGGTTTATGCTTTGCTGCCAATGGCTTTTGTTCGTGGCAAGGATTTATTGCTTATTTCCCAGAAAGCTTGTGCCGTTTACATCATCTTTTCTTTGTTGTTGGCAGTTAATGGGATTTTGCTGATGATAATGGACATTTACGATGGAAAGGAGTCGATGAAGAACCGCCCGATGAAGGGATTCATTCAGGTGTTGCAGGTACTTTTGTTCTTTGTCGGAGGAATTGTAATTATTGCTATTATCGTGAATAAGTCTCCGGCCAGCCTGTTTGCCGGATTAGGTGCTTCGGCAGCTATTCTGATGTTGGTGTTCAAGGATTCCATATTGGGTTTTGTAGCAGGCATTCAGCTGTCTGCCAATGATATGGTTCGTCCCGGAGACTGGATTACGCTTCCTTCCGGCGCAGCTAATGGTACGGTGCAGGAGATTACGTTCAATACAGTCAAAATTCAGAACTTCGATAATACGATCTCTACCGTTCCGCCTTATACTCTGGTCAGCAGCCCCTTTCAGAACTGGCGGGGAATGGTGCAATCGGGAGGACGAAGGGTGATGAAGAATATAACCCTGGACTTGACTACCCTCCAATTCTGTACGCCGGAAATGCTCGACCGTTATCGAAAAGAAATACCTTTAATGGCAGATTATCAACCCGAGGCAGGAGTCGTGCCTACCAATTCGCAGGTTTACCGTGTGTATATTGAACGGTATTTGTGTAGTTTGCCTGTGGTGAATCAGGATTTGGACTTAATTATCAGTCAGAAGGAAGCCACGATGTATGGTGTGCCTATTCAGGTATATTTCTTTTCCCGCAATAAGGTCTGGAAAGAATATGAACGTATCCAGTCAGATATCTTCGACCATTTACTGGCAATGGTTCCTAAGTTCGATTTGAAGGTTTATCAGTATTCGGATTGAATGATTATATTCTCAAAGTATTCTCACCATGATGAGAAAAAAATCTCATCATGGTGAGAATTTTTTCTCATTACGATGAGAATTTTTTCTCGCTATGGTGAGAATAATCCCTTGTCTGAGGTATGCTGGGATGAGGTTTATGGTCTTAATTAATAAAGAATCAGATTAAAATCGACATAGATTGGCAGATGATCGCTAATACCCCCCTGATATTTCATTCCTTTATAGGTACGGAAAGGTTCATCATCACCGTATTTCTTGTCTTCTGTCAATAGAAAGGGGAGGCGGGCAACAGTTGCTTTGTCTTCACCGGTGAAGAATTTAGAGGAAGTATCGAGTAAATTGCCGGATACGATCATATGGTCGAGCAATCCCCATTTTCTGTGGTATTTATAGGAGCCAAAATGGCGGGATGTTGCTTTTCGGGCAAGCAGATGGTAGAGTTTCCGGGGATTGGGGAAGGTGACTGACTGTTGGGGATCAGTAGCTTCTAATATTTCTTTGATGGATTTATTGGTTGGGTAGTCATTAAAATCTCCCATGATGACCAGTTGTGGATGAAGGCGGATATTCAGCAGACTGTCGGCTTCTGTGCGTAGTATTCGGGCAGCGTGTAGCCGGTAAGGTTCGGATTCCTTGACTCCACCGGACCGGGAAGGCAGATGGCAGACGATTACATCAAGTGTATCTCCGGTTAATAATAGTCCGCTGACGTGCAGTAAATCTCTTGTGGGGCGATGATGCTTGAATGAGGGGATGGGGATAGACCGGAAAGATAATAATTTGAATAGGTCACGTTGATATAATAAAGCAACATCAATCCCTCTCAGATCGGGAGAACTTGTCATAACATACCGGTAACTCAGTTCCTTTAAAGGAGAACGTCGTGTGAGATCACGTAGTACACTGTCGTTTTCTACTTCACAAAGACCTACAAGGGCGGGTGGATTCCATTCACCGACGGCAGTGATGACACGGGCCATA
>ERZ773237.1058-NODE-1058-length-25643-cov-15.825700_pt1 | contig 25643 bp, 23 predicted proteins | sample MGYA00580990_ERZ773237 | MGnify/ENA primary metagenome ERZ773237 (study PRJEB29015, sample SAMEA2737749) | human gut metagenome | biome: human gut; feature: human-associated habitat; material: faeces | place: China | collected 2012 ...
CCTCCGGCGGCGGCTTCCGTTCCGGCGGCGGCTCCACCCGCGGCGGCGGCGTAGGGCGGCACCACTAAAGCAAAAAGCCTTCCCCCTCGGGGGAAGGTGGCCCGCAGGGCCGGATGAGGGGCGAGCTTGCCCATATTGCCCGTAAACGGGTCATTACGGTAAGTTCCCCCTCATCAGTCGCCTATCGGCGACAGCTTCCCCCCCCGGGGGAAGCCTTTTTTGTACTTTTTTATAGCAGAAAAGGAGGCAGCTATGCCAAAATTTGCAGTTATCACCGGTGCAAGCTCCGGTATCGGGGCCGAGTTCGCGCGCCAGCTTTCCGCCCGCGGATATAACCTGCTGCTGGTGGCCCGCCGCGCGGACCGGCTGGAAAAGCTGTCCGACCAGCTGACGACTGTCTGCGAGATCTTCACTGCGGATCTGTCCAAAAAGAGTGAGTGCCTTCGCCTGGTCAAGGCGTTGGAGGGCCGCCGCGTGGATCTCTTCATCAACAACGCGGGCTTTGGCGACTGCGGGCCGTTTTTGCAGACGGAACTGGATAAGGACCTCGATATGCTGTCGGTCAACATCCGGGCGCTGCACATCCTGACGAAGAAAATCGGGCAGCAGCTCTATAAGCAGGGCTTCGGCGCATTGCTGAACGTCGGCTCCTGCGCAGGGCTGATGCCCGCAGGCCCCTACATGGCGACCTACTACGCCACCAAGGCCTACGTTGTCAGCCTGACGAGTGCGCTGGCGCAGGAGCTGCGCGAGGCCCGCAGCCCCGTGTATGTCGGCTGCCTCTGCCCCGGCCCGGTCAACACCGAGTTCAACGCTGTGGCGAACGTGGAGTTTGCGCTGCGGGGCATTACGCCGGAATACTGCGTGCGCTGTGCGCTGGACGGCATGGCCCGCCGCAAAACGGTCATTGTGCCGAACCCCGTGGTTGCCGCCGGCATGACGCTGGGGCGCTTCCTGCCGCGGCCCGTGTATATCAAAATCGCTGCGCACCAGCAGCGGAAAAAGCTGTATAAGAGATAAAAAATGCCCGCTGTCTGTGCCAGACAGCGGGATTCTTTGTAGGGAGCGGGTGTTGCCCACCCATGGTTGTGTGCGGCAGCCGCAAGCCTTCCCGGGCGGATATGGAATCCGCCCCTACGTGTGCGGGTCGATGCCTGCATCGACCCGGAAGGCTTCCCCATCGGGGGAAGCTGTCGCCGCCAGGCGACTGATGAGGGCAGAGCTTGCCATGGCAACTCGTTTGCGGCTAATCACGGTAACCTGGCCCCTCATCCGGCCTCGGGCGGGGCCTCGGCTACCTTCCCCCTTGGGGAAAGGCGCTTTACAGTTAGTTCAGCGTTTTCCCGAAGAACTCCAGCTCCGGCTTGATGGTATTCATCAGGGCGTCGAACTGGTCGGGGGTCAGGCTCTGGGCACCGTCGCTCTTGGCCTTGGCCGGGTCATTGTGGGTCTCGATCATCAGACCGTCGGCACCGACGGCCACTGCCGCCTGGGCCAGCGCGGGCACCATGAAGGCAATGCCTGCTGCGTGGCTCGGGTCGATGACAACGGGCAGATGGGTCATCTTTTTCAACATAGGAACAGCGGAAATGTCCAGCGTGTTGCGCATGCTCGTCTCAAAGGTACGGATGCCGCGCTCGCACAAAACGACGTTGGGGTTGCCCTCTGCCATGATGTACTCGGCGCTCATGACGAGCTCCTCCAGCGTCGAGGACAGGCCGCGCTTGAGCAGCACCGGCACGTTCAGCTTGCCGACAGCCTTGAGCAGCTCAAAGTTCTGCATGTTGCGCGCACCGATCTGGATCATATCGACCTTGGCGTCAACGAACAGCGGGATGTGCTCGTTGTTCATCAGCTCGGTCACGATGGGCTGGCCCGTGACCTTGCGGGCCTCCTGCAAAAGCTCCAGACCCTCAGCACGCAGACCCTGGAAGCTGTACGGGCTGGTGCGGGGCTTGAACGCGCCGCCGCGCAGGATGCTGGCCCCGGCGGCCTGCACGCGCTGGGCCACGTAGGTGATCTGCTCCTTGCTCTCGACGCTGCAGGGACCGCTCATGACGGCAAAGTAACCGCCGCCGATCTTGTGGCCGCCCACGTCGACGACGGTGTCGTCGGGGTGAAATTTGCGGTTGGCCTTTTTGTACGGCTCGGACACGCGGCGGCAGGTCTCAACGACGGGATTTGCCAGCACCCAGCTTTCGGCCAGCGCCTTGGTGTCGCCGATCAGGCCGAGAATGTGGGTGTCGCTGCCGACGGAATCGTTGATCTGGAAGCCCATGCTGTTCAGCTCATTGCAGAAGGCCTGCACCTTGTCAGCGGGGGCGTGCTGTTTTAAAACGATGATCATGATGTGTTCTCCTATCTATTACAACCGTGAATTTTTCTCAATGACGGTATTCTAACACTTTAAAGCGCTAAAGTCAAGCCCCCTTGCGAAAATTGTTGGGGGGATTTATAATAGAAAAAGGGTTTCCCCCTTGGGGGAAGCTGTCCGCGAAGCGGACTGATGAGGGGCGGCCTTGCCAATGCAACCCGTTCACGGGCAATCACGGAAGCTCTGCCCCTCATCCGGCCCTGCGGGGCCACCTTCCCCCTTGGGGGAAGGCAAAGCGGGGCGGCCGGGCCGGGCATGCCCGGCCCCCACAGCGCTATTAACAATCGAGAAGGGTAACAATATGGCAAAAGAAGCAAAAACCAACGCAATGCGGATGCTGGAGCGTGCAAAGGTCGCCTACACGTCCCACGAATACCCCCACGAGGAGGGCCAGGCCGTGGACGGCGCAAACGTGGCGCGGCTGACCGGGCAGGACCCGGCACGGGTGTTCAAGACGCTCGTCACGCAGGGCGCGGACCGAAACTACTATGTGTTTGTTGTGCCGGTGCTGGCCGAGCTGGACCTGAAAAAGGCCGCTAAGGCTGCGGGCGTCAAGAGCGTGGCCATGATCCACGTTGCCGACATCAACAAGGTCACGGGCTACATCCGCGGCGGGTGCAGCCCTGTGGGCATGAAAAAGCAGTTCGTGACCGTCTACGATGAGAGCTGCCTTGCGCAGCAAACGATGCTCGTCTCGGGTGGGCGCATCGGCACGCAGATCGAATGCGCCCCGGCGGACCTCATCAAGGTCACGCGCGGCAGGACGGCGGCCATCACACAGGAGCACGAGGCATGATGCGGCTGGATAAATACCTGGCCGAGCGCACCGGCATGACCCGCAGCGAGAGCCGCAAGGCCGTAACGAAGGGCCGCGTCAGCATCGACAGCGAAGTCTGCCGCAAGGCCGACACCCAGCTGGACGAGCACACCGCCGCCGTGGCGCTGGACGGTGTGCCGCTGGCGGGCGCGTACCGGAAATTTGTGTATATCATGCTCAACAAGCCCGAGGGTGTCGTCAGTGCCAGCCGCGACAAAAAGGACACGACGGTGGTCGATCTGGTCGCGGCGGACTTTCCGCGGCGGGAACTGTTCCCCGCGGGGCGGCTGGACAAGACGAGCACCGGCTTTGTGCTGCTGACTGACGACGGCGCGCTGGCGCATGACATCCTCTCCCCTGCCCACCACGTCGAGAAGCAGTACGTAGTCACGCTGGACACGCCGCTGACCGACGCGATGCGCCGGGGCTTTGCCGCGGGCGTCACGCTGACCGACGGCGAGACGATGGCACCCGCGGGCGTCGAGCCGCTGACCGACGACGGCCTGACCGTGCAGGTCACGCTGCGGCAGGGCGTCTATCATCAGATCAAGCGGATGTTCGGCGTGTTTGATGCGGGTGTGAACGCCCTGCACCGTGAGAGCATCGGCGGCGTGGCGCTGGACCCCGCGTTAGCGCCCGGCCAGTGGCGTGAGCTGACAGCGGCGGAAGTGGAACGGCTGCAGAACGTAAAGTAATGTAAGGGGAGGAATTTATCCCTCCCGGGATCTGTACCATGGCCGCAGCGGAGCGGTCAAGACCGCTCCCTACAAAGCACCCGTGAATGTCAGTCTGTAGGGAGGGGTCTTGACCCCTCCGTGCGCGTTTCCGCATCCGCAAGGCCTCCGGGAGGGATAGATTCATCCCCTATAAACCAACAAAAAGAGGCAGCTTTTGCAGGCTGCCTCTTTGTCATTCATGAGTATACACCGTCTCGCTCGGTTGGAACATCACGGTATACCCCATATCGTTATAATTGGAGAGGGTGAGCTCGGTGCCCTCGGCCAGAACGATGTGGTGCAGGGTGTCCTGATTGTGGTGCAGGGTGTCCTGATAGGTGTCGTCGCCGTAGAGCCAGGCGCTGCAATACATCGTGCGGGTGTTCTCCATCGGCAGGTCAAAGGCAAAGTAGCCGCTGCCCGCCGTGCAGGTCACGTCGTAGACGCCGGGTTCGATGTCCTCGCCCACAAGCAGATACAGGCTGTCCTCGCTGTCGCTGAGGGTATACGAAATATCGTCGGTCACCGGGTTGGGGGCAGTATCGGTGGACAGGTCATCGACCTGCGCGTTGCTGCTGTGGAAATAGAGCGCATTGTTCCCGGTCAGGAACAGCACCGTACCCGCGGGAAGCGGGACGTCGTCCAGCCCCGAATCCGCAGCGTCGTAGGCGGACAAATCCTCATAAATTTCCACACCGCAGGCATCGTTGACAAGGTGCATCTCCATGGATGTGCCGTCCTCGGCGCACTTGATCGTGTAGGTGCCCGCGGGCAGGTCCTGCCCCACGACGTACAGCCCGGCGGGCAGGTCGCCGTCCCAGTCGGTGCCCCCGGCGGATACGAGCGGGCGCAGGTCGTCGTAGGCGTTGCTGTCGGCCTCTATGGCCTGTTCTTCGGAAAATTCGGGAACGGGCTCGGAAACCGAGGAACCGATTTTACGCTGCAGCAGGACCTGCAGCATGGGCAAAATCAAAAACAGCGCCACAACGATGATAAGCCACGCGACATTGGCACTGCGTCTGCGTCTGGAAGGTGTCTCGATGTGGTGCTCCACCCGGGCCGTGCGCACCGCGGGGCGCGGTGCATTGTGGCGGTCTGTGCCGCTCTCATGTACATGGGCAGTGCGTTCCTCGTCGTCGTAGCCTTCCACCTTGGGGCGGTTGCCCGCGGGCCGCACGCGGTGGAGAACATCCTCGCCGTTGACGCGGTGATAGTGGGCACTCTCGCCCCGCAGGGTGTAGCTGTGCTCCGGCGGGATGGGCAAACCACAGTCCTCACACCGGCCATTGACGACCCGTCCGCCGCACAGGCTGCATTTTTGCATAGGGACACCTCCTCTTTTGCCTTTATTATACAGGATAGCGTAGGAAATAGCTAGAGGGGCGGGAAAATAAAAATGCCTCCCTTGTCAAAGGGAGGCTCAGCTTCAGGCATTCGCTGCCCGTTTTGCAGCCGTCTTTCTGTGCAGCTGCTCGGAAAAAACTGTCATCAATACCAGCATCAGCAGCAGGACAAAGGGATACAGCTTCATCGTGATATTCTGCGCCAGAACGCCGAAAAGCGGTGAAAGGAGCGTGCTGCCGGTGTAGGCGGCGGCCATCTGCAGGCCGGTCATTGACATGCTGAGATTCTTGCCGAAGTTGGACGGCGTCTCGTGAATGATGCTGGGGTAGATCGGTGCGCAGCCCAGTCCGGCGACCACAAGGCCAACCGGCAGCAGCGCATTGCCGAAGGGCAGCAGGATCAGCACAATACCCATGGCGTTCAGAAGCTGTCCCATGCGGATCATCTGCTGATCGTTGAATTTCATCGTCAAAAAGCCGCTGAAAAACCGTCCGACTGTGATGCCTACGTAAAACAGGCTCGCCCAGCTGGCGGCGGTCATTGCGTCCAGACCGCGGGTCAGGGTGCAGTAACTGGCGGCCCACATACCGGCGATCCCCTCAACACCGCTGTAAAACGCAAAACAGAGCATTACCTCCGGCACACCGGGGACTTTCAGCAGTTCGGAAATCGTGCGGTGTTCCGGGGTAAACTCCTCCCCCGCTCCGGCGTCGGCGGGGGTCTGCCACAGCGGCAGGCTGAACAGCAGTAACGCCGTCAGCACAAACTGCAGAACGGACACTATGCGGTAGCCGTTCTGCCAGGTGCTGCCCGCCAGCGCCCAGCCCATGATGACCGGGCCGCCCGCCGCGCCGATGCCCCACATGCAGTGCAGCCAGCTCATGTGGCGGCTTTCATAGTGCAGGGCCACATAATTGTTCAGCGCGGCGTCCACACTGCCGGCACCCAGGCCATACGGTATAGCCCACAGGCAAAGCTGCCAGAACTGCGTGCAGGTCGAAAACCCAAACAGCGCCACGGCGGTGGTGGCAACGCTGAGCGCTGTGACCCTGCCGGTGCCGAGCTTATTGTTGAGCCAGTCGCTGGCCAGGCTGGACACGATGGTCCCGACGGAGATGATCATGGACACGCCGCCCGCCCAGGATACGCCCGCGCCGAGCTGCGGATACATGCTGGGCCACGCCGCGCCCAGCAGCGCGTCCGGCAGGCCCAGGCTGATGAACGCCAGATAGATGACCGGCAAAAGCAAAGATACCATACGAAAAACCTCTTGACTTTCTGTAGTTGTGATATTATGATTATATCATCAAATTGCGGAATATACAGGCACTAATTCCGCAAAATCTCGGTACAATTTCACCAAAAACGGAGGCGAGCAAGAAATGGCACTGTCGCTGTGCAGAACGACCGTGGACGATTCGGCGCGGGAGCTGATGGAGCATGGCACCGCCGCCTTCCCCATCGCCTGTTATCACGACGATTTGCAGGCCGAGCCCGTGCCGTGGCACTGGCACGAGGAATTGGAGGTACTGGTCGTCAGCGAGGGCATGATCTTGGCGACGGCAGGCGGCGAGAAATTCCGCTTGGAAAAGGGCGAGGGGCTGTTCATCAACGCAGGGGTGCTGCACGGCGACTGGCCGCTGAATGCGGGCAGCTGCCGCCTGCACAGCATGGTGTTCCACCCACGGCTGGTGGGCGGCAACCCGGACAGTGTGTTCTGGCAGAAATATCTGCAGCCGCTGCTGACCGACCCCCGCCGTCCCTGCGCCGTGCTGCGCCCCACGGTGGACTGGCAGCACGAGGCCATCGAGGACATGGAGCGGGCGTTCCGCGCGGTGGTGAACGAAATCCCCGGCTACGAGTTCAAGACCCGCGCGGCGCTGTCGGAGATGATCTTCCAGCTGGTCAGCCACGCCCCGGCGGTGCAGGCCATGCCGAAAAAGGCACTGCGCAGCGCCGACCGCATCAAGACGATGCTGCAATTTATTCATGAGCATTACGCCGAGGACATCTCGGTCGAGCAGGTCGCGTCCAGCGCGTCCATCAGCCCCAGCGAGTGTCTGCGGTGCTTCCACGATATGATCGGCACGACACCGAATCAGTATCTGCGCGACCAACGCGCCCGGCGCGCGGCGGAGCTGCTGTGCGGCACGGGACTGCGGGTGACGGAAATCGCGATGCAGTGCGGTTTTCAGGACGCGAGCTACTTTGCCCGCGCCTTCCGTCAGGTCTACGGCTGCGGCCCGACGGAGTATCGCAGAAAAGCACGAAGGGAAAAATAAAACTACCGCCGTCAGTTCCCTGACGGCGGTAGTTATTTTATCGGGAATTAACCGTTATTCACGCGGTTCTTGATCTCGTCCACGACCTGGTTGATGAAAGCATCCAGATCCATCGTGGTGGTCTCGCCCTTGCGGTCACGGACGCTGATGTTGTTGGACTCGACCTCTTTTGCGCCCAGAACCAGCATATAGGGCACGCGGTCAACCTGCTGGGCCTGGCGGATCTTGTAGCCGATCTTCTCGTTGGACTCATCCAGCACAACGCGGACACCGGCGGCCTGCAGCTTGGCGGTGACGTCCTTCGCATAGTCCAGCGTCTTTTCGCTGACGGGCAGCACCTTGACCTGCGTCGGGGCCAGCCAGGTCGGGAAACGGCCCTTCGTCTCCTCGATCAGGTAAGCCATGAAGCGGTCCAGAGAGCCGAGGATCGCGCGATGCAGCACGACGGGGGTCTTCTCGCTGCCGTCCTTGTCGATGTAGGTCAGGTGGAACTTCGCAGGCAGGCAGAAGTCCAGCTGGCAGGTGGACAGCGTGTACTCGGCACCGACGGCGGGCTTGACGTTGACATCCAGCTTCGGACCGTAGAAGGCAGCCTCGCCGATCTCCTCGGTGAAGTGGATGCCCAGCTCGGTCAGGACCTCACGCAGGGCGTTCTCGGCATGGTTCCACATAGCGTCGTCGTCGTGGTACTTCTTCTTGTCGGCGGGGTCGCGCAGGGACAGCACACAGCGGTAATCCGTGATGTTGAAGTCCTTGTAGACGTCAAAAATCAGTGCGCAGACATTGGCGACCTCGCTCTTGATCTGCTCGGGCGTGCAGAACAGGTGCGCGTCGTTCTGGCAGAAGTGACGGCCACGCTCGATGCCCTTCAGCGTGCCGGAGGACTCATAGCGGAAGTCGTGGGCGATCTCGCCGATGCGGATGGGCAGCTGACGATAGCTGTGGGGCTGGTTGGCGTAGATCATCATGTGGTGGGGGCAGTTCATCGGGCGCAGGACGTAGCTCTCGCCCTCCATCTCCATGGCGGGGAACATGTTCTCGCGGTAGTGGTCCCAGTGGCCGGAGGTCTTGTACAGGTTCACGGTGCCGATGCAGGGGGTCATGACGTGCAGGTAGCCGCGCTCACGCTCCTTGCCCTTGATGTAATCCTCCAGCTGCTGCCAGACGGTGTAGCCGTTGGGCAGGAACATCGGCAGGCCGCGGCCAACGAGGTCGTCGGTCATGAACAGGCGCATCTCCTTGCCGATCTTGCGGTGGTCGCGCTCACGGGCCTCCTGCTGCTGCTTCTCCCAGGCGTCCAGCTCCTCCTGATTGTGGAAGGCAACGCCGTTGATGCGGGTCAGCATCTTGTTCTCTTTGTCGTTCTTCCAGTAAGCGCCGGACTGCTGGGTGATCTTGAACGCCTTCAGCGCCTTGGTGTAGCACAGGTGGGGTCCGATGCACATATCGACGTACTCGCCCTGCTGGTAGAAGCTGAACTCAGTCTCGTCGGCCAGGTCGGCCATATGCTCGATCTTGTAGTGCTCCTGACGCTCCTCCATCAGCTTGACGGCCTCGTCACGGGGCAGGATGAACGGCTTGATGGGAAGATTCTCCTTGCAGATCTTCTTCATCTCTTTTTCGATGGCGGCCAGGTCCTCGTCGGTCAGCTTGGTGTCGCCGAGGTCGACGTCATAGAAGAAGCCGTTCTCGGTGGCGGGGCCGAAGGCGAAGTCCGCCTGCGGGTAGAGGCGCTTGATGGCCTGCGCCATGATATGGGCAGCCGTGTGGCGCAGAACGTGCAGTTCTTCCTCCTGCGGGCACTCGGCGACGGTACCGTCCTTGTAGATGATCTTCATAATTGTACGCTCCTTTTGCAATTGCACAAAAATGCAAATAAAAAATGCTCCATCCCTCGCTTACAAAAGGGATGAAGCATATAGCTCCACGGTTCCACCCAAATTGCGCTTATATCTATAATAAAAGGTAAGCGCCGCTCGTACCGGCTGTAACGGGCCGTACCCGGCGGAGGTTCGCCCCCGCGCTCGGCAGTGGTAAGGCTGCGGGCCGCTGCAAAACCGCTTGCACCACGCGGCGTACCGCGGCGGTTCTCTCTTGTACAGGACTTCGCATCCCGTTTGTCTGCCTCATGGCTTTGTACAGGATGAAGTTAAGTTATTTATAGCACAAGTGGCCGGAGAAGTCAAGTAGGAATTTTTGGGAGGCATTGCCCCTCCCGCCAGTTTGCACAAAAAACTTTCCACTCCCCTGCCCTGCCCATGTAAAACGACGAAGTTACTAAATATACATTGACTTTACATATTTATGCAATTATACTGTGTGTATCAACTAAGTGAGGGCTTAGCTGCGTACTTATTTTATTTTATTTTACAAAGAATTAGAGGGAAAATCACATGAAAAAGCTCACTGCTCTGATGCTCAGCTCCGCTATGATGCTGAGCCTGGCCGCCTGCGGCGGTTCCGCTTCCACCGAGACTGTTTCCAGCGAGGCTGCTTCTTCCGAGGCAGCATCCAGCGAGGCCGTTTCCACCGAGGAGGCCGCTTCTGCCGACGCTGCCGCGCTGACCACCGTCAACGCCGGCAAGCTGACGATGTCCACCAACGCCGCCTTTCCCCCGTATGAGATGACCACCGACACCGGCGATTTCGAGGGCATCGACATTGAGGTTGCGGGTGCCATCGCCGAGAAGCTCGGCCTGGAGCTGCAGGTCGACGACATGGACTTTGACGCCGCCCTGCTGGCCGCCCAGAACGGCAAGAGCGACATGGTCATGGCCGGCGTCACCGTCACCGACGAGCGCCTGAAGGTCATGGACTTCTCCGACACCTACGCCGAGGGCATCCAGTCCATCATCGTGCCTGAGGACTCCGACATTGCCACCGCTGACGACCTGTCCGGCAAGACCATCGGCACCCAGCGCGGCACCACCGGCTACCTCTACTGCACCGATGACTTCGGTGAGGAAAATGTCATCGCCTATGATAACGGTTTGACCGCTGTGCAGGCCCTGAACAACGGCCAGGTCGATGCCGTCGTCATCGACAACGCCCCCGCCCAGGAGTTCGTTGCGGCCAACCCCGGCCTGAAGATCCTTGACACCGCTTACGCCCAGGAAGATTACGCCATCGGCGTTGCCAAGGGCAACACCCAGCTGCTGGACGCCATCAACGGCGCTCTGGAGGAGCTGCAGGACGACGGCACCCTGCAGGCCATCGTGGATAAGTACATCACCGCTGAATAAGCGCTTTGCAGCAAGCGGAAAGGCACGCCGGTATCCCGGCGCGCTTTTCTTTTATTTAGTGTGATTTTTCCCGGAAATATGGTATAATACAAATATCGCGCTGTAGGGGCCGCATATATGCGGCCCGCAACCTTCCCGCAGGCAAGAGTTTGCCGGAAAGCCGCGGGCCGGGCATGCCCGGCCCCTACAGGTGTGCTGAATTCAAACAGAAAGAAAGGTTGTGTTGCGGATGGAAGCACAGTTTGAAGCGCTTTCGGAGCTGGTCAAGAACGGCCAGAAGCTGAACTTCGGGCAGGACTTCTTCGTAAAATTTTACCAGGCATTTCTCTACTCGGACCGCTGGCAGCAGTACATCAAGGGCGTGGGCACGACCCTGCTGGTCACGGCCATTGCGCTGGTGCTGGGCGTTGTGCTGGGTGCCATCGTCGCTATGGTCCGCGTGGGTTACGCGCAGCAGAAGCCCCACCACCGCAACCCGATCCTGGGCATTTTCAACGCCGCAGCGCAGGTGTATGTCACAGTCATCCGCGGCACGCCTATGATGGTCCAGCTGCTCATCATGAGCATGGTCATCTTCGCCAGCAGCCGCAACTTCACGATGGTCGGTGCGCTGGCGCTTGGCATCAACTCGGGTGCCTATGTGTCGGAGATCATCCGCGGCGGCCTCATGGCCGTTGACCCGGGCCAGATGGAGGCGGGCCGCAGCCTTGGTCTCAACTACATGACCACGATGTTCGAGATCATCATCCCCCAGGCCATCCGCTCCATCCTGCCTGCGCTGGGCAATGAGTTCATCATGCTGCTGAAGGATTCCTCGCTGATCACGGTCATCGGCGGCAAGGAGCTGCTGTATGCCGCGCAGGGCATCATGAACCGTACCTATGAGCCTATGTTCCCGCTGCTCGGCGTGGCCGCGACCTATCTGGTGCTGGTCATGCTGTTCAGCGCGCTGCTTGCAAAATTTGAGAGGAGGCTGGCGCAAAGTGATAGACGTTAAAGGACTGCAGAAGAACTACGGTGGCCTGCAGGTGCTCAAGGGCGTGGATCTGACCATCAACAAGGGCGACTGCGTTGTGCTGGTCGGCCCCTCGGGCTGCGGAAAATCCACGTTCCTGCGCTGCCTGAACCGTCTGGAGGAGCCGGACGGCGGCCATGTCATCTTCAACGGCAAGGAAGTCACCGACCACGACATTGACCATGTGCGCCAGAAGATGGGCATGGTGTTCCAGCATTTCAACCTGTTCCCCCACCTGACGGTGAAGAAGAACATCACGCTGGCCCCCGTGCGTCTGGGCCTGATGAAGCAGCCCGAGGCCGACAAGAAAGCCATGGAGCTGCTGGAGCGCATCGGTCTGGCCGACAAGGCCGACACCTACCCCAATATGCTGTCCGGCGGGCAGAAGCAGCGCATTGCGATTGTGCGCGCGCTGGCCATGAACCCCGACGTGCTGCTGTTTGACGAGCCGACCTCCGCCCTTGACCCCGAGATGGTCGGAGAGGTTTTGGAGCTGATGAAGGAGCTGGCCCGCGGCGGCATGACGATGGTCTGCGTCACCCACGAGATGGGCTTTGCCCGCGAGGTCGCAAACCGCATCATCTTCATTGATGAGGGCATCGTCAAGGTCGATAAGCCGCCGAAGGAGTTCTTCGCCAACCCCGAAAATGAGCGCTTGAAGGCATTTTTGTCAAAGGTGCTGTAAATTTGTATAGAAAGCGGTCTGCCGATGGATTTTCGGCAGACCGCTTTTTTGCCTGCGGGGACGCATCGCTTCGCCTGCCCTCGCGGGGAACTCCCTCCGGCGTGTTCGCGCCACCTCCCTAAGCGCCGGATTGCGCGAAATCTTGCGGTCATCCCAGACGGGTAAGATATGCTTCAAGTGCCTGTGTTCCGTTGCCCGTAGGGGCGCATTCTATATGCGCCCGGCCTGTGTACGGCGGCGGAAACGCCTCCGGGCGGATATTGAATCCGCCCCTACGCTTTCACCGCGCACAATATTCTGCTACTATTATATACGCCCCGGCAAGTTGATTCTTTGCGCAAAATGTGGTAAAATAGCACTATTACTATGGATAACTATGCAACCACGATTTTACACATAAGGAACAGGTATTTTTATGGCTGAAAATCTGCAAACCACCCGCCCGGCTGACGAGGGCTGGACTACGGTCATCCGCCCCAAGACCGGCTGGTTCGACATCGACCTGCAGGAGCTCTGGCGCTACCGCGACTTAATTATGATGTTCGTCAAGCGCAACTTTACCGTGCTGTACAAGCAGACGATCTTGGGCCCCGCGTGGATCATTCTGAACCCGCTCATCACCACCGTGATTTTCAACGTTGTGTTCGGCGGCATGGCCAACATGCCCACCGACGGCGTGCCCGGCTTTTTGTTCTACATGGCCGGCAATACGGTGTGGACCTTCTTTGCCAACTGCGTCAACAATACAGCCAATACGTTTGTGACAAACTCACAGATTTTTGGCAAGGTGTACTTCCCGCGCCTGACGATGCCGGTCAGCCAAGTGCTGACAAGCCTAATCAACTTCGGCATTCAGGCGGTCATGTACCTGATCTTCTGGGTGTACTTCTTTGCCACGGGCAGCGGCGTCACCTTTACGCTGTGGGTGCTGGCTGTGCCGTTCATCGTGCTGGAGGTCATGCTGCTGGGCCTCGGCGTCGGCATCATCGTGTCGTCCTTAACGACGAAGTACCGCGATCTGGCGATTGCCGTCGGCTTCGGCGTGCAGCTCTGGATGTACGCCTCCCCCGTCGTCTATCCGCTGTCGATGCTGGACAACTCCCCGCGCCTGCGGGTGCTCGTCCAGCTCAACCCCATGACGTCGCCGATTGAGATTTTCCGCATGGCTACCTTGGGCACCGGCACGGTCACGATGTTCGGCATTGTGTACAGCCTGATTTTTACCGCTGCGGCGCTGGTTTTGGGCATCGTGCTGTTCAGCCGCATTGAAAAGACCTTCATGGATACCGTGTAAGAAAGGGGCGCGTAACTATGTCAGCAAATGAAAAACGCCCTGTCATCGAGGTCACGGGGCTGAAAAAGCAATACAAGCTCGGCCAGATCGGCGGCGGCACGCTGACCCACGACCTGCAAAGCTGGTGGGCCCGTGTGCGCGGCAAGGAGGACCCGAACACCGTCATCGGCACCGACCAGCGGCTGTTCGGCCAGACGTTTATGGCGTTGAACGGCGTTGACCTGACCGTCTATCAGGGTGAGGCACTGGGCATCATTGGCCGCAACGGCGCGGGCAAATCCACGCTGCTCAAGCTGCTCTCCCGCATCACCGCCCCCACCGAGGGCGAAATCAAGATCCGTGGCCGCGTGGCCTCGATGCTCGAGGTCGGCACCGGCTTCAACAACGAGATGACGGGCCGCGAGAACATTTATATGAACGGCGCGATTCTGGGCATGACCCGCGCCGAGATCGACGCAAAGCTGCCGCAGATCATTGAATTTTCCGAGTGCGGCGACTTCATCGACACACCCGTCAAGCGCTATTCCAGCGGCATGTTCGTCAAGCTGGCCTTCGCCGTGGCCGCGCATCTCGACAGCGAGATCATGGTCATGGATGAAGTTCTGGCCGTCGGCGATATGAAATTCCAGCAGAAATGCTTAGGGAAAATGAGCGACGTCGCCAATCAGGACGGGCGCACGGTGCTGTATGTCAGCCATAATATGTCGACCATTCGTCAGCTTTGCACCCGCTGCGTCGTGCTGGACAAGGGCAGGGTCATCTTTGACGGCGACGTGGAGCAGGCCATCGCGGTCTACATGGACACCACCGACGTCAACGTTGTCCACTACGACCTGGCCGACGTCGCCCGCATGACGGGCAGCGCGGGCAAGCGGTTCCGGCTGGAAACGCTGGATTTCGTCGGCAAGGAGTCGAGCGTGTTTGCCGATACCGAAAAGATGCGGGTGAAAATCACCTGGCGCGTTTCGGAGCCGTTCGCGGGCATCCACATGAAGATGAACCTCCACGCGCGGGATTCGACGTCCGTCGGCATCACCCATCCCGTCGACCTCGGCCCCGCCGAGCCGGGCAAAATCTACACCTCTGTGTTTGAATTTGACCCGAGTCTGCTGGGCGAGGGACAGTATTTCTTCTATCTCGACATTTTTGACGGCGCGCTGGCCCACGCGGTCTGCCTGGACAAGCCCGTGACCGAGTTCGCCTTTGAGGTGACGAACAGCGACCTGACGATGCCCGAGTGGGCGTCCGGCTGGGGCCGCATCCACTTCCCGCCCGTCAAGCTCGTGCAGGAGTAACGCATGAAACCGAATTTGTACATCTGCCACACCGCGTATCAGGTCTTGGTCGATCTGCTGCGGGCCGGGCGCTGCGCCGGCAAGCCCCACACAATGCTGCTGTCGGCCTCCGTGCCCGACACCACCGCGCTGGCGGCACGTCTGGACGCGACGAGCGTGGTCAAGACTGTCCTTGTGGACGAGACGCGCTGGCCCGGGACCGTGACGGGGCTGTTTGCCCACCGGCGCGCGGCCCGCGCCTTTGAGAAGCTGTGCGGCTGGAAATTGAACCGTGCAGCGTTTGAAAATGTCTATATCCACAACGATTGGAGTGTGCTGGGCCGCTATTTGCAGGATTGCCGCGCCGGGTATATTTTGTGCGAGGACACGTTTGGCAGCACGCTCGGCCCTGACCAGCATCTTGTGACCGACCAGCGCGCCGCGGCAGATTTTGCCGCGAAGCAGCGCGGAAAAGGCTACCTGTACTGGGGCGACAGCCCGTGGTGCGTCCGCGTCGAGAGTGAGGATGCCGCGCGGTGTACGCTGTTTTCGGCGGACCGCATGGTGACGGACAGCAAGTCCAAACTGTTAGAGAGCCTGACCGACGACGAAAAAGCGATGGTGCGCCGCGTATTTTTGACGCAGCCCCTGCCCGAGAAGGCAGGCGGCGCGACGCTTTTGCTGCCCCGCAGCTTTGTGGCCGACGGGCTGATGACCCAAGCGGAGCAGGACGCGATGTTCAAAGCGGTGGCGGAAAAATACGCCGTTGGGCCGCTCTTTATCAAGACACACCCGCGGGACACGACGGATTACGCCGCCCTGTTCCCCGATGCAGTCATTTTGGAGCGCACGATGCCCAGCGAGGTGCTGAACTTCTGCCTCCCCTTCCATTTCGCTCGTGCCGTCACCGTGCAGAGCTTCGTCCTGCGCGGCTTCACCGCGGCGGATGAGAAGATCCTGCTGACGCTGGAGGAGGCGAGGAAACTGGTCTGATGCGCGGGGGAAACGACATCCGGCCTGGAGGTTCTCTCCCTCCGGCGCTTCGCGCCACCTCCCTCGCAGAGGGAGGTTCTTTAGCCCCCTCTGCGAGGGGGCTCCGCCCGCAGGCGGTGGGGGAGAGAACCTTCCGCAGCCACAATGTAAAAAGGGAAAGCCACTATGCTCTACTATGACAAAAAGAATGTCCCGTTGGCGCGGCAGCTCCGCAAGAACATGACACCGTGGGAAAATAAGCTGTGGTATCAGTTCCTCCGCACCTTCACCCCGTGCTTCCGGCGCCAAAAGCCCATCGGCGGCTATATCGCTGATTTCTACTGCGCAAAAGCAAGGCTTGTCATCGAGCTGGACGGGGCACAGCATTACACGCCCGAGCAACAGCAGACCGACAGTCTGCGCACAGAGTTTTTCGCACAGAACCATATCAGGGTTCTGCGGTTCACCAATTTGGACACAGACCGCCGCTTTGACGGCGTATGCCAAACGATAGAGGCGGCTGTTCAGGCCGCCGTGTAAGCGAGGTACACACATGAAAACAATCGCTGTGATCCCGGCACGCTACGCCAGTACCCGGATGCCGGGCAAGCCGCTGGCCGATGTGCTGGGCAAACCGATGATCTACTGGGTCTACAAGGCCGCCAGGGCCTGCCCGAAGCTGGACGATGTGCTCATCGCTACCGACGACGAGCGCATTGCCGACGCCTGCAAAACCTACGATATGCGGTATATTATGACCAGCCCCGACCACGACACCCCCACCGGGCGCATCTGGGAGGTCAGCACCGTCGAGGACGCCGACCTCTACCTGCAGCTCATGGGCGACGAGCCGCTTGTCAACCCCGCGGCGTTCGACCTGATCCTGCCTGACACGCTGCCCGATGACCCCTATTACGTCGCGGTGCTGACGAACGTTATGGAGCACCCCGCCGACGTCATCGACTTTTCGAACCAAAAGGTCGTGACGAACGCCGCACGGGAGATCCTGCTGATCTCCCGCAGCCCCATCCCCTACCCGAAGGGCACGCTGGATTTCGAGTACGAGAAGGTCACCGGCATTCAGCTGTACAGCAAGCAGGCACTGAAATTCTACCATGATACGCCGAAATCCATCCTTGAAAAGGCCGAGGAAAACGACATGATGCGCTTTATCGAGAATGGCCACAAGGTACACGCCATCGTCAGCCCGTACAAGACGGTCAGCGTGGACACGCCGAAGGATCTGGCGCTGGTAAATGAAATTTTGAAGGAGAAGCAGCATGGATGATATTAAACTGCTGGACTGTACCCTGCGCGACGGCGGCTATGTGAACGACTGGCAGTGGGGCTTCGGCTCGGCGCGCCGCATCATCCAGACGCTGACCCGCGCGGGCGTGGACATCGTCGAGGTCGGCTTTCTGCGCAATGTGGACGGCTACGACCCCGACGTGACGGTCTGCAACACGATTGAGGAGCTGAACCGCCTGCTGCCTGACGAGGGCCAGCGCGGCCACACGATGTACTCCGGCATGGCGATGCGCTCCAACTACGACATTGCCAAGCTGTCCCCCTACGACGGCCACGGCATTGAAATCATCCGTATCACCGCCCATGATTACGATATTAAGGACGGCATGGACTTTGCCCGCCATATCAAAGAATTGGGCTACAAGGTCTCCATCAACCCCATCAACATCATGGGCTACAGCGACAAGGACCTGCTCTGGATCTTTGAGCAGGTCAACGAAATTCATCCGTGGCAGTTCTCCATTGTGGATACCTTCGGCAGCATGCGCCGCCGCGATCTGGAGCGCATCGTCAGCATGGCTGACCATAATTTAGCCCCGGACATCCGTCTGGCGCTGCACCTGCATGAGAACATGGCGCTGAGCTTCTGCCTGGCGCAGGAATTTCTCGACAAGCATCTGCGCCGCGACCTGGCTGTGGACGGCAGCCTGATGGGCATGGGCCGCATCCCCGGCAACCTGCCGATTGAGCTGATCGCCGACTATATGAACGAGTACTTCGGCGGCCACTACAACATTGACGACCTCATGGATGCCATTCAGGACCACATTGCGCCCATCAAGGGCAACTGCGCGTGGGGCTACACCCCGGCGTACTTCCTGTCGGCCAAGTTCAATCTGCACCGCAACTATGCCGAGCATTACCTTGGCAAGGGCGATCTGACGAACCGCGACATCAACCATATTCTGGCGGCCATCGCGCCGAACAAAAAGACTGTGTTTGATGCCGCCTACGCCGACACGCTCTACACCGAGTACAAGAACCGCCGCATCGACGATGCAGGCGCACTGGCCGCCCTGCAGAGGGCCTTTGCGGGCAAGACCGTGCTGGTGCTGGCCCCCGGCGGCAGCCTGGCTGCCGAGGCTGGCCGTGCCGCTGTAACAGCCGCGCAGGCCGACGTGAAAGTCTCGGCCAACTTTGTGCCGGATTTTGTGACGCCCGACTATGCATTTTTCACGAACGCAAAACGCTTTGACGTGGATGCCGCCTACCCCTGCCCGCTGATCCTGACCAGCAACCTGCGCGCCGATAAGGACGCGGCGGTGGTCAACTATGATCGGCTGTCCGCCACCGACGCGCAGGGCGGCAACAGCGTGCTAATGCTGCTGCGTCTGCTGCGCCAGTGCGGCGCGGCGCGGGTGCTGCTGGCCGGTGCCGACGGCTACAGGCCGGGCACTGCCGCCTACGCGGACGAGGGCCTGCACACCCACACCGGGCGCGGTGCGGCCTACAATGCCCAGATGGCGGGGGCCATCCGCGCGGCGGGCCTGCCCGTGGAATTCATCACCCCCAGCGAGTACGAGAGGGTCTGACGATGATACGACTGCTGGTGCTGGACGTGGACGGCACGATGACCGACGGCGGCGTCTACTACGACGCCACCGGCAATGAGCTGAAGAAATTTGCCATCAAGGACGGCGCCGGGCTGGTGCTGGCGCGCACGGCGGGCATCCGCGTGATGATCTGCACCGGGCGCGAGTGCGAGGCCGTGCGCCGCCGCGCCGCAGATTTAAAAATCACCGACATCTACCAGAATGTTGGTAAAAAAGCCGTGTTCCTGCGGGATTTCATGGCTGAAAACGGCTACGCGCGGGACGATGTCGCCTACTGCGGCGACGACCTGAACGATCTGGCGGCCATGGCGCTGTGCGGCTTTGTGGCCTGCCCGGCGGATGCCGCGCCGACTATATCTGCCCCCAGCGCGGCGGCGAGGGTGCCGTCCGCGGAGCGGTGGAGAAGATCCTGCGCGGGGACGGACGCTGGAACGACGCTGTGAAAAAGGCGTTTCAGGTGGAATTGTAACGCTAAACTTGCGGGCGGCTGTAGGGGTCGATGCTTGCATCGACCCGCGGGCGGATGCGAGCATCCGCCTCTACGGCCTAACGGAAGGAGATTTCATGAAAAACAAAAAACATACCCCCCTGCTGGCGGCACTGGCAACGCTTGTCGTGCTGCTGGCGGGCGTGGTGCTGATCTGGCTGGCGAAGGTCCGGCCCGATGTGGGCAAGGGCCGCAGTGAGATCGTCACCGACTTCCTGCGGGCCGAGCTTTTGCAGGACGGCCAGACCGCAACGCAGGTCTTTACCTACGACAAGGATATTTTGACGATAGGTCTTGAATTTTACCTGCCGGGTGACCAGCCCTGCGGTGCGCTGGACGTTGTGCTCTACGACGCCGACACCGGCGAGGAGCTGTCCCGCTCCGTCGGTACGATGGACTACATCGTGCCCGACCAGTACACGACCCTGGGGATGGACCCCGCCGTGACCGGGCAGGAGGGCCGCCGCTACAAGCTGGCTGTCACGCCGCACTACGCGACGGACGCGATTTTGGCCATCGGCCACAGCGACGGTGTCGCGCTCTGGAAGGAGCAGATGGCCGTGGATGACCGTGTGATCGACGGCACGATGGCGATGCAGATCACCTACCAGCGTATCGGCGGCTACCTGACGCGGTTCTTCCTGCTTGTGGGCGTGCTGGCCGCCGTGCTGGCCGCGCTGGCCGTGTGGGCGGTGCTTAGCAAAAAACTGGCACTGCACCGTCTTGTTTTTGTGCTGGTGCTCGGCTTTGGACTGCTGTACAGCTTTGTGCTGCCGCCTTATGCCGCGCCCGACGAGAAATACCACATCAACCAGAGCTTTACGCTGGCCTGCCGCTGGGCCAACGACCTGTCCCACGACGAGTGGCGGATGGGTAAGGTGCCCACGACGACGAGCTTCCGCCGCGTCGGTGACGAGGACGCCGACCTGCAAAACGAGAACACGACGGTCTTTACGTGGGAGGCGTTCACCTCCCAGCTGTTCACCACCACAGACCAGCCCTTTGACAGCCATCAGGAATATAATGAATTGCAGACCGACCAGAACCCGCTTCTGTATGTCGTCAGTGCGGCGGCAGTATTTCTGGCCTATGTGCTGCATTTTGGCTTTGCGCCCGCGCTGTTTTTGGGGCGGCTTGCAAATCTGCTGCTCTTTGCGGCGCTGGCGGCGCTGGCGGTCAAGACCGCGCCGTTCGGCAAGCGGGTCTTTACCGTGGCCGCGCTGCTGCCCATGACGCTGCACCTGGCGGCCAGCTTCAGCCGGGACGCGCCGCTGCTGGGGCTGTGCTTTGTGTTCACGGCGCTGCTGATGGACGCGGCGTTCGGCCCGAATCAGAAAAAGGCGCTCTCCCCCGCCCGGCTGACGGCGCTGCTGTTCTGCGGCGTGCTGCTGGCCCCGGGCAAGCTCGTCTATCTGCCGCTGGCGGCACTGCTGCTGCTGGTGCCCGCCGCGCGGCTGGGACACCACGCCAGGGCGAAGAAGTGCGCCTATCTGGCCGCCTGTCTGGCGCTGGCGCTGCTGCTGAATACGGGCCTTCTGACCGATACGCTGCGCAGCGGGCAGACCGCGGTGCAGACCACGGCGGCGGAGGCCGCAGACCGCACGGTCAAGAGCCGCCCCGCAGAGCCGGACGAAGCCTACGAGGCCGAGATCTGCGGCGAGAGTACGCTGGAAAACTACGTCAAGCGGCTGTATTATTACGTGGACGACAACCGCAGCCCCGCGGCCCGCGAGGTCGCATTCTGGGTGCAGGCCATGCAGGAGGGCGACGTCAGCCCGGCAGTGCTGGGGCAGAGTTTCCTCTTTTCGCCCGACAGGGCCAACAGCTACACCGACGGCCAGGCATTTTACACGATGGCCTCCTATGCGCTGCTGGGCACCGACGTGACCGACGGCAACGCGGACGCCTACCTGCCCTATTTTGCCGAGGGCGGCGCGGTGCAGGCCTACAAGCAGCTGTTCAACCTGACCAGCTGTGTCGAGAGCTTCGCCGCGCTGGGTGTGGACGTCGGCACGATGGATGACCGCATCCCGCTGGACCGCACGGTGCTGGCGCAGGAGGTCGAGGCCGCCCGCGCGACCCGCAGCACCCAGAGCACGGCGGACGAGGCCGACAAAGCCACCTACACGCCGGGCTACATCCTGCGCCATCCCGTGGACACGGTGCTGCTGTTTGTGCGCAGCGCCGTGGAAAACGGCGACCATTACATCCGCACGCTGGTGGGCGGCAGCCTGAGCTACTACACCGTTGATCTGGCCTGGGGCTGGGTCGCGGTGCTGTACCTGCTGCTGGCCTACGCGGCGCTGCCCGTGCAGGGCGCGGTGATGAAGCCCGCCGGTAAGGCGCGCGGCTGGTGCTGCGCGGCGGCGGCGCTCTGCTGCCTGCTGGCCGTGGCCGGGTGCCTTTTGTGGACACCCACTCATTACGACACGCTGTACGGCCTGCAGGGGCGGTACTTCCTGCCCGTGCTGCCGCTGCTTCTGCTGACCTGCCTGCCCCGCCGTCTGGCCGCCGTGCCCGACGAGGACACCGCCCAGACCCGCCTTGTGGCCGCGCTTGCACTGGTACAGGCGGGGATGGTCGCGAATATTATGCTGGCGATTATTGCAAGATAAAAATAAGATAATAGATACTAAAAAAGGAGTGCGCAAGGCGCGCGATTCGAAATTTTGCGGGGCGCGTCAGTGAGCCGCATCCACCATATTTTTTATCTTTTATCGCTTATCTTTTCGCTAAAAAAGGCTGTACTATGGTTATCTGTTTCTTCTCAACGCAATACCTCCCCACCCCCGGCGGGGTCGAGCGGTATACCTGGAATCTGGCGCGGCGGTGTGTGGCGGCAGGGCATCGCGCCCTTGTCGTCACGGCGTCGCTGCCGGGTCTGCCCGCGCGGGAGCGTGATGCCGACGGCATCGAAATCTACCGTCTGCCGTCCTGGCCTGTCATGGGCGGGCGGTTCCCCGTGTTAAAGCCTTTTGCCGATGCAGACGACCTCTGGGCACAGGGCATCGACTTTGCGGTCATCCAGACCCGGATGTACACGCAAAGCGTCTGGGCCGCACGGCAGTGTAAGCGGCGCGGCATCCCGGCGCTGGTCATCGACCACTCCACCGGCTATATGCTGCACGGCGGGCTGGCCGGGGCGCTGGGCAAGGTGTATGAGCACGCGGCCTGCGGCAGCATCCGCCGCTGCGGGTTCCCGTTCTACGGTGTCTCCGGGGATGTCTGCCGCTGGCTGGAAACGTTCGGCATCCAGGCGGCGGGCCGACTGCCCAACGCTGTTGACCCTGCCGAGCTGGAACAGCTGGCCCACGCGGACAACGCGGTTGACTGGCGCAGGAGGCTGAACGTGCCCGAGGACGGCAGGCTCGTCGCCTTTGTCGGGCGGCTCATCCCGGAGAAGGGCGCGCTGCGGCTGGCTCAGGCCGTGCAGGGCATTCCGGGCTGTACGCTGGCCGTGGCGGGCACCGGCCCCGAGGAGGCCGCTCTGGCCGCGCTGGGCGGCGGTATCCATGCGTTGGGGGCACTGCCGCATGAGCAGATCGTCCAGCTGCTGACACAGTCGGACGCCTACTGTCTGCCCACCGAGTACGCCGAGGGCTTCCCCACGACGCTGCTCGAGGCGGCGGCCTGCCGCTGCCCCATCGTGACGACCCGCACGGCGGGCACCGACGAGCTGCTGCCCGGGGACGACTACGCGGTGTTTTTGGCAAACGCCGCGCCCGAGACCATCCGCGCAGGGCTGGAAACGCTGCTGGCGGACCCCGCTGCGGCCCGCACCCGCGCCGAAAACGCCCGCCAAAACCTTTGCAGCCACTTTACATGGCAGGCTGTCTTTGCTACAATGATGGAAGCCGTAACGTCTGCCAAAAGGAGCTAAGATGTCAAAATTACTCATCGTCATCCCCGCGCACAACGAGGAAGCCAACATCGTGCAGGTCGTCGAGGAGCTGACCCGCAGTTATCCACAGTATGATTACGTGGTCGTCAACGACGGCAGCCGCGACAAAACCGCGGCGCTTTGCCGTGCCCACGGCTATCGGCTCATTGACCTGCCGGTCAACCTGGGGCTGGCGGGCGCGTTCCAGACCGGGCTGCGCTTTGCCGCGGAGAACGGCTACGACTGCGCCATGCAGATGGACGCCGACGGTCAGCACAAGCCGGAGTATATCGCCCCGATGCTGGCCGCGCTGGAGGAGGGCAACGACATTGTCATCGGCAGCCGCTTCCTGACCGTGAAGAAGCCCAAGACGCTGCGGATGCTGGGCAGCTACATCATCAGCTGGTCCATCCGCCTGACGACGGGCCGTGCCATCTGTGATCCGACCAGCGGCATGCGGATGTTCAACCGCGCCATGGTCGAGGAGTTCGCCCAGAACCTGAACTACGGCCCCGAGCCCGACACGATCAGCTACCTGATCAAAAACGGCGCGACGGTCAAGGAGGTGCAGGTCGAAATGGGCGAACGTCTGGCGGGCCAGAGCTACCTGACCTTCTGGCGCAGCGTGCAGTATATGGTAAAAATGTCCATCTCAATTCTGTTGATCCAGTGGTTCCGCAAGCGCGACACCGAGACGCCCTACCCCGAAAGGAGCCTGTGAAATGTTCGATCAAACGCTGATTCGTGTCTGCCTGATCCTGGGCAGCTTCATCACGGCGGGGTACATCCTGCGGCGCGTGCGGCACGCAAAGGTCCAGATCGAGGATACGATCTTCTGGCTGATGTTCAGTGCGGCGCTGCTGATCCTGGCCATCTTCCCCGGCATCGCCTATTGGGCCGCAAACCTGCTGGGCTTCATGAGCCCCATCAACTTTGTCTATGTTGTCATCATCTTTTTGCTGCTGGCCAAGCAGTTCTTTATGTCCATCAAATTGAGCCAGCTCGACAGCAAGGTCCGTATCCTGACCGAGCAGGTCGCCCTGAACGAGGAAAAGGCGGAACGGGATAAGCTGGACCTGTGAAAAGGCTTCCCCCTTGTGGGAAGCTGTCAGCGGCCCCGACCTCTGACTGATGAGGGGCGAGTGCGCCATGGCAGGCTGCTCATGGGCAATTGCGGCAAGGCTGCCCCTCATCCGACCCTATGGGCCGCCTTCCCCCTTGTGGGAAGGCTTTGGGGGCGCGCAAAATTAAAATTTGTATTCCCCCCAAAACTATGCTATAATAAAGTATTGACTAAAGAGAAAGAAGGTTTCAGATATGGCTTATACCCCGAAGCTGACCTATAAGGGCCGCCCGCTGGTGCGCTGCGGCAACGATATTTACTACGGCTCGATGAAAGATCCGTTCGTCGTTTACCTGCAGGTGCTCTCCACCAAGAAGGAAAACGGTGTCGACGTGGCCGACAAGGTCCACATCGTGCTGCTTTCCACCGACGAGAGCAAGTCCCTGCCCGAGCGCATTGCCCGCCAGGCCAACAAAGTCGGCCTGTACAACGCGCTGTCCTTCGGCGACATCATGCTGCAGGGCGCGCTGCGGAAGAAGTAAGCGTCTCCCCTGCCCCGCACAAAACACAAAGCCCCGCAGCCAAACGGCTGCGGGGCTTTTGCACTTGATGTCAAAACGGGGCGGGCGGATGACGGGCATCCGCCCCTACAGAACGGAGATTTACTGCTTAGTGGTCCTGCTTGTCGGTCTCCTCGGCAGAGTCGTCCTCGGTGCCTTCAAGCTCGATGTCGAAGGTCGCGCCGCAGTGCGGGCAGACCAGATCGCCCTCGGGATCCATCAGGGTCTCCTCGTCCAGCGTGGAGATCTGGCCGCAGTTCGGGCAGGTCACCTCATACATGGTGCTGTCGTCCTCGGCATCCTCCTCGTCATCCTCGTCCTCATCGGCGTAGATGTCGCTGACGACGTCGTCCAGATCCTGGTCGAGGGTCTCCAGCTCGTCGTACACCTGATCCAGGGCGTTGTCGTGCTCGGTGACCTGGGCGGCCATCTCCTCCAGCAGGTCCATCATGGCGGCAATGACCTTGCCGTTCTTGGAGTCTGCGTCAAAATCCATACCGGTCATCAGGCCGCGGATGTAGGCGGCCTTTGCATTCAGATCCATAGCCATAGTCAAAATCCTCCCTAATGTTAAAAAATGCCGGGCGCGGCGGTACGGCCATGCCCGGCAAAGAGAACCTAATCAGTTCACGCGCTCCATATACTCGCCGGTGCGGGTATCGATGCGGATCTTGTCGCCCTCGTTGATGAACAGGGGGACGCGGATCTCGGCACCGGTCTCAACGGTGGCGGGCTTCAGGGTGTTGGTGGCGGTGTTGCCCTTGACACCCGGCTCGG
>ERZ773237.1059-NODE-1059-length-25632-cov-3.092818_pt1 | contig 25632 bp, 20 predicted proteins | sample MGYA00580990_ERZ773237 | MGnify/ENA primary metagenome ERZ773237 (study PRJEB29015, sample SAMEA2737749) | human gut metagenome | biome: human gut; feature: human-associated habitat; material: faeces | place: China | collected 2012 ...
CAAATGAACCGGGTTCGTCCATCATGCCGGGCAAGGTCAACCCGACGCAGTGCGAAGCTGTAACGATGGTGGCCGTGCAGGTGATGGGCAATGCTGCAGCGATTAATTTCGCCGCAAGCCAGGGCAACTTTGAACTTAACGTCTTCAAGCCGGTTATTGCTTACAACCTCATCCAGTCGATCCGCAACCTCGCGGACGTCATGAAGTCGTTTGAGGTCCACTGCGTCGTCGGCATCACGGCCAACGAACAGCGTCTGCATGACCTGATGACCCGTTCGCTCATGCTCGTGACAGCGCTTTCGCCGCTCGTGGGCTACGATAATGCTGCGAAGATCGCCAAGTACGCACATGCTCACGACATGAGCCTGAAGGAAGCAGCGCTTGACCTCAAGCTCTGCACGGCTGAGCAGTTTGATCAGTACGTTGATCCGTCGAAGATGATTCATCCGACGCCGGTCTGCTGCAAGAAGTGCTGCAACAAGTAAGGTGCTTCTTTGATGTGAGGATGGTCTTTTGCGGCTGACGTCCTAAAAGATCATTCAATACACAAAGCAAACCGAACTCTCGGAAAACTATCTGCTGTAAGAGCAGGTAGTTTTCGGGAGTTTTTTATTGTCTTCAATAAATGAAAAGCATAATAAACTTTCGCCGCAGTTTGAAAAGGCTTCCGTTTTATTGTCATTTTTCACAGTTCGTCTGCAGGAATTTTGTCAGTATCCATTTTTTGTAAATGGATATAAGAAAGACCTCGATACGCCAAAGAGGCGTATCGAGGTCTGAAAAGATGGATAAAGCCATCTTTGGATTATTTTCCGATGTAGAAAATAATCCAATCACAACTTCGCTCGGATATGAAGCTGTGTTTTTTAGTTTGATGTATTCAGGAGAATGTATTAAAGAACAGGCCCTTCCATATAAAGCTCAAGCTGTTCCGCATAATTGAGCGTTTCCATCTTAGTCATGGTGCCCGAAGCAATGGCTGAAAGATGTTCAAGAAGCTTTGTTCCCATTTCAGGTATTGATGCTCCTTCAGTCATAATGGGCGAGGCATCAAAATCGAAATTATCTGGAGCACGGCTATAAGCAATGGCATTGCCCGTCAGATAAAGGAAAGGGGAGACCACCGTTGGATTAATGGAAGGCATCATTGGGTGCTGAGCAATCTTTCCGCCGCCCATCTGATAGAGCATGATGGTCGCACCGCAGGCCGTCAGGCACAGCGGCAGAGACAAGGACGACATCCAGGAGTCGACGAAATAGAGGCCGGATCCCTTTGGCATCTCAGCGTACTTCAGGACATCTTGAATGGGAGATGTGCCGCTTTTTGCAATGGCACCTAAAGATTTTTCTTCCAAACTGGAAATGCCGGCCGCAATATTGGCAGGTATAGGGTTGATTTTGCGAATATCTTCGCCGGTTGCTTTAGCTTTATCTTCCCAATGTTTAGCGGCAGAAAGGATTTTTTTAGCTACGCTTTCATTCACTGCTCGTTTGGCTACGAGGTCTTCCGCACCGATAATCTCCGTTGTTTCTGAGAAGAATGCAGTGCCGCCGGCTCGAATCAGCTGATCAAAAGCAGCGCCGACACAAGGATTGCCGGCAATGCCTGAGGTGGCATCAGAGGTGCCGCACTTGACGCCGAGGGTGAGGGCGCTTAATGGGCAGTTTTCACGTCGGAAGTCAGAAACTTCGAGCAGAACCTCGCGTGTCAAGCGAAGCGTTTCGCCCAGCATGTTGTAAGAGCCGCCAACATTGGTGAGGTAAACGATTCGGAATGGCTTGCCGGTTTTTCGGGCTTCTTCTTCAAAACGCTCCGCACACATGTTTTTGTAGGCAGAACCCGCGCCGGACTTAACCGCCAGCAGGACGATACCGCCTACGTTGGCATTATTCATTAAGCCAATCAGTGTGCGTGCAATAACTTCACGGTCAACTTCTGTGCGTCCGGTTTCAGCAGGAATCTCAAAATGACGAGTGTTTCGGGTCATACGCTCAACATTGGAAGCTATGAAGTTGAGCGAACGATTAACCGGCAGTAAAAGAACGTAGTTTCGCGCACCGGCTTTTCCATTCGGCCGCATGTATCCATAAAAATCCATATACCCTCCGTGGATTTATTAATTCAGATCGCCGCGTCCGCGGGTGCCTTCAATGTTGTGCACGTGAACCAGTTCACCGGACTGAATATCGATGGAGGCTCTGCCGATGACATGAGCGTATTTGACAATATCCGTCCCGGCAGGAATGTTTCCTAACGCTGCTTTAAATCCGAAGGGTATTTCAGTTTTGGCGGTATCTTCACCAATCACTTTCCCATCCAGAATGATTTGGAAAGTATCGCCTTTCTTTAGATCCTGCAGTGCAGTGCCGACATTGTCATGCGGCGTTAATTTAAGAACTTTCACTCGTTTCTCCATCGGGTTCACTACCTGCTGCTGAAGGGATCTTTTAGCAGCCAAGGTGGTATACCACCTAGTGTACGATCGCTGCTTTACTGGTACATCCGCAAAAGCACTGAGCTTTTGGTGTATATGACTGCCGCAGCGTCGTTGACCTGAATCACTTGTGATCTATTGCAAAAGATCTGATCACCTTTTCAAATTGAGGATCGAGTGCCTCTAATGCGAAATTACGGTTATGGGTTTAATAGTGATCGCTGAAGCAAGCCATTGCACTGGGGCTTCAGCAATCCCCCATTTCTATTGCCAGCGAAAAACAAATGCCGGTTATCCAATCTCAGACAACCGGCGTATATCCAGACCTTTTTTGAGGCCGGTACGGCTAGCACTCAAAGCGCTTTCCGCGGTTAAGGCACTTTGAAGTCAAAGTTATGGCACTGCGCGCAGTAATTCTCGCTGGGCTCGTGGCCGACATGGCAATTTACACAGTCCAGATCAGCGTTGTAGTGCGGCGACGTGTGAGGGTTAGTGGGCTTCACGTTTTTGGTGGAAGCGACGAGCTTGTCCTTCGGGTGGCACTTGATGCAGGTGTCCGTCGTCGGCATTTCATCCTTGGTCGCATGACACGTCGTGCAGGGAAGCTTCAGGGTCTCGGTATGGTAATCAGCAAAGCCTTTGGCTGCCGCATCCCCTGCGAAAGGAAGTGCTGCAAGCGCGAAGGCAAGCGCAATAAGGGTCTTTTTCATATTTAAAAAAGAGCGGCGGGTTCATTGGCCCGCCGCTCTTAGCAAGGGGTGTTGAGGTGTGTCGGTTTATTGTCCGAAGAGGATGTTCCAAAAGAGAAAATGGAACATCAATAACATCGCCTCAAATCCTAGGCCTTTGCTGCCTGCTGACCGGCGATGCGGCCGTTTACGAGGCAGTCGAGAATGGCGCAGGAGCCGAGGCGCACAGCACCATGCACGCCGCCAGTAGCTTCACCGGCAGCAAAGAGGCCCGGAACCGGCTTACCGTCGAAAACATCGATCACGCGGCACTGCAGGTCAGTAACCAGGCCGCCCATGCAGTGGTGAACCTTCGGGCTCATCTCAGCGGCGTACCACGGACCTTCAGCCAGCGGCGTCTGTTCGTTGTTGATGTAGCGGCCGAATGCGGGATCGCTCTTGGTCTCTACAGCCTTGTTGAATTCAGCAACCGTAGCCTTCAGCGTGTCGACAGGCATCTTGTAGTCGGCGGCAATTTCATCAAGGCTCTTATATTCCTTAATGATCTGCTGCTCGAGCAACTTCTGGAGCATGCCGGGACGAGCTTCCTCAAAGGCTTTGAGGTTGGGCTTCGTGCAGATAGCAACAGCGCTCTTGCCTTCACCCTTTAAAACCATAATCGCGTCAGCGCGAACCTTGCGGTTAGCCAGTTCGTTCACGAAACGCTTGCCGTCAGTGGCAACCCAGAGGCCGTATTCAGCAGCGCCGGACTGAGCAAACGTCCAGCCGATGCCCATCCCCTTTTCCTTCGGGTTGTTCCACGGAGTGCACTGAATCCAGTCGTTCTGAACCTGCGCACAGCCGATGCGGCTCGTTTCACGCCAGAGTTCTGACGTTGCGCCCGGCTGGTTCGTGCTGTCGAGCGCTGCCGTGAGCTTCGGATCCTGCATCGTACGGTATTCAACGTCGCGCGAGAAACCGCCGTAGCAAAGAATGACGGCCTTCTTGGCGCGGATGAACTTGGTCTTGCCCGTGCCGGTCTTCGGGAAACGATAGCCTTCGAGCACTTCAAGACCCAGAACACGACCCGTATCGTCACGCAGAACATGCTTTACATAAGTACGCGTACGGACTTTGACGCCGAGTTTTTCCAGTTTCTCGACTTCTTTCGAGACAATGCCCGAACCCGAACCGTTCTTCGTGAAGACGTAGCGCGGAACACTGTGGCCGCCTTCCTGACCGATGGCATCCGGGTTGTATTCGACACCGAGTTCATTGACCGTCCATTCGTAGTTCGAAAGGGCGTTGTCGGCAACGAGCTTCACCTTTTCAGGATTGTTGAGGTAGAGGCCGGCAACGAGCATGTCGTGAGCCAGAAGTTCGGGCGAATCTTTAATGCCGTGTTTCTTTTGCTGCGGGCAGCCGGTTGCAGTCAAAATGCCGCCGTTAATGATGGAGTTGCCGCCTACCGTTGCCATCTTTTCAAGAACAACTACGGAAGCACCAGCCTTCTTGGCTTCAATAGCTGCAGCAAGGCCTGCAAAACCAGAACCAACAATGACGACATCAGCCGTTTCATCCCATTTTGCAGGAAGCTTGACGGCACCAGCAGCATGAGCGGCTTCAGTGCCGAAAAGCGCAGCGGCGCCGGCCGCGACAGAACCACTGAGGAACGTACGGCGATTAAGTTCAACCATTTTCTTCTCCTTCAGGAGCATGTTTTTAGTCTCAGAAACATGCTCAGCAATTGAATGAGATCATCAGGCGTCTCGAAGATCTTCGTTCTTCAGATGCCCTCTGTTCACGAAACGCATTGTTCCTCCAAAGACCTCCTAAGACATTTGCTTAAGAACGAAGATTGTGTTCGATTGATTGCAGCTTATTTTCAGCCGTCTTCCCAGCGCTAAACTCAATGGCATATGCCGTACGCTATCCGTCTGCCTTTGGTACTGAAGACCGTTGTTGTTCATTTGCTTTTACCAGCTGCTCTGGCGATATCGCTCGGAGCGGCGGGGGGCGTTGTGCACGCTGACGTCCTGCCGCCTCAAATGCAAGATGCGAGCGAGAGTGCCGCGGCTGCCGAAGCCGAGCTGACGCAAGGCGCAGGGGATAGGACACTGCATCCTGTTATCCGCTTAGGGGTGCTCACACATTCGCCGCCTTGGTATGACGGCTCTTTTGTTGATGAATCCGTGCGGTGGCTCGCTTGGAAGCTGCCCCAGTTTCGCTTTGAAACCGACTACTTGGGAACGGGCGATCTGATGCGCCGAATGGAGGCGAGAGAAATAGATTTGGCGGTTGCTCCTGCATCATTCTTTTTCTTTGCTCAGCGGCCGCTCATGAACCGTTTTGTGGCGAGCATTGTGTCGGATGCGGCGGTCGATGCGGAAGAGTCTGCTGCAGCGGCCGTCATTGTGCGCAGAGATCGAGAGGATCTTAAGACACTCGCAGATCTGAAGGGACGGAGTGTTTCGCTGGTGCGTGATGAAGTGAGTCCCGGGGAACTTGAGCTCAAGCGTGAAGTTGTCCGCATTGGTCTCGATCCGGATCATTTTTTCGGACAGGAGCTGCGGGAGCCGCGATTACGTATGCGGGCGGTAGTGACGGATGTCCTTTCCGGACGAACCGATGCCGGTATTCTGCGTGCCTGTTTTCTCGAAGAGCTCGAGCGCTCAGGGCTGCGAGGCGCCTATGGAGAGCTGCGGGTGCTCGATGAACGCAAAGACGACGGCCTGCATTGCCGGCATTCCACGCCTGCATATCCTGGGTGGATGCTGGCTTCCACTGCTTCACTCAGTCAGGAAGCCGCGCGCGCGATAACTGCGGTGCTGCTCACCAAACCAGCTAATGCCTGGGGGCAGCATTGGACGGTGTCGCCCAATGTGGAGGCCTATGATGACCTCTTTCGCACGCTCCGGATCGGCCCTTACTCATATCTGCGTGAATGGACGTTGGCGCGCATTTGGTCTGAGTGGAAGGCCGCCATCATCATTGTCCTGATTTCCATCGTTGGCCTTTGCGTGCACGGCTTTGTGCTGGAGAAGCTCGTCGGGCTGCGCACGAGGGAACTCAAAGAAGCTTGGAAAAAACAGCAGGAGACGGAACGCGAGGCTCGTGAAGCTTCGGCACGCTTAGAGTCGCTGCAGCGTGCTGGAGCGGTTGGGCAGATTTCCTCCATTGTGGCGCATGAGATGAAGCAGCCTTTGGGGGTCATTCAGAATCTTTCAAGAGGGACGCTGCGTCTCATTGAAGATGAACCTGAAACGCTCGATGAAGTCGCTCAGGCAGTGGAGTCGATTAACGACGAAGCCGTGCGCGCGGCGCAGATTATTGATCGCGTACGCAGCTGGAGCCAAGGCAGAGTCAATCGACAGGTGCTTGAGGCGGACCAGGGGGTTAAAAGGGCGGTGCAGAGCTTCATGCTGACGAATAGAAGCCGGGGCATTTCGATCCGTACGGGCGTGCTTCAATCGGCAAAGGTCTGGATGGATCCGCTTGAACTCGAGCTCATTGTCGTGAATTTGCTCTCCAATGCAGCCGAAGCAGCACGCAAGTCTGATCACCCGACGGTAATGATTGACCTGCAAACTGCCCGTGAATCATTGCCCGGAGATGTCGCGGCGGTGGTCCTGACGATCACCGACAATGGTCCGGCACTTTCAGATCAAACGTTTGCAGCATTAGGATGTACTGCGCTCCAAACGACACGAGAGGGCGGTTTGGGGCTTGGTCTCATGATTGTCAGAACGCTTGCGGAAAATAATGTCGGCCGCCTGACGTTTGAGCGTCTTGCGCCCCACGGACTTGCCGTGCATGTGACGCTGCCGGTTTGGATGCCTGAAATTAAAAAGGCTGACATTGATTTGAGGGAAAAGACAAGGACGGCTGATGATTCAAAGGATCCCTCATCACACTCCGCACTTTGAGCACGCAAAAATACTTTTTAATGCAGCTCGCGAGGACGCTGAATGAATTTCGACAAAACCACCACCGCTGAAACCCCTTTAATTCGTATTGTTGACGATGAGGAGCGCATGCGTGAATCGCTCGCTTTCATGCTCAAGCATGAAGGGTTCGAATGCTGCGTCTATCCGACTGCCGAGTCCTTTCTCAAAGGGGATACGCCTTCTCGGCCGGGATGTCTGCTGCTCGATGTTCAGATGGACGGCATGACAGGGCTGGAACTGCAGGAAGAGATGATCCGGCGAGGCATTACGCTGCCGATTGTTTTTCTTTCTGCACACGGCGACCTTGATATGGCGGTGGATGCCATGCGCCGCGGGGCATGTGCGTTTATTCAAAAAACTGCCGATCGAGCGCGGCTGCTGCAGGCGATTGTCGACGCCATGGCTAAATCTCGTGGTGCCGTAGGCGATAGTACGCCCGGAGCGCTGGTTGCCGCGTGGAATACGCTTACTGATCGAGAAAAGGAAGTGGCAAAGCTGGTGGCTGAAGGACTTCTCAACCGAGAAGTGGGGGAACGCCTCGGCGGCATTGCTGTGAAGACGGTGCAGGTGCACCGAAGCGAAGCCTGCAGCAAGCTTGGCGTTAAAGGTGCTGCAGGGCTCGCTCAGGCTGTTCGGGCTGTTGAAATGGCTTTAAAGGTGAGGCAAACACCATGAAGAGCAAGCATGATGTCCGGGCTCAGCAGTCTCGTCGTCGTTTTTTGGCGGATACAGCGCTCGGTGCTGCCGGTCTAGGCCTGGGGGCCGCAGGTATGGAGTCTGCACAGGCTCGGACAAAGTGGGAGAAGATGATTAAGGGGCTTCAAACAGTCACTACCGATGTATTGATTGTCGGCTCCGGCGCAGCCGGAACAGCGGCTGCCATCGAAGCGCGCCGATCCGGCGCATCCGTTCTGGTCATTGAGAAAATGGGCAGCTTGGGCGGAAGTTCCATCATTTCTCGCGGTGCTCTGGCCGTCCCAAGGTCGCCCATGCAGCGAGCTATGGGGATTGATGACTCACCCGAGCACTTTGCGGATGATCTGATGTCATCAGCTTACTGCGGGCATCCGGGAAGAATTGAATGTTTGGCGCTGGAAGCGCTGCCGACTTTTGAGTGGCTTACCAATGAAATCGGCGTTCGTTGGGTAATGGATGCCGTCGGTTCAGAAATCGAACAGTCTGTGCCGAGATCCGCCATTGTGGCGGGCGACGGTGCGGCGGCATTGATGATGCCGCTTTTGGACCGAGCACGGACATTGGATGCTGAGTTTGAGGTCAATGAAAAACTCCTGCACCTCATTACACGAGAAACTTATGACGGCGTTGCGGTGACGGGAGCCGTAGTGGAAAACACACGTACCGGTCTGCGCCGCTGCATCAATGTTCGCCGCGGCGTTGTGTTGGCGGCCGGCGGTTTTGCGGCCGATGCTCCTTTCCGGCAGCGTTATAACCAGCGTCTCTCTGAACATGTTGGTACCGCAACGCAGCCAGGGAGCACGAGCGAGGTGCTCCGAGAGGCAGCCCGCATCGGCGCTTGGCTGGTTCATTTGCAGTACATCACCTGCATTCCGGATGCCAATCCTGTAGAAAAAGGATGGGGAACAAGCTGGCAGTTCAGTCGCTGGTGCGCCGGGGCGCAGGGACTTTGGGTTGAGCGGCAGACGGGGCGTCGATTCGTCAATGAAATGTCGAGCACGGCGGAACGTACGAACGGCGTCTTTGACGTACTCAATGCCGATCGGGATGTTGTCGCTATCGCCGATGCCCGTGCCGTTCGGCATCCGGGATCCATGGTCTTTACCGCGTCCGATGTTGAACTCCTGGTTTCCCGCGGATTCGTACAGAAATATGAAACGCTTGCGCTTTTGGCTCAAGCCTGCGGCATCCCCTTATCCAATCTGAAGGTCGAAGTGGAACTCTACAATCGAGCGATAACGGCAGCTCGCGAAGGCCGAACTGCAGGCAGTTTCACAGACCGACTGGGACGTCCTATCGCTCCGGAGGCCGAACTCATGGAGGAGGGGCCTTGGTATTGTGCACCGCTTCTTGCGAAGGTTTTAATGTGCAGCGGCGGATTGGCAATTGATTTGAAATCCCGTGTGCTCTCCGTGGTGGATGATCGGCCTATTCCCGGGCTTTTCGCGGCTGGTGAAATTACGGGCGGTCTCAACGGCAAGGGCGATGCCGGCGCCTGCGGCCTGATGGACGCTATTGTTTTCGGACGTATTGCCGGACGAGAGGCCGCACGGATTCCCAAAGATTATTCGGATTGGCGGGAGATGAATCCGCTGGTCTTTCATCAACTTATTGATATGGAAAGGTTATGGACATCGTCTGCCACATGATCACCTCGCTTGACGGCTGCATTTTGCTCGAGCGTTGGAGCAAACCTGCAGAACGCGTCGACTTCACTCAGGTTTATGAAGCAACGGCTAAGCGGCTTCAGGGGGACGGCTGGATAGTCGGACGCATCACGATGGCCGAATACGGTCAAGGCGTTGTGGAAGGGGAACCTGCCGGTATGCGGGGGAGAGGAGAAAGCGTGCCGCGTGCTTATGTGGGCGATCGTCAGGATCGGCCGCTCGCAGTGGTATTTGATCCCAAGGGACGTCTGCAGTTTTCAAAGAACGGCCTGCCGACCGGCGAACATGTGGTGGCTGTCCTCGATCCGAAAATCGATGAAGCACATCTTGCACGGCTGCGCCGTGCGGGTGTTTCGTACGTTTTCCAAGGAGACGGTGCGGAATGCACTGAACGCGAAAAACTTTCGGCAGCGCTTGCCGCGCTCGAAGAAACCTTTGGCGTGAAACGGCTGCTTCTTGAGGGCGGCGGTGTCCTCAACGGCAGTTTTTTAGCCGCCGGTCTTATCAAAGAAATTTCGGTGTTGGTCTGCCCGACGGTGGATGGCCGTTCTGAGAGCGCAAAACTCTTTTCTTGGGCGGGCAGTGAAGAGCTGTCGCCAGCTGAGGGTGTCCGGCTGAAGCTTTTGGAAGCAGCACCGTTGGCGAACGGCGTCGTGTGGCTGCATTATCTCAATACGCTTGCGTGACGCACTGATGACCTAATCAAACGGGCCGCAGTCCAGCTGAACCAGAACTGCGGCCGTTTTGTGAGGGCACTTGCGCGTTCAGCGCAAAGTGTCAAAGGCTTGAAGAACTATTTGAGATCAGCCTCCAGGAAATTGAAGCCGCCGTCCTTCAGCGAATAAAAGCCCGTCAGGTTTGCAGAACGGGCAGAAATCCCCTGATCGACCACCAGGAACACCCATGGCGCGTCCTTCCAGATGAGTTCCTGAGCCTCATCATAGATTTTGGTCTTTTCGGCACGGTCCGTTGTCTTCAGTGCGGCCGTGAGCAGGCTGTCGAGCTTTGGGTAGTTGGAATTGGCGGGCGGGAAGCTCGAGGTGGCAAGCAGGGGCCGAAGCACCCAATCGAGCTCTCCGGTAGATGCCGACCATCCCCAGCAGAACATCTGTGAGGTGCTCTTTTCGGGCCCCACAGACTGCACGAGCGTAACGCGCTGGCCGGCCTCAAGCGCACGAACCTGCAGCTTAACCCCAATGCGGGCATACTGCTGCTGCAGGAACTGGAGCATCTTTTGGTTGGCGCTCGAATTACTTGCTGCCCAAAGGGTGGCGGTAAAGCCGTTGGGATAGCCTGCGGCGGTCAGAAGTTCTTTGGCTTTCTTGGGATCGTACGGCCATTCGCCAAACTGCTTGGCGTAGTCAATACCTTCCGGAGCAACGCCAGTTGCCGGGGCGGAGAAGCCCTTGTAGAGCACCTTTACCATGGCGTGCTTGTCAAGACCGTAGTTCAGTGCCTGACGAACGCGCAGGTCGTTGAAGGGCTTCTTGGTGTTGTTGAGGTAGATCTGACGCTGCACGATCGAAGGTGCTGCATCCACCACGATATTAGGCGTTTCTTTCAAACGCTCAACATGCTCGGGCGGCACGACGTCGACAAACTGGGCTTCACCGGTGCGCAGCATGGCAACGCGCGTGGCATCTTCAAGTACTGGACGGAAACTGATGGAATCGAGCTTGGGCAGCCCCTTTTGCCAATAGCTGGGGTTCTTCTTCACGACCAAGTACTCGGCGGGATTGTATTTCTCGAGTACGTAGGGACCTGTGCCGCAGGGGTTAAAGGCCACTTCTTTTTTGGAGAGTGCGAGCGTCTTCGGACAGATCATGACGCCCGACGGGTGAGCGAGCTGGTTGATGAAGGCCGAGAACGCTTCCTTCAGGTGAAATTTAACGGTTGCATCATCAACCACTTCCACCGACTCAATATTGCGGTAGAGCTGATAGCGGGTGAGGTGGTTTTCCGGATTGGTGACACGGTCAAAGTTCGCCTTAACCGCAGCCGCATTGAAGGGTTCTCCGTCAGAGAACTTAATGCCTTGCTTGAGTTTGATCGTGTATTCGAGGCCGTCTTTGCTCACGTCGTAGCTTTCGGCGAGAACATTGACAAGCTTCATGTCTTTGTCAAATCCAAAGAGGCCTTCATAGAAGGACTTGGCTACGTTCTGCGACAGCGTATCACTCGCATCATAAGGATCGAGCGTGGTGAAGGCCGAGTAGACGGCAACTGTCAGATCTTTGGCGACAACGGCCTGAGCGGACAAAGCAGCTGCACCGACGAGCGCAAACGCGAGGGCAGTATACTGTTTTCGATTCATAGATCTTCCTCTTTAGCTTTTATATGAATCTCGGACCGACGTACGGCCGTTGATATCAGTCTCACAATAGTTCGAAACAGACATTCAAGTATGAAAAAAATGCCCCGAGCGCGAAATGCGTTCAGGGCAGGACAAGAGCTCTTGGGATTAAGACCTAGATTTATTCATGCTTGGTGGTTTCCACCTGCACGAGATGCTCTTGCGCGGTGTTGTCGACCGGAGACTCCACTTTTCGGCCGGCCGCAGCCTGCGGTGCGTAGTCGACGGGCTTTACGAGCTCGGGGCGGGTGTGAACCTGCTCGAGCGGGCCTTCATCTTCCACGACGGCTGAGGCGGCTACGGCACGTCCCGGCTGGATAACCGGCACATAACCGGTGGCAGCAGAGGGCTCCTTGGTTTCTACCTGCTGCAGACCTGCCGCAGAGAGATTGGCAGCGAGCCCTTCACTGACGGCCGGCGTGTCCGCATCAACTTTCGCTTCATGAGCTTCGTAGGCTTGAGTCACTTCAACCGTTTCGACGGCCTCGGCAGGTTCGGCCGCTTCAATGGCTTCGATGACAGCCTTCGTCTCTTCGACCGGCTGCGTCGGCTGAACTTTGGTTTCCACCTGTTCCAGAATTTCGACCGGAACCTGCGGAAGCGCTTCCGCCCTCACGACTGGCACGGGGGCAGGCGTGACAACGGCAGGGACTTCAGCAGGAGCAGCTTTCGTCGGAACCTTCGTTTCGATCTGAACGAGCGTTTCTGCGGGCTCAATACTCGAAGCGGATGCTTCGGGCTGAACCTCGGTCTTCACTGTCTCTGCGCGAGGCTTGCGGCTGCGGCGGGGACGAGCGGGTTTCTTTTCCGGTGCGGCTTCATCCGCTGCGGGGACAGCATCTGCAAAGGCGCCGTGAACTGCTTCAGAAACAGCATTGGGCTTCGTTTCAATCTGCACGAGCGCTTCCGGGGCCGGCGTCCAGGTCGGCTGAGCAGCTTCAGCAAAAGCCTGAGCGGCATCAGCCGATTTCGGCGCTTCCGTTTCGGCGGCTGCATCCGAGCCTTCAGCGGCTTCGCCTTCTCCGCGGCTGCCGCGGCGGCGGCGGCGGGGGCGGCGGCGACGCGAACCATCGGCAGCATCGCTCTCGGCAGCTTCATCTGCTTCAGGCGTCTCCAGGCCTTCCTGACTATCGGCAGCTTCAGTCTTCTGGACTTCGGGAACTGCAGCTTCCGGAGCTTCAGCAGTGGGCGCTTCGGGCGCTTCGGATGTTTCGGGCGTTTCCGGAGCGGCCGCTGTTTCAGTCGTTTCATCGGCAGGGCGGCGGCGCTGACGACGGCGGCGGGAGCGGCGCTCTTCATCCTGAGGCTGCTGGGCCGCAGGGGCTTCAGTCTGTACCGCTTCAGTCACCACAGCATCCACATCCTGACTCGGAGCTGCTTCGGCAGCGGCAAGTTCCGGGTCGACGGCAGGCTGCGTCAGGGTGAGTTTTTCCGGCGTGACATCCGTCGACTGCTGCTGAGCCGACTTGCGGCTGCGGCGGCGGTCTTCGCGATCCTGTCGATCGGTACGTTCGACGCGTTCAGTCCGTTCGGTCCGTTCCGTACGTTCAGCGCGTTCTGCACGATCCGGACGCTGGCGGCGCGTACGTTCAGTCCGTTCCGTCTTCTCCGTCTTCTCCGTCTTCTCTGCGGCTTCCTGTCGCTCCAGACGATCCGTGCGTTCGAGTCGTTCTCCGCGAGCAGTGCGGCGGCGGTCTCCGCGTTCCTGACGGTCACCGCGAGCGCCGCGTGCACGGCGCCGTTCGTCGGCTCGGCCGTCACGATCCTTTTTCTGCGAAGACTTATTCGTCTTGGCTGATTTTTCGCTCTGTTCGGCTTTGTTGTCACTCGTGCCGAGGAAGAATCCGATGATGCGCTTAAAGAGCGACTTCTTCGGTTCAACGGGCTGGAGCTGCTTCACGCGGCCGGCATTTGCCTTTTGTTCGGCTTTCTTGCTTTCTGCAGTCTGCACCGGCGCAGGATCGCGTTCAATCAAATTCTTAATGACCGGGACCTGCTTGGGGCGAAGCGGTTTTTCTTCCTGAGACTTCTGTGCATACGGGTCGTCAGCGACCGTCTCAATGGTTTCAGCGAGTTTGAAGCTCGGTTCCTGCACTTCGAGGCGCTCGTCGTCCTGACGGATGCGCTCAATGTGATAGTGCGGCGTTTCCAGGCTGGTATTCGGCACCAGCACGATGGGCACACGGTGCCGTGCTTCGAGTTTGGTGATGTCGTTGCGTTTTTCATTCAAAAGGAATGTCGCAACGTCAACAGGCACTTGAGCACGGACAGAACCCGTGCCTTCCTTCATCGCTTCTTCCTGCAGAATGCGGAGCACTTGAATGGCGCAGGATTCCGTATCTCGAATGACGCCTACGCCGTTGCAGCGCGGGCAGGTGATGTGGCTGCCTTCCGAGAGGGAAGGACGCAGACGCTGACGCGAAAGCTCCATCAGGCCGAAACGGCTGATTTTGGCCGTCTGTACGCGAGCGCGGTCATAGCGGATGGCATCTTTGAGACGCTGCTCCACGGCACGCTGGTTCTTCGCTTCAGCCATGTCGATGAAGTCGATCACGATCAGACCGCCCAGGTCGCGCAGACGCATCTGGCGGGCCACTTCGTCGGCAGCTTCACAATTGGTCTTGAAGGCCGTTTCTTCAATATCCGCGCCGCGGGTTGCACGGGCAGAGTTCACGTCAATGGCGACGAGCGCTTCAGTGTGGTCAATCACAATAGCGCCGCCGGACGGCAGCGGCACCGTGCGGGAATAGGCTGTTTCGATCTGCTGCTCAATCTGAAAGCGCGTGAAGAGCGGGATGTCGTCGCGGTAGCGCTTGACGCGGTCAACCATATCGGGCATGACGTGCGCCATGAACTGACGAGCCTGTTCGTAGATATCGTCTGTATCGACCAGAATTTCGCCGATCTCAGGCTGGAAGTAATCACGAATGGCACGAACAACAAGGTTCGATTCTTCAACAATCAAGAAAGGTGCAGGGTTGGCGCGCTTGCCTTTCTTGCCGTTGATCTGAGCTTCCGGCAGCAGCTTGGTATGACCGTTTTCAGTCGGATATTCGTAGACCGGACGAGCTGCGTCAGTAATGGCTTCCCAGAGTTTGAGCAGATAGTTGAGATCCCACTGAAGCTCTTCGGTCGTGCGGCCGATGCCGGCAGTACGGGCAATGGTCGACATGCCGTTAGGAAGCTTGAGGCGATCCATCGCTTCCCGAAGTTCCTGACGTTCTTCGCCCTCAATGCGGCGGGAGACACCGCCGGCACGCGGGTTGTTCGGCATCAGAACGAGATATCGGCCGGCGAGACTGATGAAGGTCGTAAGCGCAGCGCCTTTATTGCCGCGCTCTTCCTTTTCGACCTGAACGATCAGCTCTTGGCCTTCATGAATCGCTTCCTTAATGGTTGCAAGGCGAACATCCACACCTTCAGCAAAGTAGCTCCGGGAGATCTCCTTGAACGGAAGGAAGCCGTGGCGTTCTTCGCCGTAATCGATGAAACACGCTTCAAGCGAGGGCTCGATACGGGTTACAACGCCCATGTAAATGTTGGACTTGCGGGCTTCTCGGCCGGCAGTTTCAATATCGATGTCGATGAGCTTCTGGCCATCGACGATGCCAACGCGGGTTTCTTCCGGATGCGTGGCGTTAAAAAGCATGCGCTTCATGAGGTGCAAACTCCCTGCAGTGAGCTGGAGCCGTGGTCCTCGAAGTCTTCGCTGCGACCAGAGCCGCAAAGACGTTTTCCGCTTCTCGTTCAGGGACCTAATGAAGGCGTGCCTGCCGGAGGAGCGTGTTCGCGAAGCGCTTCATCTTCTGGGGAGTTCAATGGCACTGAAATGCGCCATTGAAGAGGCTGAGCGAGTTTGAAGCTTTCGCTCGGCCCGCAGTACTCTCCAAATGAGGAGCACACTGCGCCGCCGTCCGGCAGATGTGCTGCACACTTCGCTCATCAAGGTTAGACGAGCAGGTGCTTTGGGGAGAGTCACGGCTTAGCGCAGAAAGACCGTCAAGCCGCATGGTTTGAAGCTTGTCGGTTCCGGCGCAAAGGGCTCAATCCCTCACGGTCTGCCGGCAGTCAACTTTTAGTCCGTCCGCTCCCTGACGATTCGCGGGAACGCCTTCAGCCGCGCTGCAGCGGGAGTCGAATCAAGCGTCTCCTTATGGCTGCGCGCCTTTAAGCACTTCATTTCGGCGGATGAGTGTTCATACAGAGTGAGTTCCTGATCTCTGGACACTTCTACTCCAACCCGTCGGCTGACGACGGGAAGTCTTGAGGCCCAGTGAAAGCACTTTGGAAATCATTAAAGACGGCCATTTGCAGTCAACGTGCATCATCATCCGCAGAAACGCCGCGATGATAATGCGGCATTTACTGCAGAGATCCGCCGCGGAGCTCGACCGCATGGCGTACACACGGGAGCTGCCTATTCGTCGAGCCGTCTCCGTAAGAGAGGGAGCCCGCGAAAGCGGCGGATGTATTCTGCACGCTGCAAAAGGCTGCTTCAGGCGTTTCCGATGCTTTCTCAGAGCTTCAAAATACCGCCGAGCATCGTTGGGTGCTGAGCGGGAGAAGGCGTGAGACGGAAGTCTTCCTGCTGAACATCTCGCAGTCCTTCCGCGTGAAGCCTCTTACAAGCGCACGTCGCAAGGGGAACGCTCGCAGAGCGATCCGAGGACGGCGGGAGGCGTCATCGCGTCCGAAAGGGAAGCGGATGGCGAACAAAAAACTTTTGCCTTTGCAGCTTCGGTCGATGCGAATCCCGGAGGGTTTTGAATCGGCCTGCAGCTGAAGAACGCCGCCTTCTGCCGCACTGAGGCTGCTGAGGGGTTCATAAACCCTCTGCAGCAGGCTGCGTGCCGGCAGAATGGCGTCGTCCGTTAAATTTTCATCACCCGACGAGCCGATAACCTCAACCCAGCAGAGATTCGGTGCTTCCACAAAGCGTGTCCGAATGCTGAGTTTTGGCTGCCGTCTCGACGGTCCAAATTCAATCCAAACATGAGAAAATTACGTTTTGCGCGCTTTTTTGGAAATGCCCATCGAAAGCGCAGCGACACGTCTCATGTCAATCCACGCCGATCGTCTCCTGAGAGTCGTATCGGCGATAAGCGGAAATTATATCGAATGTCAATCAGTTTCATTGGAGAAATCACACCAACACCGTCAGCTGAATTGAAGACGGTGCCTGCTGATCGTGTGTCCTACGTGCTGATCGGCGAGGATGCAGACGGTCAGCGCTTAGACAATTTTTTGTTTCGTATTGCTAAAGGCGTTCCCAAAGGACATGTTTACCGCGTGATTCGTGCCGGGGAAGTGCGCGTCTCCAAAAAGCGCGCCAAAGCCGAAACCAAACTCATGTTGGGCGATGTTGTGCGGATTCCGCCGATGCGCGTTGCGCAAAAACCAGCGGGCACGCCGCCGGCTGCGCCGCTCGCTGAAGGCGTGCTCCCCGTACTTTACGAGGACCGGCATATCCTTATCGTGCTCAAACCCGCCGGCATTGCAGCTCACGGCGGTTCGGGCATTTCATATGGACTGATTGAACGCCTTCGCGCTACCCGTCCTGAAGAGCCGATGCTTGAACTGTGTCATCGCCTCGATAAGGAAACGAGCGGCGCAATTGTGATTGCCAAGACACGCAAAGCACTCGTGCGTATGCACGACCTCATGAAAGAGGGCGGCGTCGAAAAACATTACAAACTGTTGGTAAAAGGCGATTGGGTAAACGAACGCCAGCATGTGAAGGTGCCGCTAGAGCGCTATCTTCTTCCTTCAGGAGAGCGCAGAGTGCGCGCTTCGTCTGAAGGAATGTCGGCGCATACGATTTTTACGGTGCTCGAGCGTTTTGGTTCTGTGACTTATCTTGATGCCGAATTGAAAACCGGACGGACGCACCAGATTCGCGTGCATGCGCTTTCTCAGGGCTTTCCGCTCGTCGGAGACGACAAGTACGGCGACTTTGCCTTCAACCGCGAATGTACGCACGGGCTGTTGGGGGCGCCGCTCAAACGCATGTTTCTGCATGCCTGGAAGCTCCGGTTTGCACATCCTGTCACCGGGGAGCCGGTGGACATTACTGCACCGCTCCCAGAAGAACTCTCGGCCGTAATTTCGGCGCTTGAATCTAAAAAGGCAGCTCAATGACGCAGACTCAGCAAATTAAGACTTTTCATCCGAAACTCGTCGTGTTCGATTGGGACGGTACGATTCTCGATACCACTGCAGCAATTGCTTTGAGCATTCAGTACGCCTGTGAAAAGATTGGCCTTCCAGTGCCCTCAACAAGTCTGGCGAAATCCGTTATCGGTCTCGGTTGGCGGGATGCAATACGAATCGTTGCTCCGACCTGCCCGGAAGAGGATTATTCGACTTTTGGGAGCTTTTACACTGAGCGCTATAGACCGGCTGAGACCGAAGTCCATCTTTTCCCGGGTATTGTTGAACTGCTGCAAAAATTAAAAAATTCCGGGATTGAGCTTGCTGTGGCTACAGGCAAGAGCCGCCGCGGTCTCAACCGGGTACTGGCCCAAACGGGGCTTACGGACTGCTTTTCGACTACCGAAACCGTCGATGAGAATCCCTCAAAACCCAACCCGGCAATGCTGGAAGCCATCAGCGTCGCTATGGGACGGTCTGCAGAAGAAATGGTCATGGTGGGCGACACAACGCATGACATTTATATGGCGCATGCTTTCGGTTGTCCATGCATTGCCGTGAGCTACGGCGCAATGACGACGAAGATGCTCGAACCGGCTCAGCCGGATGCTATCTGTGCGAGTGTGGCCGAACTTGCTCAAAGTTTGGGCATGTGATGAAGCCATTTGAGCGGCAGTCCGCACTCATAACTTGGCTGCGGCAAATGTTTTGATGCCTGCGGATCACAACATGCTTTCTTAATCCATACCTTAGGTATGGATTACTACTCTCGCGTGAGGGTAGTGCGTTTTTTTGCCTTCTTCGACAATCCCTTTATTCCTAAAGGAGTTGTGCCTGACAACGGGCATAGGAGAAGGAAAATGAAGCAAGTATGGAAGTTCACAGCGGCAGCTGCGGCAGTTTTATGTTTTGCTGGCGGTGCGCTTGCTGCAGATCGCGTAATGGATGCCGATATCGTCATTGTTGGGGCTGGAGCGGGAGGCATGACCGCTGGAGCCGCTGCCGTTGATAACGGTCTGAAGACGATTGTGCTCGAAAAAAATGCTGTTGTCGGCGGCGGCGGCAACTACATGGAAGGCACTTTTGCTGTTGGGTCGACGCTGCAGAAAGCGGACAATATTGGCATTAATCCAGAGCGTCAATTCAAACGGGTGATGGACTTCCATCATTGGCGCATTAATGCCAAGGCACTCAACCACTGGCTGAAACAGACCGGCCCAACGATGGATTGGCTTGCCGATCACAATATCCACTTCGAAGCGGTGAAGACGGCTTTTATTGATGGTACGCGTACTTGGCACATGTATAAAGGCGGCCATGGCACTGTACTGATTCAAGAATTCACGAAGCAGATTAAGGAAAAAGGCGGGCAAATACTGACTTCAACCCCCGCAACTGAGCTCATTATCGATAACGGCATCATTAAAGGCGTTCGTGCACGTACAGCTGACGGAAGCACACTGACGATTAATGCCTCCGCAACGATCATTGCCACCGGCGGGGTTTCCGGCAATAAGGAAATGGTGCAGAAATATTTGCCTTACGCCGGCTATGAAAGTGCCGGATCACCAGGACGCACCGGCGACGGCGTCAAGATGCTCGAGAGCGCTGGTGCAAAGCTCGTCAACATGAATGTATGCATGCAGGCTGGTCTGTGGCTCAAAGATGTTCCGACAGATTTGCAGTTCGGCAAGGACGGAGTGACCAATGCTCATTACGTACGATTGCTTGCAGCGCTCTTCCAGCCGTACCTCAAAACATCATTGCGCGGAGATCGAGTTGCTGATGAAACGCTTCCGCTGGAATACATCTCCAATGCTTATGAAGAAGTCGGAGGAGAAGGCTTTGCGGTTTTTGACAATGCCACTCGGGAAGAGATGATTAATGAGGGACTGGTGCGCGGCTATTTCGGCATGGTGACTCCAGGAACGAAATTCTCGAATTTTGATGAGCTTTTCGCTCGGGGCGAAAAAGACGGGTTCTGTTTTAAGGCAGCTACGCTCGAAGAGCTTGCTGCGAAGACTGGCATGGATCCTCAACGCCTCACGGCTACAGCTTCGCGCATGAACGAACTGGTAAAACTCGGCAAGGACGAGGACTTTTATAAAGATGCGCAGTGGCTGCGTGAAGTCAAGACAGGACCTTTCTACGCCATTAAAGGCAGCCTTCGCATGTATGCCACGACGGGCGGTGCAAGTGTTAATGAGAACTTTCAGCCGCTCAATGCTGATGGTGAGCCGATCCCAGGCATCTATGCCATTGGTCAGGATGCAGGGGGACTTTATTCCGACTCATACGATATGCACATTGCTGAAGGCACAGCTTCATCGTGGGCCATTAACGGCGGAAAACTCGCTGTTGAGCATTTCGTGAAGACGCGCAAATAAATCACAATAAGGCGTGCTCCGGCGCCCCTTAGCAGTCTCAATGACAAGCGGTTGGTTGGATCGTTTCCAATCAGCCGCTTTTGCAGTTATTGTGAGGTGATGACCCCACGCTTTGCTGAGCAAGGTCACCAAAGCACTTTTTTGTGAATACATATCTCAGATTTTCCGTTGTTATGTCTTCCCTTAACTTGCTGCCGGTTTGTCCTTGGTTTGTACCGGCCGCACCAGCATCACTGCGGCTCGGTGTGGAAGCACTTCGTTCTGAGATCGAACTTTATGCGCCGCGGCAAATCGTTCAACGCGAAGAGGAGCCGTACTCTGAAATTCGGGTAGTGCACTCGGGGCTCTTAAGTCAAGCGGTTATTAATCGTCGTCTCTCTAAGCCTTTGGCTATGAATCTTTATGCCGAAGGTTCCATGATGGGATTTTTAAATCTTTTCACTGGAGTGCAGGCTCCGCGGCTTGTGACGTGTGAAAAGCGTGCAAAAGCGACCGTCGTCAATCGACAGCTGGTTTTGGCTGCTGTGAAAACGAATTCGCAGTTTCTTTTGGAATTTTCTGCGTACTGTGAGATTGCTGCCAAATCTGAATTGATAGGCATGGAGGCACTTTTTTCTCTCCCTCTTGAAGAGCGGCTGCAGCTTTTTTATGCTGCGGCGCTTCTGCGAAGCGGCGCTCATCCGCTGGAGAGCTCTGCAGAATATTTGAGAATGCCCTATCCAATCACACGCGCTGCACTCGAGCGGGTGATTTATGTTTCACGAGCCAGTCTTGATCGACTGCTCGCAGCGGCTTCAAAGTCCGGAATGATTTTGCTTCAAGGCGGAGAGAGATTTGTTCGCCGACGCGATATAGCCGCCATGACGGAATGGATACTTGAACGGTGATCCATCATCATTCTGGGTGAAAACACCATCGGAAGATGTTCCTAAGCGATTGAATATAGGCCTTAAGACAAGCTCCTCAGTCTGCCTGCGAAGCAACAACAAGCTTTCAAAAGTTGTCTGTCAAGATCTTTTCCTCATCGCGGGCATGCTGCTTGCTTGTTCAATAATCAACTGCATACAGCTCGAGCCAGCTGCTTTCCGGCTGGTCGACCGGTGCAATGTCCTATACGTAAGGAAAAGATCATGGCTATTCAACGACGCCGCATGCTTACTGCCGCTCTGGGCGGTGCTTTCTCTGCTTCTCTGCTGACGGCTGGCCGTGTCGATGCGGCGCCGGCGCCGGTCTTTGAGAAGCCCACAGCAGACAATCCCATCATCGCCTGCTACAACGAAAATCCGTTGGGACTTTCCGCCGCGGCTCGCAAAGCCGTGGCAGATTCGGCTGCGGTCGCCAATCGATATCCCTTTGTGCGTTGCGAAGTGCTTCGCAAGGCCTGTGCACAGCTGATAGGCGGCAAGCCCGAAGAAATCGTGCTGTCGCAGGGGTCCGCTGAGGCCATCCGTGCTTCGGTTGAAGCTCATAATGGGCCGGGAGCCAGTCTTGTAACGGCAGAACTGACCTACAGCGATGGCCAAATGGCTGCTGTGCGCAACAATATTCCCGTCATCAAGGTCAAGATGGGACTGAATTGGTCGATGGATATTCCTGCGATGAAGGCCGCGGCCGCTGAAGCGGCAAAGAAGGGAACCGCTATTGTCTACTTCGTGAATCCGAACAATCCGACCTCCACGATTGCGGATACCAACGCACTCTTTGACTGGATTCGAGGCAAGCCTGCCAATACTGTTTTCATTCTTGACGAGGCCTATGCCGAATTTGTGGAGGATAAGTCTTACCGCTCAGCTGCCGAACTTGTTCGCGAAGGTCTCGACAACGTCATTGTGCTGAAAACCTTCTCCAAGATTTTTGCTATGGCGGGCCTTCGTCTCGGCTTTGCCTATGCAGCGCCCGAGCGTGTGAAGAAGGTGCATGACCACATTGCTTATGACTTCTTCCAGAATACGCCGGCCATTGAAGCGGCTTTGGCTGAAATGAACGATAAGGCGTTTCTCAAACAGTCGCTCGAAGAAACGCTTGAGAGCCGCCGCATCATGGAAGAGGTGCTCAAGGAACTTCAGCTCGAATACTTGCCGAGTCAGACCAACTTCGTTTTCTTCAATCTCAAAAAGCCTCTCAAAGTTTTTGCCGATGCAATGAAGGCCGAGAACATCATGGTCGGTCGTCCCTTCCCGCCGGCTACGACATGGTGCCGCGTTTCATACGTTCGCCCGGCAGAGATGAAGTACGTGGCTGATGTGATGCGTGCGCTTCGCACAAAAGGCGTCATTTGATCGGAAGTATATGAGCGGCAGACTTTCTGCCGCTTTAGAGACTCCTTAATATGGAGTACTGCTGAGGCCCGAAAGCACAAGGCTGCGTCTTTGCTTTCGGGTTTTTCATTGTGTTTTCTGGTTTTTATCCCGAGTGAATGCCATGCAGGCCATACCTTTTGATCCTCTTGATTATCCTCATCCATCCCGCCGCACGGTGGTTTATGCCCGAAACGGCATGACTTGTGCGGGGAATCCTACGGCTGCGTCGGTTGGTCTGCAGGTGCTTTTGAAGGGCGGGAACGCCGTCGACGCCGCGGTGGCGATGGCTGCGGTCATGCCGCTCGCGGAGCCTACCGGCAACGGTTTGGGGTCCGACGCCTTCGTGATGGTATGGAAGGACGGGAAGCTTTATGGTCTGAATGGTTCCGGTCCTTCACCTAAAGCAGCCTCGATTGAGGCTCTCCGAGCCAAAGGATGTGAAAAGATTCCGGCATACGGCGTTCTTGCGTCAGATGTCCCGGGAGCTGTTGGTGCTTGGGCTGCTGTGCATGAACGTTTCGGTCAGCTGAAGTTTGCTGATGTGCTCGCTCCTGCCATTGAATATGCAGAAAACGGGTTCCCCGTTTCGCCGACGGTAGCCGATCTTTGGGGGCGTGCCGTCAAACTCTACTCGGGAATGCGCAGCGATGCGCAGTTTGAGCCATGGTTTACGCACTTTGCGCCGCAAAACCGAGCACCAGAACCCGGTGAAAGCTTCCGTTCTCCTGATATTGCTGCGACGCTGAAACGCATCGCAGAAACGAAGGGCGAGGCTTTTTACCGCGGTGAGATAGCCGAGAAGATCGCCGCATTTTTTGCTGCTCACGGCGGCTTGCTGACTGCAGACGACTTGGCAGCATGGCGGCCGGAGTGGGTGGAGCCTTTGAGTGTCAACTACCGGGGCTACGATGTTTGGGAGATGCCGCCCAATGGTCACGGCATTACTGTGCTGATGGCTTTAAAGACGCTCTCGGGCATGCAGCTCGGCGCGCCGCTTACCGCTGAGACGATGCACCAGCAGATTGAAGCGATGAAGCTCGCAATGAGCGATACGGCTGAGCATGTCACAGAACCCTCTGCCATGCGCGTGACGACCGACGAACTGCTCTCGGACGCCTATGCCGCAAAGCGCCGCGCTTTAATCGGCGAAGAGGCTTTGCTACCCAAAGCCGGCGACCCGCGTGGCAGTTCTACGGTTTATTTCTGTACGGCCGATCGCGACGGCATGATGGTTTCCTTCATTCAGAGCAACTATCGTGGTTTCGGCTCAGGCATTGTCATCCCGGAAACCGGCATTTCGATGAACGATCGCATGGAAAACTTCCGTTTTGATCCGGCCCACGCCAATTGTCTTGAGGGCGGCAAACGTCCGTATCACACGATCATTCCCGGTTTCCTCTCCAAAGAGGGCAAAGCCGTCGGACCATTTGGCATCATGGGCGGCTTCATGCAGCCTCAGGCTCATGTGCAGGTTGTGGAAAATCTGATTGATTGGCATCTTAATCCGCAGCAGGCTCTGGATTCCCCGCGTTGGCAGTGGATCGGCGGCAAAAAGATCGATATCGAAGCCGATGTACCGCCCGCTGAAGTGCTCAAGCTCATTCGCCGCGGGCATGAAGTCACTGTAAAAGCGGATCTCACAGCGATGGGACGCGGACAGATGATCCTTCGGGCGCCCGACGGCACGCTTTGCGGCGCGACGGAAAAACGATCTGACGGTCAAATCATGTCTTATTGATGTGCGTGACTGGTGCGAACCGCACCGCTGCAGTGCGGTTCGCACAGGCATGTATTTGCGTTTTTTGTTGTTTCACTCTCCATTGACAATGGAGGACTCATTTTTTCGGCACTGGTTTTGCTTGCCATCACTCTGAAAAGAGAGTTTATCGGCTTGATCACCGACTTTAGTCAGCGGGGGCGGCCGAGATGACGTCTGGAGGATGAGATGATGTTTGTGAGTGAATTCATAACAGATGCTCCAAGCGTAATGCCGGCGGAAGCATCCGTGCTGCCGCTGGAGCCGATCAAGGTGGACGAAATGGTCCGCCGCATTGCGGTCGGCATTGTTTTCACCATCGGCTTCGGCGCATTGCTCACGATTGCCGCTGCTTTTGCAATGAGACTTTGACATCCTCTCCGCCCTAATGACATGGACCACCCACCTACCCAGTGCGTCACAACGAAGCGCTACGCGATAATGGGTGTATATCAACCCCGTAGGAGGTCCATGTCATGTCAAAGAAGAATACACGCAATGCGCTGGATACGTCGCTCTCGTACGCCGTCATCGGCCTCGATCTTGCTAAGGCAGACTGCGCCGTTGCAGCGGTGCCTTGTTCCGATGACGAACTGGGGCTGATCGACCGCATGGATTACGAGTCGCTGTTTGAACAAGCGGAGAAGCTTGGGCCTACGCTCTTTGCGATGGAGCCTTGCTGCGGCTACAGTCAGATTTCCCTGCGCCTGCAAAATATGGGGCACGAGGTCAAGGTCATTTCCGGACACGCAGTCAAGAACTGGATTGCACGCACAAGTCAAATCAGAAAACCGATCTCAACGATGCAACGGCTTTGGCGAAGCTTGCTCTTTACGATCATGATCTACAGCCGATTCGCGTCAAGAACGTTGAGGAGTGCCGGATCGCCAGTGTCCAGGCGATCCGAATCCAACTGCGGACACAGGCTACAAAATCCTTAGTCTGCTTCAAAAGTCTGTGCCAATGCTGGGGCATTGTGATTCGTCGAGGCAGCTTGAACACAAAGAAGATGGCGGAAGCAGTCGCAGCCGTTGAAAAGCTGCTTGGCGCAGAAGTGGTATCGAGCTTGATGATCCTTCGGGATGCCTACAAGTTCACCATGAAGCAAATCAACGCACTTGACAAGCTACTTGATGCGCTTGTTGAGGCCAACGAGCAGGCTCGAACAATGAAAACGGTTCTGGGCATCGGAACTCAGACTGCGGCACGCCTTGCGGTCACAACGGGCGACATTAAACGGTTCCCGATGCCAAGGAGCTACGTGGCCTATTTT
>ERZ773237.1129-NODE-1129-length-24574-cov-5.761532_pt1 | contig 24574 bp, 27 predicted proteins | sample MGYA00580990_ERZ773237 | MGnify/ENA primary metagenome ERZ773237 (study PRJEB29015, sample SAMEA2737749) | human gut metagenome | biome: human gut; feature: human-associated habitat; material: faeces | place: China | collected 2012 ...
TTTACCGTAGAAATTTATAAATCAAATTCATACGGTATGACAATCTTAGAACAAATCTTGGCAGGGCTACAACAGAAATTCGCTGGGGTGGACACTGCTATCTTAACCCGAATCGCTACTAAAAAGGCAGAGGGTGTAACGGACGAGACAAAGGTAAACTCCATTGTTGAGGGTATCAGTTTTTCGGACGTGCTTAACTCCTATGGTGATTTCCGTGCCGGGGATGCTTCCAAGACCGCAGTTTCCAACTACGAGAAGAAACATAACCTTAAAGACGGTAAGCCAATCGAGACTACCACAACCACTAAAACGGAAGAGAATAAAGACGATGTGCCTGCATGGGCGCAAGCTTTAATTGATTCCAACAAGAGCCTTTCTGATAAGCTAACACAGTTTGAAACGGAGAAGGCTCAAGCAACACGTAGCCAGCAGATTTTGGCAAAGGCAAAAGAGTATGGTATTCCCGAAAACTACGCCAAACGATGCGCCATTAAGGACGATGAGGACTTGGACGCATACTTCAAGGATTTGAAGCAGGAGTTCGCAAATGACGGCTTCAAAGGCGTAACCCCTCCCGAATCAGCGGAAGCGAAGATTGAGAAAGAATCTGAATCTATCGCTAAGATGATTGATGAGGGGACGAAAACTATTGTTGAACAAAACAAGAATTAATTATGTCAGCAGGATTTAAGTATGACTTGGTTCCGCCCGTTGAGCAAGAGGAACGCTACGATGTCCAGACCGGCATTCGTAGACGTGGTCCGTTCAAACTTGATACGCAGAACCTGGTAGTGGGAAGTTTTCTTCCCGGATTTACACCGATTTGTGCGGACTTGAAAAACAAGTTCGCTTATGCGGTAATCAATGTGAGAGTTGTGGAAGCCTATACCACTGGTGGAGAGGCTTTGTCTATCAAAGTAGCCAAGAACTCTTTGGCTTATGTGGGTATGTTTGTCGGAAGCGGCAAGAAAGGCGCAGAAGTAACGGCAATTGATAAATCTAATGCCGGTTATGATGTATTGACTATTAAGGCTGCTTTTGGTGAGAATATCGCCAAAGATGCCGTATTATTCAATGCGGTTGCAGTTGATGGTTTAAAACAAAAGCATGTAGCTAATTCGGCTCTGTTTAACCGTACAAAGGTTGAGGACGGAATCACATTGGTTTCATTGCTTCGTACAGCCGCAGAAATTGAACCCTCAAAATTGGTTATGCCGTTCTCCGAGAACGATAAAGCCAACATGAAGGGATGGTTTGAGTTTAACGAGTAAGGAGGTAGGACATGTTTTTAACGATTCAAACATTATTCGATGATGCGAACATTGTTTCCGCTATCATCAGACGTGTGAACCAGACACGCAAGGACACAATCTATTGGCAGCAGTATCTTACTTTCCGCAGAGTGACTACTCGTGTGTTCAAAGACTATATCGGTTCTGTAACCGGAGTTATGGCTGGCTCCATCAATTCGCGTTTTGGAGAAAAGCCCATTCGTGAACGCAGGAATATCGGTTCCGGATATGGTGAGATTGCCTATTTGGGTGATGCTTATCAGATGTCTATTGACCGTCTTTCTGAATTGCAGGATTTGATTGACAAGTTCAATGCAGCTAAGCCAGCCGACCAAAAGGCTGCAATGGAAGAGATTGTAAACTTCCTGGCAGACGACTACCGTCAGATTACCCTTGCTGCCCACAAGCGTATGGATATTATTGTCGGTGCGCTGTTGATGCTTGGTGAAGCCACCGTTTACAACAAAGACGCTGCAATCACTTCCGGTCAGACCAATAATAAACTGCTGGAGATTACCCTTCCGTTCAATTTTATCAAGCCGAAAAGTGGAGATGTGGTTGTGGACGGAAAGAATATGTTTATCTCTTATTTGAGAGAGAAACTTCATTCCTTGGCACCGGACTATGGCGTTTATGCCAAGATGGTTATGACTCGTGCATCTTTCAACAAGCTTATTCTTGGTTCATCTGAATTTGGTGAGCAGTACAAGATGATTCTCGGCAGCAACGAAATGAAGTTGAGTACGGGATTGGTTTCCTCTTCTTTGGCTTCCGAAGTGTTCACCGGCATCGGTTTGCCGCGTATTGAAATCAAGGAGGACTACGTGAAAGACCAGACGGGAAAGAATGTGCAGATTTACGCGGATAACCGTATTACTCTGTTACCTTCTGACAACATTGGTTATATGCGCCATCATACCCCGTATGAAGCGACAGATCCAGTACAAGGACGTACTTATATCCCGTCAGAGGGGCAGATGCTTATCTCCAACTACCGTGACAAAAACGGTCGCTACATGGAATATACGGCAGAGTGGATTCCGCAGATTTCCAATCCAGATTTGATAACCAATTTCGATTTGAGCGAAATTGCATCCATCCAATCAGCATAAGGGGGTAGGATATGAAAGTAAAGGTTATATCAGTTTTCCGCGACAAGTTCACCGGAAAGTATTATACTCCCGGTGAAGTGATTGAAGTCGGTGAGGAAGCCCGTGTGCTGGATATGGAAAGCCGCAGACTTGCTGAACGGATTGAGGCAAAAAATCCCGAAGTGAAAGCCCCTGAAGAAAAGAAAGAGGTGAAAATTTCCCTCTTTGAAAAGGAGTTTGAGAAGAAGACTTTGATTGATGCTTTGAAATCTATCGGTGCGCAGGCTTCCGGCAATATGAAAGAGGAAACTCTTTTGGCTAAGGTTGCAGAACTGGATGAAGAATCAACTGCCAAACTGAAAGAAGCATTAGGTATCGAGTAAAAGGATAGGGTAGTGCTTCTACCCTTCCATTGTCTAATTTTATAAATCAGAAAAGAAATGAAGAATTTTATTTTTGCCATGTGTGGCTTTTTAATGATGTCTTTGGTTTCGTTGAGCGTGCAGGCAGCAAGTGTGGAATCTCCCAAGTGTGAATATATGAATCTATCCGTTGATGTTGATTTACCAGATATTCAGTTTATCACTTTGGAAACGGCTCCGGCTGATTGTGTTGTACTGACCATGACGCATCCCGTGTTTTTGGTTGCAAATAACCCGGCTATGATGTGTTCGATGAAAGAGGAAACGGCTATTCAAGGAAAACAAATTTCAGTCCCTAAATTACCGTTCCGATACGTGTTCAAGTCGAAATATTTGAACCATTATAGCTATACCGCATATAGCAAACTGATTACACCATATTAAGATGACGGTAAACGACTACATACAGCAGAAGTTCCAGACCTTCGGCATTAACTTGTCGGAGGCTGACCTTTTGGATATGTGTCTTACCTCGAAGATAAGCGGAGAGGATGAGATGAATGAGGATTGCTACGATCGTGTCTCTGTGGCGATGGCGAAGTTCATCCCCTCTCTTTTACTTCGGCCCACATCTATTGGGGAAAGTGGTTTCTCAATGTCTTGGGACATTAAAGGGATTAAGGACTACTATTCTTTCTTGTGCAAGAAGTACGGACTGAAAGACGAACTCAATACCGATAAACCCAAAGTCAAGTTCTTATGATATTCGCTCCACATAGATTAATGGTCAAGGTCGTGTCCGGTCCGTCATTTGACGAGGATATGAACCCGCTCCCCCCGAAAGAGGATTGGAAAGACTTTGGTTCCTGCCGGTGTGATGATAATGGCGTGATGAAGCAAATCTCCGTAAACGGGGTAATGTACGACTATAATTATCATGTTGTCTATGAGGGTGGGATACTAAATGCTGGTACCGAGGTGAGAATCCTGGACGGGGAAAGTGTGAGAGCTGAAGGAAAGGTCATCAAGTCCGGTAAGTCTAACTATTTCAAGTATGCGGAAATATGGCTGTAGATTTTGACTTCTCAGATGTTGATGCGGCCTTTGATGAGTTCTATGAAGAGGCCAAAGAAGCGATGATTGAGGTAGGAGAGGATGCTGTTCAGTACGCTAAGGATAATGGGGATTATCAGGATCACACCGGTACACTTCGAAAATCTAATGAATACGAGGTTGACGAAACAGGACTGACGCTGAAGAATGAGACAGAATACGCATCTTATGTGGAAGCAAAAGGATTTGAAGTATTGAGTGGTGCCGCCTTGGAAGCGGAGAAACGATTAAAAGAAAAGTTTGAATGATAGTAACAGGCGACATAGAAACTATTTTGGTTCGGGACTTGAAGCCGTTTGGTATCCCTACTTACAAGAAGGACGCAATACCGGAAGGGGAAGTTACCGAAGAAAGGATAACCGTTATCCCGAAAGAACCCAAACCGGGAACTTATTGGATTAAAGGTTTCGTTGAAGTTAATTTCTGTGTACCTGATATTAATGGAATGGCAAACAAAAGTAGATTAACCGAATTAGAGCGGCAAGCGTCTGGTTTACGTTCTGTTTCCTCTTTTGACGGTTCTACCTATCGTTACAAAGTCTATTCTACCCATCAAGAAAGAGATGTACCGCTAAAGTGTCATTTTGTGAATGTGAAAATAATGTTTGAAATTTTAAATGTGAGATAATTATGGCAGAGAATAAAAAAATTGTGGTGGTAAACCTTCAGAAGCTGGAGGTTGCGCCGATCGGGGCTGGTGGTGCCGAAGGTTCTGTTTTTGAAGAAGTCCCGGTAGTTCATGAGGACACCTTCACTTATGAGGATGAAGATCCGGAGGTTAAGGATTACAAAGATGTAGCTGGAAATACCTATTATTCCTCTAAAAAGCCGGGTGCGGTTAAGATCAATGCTTCTATTGGTATGTATGATCTTGAGACTAAGGCTAAATTCCAAGGTGGTAAGTTTACGGCGGGGTCAGAGAGTAAGCCGGGCACATGGGAGCGTGCCGACCATGTAGAGAGTAAAGAGTTTACCGTCCGTGCCACAACTGAAGATGGTGTGAAAATTATTTTTCCTCGTGCCGGTGTTTCTGCTTCTGGTAAAGCGAATGAAAAGGCAATTGGCTTAGCCCTTGTTTTTACGGCGTTGAAACCAACCAAAGCCGGTGTTCCTATTGAGCGCTGGGAAGACGGGGAGGATACAACTTTGGGTGGATAAGTTAATGACGAGGGTGAGCAATCACCCTCTAATATTTAAACTATGAGTGAGGTTTCAAAAAACATATCAGAGTTACTTTCCGGTACTTATGGAAAAGCTATTGTTGTAGGGGGAACAGTATATGTAATCAAAGCTCCTTCTATCAAAGTGATAATGAGGGCTACCCAATATTTAAGTAAGGTCGATTTACCGGAAAATGGCACTGTGCGGGAATTAATGAAGGTTGCTCCTGTCAATTTGGAGAATATCGTCAAGGGACTTTCATTCTTGGTGGTTGGTGATGTCCCGAATTATCAAAAAAGAGCTGAAAGCCTCGAACGGCAGATGCTTTCAGGTTCTAAAGAAGAATTATTGCAAGCGTATTTTGTCGCTTTTGAGTTAATAACCGGACGTGATTTTTTCGTAGTCTGCCAGTTAGCGATGGAGCTGGCAAATCTGATAGTAAAACCCAAGTAGTAGGAGGCAATACCATCGTAGGAAGTATTACCTTATTCATGGAAAATTTGAACCTTTCTTACAGGGAGGTGTATGAGGATCTTCCTTATCTTCTTTTGCTCTTGATGAGTGCTGATAAACCGAGGGCTGTCTATGAGGACAAAGAGAAAACTGAAGTAAAAAAGATGTCGGGAAAGGATCTTATGAGACAAAAAAGAGGAGCATGATTCTATATTCACGACAATCTTTTCATTGTCATGTATCTATTCCCATAAAATTCTACTACTTTATTGGTCTGATGTACTTTTATCCAAAACATTGATGTATGCCTAAATTAGCGTTTCACATAGAAGCTGACTATCAAAAAGTCATTAAGTTACGGGAAGAGATAGATAAGTTAAAATCTACTATTGCCGGGATGGATAGTAATACTTCTCCGGCTACTTTCCGGGCAATGGAAGTTCAACTTGCTAAAAATACGAAAGAATTGGATTCTCTTGTCACTTCCGCAGTACGTGCAGGCAATGAAATAAACCAAGGTTTTAAAAAGAAAATATTCGATGCTTCGCAAGTTGTAAACGGATTATCAGAAAAAATTATCACTCAAAAAGCTGTTATTAAAGATGTAGAGACTGATGTAAAACGACTTGGAGAGGCCTATCGTATTGCATTGAAAAGAAATCCATTGTCCGCTAATGAGAAATTGGAAGAATACAACGCTGCACGCAAGGCCTTGGATGGAGAGAAAGCTGCTTTATTTGGATTAACGCAAGAACAGGCTAATGCACGACTATCGGTAAAAAAACTACGTGACGAGTATACTTTATATCGACAGGAGGGTATAGAGAATGTCGGTGTGACAAAGCAGATAGAACAAGCGATGTCTAATGTCGGCAAAAAATTATTGGGAGGATACTCCATTAAGGAGTTTCTGTCAAACATGGTTCGTGTTCGTGGCGAGTTTCAAGCAGCAGACACCGCTATTCAAACTTTGCTTGGAAGCAAAGAAAAGGCGGATGAACTTATGTCACAAGTCCGTGAATATGCAAAGATTTCTCCTCTTGAGTTTTCTGATGTAACCCAAGCTACGCAGATGATGTTAGGCTTTAATATCGAGGTCGAGAAAGTACCACGTTATTTACAGGCTATTGGCGATGTCTCTATGGGAGATACCCAAAGGTTTAACTCGCTTACGTTGGCTTTCTCTCAAATGTCGGCAGCAGGAAAGTTGATGGGGCAAGATCTTAATCAGATGATTAATGCCGGATTCAATCCGTTGCAAATCATGGCAGATAAGACCGGAAAATCTATTGCTGCGCTCAAAGATGAGATGTCTAAGGGGGCTATTTCCGCAGAAATGGTACAACAGGCGTTTATAGATGCTACTTCGGCAAGTGGTAAATTTTATAATATGTCCGAGAACGCTTCAAAAACTATCAACGGTCAGCTATCCATGATGCAAGATGCGATGGATTCAGTATTCAATGAATTGGGGCAGAAATCGGAGGGTGTCATAATTAAGGGTATCCAAACAACCACTTCGTTGATAGAAAACTATGAAACGATAGGTAAGGTATTGGCTGGGTTGGCTGCTACTTATGGAGTTTATCGGACTGCTTTGATAGCCAGTATTACATTAACTCGTAGTTGGGCTGTTGCCGCAAGGGTAGATGCGGCCGCAAAAGGAATCCAAACAATTATGACAAAAGCGCAGACTGTCGCTCAATTGGCTTTAAATGCGGCAATGAAAGCTAATCCTTATGTTTTACTTGCCACCATCGTAGCCAGTTTTACCGCTACTATGTGGGTTCTTCATGATAGTACAACCGCTGTCGAGAAAGCCCAAAAGCAACTTAATAAAGAACAAGAAGAAGCCGCGCACAGGAAACAGGAACTTACCTCTAAAACAGACAGTCTGATTTCAAAAATAAATAGTGAGACTGAATCTGTTTATTCGCAGGTTAAGGCATACAAAGAGCTGATAAAACTGTTTCCCGAACTTGGAAATGTGAGTCTCGAAGAGTTTAAGAATTTGCCTCAGGATCAGCAAAATAAGATGTTATCATCTGTCAATGAGAAGAGAGAAATAGACAATGCGGTTAAGGCTTATGAGGCTGATCTGAAAAGAATAGAGGACCTTAAAAAGAAAATACAAGAGACAGAATCTTCTCCGTACAATAAATCTGGTAATTCATGGATTCATGATGTAGAACGACTTAATAAGCAACTTGATACTGCTAATAATCTTGCAAAACTCCATAAGGAAGAAATAGATAAAATAAAAGAAGCCCAATGGGAGGCTAACACTCCTGTTGAAGAGAAGGTTAAGCATTATGAGGATGTGAAAAGAAAACTTATCGAGGAAAGGGATGAACTTGATAAAACTTTGACGGAATCAGAGGATATAGCTTCTGTGTGGGTGGGTGTTCCTGATATCATTAGTAGTATCAGGCTTGATGCTTTGAATAAGCAGATAGATGAGACAACAGGAAAGATCAATTCATTAACGAGGAATAGTATCTCTGTTGTACAGAATAAATCCTATTGGGAGAAGCAGAAACAGGATGCAGAAGCTGCTCGTAATGCCTTGGATGTATCAAAAAAGAACTCTGAAGATTGGAGCAAGTATACAAAACAGATACAAGAGGCGCAAACGCAAATAGACAAATATTCTGATTCGACCAAGCGCGAAAAACAAGAAAAGAAAGAGGCGGATAAGCAACTCAAACAGCAAAAAACGATTCATAACGAACTTTTATCCCTCCGTCGTCAAAACCAGCAATCCGAAATTGACCTGATGAAAGAAGGTTCCGACAAGAAGATCGCCCAGATAAACCTCGATTATGACAATGAGATTGCAGCCATACTCGCCAAAGAGAAAGAGTGGAAAGACGCGCAAGGCGGCAAACTAAGCAAAGAGCAGACGGTCGAGATTCATACCGCTTTGGTCAATTCATACGTTAAACGAGAGCAATCGACCTCCAATGTGAATAAGGAACAACTGGAGGAAGAGAAACGCGCCATGAACGAATACCTGAAAGAATATGGTTCATATTTGGAAAAGCGTCAGGCTATCACGGAGCTTTATAATGAGAAGATAGCAAAGGCCACAACGGAAGGTGAACGGCTTTCCCTTGCAGAAGGTATGAAGAAAGAGCTGGCGGACGTGGATAATGAAGCCCAAAAGAGCACCTCCATCATCACCCGGTTGTTTGATGATATGAGTAAAAAGAATATCACCTCTATTCGTGCCATTGCGGATGAAGCGGAAAAATTCTTGTCTTTTCTTGAAAAAGGGGAATATTCATCTGATAATTCATTCGGTATAACCAAAGAACAGTTTGATGTTCTTCGTAAATCTCCAGATCAGTTGAAAGCCATTAAGGATGAAATAGCCAATGTCCGCCGTGAAGCCGACCAAATGGAGACCTCTTTTAATAAAGTTTCAAATGGCCTAAAAAAAGTATTTACCTCTGAAAGTGATGCCAAGAAGTTAAAAGAGGGTTTGGCTGAGATAGAGGAGGGCATGAATGAGATCATGCAGGCCGGACAGTTCCTCTCTGACACGTTTTCGAAGCTCGGAGATTCGTTCGGTGGTGTATTCGGCGGGATAGCCGAAGGCTTCAGTGTGGCTATGGACACTGTAAGTTCTGCAATGAGTGGTGCGAAAGCCGGTTCCATGTTCGGACCGATCGGTGCGTCTGCCGGTGCTGCCATTGGCGTAGTTACCTCTTTGGCCGGTGCCATCGCCAAAATCCATGACAAGAAGAACGAAAAACGTATCCAGCGATTGCAGGATCAAATTGATACATTGGATAAATCTTACGGTAAGTTGGAAAAGTCAATCGAGAAGGCCTATTCAAAGGATGCTTCCAAAATGATTGAGCAGAACAACAAGCTGCTGGAGCAACAGAAGATCCTTATCCAGCAACAGATCAGAGAGGAACAGGACAAGAAAAAAACTGATGACAGCCGTATCAAGGAGTGGCAGGAACAAATCGAGGAAATCAACGACGTTATAGCAGAAAACAAGGAGAAGGCCAAAGATGCCATCTTCGGGGAAGACCTGAAATCCGCCATTGACAACTTCGCTAACGCACAAGCCGAAGCATGGGCTTCCGGTGAAGACCGGGCAGAATCGGCGAAAGATACCGTCAAGAAGATGATGCGGCAGATGGTCACAGAATCCATCAAGGCTGCAACGGAATCTTCCGGTGCAATGGAGAAGATTCGTGACAAGCTGAAGGAGTTCTATGCCGACAATGTCCTTTCCGGCTGGGAACAGGATTATATCTATAATATGGCGGAAGAACTGCAAAAGGAGATTGACAGGCAGTTCGGTTGGGCTGATAGCCTGATGAAAGATAAAGTGGAAGAGCCGGAGAAAGAAGAAGATATATCCGAAAACTCCCTGAAAGGCGCGTATGCCAAAGCCTCGCAGGAGAGCATCGACCTGTTGGCTGGACAGACCGGGGCCGTCCGTATCCTGCTGGAAGATATCCGTGGCGGTATGCAACCGATCCGTGAACAAATGAGGCTGATCTATGATATGCAATCCAGAGGTTGGGAAGATGTGAAGGCCATCCGCGAACTATCAGATAAAGTGGAAAAGAATACCGATCGGATCGCCGAGAATACGAGAGAGATCAAAGAGGTTGCCGGTAAGATATCGGAGAACACCAGAGGCACGGTTGATGCCTTGGAAGGTACTATTAACGTAAAAGTAAAAATGTAGCATTATGGACAAAGAGTTTTTTGAGATCGCAAACCGGTTAGGTGCCTGCCGGTTGTTGCATGGCACGGAAAACAAAGAAGAGCTTATGCGCCTTCTGCTGACACCGCAGGGTACGGAGTTCTGCACGAAGAATAATTTCCCGTCTATGGAACAATTACGAGAGTTCCGGGGCAAGAAGGCCGAAAGCATGGGAATCTATATCGAGACGGACGTGAAACTGACGAATCCGGTGAAGGTATTCTTGGCCGGTTCCAAGGCAATCCTTCATTTTGATACGATCGGCCGCTACAACGTGATCCTGATGCACGGGGCGGAAGCCGAGATCCATGCGAGTAACTATGCCGTGGTGTTCGTAAAGAACGCTGGCGGTAAGGTAATAACTCATAAAGACCATACAACACGTGTATTATGACAATAGACGGAAAAGACGTATATACTGAATGGGGATGTAAATTATTGGAAGGTTCTTTTGATGATCTTCTGAAATACCCCAAACGTAAGGCAGTCAAATATAACAACTGGGCGGAAGCCGACGGAATCGATCCCGATCTCTCGGTTGTGGAGTTCGAACCTAAGACCGTCAAGTTGAAATTCCTCATGAAGGCAGAAACGCTTGAGCAGTTCTGGTCTGGGTATAGAAAGTTTGTTGCTGATCTGTCCGCACCGGGCTATCGGGAATTCAATCTTATTGCCGGTATGACCAACCGCTTACGATTCAATGCCGGCTCTTCTCACGAACAGCCTGTGCCATTTAATGCAGGGGAGAACGTATCTGTGTTTGAACTTTCTTTTGTCGAGGACAATCATGCCATTTATCCGGCAACTCCGGCCGGCGGTATCGGGCTTCGCGGGCAGTATGCGATTAATGGGATAGACTTTGCAGACTTCGGTATAGGATCGGACGATAACCAGGAGGACATCTTGAAATATCCTGCGGTTAAGGCGCCGTTCACCGATGGCCGTACGGTAGACCTTTCGACAATCAAAACCCTGCATCGGGAAATAAAACTGTCCCTTTGGATGTTGGCCGGCAGTGTGGAAGAGTTTCTGAATAACTATCGGGCATTCTTTAGCCAGATATCCGGTGTAGGAAATCAGGAATTATATATTAAGACGTTGGATGGTATCATTCAGGTGTACTATACGGATTGCCCGTCCTTTTCTGTGGAAGTCTGGCAGGAGAACCGGATAGGGGCAAGATTCACTATTTCTGTTGTTGCTCCCGTAGTGAGTTGGATAGATGCCGGCGGTGATGTTCGTTACTGTGTGCTGAAAGATCCGGATTTGGGGTTATTGGCAGATGAGCAAGGTAGAATAATAGTTTTCAATTGATATGGCAGAAGAATTTGAAATAATCAGGGCTAATTTGCTTCCGGCAGCCGGAACAATAACCGATAATGATATGATCCTGATCATTCAGGGTGGGAGACCTAAGCGTGCTTTGCCCTCTGCAATGAAAGGTAAACAGGGCGATCCCGGCCTTAGTGCGTTTTTAGGGATAAACGATAAATACATCCTTTGGAAACAAGGAGCTAATGGTGCTTGGCAGAATCTGTTGGAAATTGAGAAAATTCGTGGGCCGAAAGGAGAGAAGCCGGTTTTTCGAAAGTTGAACGGTACGCTTCAAATGAAATACGAAGGTGAGCCGGATAGTGCATACGTGGATATTTTCGACCGTGAAGAATTGAAAATGAAGTTTTCCGATCTAACACCAGCAGAAGTGGATCAATTGAAACTGCATTTTTCTGATCTGACAGAGACTGATAAGGCCGAACTTATGAAGCCGGCAACGGATGCGGCAAAAGAGGTTCGTGAACAGATGTCCCAAATTAAGGAGGAAGCTAATACTGCTATATCGAATGTAAACACCGCAAAAGTGAGCGCAGAGGTGGCAACCAAGGCTGCAAATGATGCCGCAGCTTTAGCAAATGCCGCAGCTGGTCAAGCAACTCAATCTGCCGGAGATGCTGATGCAGCGACCAAATTGGCTGTTGCTGCCGCTGCATTGGCGGAGGAAAAAGCCGGTATAGCCAATACCGCAGCCGAGAATGCCGATACCGCAGCAGCTTCAGCCAATATGGCAAAGGAAGAAGCAGATAAAGCAACTGTTGAAGCCAATATAGCCGCAGGAAAGGCCAATGATGCCGCAGGAAAGGCTGACACGGCAACATTAAATGCCAATACCGCAACGGATAAAGCGAATGAAGCAGCATCCTCGGCTACAACTGCCGCCGAAAATGCTAATGCGGCTGTAGAGCGTGCGGATGATACCATAGCTTCTGCCGAGACTGCTACAAAATCGGCGACGGATGCAGCTTTGGCCGCAAACACGGCAAAAGAAAATGCAGACAAGGCGGCAAATACAGCCAATGTTGCCGCTACTCTGGCCAATGAAAAGGCAGGACTGGCGGATACGGCTGCTTTGGCTGCTAATGCAGCAAAGGAAGATGCCATAGTCGCAACCGGCAAGGCCAACACAGCCGCCGACCGCGCCAATCGTGCAGCCGAAGCCGCCGAAGGAGTCATCAGTGGACTGCAACCCGACTGGAACGTTACCGATCCTGTCAATAAAAACTACATCAAGAACAAACCGGAGATCCCGACGTTGGAGGCTATCCCGGACGAAAATACATTGAGCTATGTCAATACCGACGGTACAACCATCAATTTTCGTATCGGTGATGATGTGCGTGTAGCGGAAGATGGCGAATATGTATTCTACCGGCTTTATGATCTTGCCGGGGGAAAAGCTTCGTGGCAGGAATCCGGCAGCGGTACAGCCTTGCCCGGTAATGTTTATCTGACAGGAGCCAATTATTACAATGAATCAGTACGAACGATAAAACAAGGATATTTAAGCAATGAGTAAGAAAGGTGCATTTATTTATCAACAGATCGAACAGACGACCGCCGAATGGGCAAGCGATACGACGGTCTATCCGGCATCGGTATGGCTCTTCGAACGATTGGAGAATGGCAAGTTCAGCATGAAGCTATCCGACGGAGTGCATACGTTTGCAGATCTTCCGGCTGTTTTGCAGGATATACAGGTCAGTGTCAAAACCAATAACGAAACGACATATATTCTCCAGATAACGACCGCTGCCGGCACATTTGATACACCGAATCTTAAAGGTGCAAAAGGGGATAAAGGGGACAAAGGAGAAACAGGCGCTAAAGGAGAAACCGGGGCAAAAGGTGAACAGGGCATACAGGGTGTCCCTGGTCCTCAAGGTGAACAGGGCATACAAGGTTTGCAAGGAGAAACAGGCGCACAGGGTCCAAAGGGCGATCGAGGCGAACAGGGCCCGCAGGGGATACAGGGCGAGAAAGGCGAAACGGGTGAACGAGGCGAACAGGGTCTTCAGGGCATACAAGGCTTGCCCGGCAAGGATGGGGCAATCACTGTAGATGCTCCATCTGATACATCTACGTATGGCAGGAAAGCCGGTGGATGGGTCAAAGTCGTTGAAGCTGTAACGGGAAAGGGGCTATCAACCAATGACTACAGCAATGAAGAGAAAACGAAGGTATCGGACTCTTTGAGGCTGAAAGAGTATGTCGATGTCGGTACCTTAAAGTCGCTTCCTTCATCACCGTATAACTTGCGTTTTACCTATTCGAGTACATCTGTGCAGGCGATCAACTTTGCGAATATAGGAAGTGTACCGGAGATGCAGGAATTTTATCTGTCCATTAAGAACAACACCGGATCAACGATTAACCAACCGATCCCGAACGGCTCGGGCTGGCAATCGGAGGAAACAAGCGTTGAACTGCCAGCTGGTAAAGCCACAGGGGTATCGCTGAAAAAAGAACATGGGATAATTGTCGTGAGAGTATAATGAAAGGAGGTGAGAGATGAAGAGAAGGGTGATGATAGGAAAGAGAGAATTGGTAGAAGTTGTGGAAGAGTTAAAATCATCCGGTACATGGATGGTGCCAGCTGGTTGTAAATTTGTTGATGTATTCATTGTTGGTGGCGGTGGCTCTGGTGCATCGTCAGGCCCTGAAAGAGGTGGTGGAGGGGGCGGATCGGGGTATGTTAAAACATATCTTGATGTGCCTGTTACTCCAGAAAGTGTTGTTAGCTATTCAATAGGGAAAGGGGGAGATCGTGTAGTTTCGATGTCTGCTTACGATGATCAGAAGAATGGTCTTCCAGGGTCAGAGTCCTGGTTTAAATCTAATTCAATAAAAGCTCTTGGCGGAAATGGAGGTCGATATTCCGGAATAGGGGGCGATGGGGGATCAGGTGGTGGTAGTGGAAGACCTGCAGAAAAGACGGCAGGATATATTGGTGGAAGTGATGGTTCTAATGGAGCAGGTGATATGCCTGGAATCGGTCAAGGGAGTACTACCAGATGTCCGTTCAATAATAAATTGTACGCCGGAGGTGGTGGAGGTGGTGGAGAATATAGTTCCGGATCAGCACCAGGTGGCGGTGGTATCGGTTATGTCGGAGATATTTCGAGAAGACCTACTAATGGAGAACCCAATACGGGCTCAGGAGGAGGTTCTTTTTATATAAGTGGTTCCAATGTCTCAGGAGGATGCTATTCTGGCGCAGGCGGTTCCGGTATCATAATACTTCGTTACATGAAATATAAATAAGACAATATGCTGTATATTCAAAAAAACATTCAGTTTTTGGAATTGGAACAAGAATTGCCTGATTCCTATCTTGTTGGCGACAATATCGAAATTTACGAAGATGGCGCTTATCTCCTGCTTAGTGAAGAGCAGGAACAGTATCATAACGACTATCCGGAGGCATCACCGCTCGAGTGTTGGTATATGGCACTGACACCAGAACCACAGCCGACACCGGAAGAACTGCTCTGGCGTGCCCGTGATGCCAAACGGCAGGAAATCTACGACAAAGACATCCATCATTATTATATTGATGAACAGGACGCATACGTCTCGAACACCCTGCAAGTGAAGGATAAGTGTGGCCGGCAGGAAGAAGTCGAAGTAGGCGGTCATCTGTACGCCTCGAATATCTTAACGGTTGCTCTTGACGAAATAGCGGACTATTCGGAGCAATGCGGCAAGGTGACAGACGGCTTGCTATCCCGTATCGATGCCGCCCAAACAGTCGGGGAGGTCGAAGCTATCGTGGTAAAAGGCTATCCTGAAATGATCCATACAACAACGGCAGCCTTGCAAACTAAAGCAGATAAGGCAATCGCTAAATCCCCGGAAGCGCAGGCAGTGACCTTTGCCCGTGCGATGATGAACAGCGTGTCTCTCACAGCCAGCCAAGCGTTGGAGATGCAGGTCTTATTCCCCATTTGGGGTGAGAAAGATGCAGAGTTTGGCAAGGAAGTTGAAATAGGCTTCCGGCTTCGAGTAGTGGAAGGAGAAAGCGACACTTTGTTTGAAGTGATACAAAAGCACAAGCTGCAAGCCGACTGGAAACCGGGCATAGAAACTGCTTCACTGTATAAGATCGTTGAAGCTGAGCACGCAGGCACGCTTGATGATCCTATTCCATACGTGCAGGGTATGGCATTCGAGAAAGACAAATATTATGAACAATACGGTGTGATCTATCTCTGCATTCTGACAACCGTTACAGGTTATCCGAACGACTTGAAAGACTTGCCCACAATTGTACAGGAGGTAAAGCAATGAAACAGGTTATGTTATTAAAAGTTAAACGGGGGGGGGTAAAATGCTCTCTAAATAAAGAAGTTACGACCTCTTATCGTAAGAAAGGAGGGCGTAGATGAGACGGTCGATGATGGGACGGAAGAAAGTAGACAGGAATACTTTGCTGTTGCTACATTTTGATGGATCATTGAAAGATGAAGCCTCAGGCAAGCCTTATGTTGGTAGTAATATGTCTTATGTAGTGGGAAAATTCAAGAATTGCGTTTCGTTTTCAGGAAACGGGTATGTAAAGATAAGTGGAACGAATGCCATAAACGAGTCCCTATATCCAAACTATACCGTCGATTTTTGGATTAAACTGAAAAGTGGTGTGAAAAACGGTATAATGTCAAAAGGCGTTGCTTATGGAAGTTACAGCTTTGATATAATGGAGGAATCTGACGGACGCATTTTCTTTGGACTGCAGTATGGTGGAACCCGAGGGGATGCAATATGCTATTTTACGATGCCACGGGATCAGTGGGTTCATCTTGCGATCGTCAGGTCACAATCTCGATATTGGAAAGTGTATGTAAATGGAGTGTATGCGTCTGGTTTCACATCAACGATGGTTTCAGGGTACTATAGTTCTTTAATGATCGGAAAATATCGAGATTATGGATTGTATCTGAACGGTATGATTGACGAGTTTCGCATCAGTAATATTGCCCGTTGGACATCAAACTTCACTCCGCCTGCAAGGCCGTATTAATAAATTAGTGACACTGTCTTTGGGCTGTCACAGCAGAAAGACAGCAAATGTATATTCAGAAAAAATTATTGATAATCGCCAACCCCAGGTTGGGTATTTTCTTTTAAAACAAATGAAGATATAAAATGTTCGGTGGCGAAAGAATAATAAAACAGCCTCCAGGCTATCACAGATTGGAGGCTGTAAAAAAAGAAAATTAGGGGGACCGAGGGTCTCCGGAAACAAAGTTAAACAATAAAGTTTGAAAATCATGTTATTATTAATTATTTCTTTTTTGGTTATCGCAGTTTATACGGCAGCAGTTTGTATAAAGGCAAAAGGTGTACCGTACTCAATTAGTGCGACGTATTATACTCTTGATCATAAATTGATCTTTGGAGCAAGCATGGCACTGACGGCTATGTTCCTATTCCCGGTCATTTGGGAAATGAGTACAACCTTTACTATGCGATTGCTGGCGATCGCAGCCTGTATCGGTTTGATTGGTGTCGGTTTGGCTCCTGATTTCAAAGACACTTGGATAAACCGCATTCATTGTGGATCGGCGGCATTGACGTTGCTTTCTTCTCAGCTATGGGTTGGCTGCACGTCTTTCTGGTGGGTTCTTATTCCGGTGTGGCTGGCTTTTATCGTTTACACGGTAATAGGCATGAGTAAACGGTTGAGTGGTAATATATGGCAGGACTTTGTATCAACGAAGCCGATGTTCTGGTGTGAGATTGCAGCGTTGTCTACGACTTTTGGCGCGTGTGGACTTGCGCTTTAGAAATCTACCATAAACAGAACATCTACCTTATATATTAAAACACGACAACCGGTAAAATGTCATATATCCGGTTGCCGTGTTTTTTATTGCCTAAAAATAAGTAGGTTATTTAGCAGTATGGAAATAAAGCGCGGAAATACGGTAGTTTGTGACGTTTATCTGAAGGATAATAGTTATACGGTCGAAGAGATTATGGGTGAGGACACTCTTACCCTGAATTTTCTTTCCCGAAATGTGGTAAACCTTCAAATCAACGACTATATAGACTTTGAAGGGACAAAATACAAGGTCCGGCATAACGAGAAGGTGACGAAAAGGGAGACATCTCTTGGTTGGGAATATACCGTTCAGTTCTATTCAAGTCGGTATGACCTTTTGGATGCAGAGTTTTTCCTTCATGGTACACCGGAGCGGAAAAAGAACTTCGACTATTACACCGGTATCGCCCGTGACTGGCTAACCCTATTTGTCAAAAACATGAACCGTACAGGATCTGGTTGGGTGGCCGGATCCTGTATCGAATCCCGGATGATTACCCTTTCTTTCAAAGATAAGAAAGTCGGGACGGTACTTGACGAACTCATTAAAGAATTGGATACGGAATACTGGATATCCGGCCAGACAATAAATATCGGCAGGAGGGAGTATTCAAGCAACGGCCTTGTCTTGGCACAGGGCGAAGGAATGGGTTTTACCGAACTGGAAGTGTCCGCTGTTGATGATACGCCACCTGTGACGGTTTTTTATCCATACGGTTCAGATAAGAATCTCGGTCCCGATTATGGCGCGGATTATCTTCTTCTGCCTGATGGTCTGCTTTCTATCGAAAAGAATGTAGAGAAGTACGGCCGGATAGAAAAGTCCATGCAATTCGACCATATCTTTCCGAAAGGAGAGTTTGCCGTAACAGAAAAGATCGACGATTACACTCTGAGAGCTGCCGGTATGGATTTCAATCTTACCGATTGCCTGTTGGACGGGGTGGAAGTGATCGTTACATTCCAGGATGGCGGCTTGGCTGGCTATGACCTTGCAATCGTTGAAGACAGTTGGGACAATGACTTGAAACAGTTCAAACTAAAGCAGAATGACCAGGAAAACGCCTTGAAAGTTCCCGGTGACATTAATTTTTCTGTCGGTGACAAGTTTATCCTTACCGGCCTGAAAATGCCGCAAAGCTACAGGGATAACGCTTCATTACAGCTACAGGAAGAGGCGCAAACATGGTTGGATGGCAAGTGCGAGAAACGCATCCAGTTACGAGGAAAATGTGATGAAATTGTTTTTCGTTTGCAAAATATCTTTATCGCCTGTGGCCAGATGGTTGGCGTATATTCTGAACAGTTGGATATCGATCGAGAGATTCGTGTTACCAAAATAAAAAGGTATATCGAGAAAGACGGTACACCTTCATACCGGTATGAACTTACCTTGTCCGATTTCCTTGAATCGAATGGTTTTAAGGATCTGGTGGATGATGTGAATAAAGTGCCGGAAGAGATTGAGGATGCGGTTAAGCCGGTTCGGGAACATACGAAACGCTCATGGCGGGACGTGATGGAAACTTTGGGCATGATGTTTGACCCGGAAGGGGATTATTTCACTGAACTTATCAAGCCGTTGGCCGTGCATACGGCTCAACTTATCGTCGGCACCAATTCCCAGCAGATGGAGCTTATAGGGATGAAGTTTATTCCGAATGCGGACAATGATGCCAACTATTTCAAGAATACGACAGGAAAGTTAGTACACTTTACCGTTAGCGAGGAAATCCGTGAATGGGCTATTCCGGCGGCTTCTTTCCGGCTGAATAATTCGCTTGCCTATTATGTTTATGCCAAATGTCCAAAAGAAGGAACAAATGGCTCAATATATGTCAGTGAACGGCAGATAAAGTTAGAGGATGAAACAGGGTTCTATCATTTCTGGGTAGGGGTGCTCAATACTCCGGAGGATGGCGTACGCTCTTGGCTTCCGAATTATGGATACACTGAGATTGCCGGCCAGACGATCACGACAGGATTGATAAAGGACAAGTTAGCCCGATTGGTGATTGATCTGGTGAATGGGACTATAACCGGACCTGTGATATTCAAATCCGGAACATCCGGTTATAATAACATTTCCGACCGTCCTAACCTTCAACCGTTGTATGATGGGGTAAATGATGCCCTGACGGATGCAGAGAATGCGTCAAATGTAGCCAACAACGCCCAATTGACTGCAAATAACAAGGCAAGGGTATTTTATCAAACGACGGCTCCAACATCGGGTATGCGGACAAATGACTTATGGGTGGATGGGGAGAATATCTATAGATATAGCGGTTCTAAATGGGTTCTTGCCTCAAAATATGACAATACAATAACGGAGATCAATGGCGGACTCATAACTACGGGTGCGATCGCTTTTGGAAGCACAGGTGGAATGTCGGCGTCTGGTACAATCCGTATTTGGTCGGGAGGAACAGCCGGGGCGAAAGGGCAACCACCCACTGATCCGACATTTAGCGTTGATAGCTCAGGTAACGTGATTTCAAATGGGACTATTACAGCAAATGATGCCATTTTATTAAGAAATGGACAAGCTGGGATTACAGGATATGGCACATCTAATAGTTCTATAAGATTTTGGGCTGGAGGTTTAGTTCCAGAAAGTGCAGATTTTAGAGTTGACCAAAGTGGAGATGTTAATGTTAGAATGTTAAATGCTATAAGTCTCAATGGAGGCACATCTAATTTTTCAAGCATTTATTTAACCGACAAATCGTGGAATAATAACTATGTTAATCTGTTTGCAGCAAGAGAAGCTCAAGGTATGGAAATTCAAAGAACTTATCAAGGTATTTTAGGTAATATCGGAAAATTTATTGTAATGAAATACAATCCTGATGCAACGGCTTATCGGGAAATAAGTTTTTTTGTCAGACATTTTAAATCTGATGCCTCATGGGTATTTAGGACTTGTGTAAAAGCAAGTTTCTTACCAACGTTAACCCAGATTAATGATTTAGATACATCTGGAACAAAATATAATGTAAAATGGGATAGTGCAACAGGTTTATTATATATAGAATAAGAAGATGAATTTAACATTGAAAGACAGAGTATTAATACTCAACACCGTGTTACCACAGTTTGACACGAGAAAAAACATGGAACTGAAAGTATCGATAGACAGTAAGATAGCGATCTCGGAGGTTGATCAGAAGCGTATCGTTATCAAGGATATGGGGAGTGGTCAAATCAACATCGGATTTACCGATGCAGCGGCCATAACGGAAACAACAGATATCGTTTTGACAGACGAAGAACTTCAATACCTCAAACAACGTGTTGACTTCATAGATCGCAACGGCATGTTCTCTGAGTTCACGATGCCGACGTATGTCAAAATTTTGGATGAACCGCTAAAAGAGGAGTAACCGGGCGAATAATATAAAAATCCGCCTCCCATCTATCACAGGCCGGAGGCGGAGAAATAACAAACACTGCCTTATGGCAATGAAAAAACTCGTAACAAAGATGATCAAATAAAACAGAAGGAGGTGTAAAGTGAATGTAGAATTAACTGACATCCTGACAATCATCGGAACATTGGGAGGATTCGAGGCGATAAAATGGGGGATTAGCTTCTATACGAACCGGAAAACGAATGCGCGTATCGAGGATGCCCATGCCGATGTAGAGGAGTTCAAGGCTTTACGTGAGTATAACGAGTTCCTGCAAAAACAGCTATCAGAAAAAGAAGAACGCTTTGTAGAACAAACCGGAAGGCTTCGACAGGTACAGGATGAGCTTTTTACTTTGAAAGAGAGCTATTCGGATGTCAAGCTTGAACTTGCCATGAAAAGATGTGAGAGAAAGAAATGCGGTGATCGTGAACCGCAGAATGGGTATTAATAATAGGAGGATAAAAATGAAAAAGAATAATTTACCAAGAGGTTTAAGAAATAATAATCCCGGAAATATCCGGATTAACGATGATTTGTTTCAGGGAGAAATCCGTCCAAGCAAGGATAAGTCGTTTAAGCAATTTACAACAATGGCTTACGGATACCGGGCTATGTTTAAAATATTGTCTAACTACTTCAAAAATTACAAGCTCGACACTATCCGTAAGCTGATTACCCGTTGGGCCCCACCGGAGGATAATAACCATACGGAAGCCTACATTATGGCTGTATCTGATTATGCCGGAATTCCAGCTGATGATTCGATCAATGTGAACGACCGTGAGCAGATGATCCGTATTGTGTCCGGAATGAGCCGGGTGGAGAATGGACGGGAGGCGGAGATGAGTGATATTATTGCGGGGTGGGAGATGCTATAGCTCTTGTCCCTAGAAGCGCTCTTTGAATTGTTGGAATTACCGAATTATGATTTATAGCATACATAATTGATCTGATCAAGTATTTAAAATTTGTATTTTTGTATTGTATTTATTGAGTTAAGATGATGGAGCAAAAGAATAACGTGGATGCCATATTGTTTCATATTGAGCATTCGAAGCCAATTGAAATATCAGAGTTTGTGACTTCTTTGAATGCAATTGGAAATCTTTTTTCTTTATTTGCAAAGAAAAATGGGGATTGCAAAGAAGCTGCTAAATCCAAACTTTATGTAGAAAAGATAGAGGAAGGATGCATTGATATAATCCTTTGTGAAATAGCATCAGCTGGAATACTTCCGTTTATAGAAAATATGAACATCATTCTTGAATTTTCATCTTACATCAAGAATGTGTTGGATTTCTTTACGAAAGGTGTTGGGCTAAAGCCTGATTTAGATTTGAATGAATGTAAAAATTTCAAAGACCTCGCATTGGTTACAGCCGGTGATAATAATGGGATTACGACAATCGGAGCCATCAATAAGGGAGATAAAAGCAATATATATTACAACTGCACATTTAACTTCCAAGAAGGTAATAGTGCTCAAAACCAGTTGGAAAAGGAAATTAAATCCATTAAATCCGTTCAGCCTGTTACAGATATGTATTCAAGGCAATTGATGACCATATACCAAATGCGTAGTGATATGGAGACTGATAAAGGAAACATGGCTGTGATTGATGCTATATCTAAAAATAAAATGGCAGTTGTGTTTGAAACAGATGAGTTAAAAGAAATGATACTTCATTCAGATTCAAACCCAACAAAGAAAGCATATCTAGTTGATGTAGTTTTACTAACTGTAAATGGAAAAATTGCAGCTTACAAAGTCATGGCGTTACATGATGTCATAGATTTAGAATAGCGTAATTATTTCATATCATCATAGGGCGGTAATTTCAAGTTAAGAGATTTACCGCCTTTTTCATATCCGGGCGGCATCCAAATATGGGTATGGCTATGAAATATTAATCATGAAAACTTGGCATGTAATACAGATTTTGATTCTTTGTTTTCTCAGTTTTCTGACCGGCCGATGTACAAAGAGGGCAGAGATCGATTTTGTCCAAAAAACAGATACTGTTATCCATCGTGACACGATTCGAGATAGCATCCCTTATCCTGTCTACGAAACAGTAATTCAGACAGTGCCGGAGATGTTTCCCATCTACATTACACTCGAGGGAGATACAGTGAGAGAGCCGATCTTTGTTCCGATCAGGATCACACAGAAAGAATACTTGACGGACGATTATCATGCTTGGGTGTCTGGATATAATCCTTCACTCGATAGTATTGATATATTTCGAAAGACAATGTCTATAACAAAACGGCAGTCATCCCGTCGCTGGGGAATAGGCATCACGGCCGGTTATGGGATTGGCCGAAATGGCTTATCTCCATATGTAGGGATTGGGGGATATTATAGGATTTGGTGAACTACTACCGCTAAATTTTCAGTTTAGCGGTAGTTTGTCAAATATGTGATTAGGGTTCATTTAAAAAGGAATCGGAAATAGTTTTGTTATTAGAAAAATAGAAGTACATTTACTGGATATTTTGCAAAAATAACATTTATATGAAGTTTTTTTATCAAACGATGCTTGTATTGTCGAGTGTTTTTTTGTTTTCTTGTCATCAAATATCGGATAGGAAGTTAAGGTGTTATGAGAATCCTTTAAAAACAACGGACAGTACTGAATTGTATATAGCTGATCCTTTTATCTATAAAGCCGGTGGTTTATATTACCTGACAGGTACGACTGCATTGCCGGAAGGAGAAGGATTTGCTTATTATATTTCTTCCGACCTGATTAGGTGGAAGTATCAAGGTCTTTTGTATCGTAAACCAAAGGATCACATCGGCTGTTATGGCTTTTGGGCTCCAGAGGTGAAATATTACGAAGGGCGGTTTTATATGACTTACAGTTGTTATATGAAAGATTTGGATCGGATGCTTACTTGTCTTGCTGTCAGTGAAAAGCCGGGAGGACCGTTTATAGATCTTTATACTCCTTGGTTCGACTTGGGCTATTCTGCCATTGATGCAGACATTTTTGTTGATGATGACGGGACGCCTTATGTATATTTCAGCAAAAATGGAATGCAGGATACGTTGGCTACTGGTGAACTTTATGGGGTGAAATTAAAAAAAGACCTTTCCGGATTGATGGGGGAACCTGTTTTTATATCTGGCGCTTCGCAAACATGGGAAAAGGTTAACTGGGATAGGAACCGATGCAATGAAGGTGCTTATGTGTTTAAAAAGAATGGAAAGTATTATATGACTTATTCCGCCAATGATACCGGCTATGAGTTTTATGGAGTAGGGGTTTCTTATGCGGATAGTCCACTGGGGCCTTGGGTAAAGAGTGAGGATAATCCTCTTTTGACTACGGATCTTCCTAAAGGGGTTTCTGCACCGGGACACAATTCGATAGTAGAGGCTCCGAATGGTGATCTGTATATTGTTTATCATCGCCATGCTGATGTGCATTGCCAAAAACCGAATTGGGATAGAGTGGTCTGTATGGATCGATTATTCTTCGATGAAAAAGGTAAGTTATGTACTGATGGGCCATCTTCTTCGTTACAACAGATTTGTTGGTAACCTTAATTTAGTTTTAGTGTTATAATGAACAAAACCATTAATCCGAGGCCTTTCTCCTTTCCGGAAAAAGACATTCAATTCGATGGAGCAATCCTCTGACAAATCAACTCTTAAGAAACTACGAGCATCCTAAGTAACGATCTTTTTACTCGAAACAGAGTGGTGGTTAGCGGATTTTTATTCAAGAAAAACTGTGTTAGCAAAGTTAATATTTTATTCTTTGCTGACACAGTTTAATTTACATCCTC
>ERZ773237.1134-NODE-1134-length-24344-cov-2.969657_pt1 | contig 24344 bp, 19 predicted proteins | sample MGYA00580990_ERZ773237 | MGnify/ENA primary metagenome ERZ773237 (study PRJEB29015, sample SAMEA2737749) | human gut metagenome | biome: human gut; feature: human-associated habitat; material: faeces | place: China | collected 2012 ...
CAGGCGGGGATAATCCGGATGGTCATAGGGGAGCATCTGCCAGCCCTGCTGCTTGCAGGTGGAAAGCACTTTGTCCGCAGCGGACAGAGGCGTGCTCTCCAAGTGCTGCACCTGATATTTTGTCAGCGCCGGGGTCATGCGCCACTCCATAATGTTGGCGTCGTACACCGCCTTGGCGCTGCCGAATTCTTCTAACAAAGGCTGTACCGCCGCGCCCTCTCCCAGGGCACATTGGAGCCATACCCAGTAGGCCGTCTCGCTCATCGCATCATCTCCCACATGGTAATGGCCGCCGCAACGGAGGCATTCAGGCTCTCGGCCCGCCCTTTCATGGGAATGGTCACCAGATCGTCGCACACCTGCTTGACCCCCTGGCTGATTCCGTTGCCCTCATTACCGATCACACAGATGGAGGACTTGGTAAAGTGGGTCTCCGTAATTTTGGCTGCCGTATCCACCGGCACGGTGCCCAGCACCTGGAACCCCTCTGCCTTATACAGCAGCAGATCCTCCCGCAAATCGTGACTAACGGTCACCGGCAGCCGCAGCAGGCTGCCCATAGAGGCGCGCAGCGCCTTGGGATTATACACATCGCAGCAGTTATACGCCAGCAAACCGGCTATGCCCAACGCCTCTGCACTGCGGGCGATGGCGCCCAGATTGCTGGGATCCTGCACCCCGTCCAAAGCGATAAAGCGCCCGGTCTCAATGGTAGGGTTCTCCGCCGGCATTTTGCACACACAGAAGATGCCTTGGGTGTGCTCCGTCTCCGCCAGTTTGTCCGCCACCTCGCTGCTGATCTCCACCGCCCGATCGGCCCGATCACACAACCGGGCGCATTCCGCCGGGTAGCGCGCCATACAGTCGGCGGTGACCAACACCAGCGCAACGGTGTAAAACGAATGAAGGACATCAAAACAAAGCCGCGCCCCCTCCAGCACAAAGGAGCGAGCGTCCCGGCGTGCCTTGGCGGAGGCCAACAATTTTTTGGTGTCCTTGATCAGTTGATTCTGTTTTCCCGTGATTTTATCCATACACATCTCCGTTTTGGCGTGCTACTATGCAGTCGGCACCGGGCCGACCCCTATCTGCTTAACCAAACCACTGGCTTCATTTATTAAATTAAGTCTTATATTACATTATATCGCAAAAAAGTGCAACACCCAAAGACAAAAAATTTTGACTTTTTGAAAAAAACAAAACGGACCGCACCCAAAAGGGTACAGTCCGTCATTGGCAAATCTTACAGAGCAGCCTTAGCGGTCTCGGTCAGAGCGGTGAAGCCCGCCGGATCGGCGATCTCAGACAGCATCTTTCTGTTCAGGTCCACGCCGGCCTTCTTCAGACCGTTCATAAAGGTGGAGTAATTCATACCGTTTGCCTTGCAGGCAGCAGAGATACGGGTGATCCACATTCTGCGGAAATCTCTCTTCTTCTGCTTACGGCCGATGTAAGCGTACTGGCCGCTCTTCATCACAGCCTGCTTAGCAGTCTTAAACAGACGGTGCTTGCCGCCGTAATAACCCTTTGCAGCCTTTAATACTTTCTTTCTTCTCTTGCGGGTCGCCATAGCGCCTTTAATTCTAGCCATTCTTTCTTACCTCCGATATTCTGATAAAACGCGTTGTCTCTTATTTGTAGGGCACCAGGCGCTTGCACTGCTTCTGGTTGGTCACATCTGCAACGGCAGTCTTGCGCAGGTTTCTCTTACGCTTGGTGGACTTCTTGGTCAAAATGTGGGAGGTGTAAGCGTGGGCACGCTTTACCTTGCCGCTTTTGGTGGTCTTGAAGCGCTTTTTTGCGCCGCTGTGCGTTTTGATTTTAGGCATAATCTATTCCTCCGTTTTGTGAATTTACTTTGCTGCCTTGGGGGACATAAACATCAAGATCTGTCTGCCCTCCAGTTTGGGTTGCTTGTCAACAGAGCCCAGCTCGCCGATCCCCTCGGCAAAGCGCTGCATGGTGGCAACGCCCAGGTCAGAGTGGGCCATCTCCCGCCCGCGCAGGCGGATAGATACCTTCAGCTTGTTGCCGGCCTCTAAGAACTTCTTGGCATGGTTGAGCTTGGTGTTGAAGTCACCGATGTCGATCTTCAGGGACAGACGAATCTCTTTCGTTTCCACCGTCTTTTGATTCTTGCGGTTCTCTTTCTCCCGCTTGGCCTGCTCGTAACGGTACTTGCTGTAATCCATGATCTTGCAGACCGGGGGCTTGGCCTGGGGAGCGATCTTCACCAGATCCAGACCGCGATCATCGGCAATCTTTTGCGCGTCACGGGCGCTCATGATCCCCAACTGCTCGCCGTCGGCGGAGACGATACGAAGCTCTTTATCCCGAATTTGTTCGTTGAGTTGGACTGTGTCCTTTTCTCTGCTGATAAATAACACCTCTTTGATAAAGTTGCACCGGCTGAAAAGCCAAAAAGTGCGGACGCAAAACGCCCGCACTTCTCTCAAATCTCAGGAATTGAAGATTGCCCTCTTTGCCGCAGCGGGAGGGGAGAACAGGGTCGTTCTGCTTTGTTGTGGCAATAGTTTACCACCCCCGCGCGGATTTGTCAACGGTTTTCTTATTTTTTCACGGTGACAGAGCTGCTCTTGCTCCAGCCGGAGTAGAAATTGGTCTTGTTCACCGTCTTATAGGTACGCACCCGCACATAGTATTTCTTGCCCTTGGTGAGCTTGGAAATGGTCTTGGCGGTGGTCTTGGCGCCCTTTACAGTCACGGTCTTGTTGCCCTTTTTGAAGTTCTTGTCCGTGCTGTACTGCACCTGGTAGCCGGTGGTCTGGGAGGCCTGCTTCTTCCAAGTCACTTTCAGCTGGGCTTTTTTGGGGCTGGTCACCTTGCTCAAAGAAGTGCCCTTGGGATTGATGGTAAAGGTGCGCTTTTCCGTGCCGGTATAGTGATTCTTAAACTTGATGGTCACGGTGTATTTGCCTACATTCTTGGCACTCTTGGGGTAAGTCACGGTGTACTCACTCTTGGAGATAGGATCACCCAACCAATCCGTAACCGTAACGCCCGGTTTTTTCTCTTTGCCGTCATAGGTATAGGAAGTTTTGCTCAATGCGACGGTCTCATAGGCATTGTAATCATTCATGTAGCCCTTATACTCATCGCAATACTTGCACAGCTTATAGTTCTCGCCATCATCGTAGTGCGTGGCTTTAATATCGCCCTCTATAACGTCATGTGTGTGCATACCCACATTCACATTAAAATCCACCGGGCGCTCCCATTGCTCCTGGTTATAAGCAGTAAAATAAATCAAATAACGCTCACCTGCTTGTAAGGTACTTGCAGTCGCAAGCGTATCTGAAACACCTCTGTAACGCGCCGCATCTACCTCTCCTGCAGAAGTTAACGTCATTACATAATTGTCCATTATGCCAAAATCCACATCTACATCTTTCAATTTCCGATTTTGAATACGGAATTCGTAGCATCCCGTGGTTTCCGGTGTAAAAGAAAAGAAGGCAGAACTTTTGGTTTTGCTGATGGTAAAAGTACGGCTGCCGTCCAGCTCCAGCACGCCGGGGTTGAAAATGTCGTTCTCCGCTGCCTGGGCAGGGATCGCCATGCCGGTGAGCATGGTCACAGCCAGCATCACAGCCAGCAGGGTGGAAAGTAATTTTTTCATAAAAATCCTCGCTTTCTCTGTTCCTTTGTATGAAGGTAAAAAAATAAGTGCGCCCCACAGGGGACACACTTATTTTACCATATTTTCAATTTTGCCGTCAACGAAAAGGCCTTTGGCACTTTCTCCAAACTTTTGCTCCGTTCTTTGGTGATAGTCGCCAAAAGTCCATTATTTCCAGGGATACTTGGCCTTTAAGCTTTCAAATTCACCATAAGTCGCGGCAAAGTGGAAGTTCCCTTTCAGGTCCGAGAAGAAATACAAATAATCGGTACTGGGGTGCTCCACGGTGGCAGTCATAATTTCCGTACCCGGGTTGGCAATGGGACCGGCAGGCAGGCCGGGGCAACGGTAGGTGTAATAAGCGTCATACACCGACTGGGAAAAGCCATGGTCCCGCAGCGCCTTGGCGTAGTAATAGGTCACATCGCACTCGATCTTCATGCCCTTGTCCAGCCGGTTCTCCAAAGTAGAGGCAATATTGCCTTGACTGGACTTGCTCAGTGCCTCCTTTTGCACAATAGAGCACAGGGTCACAAACTGGTACAGCGTGTAGCCCCGCTGCTTGCAATAGGTTTTCACCTCATCGGTAATCCGCTGGTCAAAGGCCTCTAACATCGCATCTGCAATATCCGTAGCCTTGGAATTCTCCCCAAAGTCATAAGTAGCCGGGAACAAAAAGCCCTCCAAAATATAGCCCACATGGGGGTCATTCTTGGGAAAGTCCGCCAGCCAGTCATAGTCGTAGCCCTCGGTGGTGCTGCACGCCTTTAAGAAATCCTTGGCGCTGCACACATTCTTTTTCTCCAGCGTAGAGGCAATATCAAACACCGTGTAGCCCTCGGGAATGGTGACCTTCACCTTCTTATGGCTAATGTCCGGGTTTTGCAGCTTCTCCGCCAGATCCTGATAGCTCATACCGGCGTTTAGGTAATACTCGCCGTTATAGTATGTAAAATCCGGGTAATGGCGGTCCATCCACCAGGTCCACACCGTGTCGCTTTTAATCATACCGGCGTTTTTCAGCTTGGCGCCGATTTCGTAGGCAAAGTCATTGTCCTCAATCACCAGAGTGTACTTGGCGCTGCTGCCCCGTTCCCCGGCCACATCCGTGCGCACCAGATTGTAAGCATACAGCCCGGCAGCCACCAGCGCCACGATCAGCAGCACCGGTAGCAGAATACGCATGAATTTATTTTTCTTCTTCGTCATGGTCGTTCTCTCCCAACAGGCGGCGCAGTGCCGCCCCGGTTAATTCCATAGGCAAATGGCGCATACCCCGCTGCATAAACGGCACGCCGCAGGGCACAAATCCCAACTTCTCATAAAAGCCCACAGCCTCCAGCCGAGCGTCCACCGGCACACGGTGTGCGCCCTGTTCGGCGGCACGGCGCACCAGCGCCGTTACCAGTCGACGGCCGCTCCCCTGCCCTCTGGCAGCGGGTAAAAAGGCAATGCGCCCGATTTTATAGTTCTCCGCCGCCCCTTGCAGGCGACCGGTGCCCAGAGGGCTGCCCTCTGCCGTCAGCAGCGCATAAACGGTATCTGCCCCCGGCAGATCCGCCGCGTCAAACTCCTGCCGCTCCGGCACGCCCAAGTCCTGCACAAACACCTGTCGGCGAATGGCACACACCAAGGCCATATCCGGATCCTCGGCGGTAAAAAAGCGCAAGGGGCTCATCGCACCGTCTGCACTTTCAGCATATTCGTTGTGCCGCTGGCACCCAAAGGAATACCGGCGGTAATGACCACAATATCGTCCGGGTGGATCAGGCCGGTCGTACGGCCCACCTCCACCGCGTGGTCAAACAGAGCGTCCGTATTATCCTGGCGCACGCAGCGTACCGGCACCACGCCCCAACTGAGCATCAGCTGGTGCAGCACCTTCTCCTCCGTAGTGGCGCCAATAATAGGTACATCCGGGCGGTACTTGGAGATCATGCGGGCGGTGGTGCCGCTTTGCGTAACCGTTACGATGGCGGCAGCGCCCAGGTCATGGGCGGTGGTCACCGTAGCGTGACCGATAGCAGAAGTAATATTTTTCGTCAGCGGCGCCGGGTACACATTGGAAAAGCGCACCTTGTAGTCAATGTCCTCCTCCGTGGTAGCGGCAATGGATGCCATGGTCTGCACTGCCTCTACCGGGTGGGCGCCCATAGCGGTCTCGCCACTGAGCATAATGGCGGAGGTGCCGTCATAAATGGCGTTCGCCACATCGGTGATCTCTGCCCGGGTGGGGCGGGGATTGGTGATCATAGACTCCAGCATTTGGGTAGCGGTCACCACCACTTTGCCGGCAGAATACACCTTGCGAATGATCATCTTCTGAATAGCAGGGATCCGCTCAAAGGGGATTTCTACGCCCATGTCGCCGCGGGCCACCATAATGCCGTCCGCTTCTTCAATAATCGCGTCAATGTTATTGACGCCCTCCATATTCTCGATTTTAGCAATAATACGCACATCGTTCCAGCCCAGCGCCTGGCAGAAGTTGCGCAGATAGATCACATCTCCTGCGGTACGCACAAAGGACGCGGCGATAAAATCGAAATCATGAGACGCGCCGAATTCCAGATCCTGCATATCTGCCGGAGACAGGTAAGGCATATTCAGGCTGATGTCCGGCACATTCACGCCCTTTTTATTGGTGAGCAGACCACCGTCCGTTACCCGGCAGACGATCTCGTCCCGGCGCAGCTCCGTCACCTCCATGGCGATCAGGCCGTCGTTAATGAGGATAGAGGTGCCCACTTCTACATCTTCTACCAACCCGGGGTAGTTCACATAGCAGTGCTTGGCATCACCCAGGCATTTTTTTGTGGTAAGCGTAAAAGTATCACCTTTGTGAATCACAACGCCGTTGGGATCTTCAAAGTCCCCGGTGCGAATTTCCGGACCCTTGGTATCCAGCAAAGTAGCCACCGGCACGCCCTGCGCCTCACGCACACGTACCAACTGCTCCAGCCGCTTGGACTGGGCGTCGTAATCACCGTGACTAAAGTTGAACCGTGCCACATCCATACCGGCCTTAATCATATCCGCCAACACCTGATCGTCATCCGTTGCCGGACCGAGGGTGCAAATAATTTTTGTTTTTTTCATTCTACAAGACTCCTTGTTTCTATGATTCCAAAATTCATTTTACCACAAAACCGCCAAAAGGCAACACCGGCAACCGGTTTTTTACATAATCTTAAAATAACCGGGTTTGGAAGTAAAAATACTGGTAAAAAGCACAAAAATTCGGCGGCAGAATTGTGGAAAATCCCATAATCTGCCGCCGATAAAAGGCTGTTATTTGCGCATTTGTCAATTATTTTTTCTTAGAAGTGCTCTCGTGCTTCTGGGTACTGGCCTGAGTGGTGGTCACTTGATTCAGCCGTGCCTTGTCGATCTGCAGGGTTTTGTACTTGCCGTCGCCCTGGTCGATAAGCAGCGTCTTGCCGTCATAAGCAATATAAAAAGTCTTGTACGACTTCATCTGGTACACCGGCTTGCCGTTCTCATCCTTGCCGGTCTGGTCCATATAGCCCGCCTCGGCGCGAATATACTTCTTGCCCTTGATTTCCGAGCCAATGGTGCTGAGCATAAACTCATATTTTTTCTTGCCCACATTGTCCAGACCCAGCTCTTTTTTAGAATAGCTCTCCAGCAAACGGATGGCCGTATTGCCGGTAATGGCTGCGGACTTGGTCTCTAAGGGAGATGTGGTGGTCTCTGCCGTAGTGGTCTCGCCGCCGGATCCGCCTTTGGTACAGCCGGCAAACACGCCCAGCAGCAACAAAGCAGCCATACAAAGGGTAAACCATTTTTTCATGAAAAAAGCCCTCACTTTCCTTATTTGCATTATACTTTAGACGCCGAGCGTTGTCAACGCCGCAGACACAAAAAAGGCAAGTTTTTACATCTCGTCCGGCCCGTACAGCAAAAGCAAGCGGGCAATGGTCTCCTCGCTGAACAGCTCTCCCCCGCGCCCGGCCAGCAACGCCGCCGTCACGCCCTGCCCCGGCACCACCGTGCCGGTAAAGGTGCCATCATAAACAAAACGGCTGCCGCAGGAGGGGCTGCGCTCCTTAAGAAGCGCCAGGCCGCAGTTTTCCTCCTCAGCAATATACAGGGTTTTTTCCGCCCCGTCCGCAAAGGCAGCGTTCACATCGACACCGCTTTTGCTCACCACGCAGCCGTCCCGAATTTCACTTGGCTCCCGGGGAATAGGCAGTCCGCCAAAGCACTCCGGGCACACCGGAATCAGCTGAAAATATCGTTCCAGCGCCTGCACCTGCTCATTCCTGTTATTGCCGCCGCTGTACTTGCAGTTCTCCCCCAGCAGGCAGGCAGAGACCAGCAGCTTAGGCTTCGTCATAGTCATAGGTACATACCTCGCTTAAATAAGTCTTGGTCATAACGCCGTTGGTATAAGTGATATAAAACCGGGCGCTCACCTGCCCGGTGGCAGAGGAGGAGCCGTACCGCAGCACCTTGCGTCCGGGGGTACAGGCCGCAGGCATTCGCTTAACCGCATAGCCCTGGGCGTTGGTTGTACCTACCCGCTCCGGCACCAAATCCGTCTCAGCCATGTTCTTACCGTACAGGAAGCCGCAGTCCACGACCCGGTACTCGTTAAAGGCCCGCACATTCACCTCAAATTGGCGGCGGTAGGCACCATTCTCCTCTGCCGACTGACGAATATACAGCACACCGATCTTGGCCTGCACGCCATAAATTCGATCCAGCGTCACCTCCGGCAGCACCCGGTTCACCGACAAGTTGGCACCATCGCTTGGACTGACCTCTTGCCGCTGAGCCAGCACATCGTCCCGTGCGTTTACATAACCGTCGCCGTTCAAATCACCCACCAGTAACAAAACAGCCGCCGGTGCGGTGGTGTTGCCGCCGCTGACAGACAGGGGCACACTGCGGGGCACGCAGCCGTCACCGGAAAAAGTCAAAGTATAATCCCCGCACGGTACGCCCTCAAACAGAAACACGCCGTTCTCGTTGGTCACCGCCACCGGCGTGCCGTCCAACGATACGGAGATGTTTTCCAGCGGCGCACCGGCCTTGTCCGTGACCGTGCCCTTAACAAAATGCCCCTCCGGCTGGGTGGGCGACAAAATGTTCGTTTCCTCCGCACCGCAGCGGGTACAGTAGCGCTGCACACGGCCTGCCACACAGCAGGTGGGCGCCGTATAGGCGCGCTGCACCCAATTGTGACCCAAAGCCGGGGTGTCTGCGGTGTAGCTGTCGCCGCACACGGTGCAGGTGTACTTGGAACACCCGGTTGCTGTACAGGTAGGCGCCGTTTGCACCGTCTCCGAATAAGCATGACCATTCGGGGGCAGCTCTACCGTGCCCAGGTCTGCGCCGCAGCGGGCGCAGGTGCGGCTGTGGGTGGCGCCTGCCGTGCAGGTGGGCGCCGGTCCGCTGTCCGTATAGATTCGGTGCAGGCAGCCCAGCGGCACAAAGGTCAGTCCATGCTGTCGGGCATAGTCCATCACCGAAGTGTCATAGTAACCGTACAGAGTCAGACCGTCCCCCACCCCTGCAAAGACAGCAGTCGGAAACACCGTGTCCGTAGCGGTAACCGTCAGTTCTGTTAAATCCGGGCAATGGGCAAACCAGTTGGCGTCCATTTTCTCTATACCGCTGCCCAGGGTCACCCGGGTCAGGCCGGTGCAATTGGCAAAGCTGCTTTCCGGCAGGGCGGTCACGCCGTCCTCCACTGTCACTTGCCGTATCTCTGCACCAAACAGCGCCCAGGGCGCCACATCGGCGGCAAAGTCCGCCACCGGTCCGCTGCCGCTGATCGTAAGCGCCGCTGTGTCCAAATTATACTGCCAAGCAGTTTCCGCACCGCAGGCGCCGCTGTTCACCGGGTAAAAAGGAATAGCCGTACCGCAGTAGGTCTCCAGCACAGAGCCGGGCAAGCCGTACACCGTCAGCGCCCGGCGCACAAAGCCGTCAGAAAAGGCAGTCCCCAGTCCGTGGGGCTCCACGGACACGGCGGCCGTGGCGTACACCGTACGCAAGGTATGATTCAGTAAGAACGCGCCGCCGGCGATCAGCACCGCCCGGCGCAGCACAAGGGTATCTTGATGGAACTGAGGCAACGCCATCAACAGGGTGCGCCCGTTTTTGCCGTACAGCAAGCCGTCTGCCGTAACGGTCAGCGCAGCAGAAGCACTCTCCACCTGTTGCAGCTGCCAGGCAGACAGAAACGCCGCCGCATATACGGCAGTCACCCCATTGGGAATCGTAAAGTCCGTAGCCACCCGACCACCGGGGTAACAGATCAGCTCCGTGCCGTCCCCGCTGTACAGCACGCCCTCTGCCACCGTATAATAATCGCCGGTGACAGAGAACGCCGTCACCCGCCGCATATCCGCAAAGGCGTAACCGGTTACACCGGTGACGCCCTGGCCGATGAACACGCTGCTCACCGTATCCGCATAGGCAGCCCAGGGCGCAGCGCTGCTGCTGTAAGCAGACAGCCGCCCGGCGCCGGTAATCTCCAGTTGCCCGGTGGCATAGCAGGTCCAGTTAACCCCACGGCCGCAGCTGCCGCTGCCCAGCACCTGCGGCTCCGCATAAGGCTCTGTATAAGTATCGCCGCACACGGCGCAGGTGTAGGTCAGGCTGCCCGGGTTCGTATCGGTGGGCCGCAAAATCTGACACACATAGTTATGCACGCACCCCAGGGGTAAGAACGCCGCCCCTGCCGCAGCCGCAGCCCGGGGCGCAGGGGTGTTGCGCCAGCCCCGCACCGTCAAATCGCTGCAACCGGAAAAGGCGCCGGTGCCCACCTGCACCACATTGCGGGGCAATGTGATGGTGTGCAGACCCTTGCAGTTTTCAAACACATAGGCCCCCAGCCGCTGCAAAGTCTCCGGCAGGGTAAACGCTGCGCTTTGGCAGCCGGAAAAGGTAAAATTGCCCAGCCCGGTGACCGTATCCGCCACCGTAATCTGCTGTAATTCTTCCGCCCACAGCGCCCAGGGCGTGGCTGCCGCACGGTCATAATCTGCGCCGTCACCGGTGCCGGTGAGAGCCAGCGTACCCTCCGGCAGGGTCAGGGTATAGGTTAGGTTGCCTGTGGTGCCGGTTTGGGTCAGGTTGTCCAGCCGCAGCAGACCGTTGCCGTAAATGGGATCAAAGCCCGGGTCACCCAGATCCTCTGCACTCCCTTGCAGCAACGCGTTCAGCTGGTCCAGGGTCAAATCCGGGTGCAGACTCAGCAGCAGCGCACAGCAGGCCGCCCCATAGGGGCAAGACAGCGAGGTGCCGGAGGCGGTTGTAGCGGCCGGTGCACCGCCGCTGTCCATGGTGGCCACGGTAATGTGGCTGCCGGGGGCGCAGTAATCCACCAGGTTGCCGTAATTGGAAAACCCCGCCACCGTCTTGTCCACCGTCACTGCACTGACGGTAATGGCCTGGGGCAGTGCTGAGGGATAGCGGTTGCTGATCTGTTCGCCCGCATTTCCGGCAGAGCAACACACGGCCACACCCAATGCCGCAGCCTTGTCCATCATGGCTGCAAAGCCCGCCCGATTTTGGCTGGTGCTCAGGCTCATATTCAGCACCCGTGCGCCCTTTGCCACAGCGTCCTCCATGGCGGCCAAAACCGCCGAGGCAGCGCAGGTGTCCGTACCGAAGCGCACCACTTTATAGGGCAATATTTTTACATTCTCATCTGTATTCCCGGCCAGCACCGAGGCCACCGCCGTGGCGTGCCAATAAGTGGCGCCCCGCTGCCGGGTGTCATAGGCCGCATTGGCTCTACCGTCGCCGGACAGATCTATGCCGTCAGACACCAACCGCCCTTGCAGCGCCGGGTGATCCAGCATAAAACCTGTATCAATTTGAGCGATGACTACCCGGTGACTCGGGATCTGCCGCCGGGCGCAAAAAGCGGTGGTGCCCACCATCTCCCCCGCCCAGGGGCAAAGGTTGCCGGTCAGATCCGTATCTGTCTCTAATTGGCACAGGCTGTCCGGCTCCGCCGTGGCGCCGTCCTGCGCCAACTGTACCGCCGCCTTGCGGGCAGCCAACGGTGTGTCATATTGCAAAATCGCCAAGCCGTCCGTCACCGCCGCTGCCACAGCGCCGTAGTCCTTACCGCCGTAGCCGGTAACTACCAGGCGGCACAGACCATAAGGATCACGCTCTAAATCCGCCTGCGCCACCGGGGCTTTCTCCAACAGAGCAGTATAGGCAGTAGCAAAGGCGCCGGATGCGGCACCCGATTTTTGCATCACAGGCAGAGCCGCCCCCAGCATACTCACCAGGAGCGCCAGTACCAGCAGCAGCGCCGTGCCCCGCCGGGTGTATCTGCGACTCATCGGTTTCGTCTCCCGGCCAGCCAAAAGAACACCACGCAAAACACCACCAGCAAACAGGCCAGTACAAAGGCGATCCACTTGCCGATCAGCGGAATGGCACCAAAAAAGCCGATCCCCAGTACCAGCACCAAAAACAGAATCACAAATATCAGCACGATGGCGGCGATTTTTTTGTTATTCATCTGCATTCTCCTTCAGTATCTCTTGCCGAACCGCGCGGGCAACACCCTCCCGATCATTGGATGGCGCCAAAAAGCGGGCAGCCGCCTTGGCCGCATCCGTACCGTTCTCCATGGCATACGACCAACCGCAGTAGCGCAGCATATCCACATCGTTACCGCCGTCACCAAAGCACATCAGCTGGGCCGGGTCATAATCCAGTTGCCCGCACAAGGCAGCCAAGGCCGTGGCCTTGCTGGTGCCCACCTTGCCGGCCTCCACATTGCACCCGATGGAGGAGGTGATCTCCACATGGTCTGCAAAAACGCGCGCAGTGCTCGGTTTTCTTCCATGGGTATCGTAAAGAGATTGAGCTTTTCCACCGTCATACCAACCAGTGCGTCTGCCACACTGTCCCGGTACACCACTTTTTCCAGCAGTTCGTCCACAAAGCTGTCCGGCACGCCGTCCAGCCGCGCCATACCCTTGCGCCGGGCAGGCGCCACCGGCACCCCATCGGCATAGAATTCATAGTACACCGGGCGGCTGTCCAAATAAGCGCAGATCTGCCGCGCGTCCGCCAGCTGCATCGGGTCACTGTGGATCCGCTTTTTGTTCTGCACATCCCACACACCGGCGCCGTTGCTGAATACAATATAATCTAAAAAAGGCAGTTGGGCCTGCACCGGCTCCGTCAGCGCCAAGGTGCGACCGGTGGCCAACGCCAGGCGCACACCCTGTTGGTGGCAGGCAGCCAACGCCCGGCGGGTGGTCTCGCCTACCCGCTGATGGTCCGGCAGCATTAAAGTGCCGTCCAGGTCCATTGCAATGAGTTTGATCTGCATACAAATTCCTTCCTTTGACGATCTTATCAAACCCATTGTAGCATATTTGTGCAGTGTTGACTACTTCCATTCTATGTAAAAATCCGGTTATTTTTATGCAGATTTCTGTACATTTTCATTGACGGCAGGTAGGTGGCTATGGTATCTTAGTATTGGAATATTCTATTCTAAAAATAAAATACAGAGGGGGACGGTCACATGGATCACACAAATCATGTGCCGAAAAAAGAATGGATGGCCTACTGCGTCGGCGCACTGGGTCAAGGCATGGTCTATGCCATTATGAGCAGCTATATCTCAGACTTTTACATTAGCGTGCTGAAGCTCACGCCTTTATTTGTACTGTTGCTGATGCTGCTGGCGCGGGTGTGGGACGCCATTAACGACCCGATCATGGGCTATATTATGGACCACGCCAATCCAAAGAACGGCAAAATGAAGCCATATCTCATTTACACACCCATTCCCATTGCCATACTGACGGTGCTGCTGTTCTACGCCCCCAACATCAGCGACACAGCCAAGATGATCTACGCCGCCGTTACCTATGTGGCCTGGGGTATGATCTACACCGCCTCAGATGTGCCCTTCTGGGCACTGCCCAATGCCTTAACGCCCAACGCAGACGAGCGAGGCGGCATTATCAGCAAGGCGCGCACCGCCAACGGCGTGGGCTCTGCCGTACCTACCGCTTTCTTTATGGTACTGGGCTTTATTCTGCCCAAGTTCAATTTGTCCGGCACGGAGCTGGAAAAGACGAAGTATATGTGCATTGCCCTGTTTTGCGCCATTGTGGGCAATCTGCTGTTTATCCGGGTATATTTTAAGACCAAGGAACGGGTGAATATTCCGATTCCGCCTAAGAAGGACAAAAGCCAGCCCTCTGCGCTGAAGCTGATCTTCACCTGCAAGCCCTTAATGCTCACGGCACTGATGGGTATTCTCTCCGCCGCCCGGTATATGTACCAGGCCGGCGCAGTGCACGCCGCCCGTTACAGCTTTTATATCGGCAAGGACCTGACCGGTCTGTCCGCCGTGGAGCAGGAGGCGGCACTGCAAGGCAATATCTCGCTGGTGAGCACCGTGTTCAGCGTGGCCAGCGCCGTGGGTATGTTCGGCGCCATGCTGCTGATGCCGGTGCTGTTTAAGAAATTCAACTACAAACAGATCATTATTGCCACCAGCCTGCTGGGCGCCGTATCCAGTCTGATTATGTGGTGCATCGGGTATCAGCATTTTTGGGCCTGCGTGCCGTTTTTGGTACTCAGCTGCGTGCCCTGCGGTGCCATCAATGTGTGCGCCTTTGCCATGATCGGCGACTGTTTGGACTACATGGAGTGGAAGACCGGCACCCGGCTCACAGGTATGGGCTCTGCCATTCAGAGCTTTGTCACCAAACTGGGGGCGGCGCTCTCCACCTCCTTTATCATTCTCATGTACATTATTGTAGATCTGGATGTAGGCTCCATTAACGCCTCCGTCACCGCCAACCCGCTGCTGATGAGCCATGGGGTGCGAAACGGTATATTCAGCGTGGTATCGCTGATCCCCGCCATCAGTCTGCTGGTATGCACCATCCCCATGTTCTTCTACAACCTGACCGGCGACTTTAGGGAGAAAATGGAAACGGAGCTGGCTGCCCAGCGGGAGAAAAAAGGCATTACCATTACAGACTAAATTCACATAAGGACAAAAAAATGACTGCATACACCAAACGCTTACAAAAAGTGACCGCTGTTCTGTGCACCACTGCCCTGCTGGCCGGGTGCGCCGCCGGCACCTCCGACAACACAGAGCCTGCCGCAACCACCGCACAGGTCAAGGCCATCACCATTGAACCAACCGCTGCCTATCAGACAATGAACGGCTTTGGTGCTTCTGCCTGCTGGTGGAGCCAGGAGGTAGGCAATTGGAAGAACGCCAAGGATATTCTCTCCTTGCTGTATGACGAAAACAGCGGCATTGGGCTGAATATTTACCGCTACAACCTGGGCGCCGGATCCAAGGACGACGCCACCATCACCGACCCGGACCGCCGGGCAGAAGCCTTTATAGACAAGGACGGCAGCTACCACTGGGAGCGGGACGCAGCAGCGCAAAATGCCCTGGCCCTGGCAAAAAGTATGAACAAAGACCTACGGGTAACCCTGTTCTCTAACAGTGCCCCGGTGTTTTACACCGCCAACGGCAAAGCCTACTGCGACTACCTGCCGGACGAGGAAAAATATGTAACCAACCTGGAGTCGGAGCGGTACGCAGACTTTGCCAAGTACAGCATTGCCTGCGCCAAGCACTTTACGGAGGCCGGGTATCGGGTCACCGGCCTGTCTCCCATCAATGAGCCGGAATGGAGCTGGCGGGGTTATGAAGACGGCACCGCCAAGCAGGAGGGCTGCTACTACTCCAAGATGCAATGCCGGGATCTGTACAAGGTATTTTTGAAGCAAATGGCGCAGGAGGACGCGCTAAAGGACTGCCGGCTGGAAGGCTGGGAAAGCGGTCACATCGGCACGGACACCTGCATGGCATACCTCAAGACCATGTTTGGCAAAAGCGGTGTCAACTGGCTGAAAAACAACGCCCTTCGCAAGGGTATGCCCACGCTGGCGCTCCATTCCTACTGGGCCAGCCCGGAGGAGAGGCAGGCCTTTGCCGACGCCATAGCCACCATCTACGGCAGCAATTACAAGCTGGCGCTGACGGAATACTGCCAAATGACCGAGGACCAAAACAGCGGCGTGTACGACCTGATCCAAAAGAACGGTATGGACAGCGGCCTGGGTATGGAATACGGTCTGGCACTGGCCGGGATCATTCACCAGGATCTGACGGTGCTAAACGCGGTAGAATGGGACTGGTGGACCGCCTGCGCCTTTGGCGGCTACACCGACGGTCTGGTGTACCTGGACAAGGACAGCCATCGAATTGAGACCTCTAAGCGGCTGTGGGTACTGGGCAACTTCTCCAAATTCACCGACGAGGGTAGCGTACGCATTTCCATTTCCCTGCCGGAAGAACTGAGCGATGTGCAGTCCGTGGCATTCAAAAACCCCAACGGCACCGTTACCGCCGTGTTCATCAACAACACAGATAAGGCCCGCAGCACCACCCTGGCGCTGGACGGTTACACCCGCCACACCACCTATGTAACCGACAAGGACAACGACTTGGCAAAGACAGACAGCGGCACCGCCACCGATGCCTTTGCCCTCCCTGCCCGCTCTGTCACCACCCTGGTGCTGGAAAAGTAAAAGCGAAAGCAAAAAAGGAGCCTCGCTTCATCAGCGAGGCTCCTTTTTTGCGCGTATATATGGAAAAGCGGGCGGCAGATTGCCGCCCCTACGAAAGCGTTATTATAACCAGATGACCGTAGGGGCGGATAGCATCCGCCCGCCCTGTGTGTCAACGATGCAGAATACAATACACATCGCACCGCGGCCGATATGGGCATTTGGGTGGCCTGCAATCCATAAAAAAACCACCCACTGCAAGGCAATGGGTGGCGGTGGTGCAAAGCACCTTACTTTTTATTGATCTCTTTGGAATACTTGGCCAAATACACGGTACGCATCAAGAAACACTCCACCTTGGGCACATAATGGGGGCGATTAAAAATATCCGTGTCGATCACGGCCTCGCAGCCCTTATCCATAATGATCTCCAGCGCCTGCATATCCCCATCGGAATTGCCGGTGATGATGGCACCGTTGCCCTGAATCAGGATTGCATTGCGGCTGTCCATGGCCTTAGCAATATCTTTGGCACAAGCGTCTGTATCACCGTCGATCCACGGACGGTTTTTCACATCCACGCCGGCGATCTGTGCAAAGTCGTCGATCATAGGGATCATATCTTCACCTGTGCAGGACACAGCAATCACATCCGGATCGGTCACATGCTTGATGATGGAGCAATCCTGGCTGTCATAAATGGCCTTATGGATCTTGGCGCACTTGGGTGCAATGCCGGTAATGCCCAGCCCGGTCTCCAAATCCACATCAACGGTCTCTCCGCCAACGGTCAAGCTAAAGGTCTTGCCGTTGCGAACAGAGGATCCCAGATCACAAATGCTCTCCGGCATAGCCACAGCGCCATTCTTTTTCAGGTAAAAGTTGCGCTTACCTTCGTCAGAATATGTCTCTGCCCAGGAATGACGCAGATAGTTGTCCTTGATCACCCGCTGGCAGCACTTCTCCAGTGCGTCTGCAATCTCAAAGGCCTGCTCATAGGTATCGCCCATGCACAGCGTGCCATGGTGCATCAACATAATGGCGCGGCAGCCCGGGTTCATCATAATGCATGTCTCCACCTTCTTGCGCAGAGAATTGGTGGTAGACATAGCATAATCGGCGCAGGGCACCTTATTGCCCAGGACCGGCTGAAATTTCTTGTAAACATTGCGGATCTCCATGCCGGTAATGCTGACGATGGTGGCCGCCTTCTGGTGGGTGTGGATCACAAAATCCACGGTGGGATGGTGGCGGTACGCCGCAGCGTGCACACCCTTCTCGGAAGAGGGCTTAATATCGCCCTCGTAGGAGCAGTCCTCAATATTAACCACAACCACTTCTTCCGGCGTCAGCGTTTCATACGCCCGACCGGAGGGTGTGATCACAAACTGGGTGTCAGAAATACGGGCGGATACATTGCCCCAGGTACGGGCGATCAGACCGCTTTCCACCAGCTTTTTGCCGGCCGCAACGACCAGCTTTTTTGCTTCTTCTAATTCGTAAGCCATGTGTTTTCCCCTTAAAATCGTATTTTTGCCCCGGGGGCAAAAGCACCAAAAGGACGGCCGGGCATCACTGCCCGGTACCGCCCTTGGTAAAAAATCTTACGCCTCGATGCAAACGCAGTTCTTGAACACATTCTCAAATCTGTTCAGGCAGTCGTCGATCATCTCTTCCGTATAAGCGGCGGAAGTGTACAGACGAGAACCGGCCAAAGTTACCAAGCCCTCTGCCATGTAAGCAGCGCCCATGTGCTCCATCTCGGACTGACGCTTGCCGGTCTCCTTCAAGGTGTGCGGAATGGTCCACGGATGCTTCCAGTCTACCTTAAAGTGCATGGTGCCAACGGTATCCAAGTGGCATACAGAACCCTGGTTGAAGCACACGAAGGGCAGGTCATACTTCTTGATCAGCGCCTGCAAGCCGTGTACCAGACGATCCGCCATCTTACCGGCTACCTGGCAGGCGTTACGCTTCTCGATCTCGCAAATGGCAGTGTAACCTGCGCAGCAGGAGATGGGGGTGGCAGCCATGGTGCCGCCGCACATTGCCTTATGAATCTTCTTGCCGGAGCCGTTGCCCTTATCCAGGCCGGCGCCTAAGTATTTCATAACCTCTCTGTGGCCGCCGATGCCGCCTGCACCCGGGTAACCGCCGGCAATCACCTTACCGAAGATGGTGATGTCGGGATCAATACCAAAGTAGCCCTGCGCACCGGACACGCCGATACGGAAGCCGGTTACAACCTCGTCGCAAACCAGCAGAGCGCCGTACTTGCGGCACAGTGCCTGTACGCCCTTGGGGAAGTCCTTGTCTACCGGACGGGTACCGGACTCCGGACCAATGGCCTCAATGAACACGGCAGCGGTACCGCCGCGGAACTTATTCAGGATCAGCTTGCGCTCCAGGCTCTTCAGATCATTGGGGAAGAACTCCTGGGTGTGCTTGAATACGAACAGCGGTACGCCGTGAGACTGCAAATTCATGGTACCGGGCACACGCATGCCCCATGCCAGCTGATCGGACCAGCCGTGATAAGCGCCGCCCATCTTGATGATGTTCTTATGACCGGTAGCCAAACGGGCCACACGCACAGCGCACATGCAGGCCTCTGTACCGGAACCCAGCATACGGAACATCTCTACGGAAGGAACACAGTCGGAGATCTTCTTGGCCAGCTTGTACTCATATTCATGGAACAGACCGGTGGAAGGACCGCAATCGTCCAGCAATTCCTTAACCTTCTCCTTCACCACATCGTCGTTGGAGCCCAGGATGGTGGGACCACCGGCCTGCAGGAAGTCGTAATACTCGTTGCCGTCAATATCATAGAGCTTAGCACCCTTGGCCTTGGTCATTACGATGGGGAAAGGATAGTTAAACGCCAGGTTGTGCTGCACGCCGCCGGGAATGATCTCTCTTGCCTCGGTGATCATCGCCTTAGACTTGGCGCACTTCTTGTCGAAGTATTCTTCTTCATACTTCTTCAGTGCAGCCGGGCTGATGGAATAAATGGGCTTTTTGATGAGCGCGTCCAGCTGAGCGGTGACCTGCGCTGCATCAAGATACTCAGAAATTGCAAATCGGGTATCCATAATGGTCGTTCCTCCTTAAAATTCAATGAGTCGTCGCTCACCCCAAAGGGCGTGAGCCATCGCTCACATAAAATACACCTTTAGTATATCACTTTTTAATGATTTGTCAAATAGATACTTGCAATAATTTGTTCAATTTTCCCGCATTTTTATTCAGATTTCTTGCAATAACGGATAAATAATGATAATATAAGAAAAGTGAATTGCGGTTCACGCTTTACAGAGAGGGAGTATTTGTACGGATTGCACAAAGGGATTTTCCGTTCTTTGTGCAAGGCTACAAAATTTTTTGAAATGGTAAATAAACATCACAAGGACGCATTTGACCGCATATCCGAGGAGCGACGGGAGCGCATACTGGAAGTGGGCACCGAGGAGTTTTCCTCCAAAGGGTACGAAAATGCCAACATCAATGTGATCGCCAAGAACGCAGGGATCAGCATTGGGCTGATGTACAAGTACTTTGCGACCAAAGAGGATCTGTTCATCACCTGCATTCAGCGGGGCATGCGTATTCTGTCCCAGGTGATCGAGGAGATTATGGCCAGCGACGACAAATTGCTGACTAAGGCTGAAAAGCTCATTCGCGCCACCTGCGTCCATTCCAAGCGAAATGCCAATTACATTCGGCTGTATAATGAGATCGCCTCGGAGAAAAACAGCGAGCGCACCCAAATGCTGGTGCGGGAGATTGAGAGCGAGACCAGCGGTATCTACACCACAGCCATTGCGCAGGCGCTGGCCAAGGGAGATGTGCGCCCGGATCTGGACCCTCGGCTCTTTGCCTTCTTTTTGGACAATCTGCTGATGTCCCTGCAATTCTCTTACACCTGCGACTACTACAAGGAGCGGTTTAAGTTCTACACCGGCGTAGATGTGGAGGAAATGGACGAGGAGCGGGTGATCGGTCAACTGCTGAAATTTGTGGAGAGCGCATTTACATTTGAAAAGAAGTGACGGTATTTACCGCGTACAACACCATGGGAGGATATTTTATGAGCAAGTATGTAATCACCTACGATGTGGGCACCACCGGGGTCAAGACCTGTCTGATTGAGATCGGCGACACCATGCGCATCCTGGCCTCTGACACCGCAGGCTACGGCCTGTATGTGGATGATGAGACCGGCGTAAAGGGCGGCGCCGAGCAGGACGCCGATGAATGGTGGAGCGCCATGTGCAGCACCACCCGCAATGTGTTCAATAAGTGCGTAGGCGTGACCAAAGACCAGGTAGAGGGCATCAGCTTCTGCTCTGCTATGCAGGGCTTGGTCCTGGTAGACAAAGCGGGCAATTGCATTCGCCGCCCCATGACCTATATGGACCAGCGAGCCGGCGATGAGCTGAAGAAGGGCATTGCCCACGGCGTACAAATCGCCGGTGCGGAAGTGACCAAGCTGCTCAAGTACCTGCGCTATACCGGCGCCGTATCCTCCTCTGTTAAGGATCCCATTTGGAAATACCGCTGGGTGCGAGAGCACGAGCCGGAAAACTTTAAGAAAGTCTATAAGTGGCTGGATGTGAAAGAGTATCTCATCTGCCGCCTGACCGGTGAATTCGTGATGACCCAGGATTCTGCATTCGGCACCCTGCTGTATGACACCCGCAAGGGTCACGAGGGCTGGTGCAAGCCCATTTGCGATATGGTAGGCGTGGATATGAAGCACCTGCCGGAGATCAAAAAGTGCACCGATAAAGTGGGCGAAGTCACTGCCAAGGCTGCCGAGGAGCTGGGTCTGGCTCAGGGCACCGCTGTGTACGGCGGCGGCGGCGACGCCTCTTTGATCGGCGTAGGCGCCGGCGCGGTAGAGATTGGCGACGCGCACATTTACAGCGGCACCTCCGGCTGGGTGGGCACCGTTGTGCCGGAACAGATGGTTGATACCGGTGCGATGATGGCTGCCATTGTAGGTGCCAATCCGGAGACCTTTAACTACTTTGGTGAGCTGGAGACCTCCAACAAGTGCGTAGGCTGGGTCAAGGATCATTTGGCGCTGGACGAAATTGGCGTGTTCTTAAAGCGCTACGGCAACGCGACCGACAGCCTGGAGCAGGTAGAATTCAATATGTACGACTACCTGGAAGAAGTGATCGACACCATTCCCGCCGGTTCCAACGGCGTGATCTTTACCCCCTGGCTCCACGGCAACCGCTGTCCCTTTGAGGATCCCAATGCCGCCGGTATGTTCTTTAACATTCGGCTGAATGTAGGCAAAACAGAGCTGATCCGCGCCGTTGTGGAGGGCATCTGCTTCCACATGCGCTGGATGCTGGAGCGCCAGGAGTTAAAGACCGCCAAGTATCAGAAGTCCAAGACCGTGCGCTTCTGCGGCGGCGGCGCTTTGGGCGAAACCACCTGCCAGATTTTGGCCGATATTCTCCAGCGTGATGTGGTGGTGGTAGAGTCCCCGCAAAACATCGGCGCCGTGGGTGCAGCCGCTTGTATCGCCGTAGGTATGGGCGCCATCCCCTCCATCTTTGATGTAAAGAAGCTGATCCCGGTAAAGACCACTTATAAGCCCAACCCGGCCAACAAGGCAGTCTATGACCGCAACTTCAAAGTGTTTAAGAACCTGTACAAGGCCAACAAAGAGAACTTTGCCATTCTCAACGGCTAAGCCCTTACATAAAGGAACAGCCCCTGCACCCAGTGTGCAGGGGTTGTTTTTTATCACAAAGCAAAAGCGCCGCGGACGAACCGCAGCGCTTTGTTTTTTATTTGGCTTTACTCGCCCTTGGGTGCGTAGAAGTCTACCAGTGCAGCCAGCTTGTTGTACTTCTCAATAGAGTTCTCCGCCGCAATGCTAAACAGCTGCTCCGCCTTGCCGGGGAAGGAACGCTTCAGCGCAGAGTAACGGGTCTCGCCCTCGATGAACTGTACATAATCGGCGCTGGGTGCCTTGCTGTCCAGGGTAAAGGGATTTTTCCCTACCTTGGCCAGATCCGGGTTAAAGCGGAACAGGTTCCAGTACCCGGCGGCAACCGCCTTCTTCTGCTCTGCCTGGTTAAAGGGCATCTTAATGCCGTGGTTAATACAGGGGGCATAGCAGATGATGATGGACGGGCCGTCATAAGCCGCAGCCTCCTGGAACGCCTTTAAGCACTGATTGGCATTGGCACCCATAGCCACCTGGGCCACATACACATAACCGTAGCTCATCGCAATCTGCGCCAGGTCTTTCTTCTTGACCACCTTACCGGAGGCAGCAAACTTGGCCACAGCGCCGGTTTGGGTGGCCTTAGAGGCCTGACCGCCGGTGTTGGAGTACACCTCCGTATCAAACACAACAATGTTCACATTCTCATTGGACGCGATCACATGATCCAGGCCGCCAAAGCCAATGTCGTAGGCCCAGCCGTCGCCGCCAAAGATAAACTGGTACTTCTTGGCCGCATAATCTGCGTCTTTCAGGAAATCGGCAGCCGCCGCCTTGGCGTCACCCTCCAGCGTTGCCGTCTGCAATGCAGCGATCAGTGCCTGGGCAGGCTCCGTATTGGTAGCAGCGTCCTCATAGGTGTCCAGCCAAGCCTGGGCTTTGTCCGCCACCGGGGTGTCCAGCAGCTGCTGGGCGTCCATAGCCAGCCGCTCGCGGATCTGCTTTTGTGCCAATAGCATACCGTAGCCGAACTCAGCGTTGTCCTCAAACAGAGAGTTGGACCAAGCGGGGCCGTGACCGTTCTTGTCTACCGTGTAAGGCGTAGAGGGTGCGGAACCGCCCCAAATGGAGGAGCAGCCGGTGGCGTTGGCAATGTACATACGGTCGCCGTACAGCTGGGTGGCCAGCTTGGCATACGGCGTCTCGCCGCAGCCTGCGCAAGCGCCGGAGAACTCCAAATACGGCTTTCTGTACTGCACGCCGATGGTATTGTTGGTAAGCAGCTCCGGTTTTTCGGAGGTGTCCACCAGTGCATCATAGATCTTTTGCCGATCCAGCTCGCTGGCAATGGGTTTCATGGTCAGGGACTTGGTGGGACACACATTGGCGCAGGAGGCGCAGCCGGTGCAGTCCAGTACGGACACAATCAGGGCGTACTGATAATCCGCTCTCTTGTGCTTCACCATGGTGGTGCCCTCCGGTGCGGCCGCCGCTTCCTCTGCATTCATGGCAACGGGGCGAATGACTGCGTGGGGGCAGACCATGGCACACAGGTTACACTGGGCGCACTTGGTGCCGTCCCACTGGGGTACGGTAATGGCAATGCCCCGCTTCTCAAAGGCGGCAGAACCGGCAGGATATACGCCGTCCGCCCGATCGGCAAAGGCAGATACCGGCAGATCGTCGCCGTGCAGGCGGCCAACCGGATCCAGAATTTCCTTGACAAACTTCTTCATCTCCGGACGATCGGTGGGTACTTCCAGCCGGCGGGGTGCGTCTTCTGCAGTCTTCCAGCTGTCCGGTACATCCACCTTCACGATCTCCTGGGCGCCACGGTCAATGCCGGCAAAGTTGGCATTCACCACCGCCTCGCCTTTCTTGGAGAACTTCTTAACCACGGCGGCCTTCATCAGCTCAATAGCCTTCTCTACCGGCAAAATACCGGAGATGGCAAAGAACGCAGACTGCAAGATGGTGGAAGCACGACCGGGCAAGCCCACTTCCTCTGCGATCTTAATGCCGTTAATGATATAGAAATGGATGTTGTTCTCTGCAATATAGCGCTTCATGGACGCAGGCAACTGGCTGTCCAGCTGATCCGGGGTCCAAATACAGTTGAGCAGGAAAGTGCCGCCGGGCACCAGATCCTGTACCATATCATACTTGGTCACATAGGACGGGCAGTGGCAGGCCACAAAGTTGGCCTTGTTGATCAAATAGGTAGAGGTAATGGGTGACGAGCCAAAGCGCAGGTGGGACACGGTAATGCCGCCGGACTTCTTGGAGTCATAGAAGAAGTAGCCCTGGGCAAACATATCCGTATTGTCGCCGATGATCTTAATAGAGTCCTTGTTGGCGCCAACGGTGCCGTCGGAACCCAGACCCCAAAACTTACAAGAGGTGGTGCCTGCCGGGGTGGTGTCCGGGTTCTCAGTCACCGGC
>ERZ773237.1143-NODE-1143-length-24129-cov-4.851333_pt1 | contig 24129 bp, 25 predicted proteins | sample MGYA00580990_ERZ773237 | MGnify/ENA primary metagenome ERZ773237 (study PRJEB29015, sample SAMEA2737749) | human gut metagenome | biome: human gut; feature: human-associated habitat; material: faeces | place: China | collected 2012 ...
TTCCATATCGAGGAAATCCACGGGCTTTGTTGCGCTTTTTTTTACAGCGCCTTTTTTGCACAATTTTCAATATCCGCACAACATTATTGTAGGGGCTGGCGCCCTCAACAGCCCGCATTTATTTTACAATATTTTGACACTATACAGGCACAAAATAGCCGTCGATATGCTCTTTGTCAAGCCCCTCGCCAATGACGATAAACACCGCCTGACCTCGCTCTATAGGCTTAACAGTGATGTTCTTGTGGGTGGCGTTAAGCTCAAGCCACTTGCCCTCAGCGTTTTGCATAAAGCCTTTTACACGGAATATCCTTCCGCACTTGCTGTCGCTCATAAGCCTGCTCACAGCATCTTCCATAGCATTGTCAGGAAGCTTCATATTCATAAAATACAAAGAGGTATAAGCTTTATCTTGGTCGAACCACAGCTTTTCGTGGGAATCAGGCTCATAGCCACTGTTGGCTATCCTTTCCATATCCTCATCTGTAAGCTCCGACCAATCTTTCATTATTATCTCAGGCTTTGTCATTCTGTGGCAATGGAACTTTTTCTGCACGGCTTCAAGGTGTTTTAGAGTATCCTCAAGCTCCTGCTTTGTGGCTTCCTGACATCTGCTCATGAGAACTATGCCTGCTTCCGAAAGCTGAGAAGCAAGAAGATAATCAGAAGCTTCCGACAAGTTGGTATCAAGGCAGGCATCTGCAATAGTTATAACGCTTCCTATCTCATACCAATTATCAAGAGGTTCTTCTCTGAGCACGTCAAAGAACTCGTCAGCTTCATAGATACCCGACGGCTCCACAATGACCCTGTCAAGACCACGCATACCCATAGCGATAAGCTTAGTCTTAAAGCGCCGTCTGTGGCAATCCTTATCAGCCGCCGAGACCATTTCAAGGTCGCAATTCTCGTCCAAAAGCTCCTGCAAAAGAAGCATATCCACATTCACTGCACCGAAATCATTCTCCAACACGCCAATTTTACAGCCCTTATCCAAAAGATAACGGGCATATTTTTTTATAAAAGTGGTCTTCCCTGCTCCGAGAAACCCCGTCACAAGGTCTACCTTGGTTTTCTTTTTCTCTGTATTCATAGTTAATGCCTCCTAATGGTCATATTATACCACATTGACAAGGCTTTTGCAATGAGAGAAATAAAAAAACACGCCTTACAAATTGTAAGACGTGCTATGCCAGTCACTACAAGTGACCTGGTGCGCCAGAAGGGACTCGAACCCCCGACCTACTGGTTCGTAGCCAGTCACTCTATCCAAAAATAAAACCACAAATTTCTTTCAGTTAAATAAAATATCATGAAAATTGCTGCTAAGACTTCTTTGGCAGCTTTTTTGATGATATTTACACATATCATCAAGCATAGACAGGGTAGCTCCCTGAGCGGCAGGACGTTCTCCCCTGCCGCTTTTTCTGTGCTTAATACGGAGAACTTAAACATTTTCAGAAAGGGTGTTTTTAATGGAGAACACAAAAACAAAGATCATATCCGTTGCAAATCAGAAAGGCGGAGTTGCCAAAACAACATCGGCATTCAATATTGCCGCTATTCTTGCACAGCGAGAGAAAAGAGTCCTTATGATAGACCTTGACCCTCAGAGCAGTTTGTCGGTATCGTGCATGAAGTACGAATATGACCCTGACGATATCACTATCACTGAGCTTATGTCATCTATCATCAATAAGAAAACCATTGATTTCAAGACGGCTGTTCATCACAACGAGCCAAACAACATTGACTATATTCCTGCGACTATAACACTTTCAGGAATTGAAGTTGACCTGTGCAGAACACGCTGCTGCGAAATGGTGCTGAAACGTGTCCTTAGTAATTACATCGGCTGCTATGACTACATCATCATAGATTGCCCTCCGTCACTGAGCAACTTGCTCTATAATGCGCTTTCCGCCGCAGATATGGTCTTAATACCTGTGCTTGCTCAGGAAATGACATTGAACGGAATACCGCTTCTTCTTGACAGCATTGACGATATCCATGAGTACGCTAACCCTGACCTTGAAATACTTGGAGTATTCGCAACATGGACAGAGAAAAACAATACCATGTCAGCCGAAGTAATTGAGTCGATAAAAGCCGCATTCAATGATAAATACCTTGGCAGCATAAGCAAGTCAAAGGCAGCTCAGGACAGCAGCCGTGAGGGCATCGCCCTTTGCAACTATAAAATCAGCAGCACAAATAAATACAAGAATATGCTCGCAGACGAGTATCGTGTAATAGCTGACAAAATAGAGTGTGTCACGGTGACACACTAAGGAGGTTTCAATATGATAGATATAAAACGCTCCGCAAATCGTCCAAGAGCTAACTTCTCAAATAACTTTGAGGAGCTTCTCATGGATAAGCAAAAGGTGGTTTCACTGCCTATGTCAAAAATTGAGCCATTCAGCTTTAATGGTGATCCACAGCCCTTTGCAATAGATGAAAATGAGATATCTGCACTTGCCGACTCTATTTCAAAGTGTGGAATTATCACACCGATAATAGTTCGCAGCATTAGCAGCAACAGCTATCAGATACTCAGCGGTCATAAAAGATACGCCGCCTGCAAAAAGCTTATGTACCTTGACATTGACGCCGTTGTTATCGAAGTCACTGATGATAACGTGGCTTTCGATATAGTCTGCCAGGCAAACATTCAGCGTAAAGAGCCACGTCCAAGCGAGCTTTCAAAAATGCTCAATATATATTTAAGTTTGAGGAAAAACGTTTCAGCAGACCTGACAGTAAATGAGATAAGCAATATGTTCTGTATATCCAGAAAAACCATTTACCGCTATGCAAATATCTCAAATCTTGATAATGGGTTAGCAGAGCTTATAGACAGCAAATCTATTCAGATAAAGTTCATTGAGCCGCTTGCAAAGCTCAGTCCTGAGCAACAGAAAGCCATAGCAGACTATTACAATTATGACGAACGGCTCAGTTCAAAAGAGCTGACGTTGGTCATAGAGCAAATGACAGACAGTGGAAGCAGTGATATCTATGATATCATAAAAGCTATAAGAAATCTGTCTGAAAAGAAAAAAGAGCCATACAAGAACAGCTTATATAATGAGATGTATATCAAAAAGCCGTTATGTATGCAGAACATGACCGAAAGTGAGCTTGATAAGATAGTGTATGAACTGCTTGATAAATATCTTGAAAATAATTTCAAGAGTACAAAAAAAGTCACCACAAACGAAAAATAATATGATATAATCATAGCACAGGAGGAAAAGTAATGAACATGACGTTCAAAATAGACATAGACCGCAGAAAAGTTGAAGCTATCCGCTGCTATATGCCAGACGGAAACATCGAAGAGTTGCTCAATGAGGAGATAACCAAAGCCGCAGAAAATGTTGTGAACAGGCTTTACAGCAAGACCGTTCCGAAAAAGGTTCAGGAATATCTCAGAAAATCAGCGGAGATTAAAACTGATAGCAAGAAAAAGACGGAGCAAGTCAATGAGTAGCGGTGTCATAAAAACATTTGGCAGCAATCATCAAACCGCCTTGTACATGGCTAAAGACAAACGGCTGTATGAGATAGTATCAATAGACAATGATTGTGCTGTGATGGCGGCATTTAATGATACATTTGCGGTGGCTGCGAAGCCGTTTCTTGATGAAGTAAACAATGTAATAGACTATTCGAGCATTGAATACTTTGACCGCATATCACAGGCAAAAAGCTACAGTGATAGACTTCACAAGTGCTTTGACAGCTCCAAAGCAGAAGAAAACATCAAAGAACAATGTGTCACGGTGACACACTCAGATAACATCACTCAAAAACATAAAAGTTTGTAATTGAAAGAGGAGGACCATTATGAACGAAAACAGGAATTTTAACGAAGATTTTGAAATCGAGCAGGCAGGACCAGAAGATGTTGGCTGCGATCTTTTTGAGTATGAGCTTACTCCAGAGGGTACATACGTCCCGAAGATAGCATACACAAGTGACCCCGAAGAAGAAAAGCTTCTCAAAAAGCCTATCCGCAGATGGGGACGTGCATGGATGAAATGGATGGAAGCAGAATACCCAGCAGACGTTGACATTATCGTGTGCGAATGCCGTTGGCAGATCATTCCGAGAGAAATAGATATCGAAGCTGAGGAGAGGTTTGACGAGCTTGACGAGATCTACAGAAAAGATCACCCACGTCCTACAGAGTTCAATGCTATACGCAAGTGGGAAAAGGAAAGGCTCATGACGCTCGAACATCAGGTAATGGAGGAGATCGTTTATAAGCTCCGTGAATAGGTTTCATATGACAGACTTCTTGCAGAAATCGTTATTTCTGCATTTAAGATGTAGGTAAATAAAAACTTAAGGACACTTGAAGGTTCAGGTGTCCTTTTTTTATAAAAAGGAGTAATTAGACCATGGAAAGAATATTTTACATTACACTGGGTGCAAGTCTTTGTATAACAGGAATTTGGGGAATAATCAGAGAATTTATTCCTGAGAAATACAGACTTTTCAAGAAAGGCAGGAAAGAAAAATGATTTTTCAAGATAAAGAACACGAGAAAATGTTCAATAAGTTGTGCAAGGAAATGCCATATCTCGATAACTTTCATATGTCACTTGCTTACCTCCTCACATTGGACACTGTTTTGCGTGACCATATCGGCGCACTATATGACGTAAAAAAAGATGTTATTATTTTCGAAGGGTTGAACAAGCCTTTTCAGACAAGCACAAGCAGTAAAACAACACGTTTGGCATTCAACCTTTGGAACGGTTCAGTGTATGACTCCGATCCCCCCGAAACGTATATCGACAAGGATGGTGAGAAAAAATATGTGCCGAGCAAATACTATGCTCCTGACAATATTTTTAACTGCACGTATGCACCGTACTACTTCGAATCAATCAAAATCAGGTTCGAAATTTTTATGTGAGAAAATTTTAATAAAGGAGTGATATGACAATGGCTGAATTAAAGTGCAAAAAATGCGGTGCTATTCTAAATGATGATAATTGTGATGAATTGTATCACTTGCATGTGAACAATATAGACGTTGATAATTCAACCGAGCTGATGTGCAACGATTGTGCTTTTAGAGAAGATGCAAGAAAACACGTTCAGGAGTTTATATGTGATGATGAAAGTCTTGAACTTGATGAGCGTATGTTCTTTTCATTCAAGCGTGTTATGGAAAAATATAAGATAGAGGAGAAATGGCGAGACTATCTTAATGAAGTCTTTTCGAGTGGCGAAGATCCGACGAATTGTAGTTTTGACAATATTGAAGGATTTATTTGTGACTCTGACCAAACAGGCGATGCAGACGATAAGCTCGATTACCTCGCAGACTACTATTATGGCGAGAATTGGGAACTCAATGCGCAATTTCAAGATTGGTACTATACATACTTTGGTGGCTTTTGGGTTACGGACTTTGAAGATGATTATGTTTAATATAAAAAGAAAGACATAGGGAGCAATTATGGCAAACAAAAGGGTTGATATAATGACTAAAGAAAGAATGATTCGCATTGCGTATTATTATATAAATTACCACTTTAAGAGTTTAGAAAATTCGCTTGATGAATGGGAAAAGAGCAAACTTCACTATGACATTATTTTACACCGAATTGATAGCTTAGAAACAACAATCTTTGCATATAACTTTATAAAGCTTATTCCCAAAACTGATGTTTCTAAATTTCAGTCACGCTGTAATATGCTACGCAACAAACTTGATGAACTGTATGAGAAAACGGATTTTTCGGAGGATAAATAATTATGGCAAACAAATATATAGTTTTGGACACTGAAACAACAGGTTTGAACGCAGCAGAGGACGAGCTTCTTCAGGTGTCTATCATTGATAATGAGGGTACAGTTCTATTCGACAGTTACATAAGACCAACACAGCACACGGAGTGGGCAGAGGCGGAACGTGTTAATCATATCACACCTGAAATGGTAGCTGACGCACCGACTATAGCGGAGGTCATGCCAGAGATAAATGATATCTTAAAAAGATATGATAAAATCGTTGGGTACAATGTCAGGTTTGACGCAGATTTTCTAAAACACAACGGAGCAGAATTTTCAAACGCAGAATATGCTGACGCAATGAAAATGTTTGCACCGATTTATGGCGAGTGGAATGACCAAAGAGGAAGCTATAAATGGCAGAAACTCACTGCAGCCGCAGACTATTACGGCTATGATTGGTCTGCGCATGAAGAAGCACATAACAGCTTGGGTGATTGCTATGCAACGCTTTTTGTGTATCATAAAATACTTAGCGGAGAATAGCAGCCATGAGCAATGATATCGCAAACGTGATAAACGCTCAGAATTAAACAGTAATATTTGACATCACAAATCAATTGTGATATAATCTAGTTTGGAAAAGGTAAACTTAAACGGTAGGCGGTGTCCTCCCACACGGAATGGTCTGAATATTGTCAGCCGAAAGGCTCAGGCAAAATAGGATATTCGGGAGGTGATAGAATGGACTTAGCTTTCTTTGTCTTGACTATCGTGCTGATTGTCGCTCTCAACGAGCTGATAAAAAGCATAAAAAAATAACCGCCCTCGACCAAAAGTTGCGGTTATTTTTTACATAATCAAAAACTGAGGATAGCCGTCTATGCGGTTTACCTTTTCTATATATAAGTATACACCACTTTAAGATATATGTCAAGTCTAAAAAAGGAGGACTCCACAATGAAAAGAATAGATATAACAAGAACGATAGCTTCCCTGCTGATAACAGCCGCAATGCTCGGCGTGACAGGCTGCGGAAATGTTAATACAGACACATCATCAGCCGCTCCAAAAGCGACAACCACTGCTGCCGAAACTACAGAAACGGGTACAATGACAAGCCGTTCGGCAACAACTACATCACATTCAAGCATAAGTGTATCTTCAAGCAGCTCTGTGACCTCCTCCGCACAGGGCAGTTCTGGCTCATCGTCTGCTCCAAAGAACACTATGATGACCACAAAATCGAACAGCCCTGTTAGTAACGGCGTTACAGCGAATAATAATCAGAGCTACAGCCACAGCACCGCAAACAACGGCTCAGGCAACAACAGCTACAGCAAAGACAATAACAACAGCTATCAGCCACAGCAGACGGAACGTCAGACAGAAAGACAGACAGAGCGTCAGACAACCACAACGGCAAAGAAAACGCAAGCCCCGAAGCCAAAGCCGACTACAACTACAACGGCTAAACCAAAGTTTAAGCTTACACAGAATGATATTGACAGGCTGAAAAGAGAATTGCAGGCATATAGTGATGAAATAGCACGTCCAATCTTCAAGGATACATATGCAGAATGCGGTTACTCCTCTGTTGACGAACTTCTTTCAGATATAGGTTGGATGAACCTTGATAATTCTTCTTGGGGTACACCTGATACGGTTTCACCTGACACTTATTCTTCATATGATGAGCTTTACCGCAAGGTCAAAGGTCACATTGATGTTTTATATGATAGAATAAAATATTCAGGTCAAGTCGTAATATACACTGAATGGCACGGCGACGGTTCGGCAATCAATTCAGACGGCAAACCAGCTTGGGAGATATACCTCATATACTAATAAAAAGAAATAATGAAAATTAAATATACACTTTAAAGCAATTCGAGAATTTCGAGTTGCTTTTTTTATTGCAAAAATTCAAGCTTTATGCTTTTGAGATAGATAAAAAATTTTAGGAGGTAAGGACAAATGAAAAGTAAAACGCTTTTCAAAAGGCTGAGCAGTGCTGCAATGGCTCTCCTGCTCAGCTTGTCGGCATTAACGCAGGGCATAACAGCCTCAGCGTTTTCAAGCACAAACAAAGCCACACAGCAGTGGCTCAATGAATGGAGCTATGACTTCAGAGGTTCAGGGCTGCCTAACGGCTATGACATTGAAACGGGCAAGTCCAATGACACACACTTCACAGGCTACTGGGCAAGTTCCGTTCCGTATTTCTCAACATCTGACGGAGATTACGCATACTGTATCAACTTCGATAAGCAGCATACAAGCGGTACAACCTCTAAGCAGCAGACATTATCTGATTATGTAAAGGGTGCTCACGTTCCCGATGATATGCAGTATCAGATCAAGGAGTTTTGCATTTACAGTTACAAGGGCAAAACTCAGTATGGTTACTCTAAGGACACTGAGATATGTGCGTCAAGCATAATGGCTCAGTCTGTTTCTGCTCGTTACTTTGATGATAGCACAACAGGACTTTCTTCAAATGAGAACAAGCTGCTCAACGCATATAGCTACAACGGCAGCAACGCAAGCTCACACCATAAAGACCTTGTCGATTGCTACAAAAAGATGAAATCAGAAATGATTTCACATTATAATGTGCCTAGTGGAACATCTGTTAACAGCAAAAGAATACCTGCAAGTGCAACCTACAAAGCATCCTATGACGCTAAGACAGGCAAGTGGACAGCAAAGCTCAAGCTTGACAGCCTTTCACAGTTCAGCGTTTCAAAGCCGAACTCAGTGACTGTTACACGCTCAGGCTCAAATATGACTATCACAGCAGACAATGAGAAAGACCTGAAAAACGTTGTTTTCACGCTCACAAAGACAAAGGGCAAGTATGTTGAACACATAGACGAGTGTTCACCTCTTATTCTTTCGGGCGGCTCAGACGTTCAGGAAATGGTGGTTTCCTGCTATGAGGACAAAGACCCTGTTAAGGCATATATCAAGCTTAAAATTGATATGCCTACAGGCAACGCTGACCTTGAAAAGAACTTCATTGATTTCTTCGGAAACGAGGAAACAAATGTTGCCGACAAGCTGAAAGCTGTTAAATTCAACCTTGTTATGAAGAACGGCGACAGCGATCTATTCATCAAGGCAACAGGCAGTAACGGCAAGTATACATTCAGCTCAACTGTTTCACAGGCTAACGCTACAGATATGACACTTGACGCTGACGGAAATATCCACGTTTCAGGTCTGCCGCAGGGCAGCTATTACTGGAAGGAAACAACTACAGCTAATGGCTATGCACTGAAAACCAAAACAGACGTAACTGTTGAGGCTGATAAAACAAGCAAAACAGTAGTAGATAATCAGAGAACATCTGTAGACAAGGGCGAGCTTGTTATCTACAAAACTGACGAAAGCGGCAAAAAATATCTCAGCGGAGCCAAGTTTGAGATAACAGCAGCCGAAGATATAGTAGTAAGCGGCGGCATAACGATACGCAAAAAGGGCGACATTATCGACACAGTTACAACCGATGAAAACGGAAAAGCTGTTATTACAAAGGACATCTATCAGGGCTATAGCTACACTGTTACAGAGATAGAAGCACCTAAAGGCTATTCGCTGAACAGCGAACCTCAGACCGTGAAGATAGCAACAGATACTGCTGATTTTGGATCAGAAGTGTCTGTTAAGAACTCACCTTGGACAGCACCTTTCATCATCACCAAGAAAAACCTCGGCGGTGAGCTGCTGCCGAACTGCGAATTTGAGATTTTGGACGAGAACAAGCGTCAGATAACGACAGGCATTACTGATGAAAACGGCGTTGCAACGTTCTCACTTGGCTACGGCAAGTATTTCTACCACGAGATAGCAGCACCTGAAGAGTACATCATTGACGATACATTGTATCCTTTTGAGATAACCGAAGAGGGCGTATCTGTTTATGCCAAAATGACGAACTACCTTAAAGAGGGTTCTATCAAGGTCACAAAGAGCACAACAGGCAACCTCAACATTAAGGATATACGATTCGTTGTCAAGGGTATCTCCGACACGAACAGCGACATCGAGCGTGAGCTTTTCACCGATGAAAACGGCGAAGCACTCTTTGAAAATCTTCCTATCGGCAAGTACACAGTAACAGAGGACGGCTCAACAGTTCCTGCGGCTTATCTTGTAGCTGACGAGCAGGAAGTGACGGTCGAGTACAACACAACCGCAGAAGTCAAGGTCACTAACGAGGAAAAGACAGGCTCTATCAAGGTTCAGAAAAGGACTGAGGGTCAAAAGAATGTTGAGGGTATCACATTCTATCTGAAGGGAACATCAGACAGCGGCAGAGAGATAAACATTCCTGCGACTACCGATAAGGACGGCGTAGCGGTCTTTGAGAACGTACCGGTAGGCACATACATGGTCATCGAGGACGAGGAAACCGTTCCTTACGGCTATCTTGTTGCCGATGAAAAAGAGGTCACTGTTATCTATGCGGAAACTGTTGACGCAGAGATACTCAACAACGAGCAGACAGGTACTATCAAGGTACATAAGAGAACAGAGGGTGATCTGAATATTTCAGGTATCACATTCTACCTCAAGGGTACATCAGACACTGGACGTGAGATAAACATTCCTGCGGAAACAGATAAGGACGGCATTGCAAAGTTTGAGAACGTGCCAATAGGTACATACATGGTCATCGAGGACGAAAAGACCGTTCCATACGGCTATCTTGTAGCCGCCGAAAAAGAGGTCACAGTAACATATGCAGAAACTGTTGATACTGACATACTCAATGCCGAGCAGACAGGAACGATACAGGTTCATAAGAAAACTGCTGATATGACTAACGTTGAGGGCATCAGATTTATCCTTTCAGGCATTTCCGATACAGGTCGAGAGATAAACATTCCTGCGATCACCGACAAGGACGGACTCGCGAAGTTTGAGGGCGTTCCAGTTGGTACATACACTATCACAGAGGACGGCTCTACAGTGCCATACGGCTATTTGGTGGCTGACTCCAAACAGGTGACAGTGGCATATGCACAGACTGTTGACACAGATATGGTAAATGAGAAAGCACCCGACACTCCGAACACAGGTGTTACAGACAATGACACAGACGGCAGAACAGCACTTGGCAGCATTGCGATAATTCTCGCAGGGGCTGCATTTTTTATGTTCAGCAAAAAGAAGAAAGAAAGATAATTGATGCTGTCTGAAAAAGATAGCTAAAGGGGATCAATTTATCTATACATGAAGAAAGCCCCTGCAACAGGGCAGGGGCTGGGGAGGGTAGATTATAAAAGCATACAGTTTTAACGTTTATCAATATCATTAGCAAATTTATAAATGACATTTGTTGGCTCATTAATGGTACATTCAATGTTGAACAAACGAGAATTAGACCACTTTCCTAAAACAGCAACTGGATAACCTGTGAAAGTTCCAAATGTGCCAAATAGATAATCTTTAATCTCTTTTATTTGATTAGTTTCCATATATATGGTGCTATAGAGGTCTATGGTCTTTCCGTATTTTGTAACTGCTTCCGTTTTTAACAAAATAAACCTCTTGGGAAAATCATATTTGATTGTATAACCAACAACCAAACGTAAGCCTGAAAAGCCCTTAAATAAACCTTTACTGCATATATTACGACTATCAACAATTATATCATTTATAGTTGTTTTATTTTCGTAAATTGTATCTAATGAGTTAGTTGTACAAAAATAAAACAAATCTTTGGTTGTATTGATGTAAGTTTTTCGTGAAGCGTTCTGCTTTGGTTGCTTGTTAACGTGAATTGTTGGTGCTTTTTTTATTGGTTTTCTAATATGAGCATAAATATCCTGCAACGAGGATTTAACAATATCATCATTATTAAGATATTTGGTTAAACCCATATCATAAGGACAACCCTGTATGTGTGGAGTACTATGCTTATGACAAAAATGTGCCTTTCTTTCACTGTTTATCCCTTTAATAAAGTATTCTGCTTTACATTGAGAATTAAGGCAAAGAAATGTGTCATTCAAATCGGTGACGTTACTTGCACAAACCACATCGTTATATTTTTTTGAAATAGCGTAAAACATCTTAACATCTCCATTATTAAAATCAAGAGGACGAACATTATGAATACATTTAAAGAATTAGAAAATTACTATAAAAGTAAGAGCTACTTGACATATCATGCGGCTAATGAGCATGAACAACTGCTGTTATTTTATCCAAATTATAAAAGCACAAAGATATACGTCATACATAAAAGTGATGACTCTAAGTGGTTTGACCTTGGTTGTCTTGAAAAAGGCGCTGATGAAAAGCTCAGTGTTCCGTTTTATGACGGCTGTGATAACAAGTTTGATGAAATGATAGCGAAAATGAAAGGCGTAGATAAGGCAGCTGAGGACTACAGGTTTACAATCTTTTATGACCCCGACACGGATACTTATTGGGTAGACAATTCATTAGAGCTGTTTTTTGAAAATCAAGAAGATGTTATCGCCAGATATTTAAAAGAAAATAGATATCATTTATCAATAGTATAGCATATATATTCACAAAACGCAAGCATTGTAAATATATGTAACTGTGGGGTTAAAACAAAATGGGCAAAAATAACCATGCACCCATAAATCCAAGGCTACTGATATTCCTACTGTTTATCAACTCATTAATGCTTGGATTTATTAAAGTGTATTTTAAAAGCAATACACTTCTTAAGACAAAAGTCGTTGTCATATGGCTTTTGATAAAAGCGGTTATTATACTTTTTAATGTAGGCTACATTAAGAAGAACATATACAATATGACACACAATAAAGAATACCCGACAAGTTCTATTGCAGTGATACGCAACACTCATTTGATGAGCTGCATATGTACTTTTGTGGCGTTCCTTATTATAAAAGTTTGATAGGAGCTGATAAGAATGGTAAAAGTAAGCATTGAGGGTTTGTTCGAGGAAGTAGAAATGTTTGTAGAAAAGCTTGAAGAGGATGGATATGAGATTTATCAGGAAGAAGAAGGATTTTGTTTGAACCGCTATTCACCGTATATCTGTCGACATATAGGAATAATACTTGATGAGGATGAAGACGATGATGAAAGTTATGGAGATTTTTAGAAAGCACCGCAGAAATCACTATAGTGGCATGGGACAGTGTTTTTCATTGATAGAGCAACAGCTCTGTACAGAGGACTTGATAATCCATGACCCTAAGTCTAGTATCATAGAGGTGACGAAGGGGAAGATTTTGGTAGAGAAATAATGAAAGAGTTAGAAAAATTTATAATATTTGAGCCACTTGTAATTATCGAAATCATTTTGATTAATATCGATATTGATGTTACAAAGCCATTTGGCTTTGTGTTCAAAATCGTACTTTTTATATTAATTTTCTTGCTTTTTATTGCCATAATCACACTGTTCATAAGGGTTGTGTATTTTAGTGACGATAGCAAAAAAGTTGATAATAAGGTACACAGGAGCGTTACTTATAAATTAGCAAAGAAAAATTCAGAGAAAACTAAAAAAGATAAAGAGGAGTAAAAACAATGAGATTTTTCAAAAAACATTTCTTCTCAAAGCTTGCAAAACTGCACAAAAGGAATAACGATAGACCACAGATGTATAACCTAAATGGAATATCTTCTGACGGAAAAGTAGTGAAGCTTCCGTATATATCTGCCGATAAAGGTGGAGTTATCAGTATAAAAGGACTTCCTGTTGGAACGTATAAGTTCACTGAAGTTATAAATGATACACAACATTAATAAGTGTAAACCCGAGCGTGTGAAGAATTTCATACGCTCTTTTTATCTCAATGATTATTAATTTCAAAGGAGTGAGAAAAATGCAAAAAGAAATTGAAATAATCAAAGACGGCTTATCATACAGTGAGGAGCTTGAGTGCATTGCAAAACGTTTTGGTATGACGCAGGAGCAAACGCTTAAAGAGATAATTCATGAGATATACACAAGCTCAGTGACTTTTACAGGGCTACAAACAGCCATGGTATTGATAGGGGACTATGAGGAAAAAAGTAGTTTTGTTGAGTATGACGCTGACGGAAGAATTATATTTGATGATAACAGTTGCAGAGAGCTTGACTTATCTGATAGTGATACCGCTTTCTAAAATGCAGACAGAGGTATCTATGAAACAAAATCATGAATTTATTAATTTCAGACTATTAGTTTTTTGTTATGCATAAGTGTGTCACAGTGACACACAACTTAAAATCGCAAACCTGAGCGTGTGAAGAAATTCATACGCTCTTTTTATATAACCGAGAGGAGTAACCACAATGATTACTGAAACGCCAAAGAAATCTAAGTTTGATATCTTGGAAGAAATCATGATAGGATTTCAAGATGATTACGAAACAGACAATGCTCAGACCCATTGGGTGAAAACCTACAAAGGGCGGCGAGAGCGATTAATTCAGCTGCAAGAGGAAGAATGTGAACTACAAGCGAATGTAATTGATGACGCTCACGATCTAGGATTTGTTGAGGGCGTAAGATATGCGCTCAACATCATGGATATGACAGATACAGGCAAGAATAAAGCGCTTTTGGAGCGGCTCTTAAATATTCTTGAAAAATAAAAGAGGGGAAACTTAAATGGATAAGCACGATAAGTATGAAGCTGTAAAACAAGCATGGTTTGAAATCAATGAGCAGCTGAGGAACAATAAGCAGGAATACATTGATTATCTCAAATTTTCTGCAAAGATGTATAAGCAGCCGTATTCAGACGCTGTGCTAGTATATCAGCAGAATAGAAACGCAACAAAGATCGCTGAGTATAAGAAATGGGGACGTCTAGGGCGATATGTAAGACGTGGCTCTCACGGCGTTGCTGTTTTTGGCAAAAATCACACTTGCAGATATTTATATGACGTCACTCAGACAGGCGGCAAAGAGTTGCCTGAGATGTGGACACTTACTGACCGCAATACACCTGAGCTACTCAATACGATTAATAACCGATACAATATAAACGCAGGATCGGTCAAAGAATGTATCGAAGCAATGACAGCAAACAGTATTAATTCTGCGCCTATTGCTGAGTCAGTACAAAATGCAATATCTCAAATGGGACTTGACACAAAACAGGCTGAGATATACCGCCATTCACTGGATTCTGTTGTGCAGTTCGTTGTTTCTCAAAGATGTAATCTTTCAGGTAAAATAGATCTGCACGCCGATGTTGATGTAAGCGCTCTTGACCTTATCAAAAATGCAAGAGATATGATTCTTTTCAGCAGAGCTGTTCAGCACGCTGCCAAAGACACGCTGTTTGAAATTGAAAAAGAAGTTATCGCCATTGACCGCAAAAACGAAACTCTTGACAATGCCAAAACCGCAAAGCAAGAAAGCACATCGGATAGGGTTGACGATATACTCAAAGACCTTATAAGGCTTAAATTTTCGCAAGACCAGATACTTGCACTAAAGCAAGCGGTTGTGGCAGCTGCACAAAATGGTGAACATAATATACGGCATTGGGTAAGCGTCCGATATTCGCCCGACGAACTGCGGCATATATCATCTTTATTATCTGATTACTATGCTCAGAGTGTCATTGAGCAAACACTCGATCCAAAGGGCATACTCAATGATTACTATACATATGTAAATGAGCTCAATGGTCGGCTGAAACTGTCAGATATGTTCTCTAACCATGAATATAGTGATGAACAAAAAGCCATGCTGCAGCAGGGTTTTTCTGAGGGAATTTCTATTACTGTTCTTAACGAGGTCGATGAACGGCTAACGGTAGACGAGATAAAAACATTCTTTGAGATGTTTCATCAGGCAGTTGACGGACAGATAGATCCACATGATGTTCAGATATATCTTGATAAGGCTGTAATAGAGCATTCAAAGCAGAACGTTCAAGCGGTTGAAGTCCAGGACAACTCTGTTGACACAATCTCAGCAGATGTTACTCAACAGGACAAAAAAATAGAACCATCAAGAATTATAGGTTTGGCTGAAAACCAGCTACGCCCTGCTGTTCCTAATAGCTCTACAAGCAGTATAACAGACTCCTCTGGAGTTGTCAAGAGTGAAAAAACATTTGCTGAACAGATAAATGATGTTTTAAATGGCGTATTCCCAAAATACTCAAATCTAAAGGTTTGTGATACACCACAAATTCTTGTGAATATCGGCTGTGATCGGCTTCCTATGTTGTATACGCAAAGGCATTTAAAAGACGCTCTACATGAAAAATCCCCGAACAATGCACATTGGCACGGCTTAACACTGGAACAGATATGTAATATCCCACATCTTTTAGAAAGCCCTGCCATAATAATGGACTCACTTTCTCCAAACAAAAGTGCTGATAAAAGTATAGTAATTTGTTTAAATAACGTTGATAATGATAATGCACCGATAATCGTAAGTGTTAAACCAAATGGGCAAGGCATTTATGAAATGGAAAATGTATCATCAAACTTTATCACAAGTATTTATGGAAAAGAAAATGGGTTTGCAAACTATGTTGAACGTGCGGCAAAATCAAATAATATTCTGTTTTGGGACAAAGAAAAAAGCCAAGCACTGTTCTCGTGTCAAAGGCTCCAATTGCCTGAGGCGATAAACAATCTTGACTCTAATATTATTATACACCAAAGTCGCAATATTGTCAAGGGTAAGCAACAAGAAAATAGTGCCGATATAAGTTCAAATGATGTTAAATCATTCACTACTTTATCCGAGCCTACGATAACCTGTGAATGGAGCGAAAGTAATTACTTTGAGGACGGCAAGACCTACAGTGTTGCAGAATTTGACACGCTAATGGAACAGGCTGACAGTGAAATGGTGGCAGGAGCAAAGGCTGCAATAGAGAAGTACGGCTCAGTAAAAGCATGGTATGAAGCAGACGCTGATGACGAATTCTCACAGTTTATGGGCTATGATAAGGTCAAGTTTACTATCAATATGCCTGACGGACAAACGATCACTGAACGCCAGGACGCAGGTGACGGATACGGCGGCGTTATTGATTTTCTGAAAAGATACTCAATATACAGATCGATCATACCTGAGCTTGAAGCTGCAAAAGCCGCACATATGGCAGACCTGATCGATGAAACGCCTACAACTACAAATGAAACACAGCCTGAAATAGACAAGCTTTTGGGCAGGCTTAAGCTTGATTGTGATTACTATCTGAAAACAGGTGCAGAAAAGCACTTGTGGGCAGAAACAGTTGAAAAGCAGATAGCTAAGATCAATGAGCTGTATGAGAAAATGCCTGAAAACGCCTACTTCACAAGAGAACAGATCGACGATTATGAAAAGAAAATGCTTGCGATAAAAAATGGCGAGGTCGAAAAACCTATACCATATGAAACGCCTACAATTGCTAATAATGTTCTGTCTGAAGAAAAAAAGACAACACCGCCTGTTTCTGAAAGCACCCCTATATCTCCTACATCTGATGAACAGATTTCACTCTTTGAAACACCCCCTGCTTCTGAAGCCGTCACTATACCTGATAAAGATGTCAAAACCGAAAAGATAGAAAAGCCAAAGAAAAATGTCAAGGCAAGCACATACCACTTTGACCCTGATAATGTTGTTGTGGGCGGAGCTGCTGCTCGATGTGACGCAAATATAGCTGCTATTGAAACATTGCTGAAAATAGAGAGTGAAAAGCGGCTTGCGACACCTGAAGAACAGAAGATAATGGCTAGATACTCAGGTTGGGGCGGAACTGCTCAGACTTTTGCTGCAGATAATGAGAATGTTTCTGCTGACAGTTGGGGAGCAAGGCAGACTCGTTTAAGAGAACTTCTGACCACTGATGAGTATAGTGCTGCAAGATCATCTACACTTACAAGCTTCTATACACCGCCAGAAGTCATAGACAGCGTATATCTTGCTTTGGAAAGATTTCAATTTGAGGGTGGAAACATCCTAGAGCCTAGCATGGGCGTTGGAAACTTTTTTGCAAAAATGCCTGATGAAATGAGGGCAGATTCAAAACTTTACGGAGTTGAGCTTGACAGCATTTCAGGACGAATAGCCAAGCAGCTCTATCCAGAGGATAATATCCAGATAAAAGGGTTTGAAAAAACAACATTCAAGAATAACAGCTTTGACGTGGTCATAGGTAATATACCTTTTGGAGATTATGGCATTGCAGACAAAGCCTATGACAAATACCACTTCAAAATTCATGACTATTTCGCCGCAAAAGCAGTAGATAAAGTGAAGCCTGGAGGAATTGTTGCCATTGTGACTTCAAAATTCACAATGGATAAGAAAAATGATAAAGCAAGAAAGTATCTTGCCGAACGCTGTGACCTTTTAGGCGCAGTAAGACTTCCCTCTGGAACATTTAAAGATGCAGACAGCGTTACAACAGATATTATCTTTCTGAAAAAAAGAACAACAATGACCTCTGTTATTCCAAACTGGGTACACGTCTCAGAAACAGCCAATGGCATTCCTTGCAATCAATATTTTGTGGACAATCCCGATATGGTACTTGGTACTATGGCGTGGGACGAGCGTATGCGAGGAAAATATGGTGCAGACAGCAAGGTAACGACCTGCTATGCAAACAGTGACACTCCCCTTGCACAGCAGCTCATAAATGCCATTTCAAAAATAGACGGCGTTATTGATACTGTGGAAACTGAGCTTGACAATGGGACAGCTGAGATACTCCCTGCTGATCCAACTGTCAGGAACTTCACTCATACCATTGTTGACGGAGATCTTTATTTCCGTGAAAATGAAGTAATGGTCAAGGTCACAGAAACAGGCAAAACGCTTGAACGCATGAAAGGGCTTCATACTCTAAGGCAAGCAACTATGGAGCTTATCAATGCCCAGGCTGACGGCTGCACTGATGAACAGCTTGCAGAGCTTCAGAAGAAGCTCAACAGCACATATGACAATTTCAGAACAAAGTTCGGAAACATTACGGACAGCGCCAATTCACGCTGCTTTTCTAATGATGATGACTACAACACTTTAGCAGCACTCGAAGTTGTCAACGTGGAAAATAAGACAGTTGAAAAGGCTGCAATATTCACAAAGAGAACGATACTTCCAGATATTCCAGTTTCAAAAGTTGATACAGCACTTGAAGCACTTCAAGTATCAATGGACAGATTGGGAAAGGTCGATATTCTCTATATGTCACAGCTCACAGACACTACGCCTGAAAAGGTTATTGCTGACCTTGGTGATGAAATATTCAGAGATCCTGCCAAAGTTAAAGACAATAACCCATATTCAGGCTATACGGAGTCATCTGAATATCTGTCAGGCAATATCCGTGATAAGCTGAGAATAGCCAGAGATCATGCGGAGCATATTGACAGCAGCTACAACAAAAACGTAGAAGCTTTGATGAAAGTTGTGCCAAAAGACCTTGAAGCCAGCGAGATATCCGTAAGGATCGGTGCAAACTGGATCGATATTGCAGATTACAACAAGTTTCTGAATGAATATGCAAAAGCAAATACATACTTATACCCTGTCACAAGAACAACGCTTGGCGAATATAAGATTGAGGGAAAATATCAAGACCATTCTATTGCCGCAAATCAAACCTACGGTACAAACCGAATGAGTAGTTATCATGTTTTTGAAAATCTGCTTAACCAGCGTGATATTTTAGTTCGTGACAGACGAGAGGAGGACAGTAGAGTATGGTATGAGATAAACACTAAGGAAACACAGCTTGCAAAAGAGAAAGCTCGTTTAATGAAGGAGGCTTTTAAAAACTGGCTATGGAACGATATGGGTAGACGTGAAAAATACGTTGCAAAGTATAACTATCTGTTCAACTCCATAAGGGGCAGAGAGTATGACGGCTCACATCAAACTTTTCCAGGCATGAACACATCAATAACGCTGCGGAAACATCAATCAAACGCCATAATGCGTGCAAAGCTTGGAGGAAACACACTTTTCGCACATGAAGTTGGTGCAGGAAAAAGCTTTGAAATGGTTGCCACTGTAATGGAGAAGAAACGTCTTGGTCTTATAAATAAAGCCTGCGTAGTTGTGCCAAAGCACCTTACGCTGCAAATGGCAAGTGAATGGCTGCGGCTTTATCCAAACGCAAAACTGCTTGTGGCAAAACCTGAAGACTTTACCAAAGCCAATAGAAAGCGTTTTATTGCAAGATGTGTTACTGGTGACTATGACGCCGTGATAATGTCATTTACTCAGTTTGAAAGGATACCTATGTCAGATGAGTATAGAGAGCAGTTCATGCAAAAAGAACTTCACGATATCATGAGTGCAATATCGGAAGCAGGAACAAAGGACAAAACATCAGTAAAAGCCCTTGAACGTCAAAAGAAAAACATAGAGGAAAGGCTTGAAAAGCTGCTTTCTTCTCCAAAAGACTCATCATTGTGTTTTGAAAAGCTCGGCTTTGACTATCTTGTATGTGATGAAGCACATAACTATAAGAACTGCTTTGTTTCTACAAAAATGTCAAATGTGGCAGGCGTACAAACAACAGCAGCACAAAAATCAGAGGATATGCTGATGAAAACTCAGTATCTCAACAACAAGTACGGCTGCAACAATATACTTTTTGCCACAGGTACACCTATAAGCAATTCCATGGTGGAATTTTACGTTATGCAGCGTTATCTCAGACCAGATCTTCTCGAAAAAGCAGGATTGCAGAACTTTGACGATTGGGCAAGCACATTTGGTGAAGTTGTATCGCAATTAGAGATAAAGCCTGCAGGAAACGGCTTTCAAATGAAAAATCGTTTCAGCAAATTCGTAAACATACCTGAGCTTATGCAGATGTATAAGGAATTCGCTGATATTCAAACAGCGGATATGCTGAAACTGCCTGTGCCAAAGCTTGAAACAGGCAAGCCGATAGTAGTGACCTCAAAGCCAGACGAACGTCAAAAAGCATACATGAAAGAGCTTGCCACACGTTCTGAAACGATACACAGCGGTACTGTCGACCCACGGCAAGACAATATGCTGAAAATAACTCATGAAGCACGCTTGCTCGGTCTTGACACAAGATGTATTTTCAAAGATGCTCATCCTGCGCCTGACAGCAAAGTGATGAAGCTTATCGATAACCTTGAAAAGAATTACAGAAAAACCATGGCAGAAAAGGGCGTACAGATTGTTTTCTGTGATATAGCGATCAACGAGGACGAAACACACTTCTCTGTGTATAAAGCTATAAAACAGGCACTTATGGAGCGTGGAATACCAGAAAAAGAAATCTGCTTTGCAGGCGATGCAAAAACAGATAAGGCAAGGGATGAAATGTTCAAAAGTCTGCGCAAAGGCGAAAAACGTTTTATCATCGCAAGCACTTCAAAGCTTGGAACTGGCGCAAATATTCAGGATAGGATCTGCGCAATTCATCACCTTGACATACCATGGAAGCCCTCTGACCTCACTCAGCAGGACGGACGTGGAATACGGCAAGGCAACAGATTTTCGCAAGTCGGAATATATCACTATCTTACAGAGGAAACCTTTGACGCATATATGATGGGCATTATAACAAACAAGGCAAAATTCATAAATCAGATCTTGACCTCAAAAAGCCCTGCAAGAGTTTCAGAAGATGTTGACGAAATGGTACTTACATACTCTGAAATGCAGGCTATAGCGAGCGGTAATCCTATGATAAAAGAGAAAATACAGCTTGACAATGATGTTGCAATGCTGAAAACCCTTGAAGCAGAACACAAGAAGTCAATTTATAAAATGCAGGAGTTGGCAGAGAAAACTTTGCCGAAGCAGATAACACATTATTCTGAACTTCTCGCAAAATCCAAGAGTGATATGTCTAAATATCAGGAACATCAGGCGTTAAACAAGGAGTTTGAAATGACAATAGGCGGTGTCAGATACGATAAGAGAGAAAATGCAGGAGAACAAATTGCCGTGGCAATGGCAAAATGTACTGCCACAGGTGAGCCTATAGAGCTTGGAACGTATCGTGGCTTTAAAATCACAATAGAACGAAATCCGTCAGCAAATACATTTTTTGAGCTTGATACGCCTTGTATCGCTGTTCTCCACGGAGAGCTTACTTATTCATGTGACGTTGCCACAGATAATGGCGTGGGAAATGTCAGACGAATTGAAAATCTTGCAGGAATACAGATAAATCAGAAGCAATGTTCTTTTGAAGAACAGCTTGAAAGAGCAAACAAAGATCTCTCAGAAGCTCAGCAAAATATGCTCAAACCATTTGAACATGGACAAGAATTAACCGAAAAGACAAAGCGTCTTGAATATGTCAATGCACAGCTCAGCGGAAATTCTCAGAGTATAAATAATGCTCATGAAAGTGCTGTGGAATTTAGATTCCATAATAACAAATATCAGGCATTGATTGGCACTAAAGACAAATCAGAATGGTGTGATGTAGTATCAAAGGGTGGCAAGCTCATCGCTGCGTCAGATACAAAGGTCTATAATCTGTCTGAAAAAGAAAGCGACCAGTTTCGCAGCTATGTTTTTAACGGTGACAAAATTGACACAAGCAAGAATAATTCCTTACTGGAAAAACTTAAGCCAAAGGCTCTTAAATTATAAAACATTGAGAGGAGGTGAGGGTATATGATAGACAGACGATATAACTCTGGCGAGCAGTTTGTTATGTATTCAAAAGAAGAGATCGAAGCAGCAAGGAACACCGACATGGTAAGATTTCTTGAGCAGCACGAGGGTTTTTCCTTTAAGTCCTCAGACGGCTGGCTTATATGCAACGAACATGACAGTCTTAAAATCAACCCCGACCGCTATACATGGCACTGGTATTCAAGAAATCTGTTTGGAAAAGGTGCTATCGACTGGCTCTGCAAAGTTGACGGATATGGTTTCAAAGATGCTGTAGCACGACTCATAATGAGAGGAGGTGAGGGTATATGATAGACAGAAGATACGAATCAGGCAAAAGCTTTGTCATGTACTCTAAAGAGGAGCTTGAAGCCGCACGGCGAACAGATATGGTCACATTTCTCGAAAGCCACGAGGGTTTCAACTTTAAATCGTCAGGCGGTTGGTATATAGGGATAGAGCATGACAGTCTTAAAATCAACCCCGACCGCTATACATGGCACTGGTATTCACGAGATCTGTTTGGAAAAGGTGCTATCGACTGGCTCTGCAAGGTCGATGGATACGATTTTAAAGAAGCTGTTTCTCGTCTAATAGGCAACACCAGTATACGAGCTTCTCCTGAAATGAGAAAAGCAGTAATCAGCGAACAGCACTATCAGAAAAAAACTAAAAAGGCAGAATTTAAAGCTCCGCCGCCCATGCAGGGCAAATGGCGAGAGCTTTTCGCTTATCTTAACATAACGAGAAAGCTTCCAGCTGACATAATAAATTATTGTGTCAGCAATAAGCTCATATACCTCGATGTTAAAAAGAGAGCTATTTTCTGCGGCTACGATAAGTTTGGCTCAATGAAGTTTGCAGAAGCAAAGATCACAAACACATACAACAAATACTATCCGCAGAACATTGAAGGCAGCATGAAAGAATACAGCTTTTATATCCCTGCTAAACCAAATGCGTATGGTTATGACCCTACAAAGCTTTATGTGTTTGAAGCACCCATAGACCTTTTATCTCACGGAGCTTTAATGCAGCTTTCAATGAAAAAACAGTGTGCAGCAGTTGGAATGTCTGAAATGTATCGTTCTGATTGTTGGCTTGGAATAAACAGAGTATCACTATCAGGCTGCTCTGATATAGCAATTAAACAAAGACTATCTGGTGATCCACGGATCAAACAGATAGTCTTTTGTCTTGATAATGATGAAAGAGGACGTCAAGCAACAGAAAAGCTAATGTCTGACTATTCTGCAAATTACACTGTAAAAGTGAGCATACCGCCTTACGGCAAAGATTGGAACGATACGCTGAAATTTATTGTAACGTCGAAAAACAAAAAACAAAATACGGAGGTATAATTATGAAAAAAACAATTGAGAAAATCAAAGGAAAAGGCATAAAGCTTAGCGCACGAATTTTCGGAGCAATGACGGCTTGTTTTTCAACGATCGTGGCAGCTTATGCTGACGTTGAAGACACAGAAGCAGGCGGAGTATGGTCTAACATAGCAGCGTGGATAAAAAAAAATAAGGATGGTTTGTCCATTGTTGCAGAGTCACTTATTGGTTTGTGTGTTGTAGGCGTAGTTATATGCCTCAGCACAAGCGGCAAACAAGGTGTCGCTAATGTAAAAACGTGGCTCATCGCTTTAGTTTTTGCCATTATTTTGCTTGTTTTCGCAGACCAATTCTTGCAGAGTATGGGCGTGGGTTAAATCAAAAGGCGCTGTAAAAAAAAGCGCAACAAAGCCCGTGGATTTCCTCGATATGGAA
>ERZ773237.1177-NODE-1177-length-23524-cov-6.819166_pt1 | contig 23524 bp, 20 predicted proteins | sample MGYA00580990_ERZ773237 | MGnify/ENA primary metagenome ERZ773237 (study PRJEB29015, sample SAMEA2737749) | human gut metagenome | biome: human gut; feature: human-associated habitat; material: faeces | place: China | collected 2012 ...
CCGGTCGGGTGGAAGTATAGCACAAAGCGGCGAAAAAGAAAACCCGCTTCCGCGGAAAATTTTCCGGAGAGGGGTTGACAAACGTGAAAAAATGTATTATTGTACTAATCACTTAATACAGCGACACAAAGGAGGCGCGGCAATGGAGAGGAGCTTCCACAGCAACCAACCCATCTATACCCAGCTGACCCAGCAGATCACCCTGGCCATTCTGTCGGGCTCCATTCCCAGCGGGGGGAGGCTTCCCACCGTGCGGGAGCTGGCGGCGGACGCGGGGGTGAACCCCAACACCGTGCAGCGGGCCCTGGCGGAGCTGGAGGGCACCGGCCTGCTGCACACCCAGCGCACGGCAGGGCGCTTTGTCACGGAGGATACCGCCGTGATCCAGAGCGCCAAGGAGGACCTGGCCCGCAGCCGGACCCGGGAATATCTGGAGTCCATGGCGCAGCTGGGCTATGACCGGCAGCAGGTGAAGGCGCTGCTGGAGGAATGGAAGGAGGAGTAACATGGCGATTCTGGAATGCAGGGAGCTGACCAAATATTTCGACAGCTCCCTGGCCCTGGACCACGTCAGTCTGACGGTGGAGCCCGGGCGCATCGTGGGGCTTTTAGGCCCCAACGGCAGCGGCAAGTCCACCCTGATCAAGCTGGCCAACGGCCTGCTGGTCCCCAGCAGCGGCGTTGTCACCATCGACGGCCATGCCCCGGGGCCGGAGACCAAGGAGCTGGTGTCCTATCTGCCGGAGCGGACGTATCTGTCCGGGTGGATGAACGTGGTGCAGCTGCTGGACTTTTTCTGCGATTTCTATCCGGATTTCGACCGGGACGCCGCCGAGCATATGCTGACGGCCCTGGAGATCAGCCCTAAACTGCGGATCCGGCAGATGAGCAAGGGCACCCGGGAAAAGGTGCAGCTGATCCTGGTCATGAGCCGCCGGGCCCGGCTGTATCTGCTGGACGAGCCCATCGGCGGCGTGGACCCCGCCACCCGGGACTATATCATCCACACCATTCTCAGCAATTATAATGAGAATGCCTCCCTGGTGATCTCCACCCACCTGATCGCCGACGTGGAGAACGTGCTGGACGACGTGATCTTCATCAACAAGGGCCGCATTCTGCTGCAGCAGTCGGTGGATCAGATCCGCCAGGAGAAGGGCTGCAGCGTGGACGAGCTGTTCCGGGAGGTGTTCCGCTATGCTGAGTAAGCTGCTTCGTCACGAATTCCGGGCCACCGGGCGGATCATGCTGCCGGTGTATGCCCTGCTGCTGGTGTCCTGCGGGGGCTGCACCCTGTTCGGCCGCCTGCTGGGCCGGTATCCCGAGAGCACGGTGCTGTCCGTCGTCCAGACGGTGTTTGCCACCCTGTTCGGCGTGACCACCTTCGGTATGCTGCTGCTGACCCTGGTGCTGATGGTGTACCGGTTCTATAAGAACCTGATGACCGACGAGGGGTATCTGATGTTCACCCTGCCGGTGAGCCGCAGCCAGCTGATCTGGTCCAAGCTGCTGGTGGCCCTGGTGTGGAGCGTCCTGTCCACGGTGCTGGCGGCGCTGGCGTGGATGGCGGAAATTTCCGTGGTGGGCCGGGAGAACGTGTTCTCCCTGATCGCCCAGGGGCTGCGGAGCCTGCGGCAGCATCTGTCCGGCAACCTCACCGGCTGCGCCGCGGCCCTGGTGGTGCTGTGCCTGGTGTCCTGCCTGGTGTCGTTCCTGAAGTTCTACGCCGCCATCTCCCTGGGCCACAGCTTCTCCAACCACAAGGTCCTGCTGTCGGTGGTGTTTTACATCGCCTTCGGCATCGTCACCCAGACCATCGGGTCCATTTTCGCCTCGGTGGGCATTCAGATCAATATCAACCCTGACCTCTGGACCAACCTGCCGGTGACGCAGGTGTTCAGCTCCCTGGCGTGGGCGGCGGCGGGGGTGTCCGCCCTGCTGGGGGCGGCGTACTACGTGCTGACCCTGCTGATGCTGAAAAAGCGGCTGAATCTGCAATAATTCCCGGCGGCACTGCCTCCGGTTCTGTCAAAACGACAGGGCCGGAGGCGGTTTTTTTGTGGGGTCCCACAAGGTTTGGTTTCCGCCGGAAATCACCGTTGACAAACCGGCCCGACACTGCCATAATGGAACTGTTCATTAAGTTATTCGGTGAAATTCTCATACAGAGAGGAGCCTGCCCATGAAGGTATTAGTCATCAACCCCGGCGCCACCAGCACCAAGGTGGCCGTTTTCGACGAGGAGACGCAGGTTTATAAGACCACCGTGGACCACTCCCCCCAGGAGCTGGACCGCTTCGACCGGGTCATCGACCAGGCGGATTACCGCCAGCAGGCCATTCTGGACGCCGTGGCGCAAAGCGGCTTCCGCCTGTCGGACTTCGACGCGGTGTGCGGCCGGGGCGGCCTGTACCGGCCCATCCCCTCCGGCACCTACGCCGTCAACGACCGGGTCATGCACGACGTGGAGACCGCCCCCTACGGCGAGCACCCCTCCAACCTGGGGGCGTATCTGGCCCGGCGCATCGGCGACATGGTGGGCATTCCCGCCTTTTTCGTGGACCCGGTGTGCGTGGATGAGCTGACGGAGGTGGCCCACTACACGGGCTTTGCCCCCTTCCGCCGCCTGAGCCAGTTCCACGCCCTGAACCAGAAGTCCATCGGCCGGAAGGCTGCGGCGGCCCTGGGCAAGCCCTATGAGGAGGCGGACCTGATCGTCTGCCACCTGGGCGGCGGCGTGTCCGTGGCGGCCCACCACAACGGCCGCATCGTGGATCTGTTCAACGTCAAGGACGAGGGCTCCATGGGCATGGACCGGGCCGGAGGCCTGCCGGTGAACCAGCTCATCAACTTCTGCTTCTCCGGCAGGAGCCAGGACGAGGTGAAGAAAATCCTGGGCCGCCAGGCCGGAATGTTCTCCTATCTGGGCACCACGGACTTCCGGGTCATCTGCGCCAGGGTGAAGGAGGGAGACCCCAAGTTCACGGAGGCCTATCAGGCCCTGGTATACCAGCTGGCCAAGGACGTGGGCGCCATGGCGGCAGTGCTGCGCTTCCATGTGGACGCCATCGCCTATACCGGCGGCATGGCCTATGAGCAGTCCTTCTGCGACGATATCACCGCCTATGTGGGGAGTCTTGCCCCGGTGCTGCGCTTCCCCGGCGAGGAGGAGATGCGCTCCCTGGCAGAGGGCGCCCTGCGGGTGCTCCACGGCCAGGCCCAGCCCCGGGAATATTGATACAAGAGAAAAAACAGCGTATAGAAAGGAAGGAGATCACCATGAAGCATCTGATGTCCGGCAACGAGGCCACCGCACGGGGCGTCTATGAGGCCGGGATCAAAATCTGTTCCGCCTACCCCGGCACCCCCAGCACGGAAATTCTGGAAAATCTGCCCCAGTATAAGGACGACGTATACTGCGAGTGGGCCCCCAACGAGAAGGTAGCCACCGAGGTGGCCTACGGCGCGTCCATCGCCGGGTCCCGGTCCTTCTGCACCATGAAGATGGTGGGCCTGAACGTGGCCGCCGACCCCCTGTTCACCGCCGGTTACATGGGCGTGGGCGGGGCGTTCATCGTGGTCACCGCCGACGACCCCAGCTGTCATTCCTCCCAGAACGAGCAGGACAACCGCCACTATGCCCGGGCCGCCAAGATCGCCATGGTGGAGCCCAGCGACGTCCAGGAGTGCAAGGACTTCGTGGCCCTGGCCTGCGAGGTGTCCGAGCTGTTCGACACGCCGGTGCTGTACCGCACCACCACCCGGGTCTGTCACTCCAAGGGCCTGGTGGAGTTCGGGGAGCGCCGGGAGCACACCCACGCCCCCTATGCCCGCAACGTCCGCAAGTTCGTGTGCACCCCGGCCCACGCCTATGCCAACCATCCCATCGTAGAGGAGCGCCTGAAGAAGCTGGAGGAATACGGCTGCACCCGTGCCCTGGAAAACGGCCTGAACAAGCTGGAAATGGGCGACGGCAAGGTGGGCGTGGTCACCTCCTCCATCGCCTATGAATACGCCAGGGAGGTGTTCCCGGAGGGGACCTCCTTCCTGAAGCTGGGCCTGACCTTCCCCCTGCCCATGGACCTGATCCGGGACTTTGCCTCCAGGGTGGAGAAGCTCTACGTCATTGAGGAGCTGGAGCCGTTTATGGAGGACCAGATCAAGGCCGCCGGCATCCCCTGCGTGGGCAAGGAGCTTACCGGTCCCCTGTACGAGCTGAACACCCAGCTTCTGCGGGAGCGGGTCCTGGGCCGGAAGGCGGACTTCCGCACCGTGGACGTGACCCCGGCCAAGCGGCCCCCGGCCCTGTGTCCCGGCTGCCCCCACCGCGGCTTCTTCTATACCCTGTCCCGGAACAAGAACTATGTGGTCACCGGCGACATCGGCTGCTATACCCTGGGCTGCGCCGAGCCCCTGAACTGCATGGACTCCGTGGTGTGCATGGGCGCGGGCTTCTCCGCCGGTATGGGCATCGCCAAGAGCTTTGAAAAAGAGGGCGTCACCGGCAAGGTGGTGTTCGGCGTGGTGGGCGACTCCACCTTCTTCCACAGCGGCATGACCGGCGCGGCGGAGATCGTCTATAACAAGGGACGGATGATCCCCTGCGTGCTGGACAACCGCATCACCGGCATGACCGGCCACCAGGATAACCCCGGCACGGGCTATACCCTCCAGGGGGACCCTACCGCCCTGCTCAGCGTGGAGAAAATTCTCACCGCCCTGGGCTTTGCCCCGGTGCTGACGGTGGACCCCCAGGACCTGAAGGCCATGAAGGCCGCCGTGGACCAGGCGGTGTCCGCCCTGGACGCCGGACAGCAGCCCGCCATCGTCACCCGCCGTCCCTGCCTGCTGATCAAGCGGGATAAGTTCCGCAAGGGCATGTGCCATGTAAACGCCGACAAGTGCCGGGGCTGCCGCAGCTGTCTGCGGGTGGGCTGCCCCGCCATCTCCATGGAAAACGGCAAGGCCGTCATCGACCGCACCCAGTGCGTGGGCTGCACCGTCTGCGCCCAGGTCTGCCCCTTCGACGCCATCGAAAAGGAGGAAAACTGATATGTCCAACGTGAAAAGCGCCCTGTTGGTGGGCGTGGGCGGTCAGGGCGCCATCCTGATCTCCAAGATCATGTCCAACGGCTTCATGCAGGCCGGATACGACGTCAAGCAGAGCGAGGTACACGGCATGGCCCAGCGGGGCGGCTCCGTGTCCACCCAGGTCCGCTGGGGCGACAAGGTATACGGCCCCGTGTTCGGCAAGGGCGAGGCGGACATCATGGTGGCCCTGGAAAAAATGGAGGCCGTCCGCTATGCCGAGTTTCTCAAGCCCGACGGCGTGGCCATTATCAACGACTATGCCATCAAGTCCACCACCATCGCCTCCGGGGCCGAGACGTATCCGGACGGCTGCATCGAGGCCATGGAGAAGGTGTTCCGCACCATCGCCGTGCCCGCCAGCGAGATTGCCCTGGACCTGGGCAACGCCAAGTGCATGAACGTGGTGCTTTTCGGCGCCATGTGCGACAGCCTGGGCTGTCCCCAGATCGACTGGGAGCAGGTGGTGGCCGATACCGTCCCCGAAAAGGTGAAGGAGCTGAACATCCGGGCCTTCCGGGCCGGACGAGAGGCCGCACAGAAGTGCCGGTAAATAAGTGATAAAAAAAGCAGGCAGGGCCAAGGGCGACTCCTCATAAGGACATCTTGAAAACACCAGATTAAACCGATTGAGAGAATCTCTTGGTGTCGACCAAACGGGAATAGCCATCAACCATTTCATCGTGGTTGGTGGCTATTCCTGTTTAAAGGTATATTCATGTTGAAATCCGAACCGGAATCTTTGTAAAATTCCCTACCGCTCTTTAACCAGAAACAATGGGTAACCGCATGCCTAACCGGGAGAGCAGTTCGTTGGTAATCGTCCCACAGCATGCAGCCAGTTCCTCTGCCCGAATCACCTGACCGCCATCCCGGCCGATAATAGTCACTGTATCGCCAGGAGCGACCTCCGAAAGATCGCTGACGTCCACCAGCAACTGGTCCATGCACATCCGCCCCACCATAGGACAACGCCGGCCCTGAATCAGCACCTGGCCGCCCCGCTGAGGCAGATCCCGGGGCAGACCGTCCGCGTAGCCGATGGTGACCACCGCCAGTTTGGTTTCTTGCTCTGCCTGAAAGACCCGCCCGTACCCGGCGCTCTCTCCGGCTTGCACAGTGCGGATACTGGCCACTCTGGCCCGGAGAGACAGAACCGGCCGCAGGTCAAGGCTTCGCTGAACAGGCGCATCATCGCTTCGAACTCCATAGAGTGCGATTCCAGCCCGGACATAGTCACAGGGCTGAGCTGGGAGGTTCCAAAGTCCATAGCTGGACTGGATATGAACTTTGCCGGGATCATATCCGGCAGTTCGGAGCCAGGCCACCGTATCATAGAACAAGGTCAGCTGCTCCTGGGTGTAGGCAACATCTTCGGCTTCCAGGCTGTCCGAGACGTATAGATGAGAAAAGACACCGTCCACTACCAGGTTTGGAAGCCGGAATGCCTCCAGGATCTCCTTCCGGTTTTCCGCCAGGATGCCCAGCCGGTGCATCCCCGTGTCCAGGGCCAGATGGACATGGACACGCCGCCCTCTGGCTGCCAAGGCCCGCCCGTGGTCAATATCCGCCACCGTCTGGGTCAGATGCCATCGTGTCAAGAGCGGAGCTTCCTCCGGGGAGGTATAACCTAAGATCAAGATCGTCCCCCGGATGCCCGCCTTTCGCAGAGCAATCCCCTCGGCCAGGCAGGCCACGGCAAAGGCCCGGACGCCCGCTCGCTGTAAGGTGCGGGCGGTCACTGCCCCGCCGTGACCGTAGGCCTCCGCCTTTACCACCGCCATCAGCTCTGTCCCCGGGGCCAATGTGTTCCGCAGCACCTGGGCGTTGTGCCCAAGGGCCGCCAGATCCACCTCCCGCCAGGCCCGAGCGGTGGGGCTGGGCTTCTTTTGAAGCCTCAGCAGGCAAGGGGCGGAGAGCAGCGCACTGAGCGCCAGCACCACAATAAAATGGAGAACACTGTTTTCAATGAGCATTTCTCCCAGTCCCAGTAGCTTTGCCGCTCCCCGGACCAGTACGATGCAGAGGGGATGGAGCACATACATGGCTGTGGAAAATTCCCGGACTTTCCTGGACTCGCCCTTGTTTCCGCCCAGCAGCAGAGAAAAAAGGCATACTATGCACAGGGGGAGGGCGAGGTACATGCTGTCGTGGCGCTGGACATCCATGCGATGGAGCCACAGCCCCTCGGCGCTCATGGCTGCCAGAGAGAGGAAGAAGCCCGCCAGAGACAGCTTTTGGTTCCACCGCCTTCCGGCGGCCCCAAGCAGAAGGAACAGTGGCGCGAAGAACAGGCCATTGCGGGTATAGCCGCACAGTGTAAAAATGCCGTCGTAAAGGGTCCGAAGCAGCGGGATCTGGGAAACCAGTCCATAGTAACTGTCCCCGCCCAGACCGATGAGATAGAGTAGCGCCGCCACAGGCAGAGCCACCCGCAGGCCCAGCCGGCTGAGCCACCGGGCGATGACGATGCCCAGAATGGTCGCCGGGAAATACCACAGGTGGTAGAAGGTGCCGTCCACCAGCAGTTTCCGCAAAACATCCGCCGGACCGGTGAAGCTGCCGGCATAGAGATTCACTGGCAGATACAAAAGGATGCAGACGCCGTAGAGCAGGCAGAGCTTTTTCAGCTGCCGCCCCACACCAGCCCAGTGATTCCGGCTCAGAAAGTACCCAGTGGTCATCAGAAAGAATGGGACTGCCACCCGGGCCAGTACCCGGGTAAGCCAGAAATCAGCCATGGCAGACACATCCGCCAGGGGCGAGGTGTGGTTCATCACCACCAGCAGGACTGCCGCCAGACGAAAGAGGTCCAAAGTCGGGACGGTTTTCTTAGCCGTTCTCATGGGTATCCCCCCACCATGTCAGGATAAATCCCTCCACATTGTCGCCGGATATCTGGCAGCAGCCCTCCGGCACTTCCACCTCTGTGACGGCTCCGGCGGCGGGCACATAGAACACCTGGGCCATGCGGCCGTTTTCCAGAGCGACGCTCCGGGGACCCTGCCGCAAAAAGTCCCGGTACTCCTCCAGACACAGCCCGTTGGTTTCCATCAGCTGGGCGTGGGGCGCCCCCACATAGCGGAAGTGCCACGGCTCAGCCGAGATCCCGGTGACTTCCTCCTTGCCCCGCTGGTAGCGTTCGATAAAGCCGTACCGGGCCGCCAGACGCCTAAATCTTCCGCAGACGCCGTCATAGGGAAAGGCAGGCCGGATGAAGTCGATGTATCCGGCAGCCTTTCCCAGGTCGATGGCGAGGCCGGTCTGATGCTCACTGCATCCTGGAAGGGCCACATACTGGCGGGTAAATGTCTCCCCATGCTCCGCCATGGAGTCGTCCCAGATCCGCTGCTGTTCCTGCTGGCTCCGCCAGCCGGACACCGGCACGATCTCCCGCTGTCCCCCCGCCTTTTGGATACAGGCAGACAGTAGCTGCCGTGCCCGGCTTTCAAGAAGAATGTCGGGGTGGTGCGGGTCCACCGAGGTCAGCGCAGATCGCTCTTTTTCATGCAGGGGATGCGCCCGGTTGACCAGGACCAGCGGCCCCTGAAAAATCTGCTCCCGGGGAATCGACACGGTTCTCATCCCACCACCCCCAACTCGATCAGGCGGGTCACCAGCTCCCCAAAGGAAATGCCGATGCCCTGCATCATGCTGGGGTAGCGGCTGTGGGCGGTGAAGCCGGGGATGGTGTTGACCTCATTGAAGACGATCTCCCCATCCGGGGTGAGGAACAGATCCACCCGGGCGAATACCCGGCAGTCCAGGGCACGGTAAATGGTTTTTGCCGCTGCCTGGATCTCTGCCGCCTTCTCCGGCGGGATGCGGGCGGGACAGTGGATGGCGGAGGTCTTTAAGGTGTACTTCTCCTCATAGTTGAAAAAGCCCTCCGACAGCGCAATCTCGTCCACCAGACCCACGGTCAGTTCCTCGTTGCCCATGACCGCGCAGCCCACCTCAAAGCCGGGGATCGTCTCCTCCAGGATCACGGCGCTGTCGTGGCGGAAGGCCTCCTCCATGGCGGCGGGCAGCTCTTCCGGCCCGGAGACTTTGGTGATACCGAAGGAGGAACCGGCCCGGACCGGCTTGACAAACACCGGGTATCCCAGTTCCTCCGCTGCCTGGGCGATCCGGCTGAAATCATCGCTGGAATGAAAGACGTGGCTCCGGGGGACCCGGATGCCGGCCAGGGCCGCCAGCTGGTGGGCCCGGTCCTTGTCCATGCACAAGGCGCTGGACAATGTCCCGCAGCCGATGACCGGGACCCCGGCCAGTTCAAAGAGTCCCTGTACCGTACCGTCCTCGCCGTTCTTGCCGTGGAGGACTGGGAATACCGCGTCAAAGAGGAGACGGCGGCCGGAGCCGTCCAGCAGTAGTAAAGCGTGGGCCTCCCGTTCCACCAGCGGGGTGCAGGGGATACAGTCTGCCGCCTGCTGCCAAGTACCGTCCTCCAGCCGGGAGAGGTCGCCGGTATAGCAGAGCCACTGCCCCTCCCGTGTGATGCCCACAGCCAAAGGAGTATAGCGGGCGGGGTCCATGTGGGACAGCACCGCATAGGCGGAATGGAGAGAAACTTCGTACTCCGTGGAGCATCCGCCGAAGAGAACGAGAATGGTTTTCATGGGATAAGACCTCCTAATCAAAATAAAGCGCCTGGTTCTGATACTGAAATGGTACCAGAACCAGGCGTTTCATACTTGTCTATCTACCAACGGATGCCTTGCAAGTTTTCTGCGAAATTCTTGTGATTTTCTTACGGCGCTTCTGAATGGTCTGACGGAAGACAGATGGTGAAGGTGATCCGATCCTCGGTGCTGTCCGCCCGAATGGTCCCGCCGTGGAGCTCCACGATCTCCTTGGCGATGGCTAAGCCAAGGCCCGCACCACCTGTCCGGGTGGCGCGGGAGCTGTCCAGACGGAAGAACTGTTCAAAGATCCGGTCCAATTTCTCCTGGGGGATGTTCTTTCCCGCATTGGAGAAGGTGAGTACGATTTTCCCGGCCTCTATCCGTCCGGCAATTTCCACCGTGCTGTCCGGCAGGCTATAATAAGACGCGTTGCGCAGGAGATTATCAAAGACCCTTGCCAGCTTATCCGGGTCACAGGAATAGTGCAGCTTGGGCGGCAGATCCAGGCTGCATGACAGCCCCGATTCTGCGAAAATGGGGCGGAATTCGCTGGCGACCTGCTCCAGCATCCGCGTCAGGTCCACGCTCTGCCGCTCCAGCTCCAGGCGAGAGAGGTTGAAGCGGGTGATGTCGAAGAACTCGTTGATGAGGTCCTCCAGCCGCTCCGCCTTCTCCAGGGCGATGCCGGTGTACCTGGCCCGGATCTCCGGGGAGATCTGAGGCTCATCCCGCAGGAGGGTCAGGTAGCCGATGACGCTGGTCAGGGGCGTTTTCAGGTCGTGGGCCAGATAGACGATTAGGTCGTTTTTCCGCTGTTCTGCCTCCCGGGCTGCCCGGGCGTCCCGGAGAGCCTGCTCCCGGGCCAGATTCAGCTGGATGGAGATGTCCTCCAGGGAATCCGGCAGCTGGATGGGCTCCTCACTGGGGCGGGATAATTGCTCTGCCGCATTGGCCACCACGTCCAGCTGCTTGATGGGCTTGGAGATAAAATAGAAGCTGATGACCACCCAGCCCGCCAGCACTGTGACGATGCAGACCAGAACGATGTAGTCTCGAACCCAATTCAGGAAGTCGTAGAGCGGCGAGGGCTGCCAGGTGATGCTGGCGCAGATGATGAAGCCCAGGAATGCCAAGGCCATCACTGCGACCACCCAAGCCATGAGGACCAGCAGGTAGCCGCCCCAGATGCGCAAAGATCTCCGGCGGCTGCGGGTATTTCCTTTCTTACTCAATGGTGTACCCCACCCCCCAAACGGTCTTGATGAATTTGGGCTTTCGGCTGGGCTCGTGCATCTTTTCCCGTAGCCGGGCGATGTGACTCATGACGGTGTTGTTGCTGTCCATAAACGCCTCGCCCCAAACATGTTCAAACAGTTCCTCGCTGGACACCACATTCCCCCGGTGCTCACATAGATACCAGAGAATGGAGAATTCCAAGGGCGTCAGGGCCAGTTCCTCGCCGAACAGGACGCACTTGTGAGTGGCCTTGGAGATCTGAAGGCCTCGAAAGTCGTATTCGGTGACCTCCTGGACTGTCCCCTCCCTGGGGTTGTACCGGGTGTAGCGGCGCAGCTGAGTCTTGACCCGGGCCACCAGTTCCAGAGGATTGAAGGGCTTGGTGATGTAGTCGTCCGCTCCCAAGGTCAGCCCCATGATCTTGTCCATATCCTCCACCTTTGCGGTGAGCATGATGATGGGGAACAGGTGGTCCTCCCGGATGCGCTGGCAGAGGGTAAAGCCGTCCATGTCCGGCAGCATCACATCCAGCACCGCCAGATTCAAGCGTGTCGTCCGCACACAAGCCAGGGCGTCGGAGGCATTATAGAATTTGTGGATGGTGAAGCCTTCGTTTTTCAGATAGACCTCCACCAGATCTGCGATCGCAGTCTCGTCATCGACGACTAAAATATGTGTAGCCATAGTTGCCGGCCTTTCGTGTTTTTCTGCATTATAGCACGGAACGTATAAAAAAGCGAGTATGACTCTTGATTTTTCCTAAACATGTCCTAAAGGGGACTGTTGCGGTCTCCTGTCTGCGCAAAATTCTCACCAGACTGTATCGAAACTACGATCTTCCAGACTCCTGATTTCGTAGGGTCGAAGTCGTGAAGCTGCGCCGCAGTGCTCTGTCATCCTTCGCTGGCAGGATCGGTCTGCGTATCATACGATGAACATTCCTCCAGATCTGCAGCCTGCTACCCGGATAGGCTTTTTTCAGCTTTGTGACAGCACGCTCCTTTGCCTTTTCCACGGCGGACTCCTTCATCATGTGGTACATGCCGATTTCCTTCAGCGAAGTTTTTTCAAATCCGAATACGCCGTAGAATTTTCCGAGGATGTCCCTGTCCTTCTTCGGGAGAGCATCAAATAGTTCCTGCAGCAGCTCAATGCAGACTTTTCGATACACGACCTGCTCCGCAGAAACAGAGAGATTCCCAGGTATCAGCCGCTCAAAGGGATCACCGTCATAGCTCCCAGGGATAAGATCATTGACACCAACAAAATGGGTGTTGTAACGGATGTGCTTGACAGCCTGTTCCAGAAGGACATCCATTTTCTCCGCGATCTCTTCGATGCTGAACTGACCTGAATGATATAGCCTTTGTGCCTGCCGGACAGCATCCATCTCGTGCTTGCTCAGAGAAAGATTTCCGATATGTTGCTCCAGCCAACGGGTCATCCGGCCTTTCAGATGTGGGTACAGGTAGGTGGCAAGCACAGCACGGCTCTCATCGTATTCTCTGCTCTGGACCCGTGTCAGAAATTCCAACGCACCCTCGCCGCAAAGATCCTCCAGAATCGTTTTCGTATAGCCGGACAACTCTCCCGGTCTTTCCCTGTCCATATGCAGACAGTTGAACTCTCTGGCAGTCTCCCGGGCGATGCGCCGGATCAGCCCGAGATTCCTGCGGTACAACTCCTCCAGCGCGCGCTCATCACCGCCGTAATATCGGCGGACCAATTCCTCATTGGTCATGGGTCCCACCCGCCTTTGCTTTCGGTGGACGCCCTCGGGGCTTGCTCACTCTGGTGATGCGGCAATATTCATACACTTGCGCAGTAGATATTTGTTCAGAAAACTCCTCAACAGAGATATCCGGGCTGCGCAGCGCATCGTAGAGCCGGTCTCGCACATGATCCTTGGCTCTTCTGGCATCCTCCTGAGAGATAGCTCCCCGCTGCATATCCTTCGTGATCCTGGAAAAGGCAGTCAGCTTGGCCTTCACCTTGGGGTTGTTCTTTGCCAGTTCCTTTTGAACTTCCACCGTGCCAAATTGCCGACAGGTGTAGCCAGGAGCGTGGGGACAGGCCCCTTCGCAGTACAAAGCGTGGACGCCGCTCTTCAGCATGAAGTATTTCCCGCAGATGATGCAGCGGCGGATGTTGTGTCCGCTATTCAGGGCCAGCATATAGTCTGCCTTCATCAGCGCCTGTAAGCTGTCCGTCACATGCTCCTGACAGATGGCCATGGAGCCGTCCGGCAGCTCCCGCGGGACATAGGAGAGCATATATTCATCGTGTCTCCTGTAGCAGTCCCCGTGGTAAGTGATGGGGTTGACGATCAGCTTCTCTGCGGTGCGATCATCGTTATAGAAACCATAGAGCGCTGCCGCATAACTTTCCGGCCCATTGGTCGTGAGTGTGGAGAGGATAAACTTGATGAAATTCCGGATGGTAGGAACAAAGGCACGGATGTCGTGAAGATACATCATGTAGCGGTCGATGTATTTCTTGTAGGCACTCCAGGTATCTTCGCACGCTCCCAGGAGGCGAAACATCTCGTAATAAAACAACTCGCCCTTTTCCTCGCTGCCCTCTCTGCGACGAAACAGATCCAGCAGTCCCAAGGAGATTTCAGGATCGCTGTCCCCATCATCGCTCTGGAAGAATTCTTCCGCTGAGGCGCTGAGAAGTTTTGTCTGATCATCCTCTGAAAGGCTGTGCTCCTCGGGAGGAAACAAGCTGAACTGTCCTGTGATCTCCCGTATCACCGAAAAGAAAGCGTCATAGCAATCGTCCGGTAGCAAGCGGAACACAGTATATCGGCGAAGTTCCTGACAGAGCTGCTCCATCTCATCATTCAGTTTCCACCAAAGTTCACTCTTGCGGACATACTCGTAGATGTCCATAAGGGTACGGATGCGCACCATCCGTTCGTGCAGAGGGTGGTAGTCATCCGGTGATAGATTCAGCAGATCTTCGGTCAGCCTGCCTGCCTCAAACTGCTGCCCGTTCAGCTCCAAGGTGCTGCCGTAGGTATAGAATATGATGCTCCCCTCCATTTCCGCTGGCCCCCTCCTCTGCAATAATTTGTCCTACTTGATTTTTAATCTGTCCATGCTTTTTATCAGGATACCATCTTTTCCACCACAATACAAGCAGAGGGGCAAGGGGATGCTCAAAAGTCCTGTGGGCACTGCTCCTCTAAAAGAATACTACTCCCACTTCTTTCGAGGTGGGAGATTTTTGTATTCAGATATTTTGAATTGGAGGTACTGACTATGAGCAACAAAATGGACCGTCCTCTGGTCACGGTGGACGGTAGGACGCTGATGGACCGTCCGCTGGAGCCGCCCAATTTTGTGGTGGACACGCTGATCTCTCAGGGTCTGCATATCCTGGCGGGTTCACCCAAGGTGGGCAAGTCCTGGCTGGCCCTGTGGCTGGCGGTGACGGTGGCCAAGGGAGAACCGGTCTGGGGAATGAGCGTGAAGCAGGGCACCACCCTCTATCTCTGCCTGGAGGACTCCGTCCTTCGCATCCAGAACCGCCTCTTCGAGATCACAGAGGATGCGCCGGACAGCGTCCATTTCTGTACGGAGTGCGCTCCCATCGGCCAGGGGCTGGAGGAGCAGGTGGAGGGCTTCCTCGTAGCTCACCCGGATACTGTTCTGGTCCTCGTCGATACGCTGCAGATGGTCCGCCCCGTCCACGATGCCACCTACGCCAATGACTACCGGGACCTGTCCGTGCTGAAGCGGCTGGCGGACAAGCACGGCATCGCCATCCTGCTGATCCATCATCTGCGAAAGGAAACTGCCGATGATGTGTTCAACCGTATCTCCGGTACGACAGCCATCAGCGGGGCGGTGGATTCCAGTTTTACTCTGGTGGAAGATCGGCGCGGCAGCGGTAAGGCGAAGCTCTCCTGCATCGGTCGTGACATTGAATACCGGGAGTTGTCTCTGGAACGCAACGTTGAAAACGTGTGGGAGATGGTAGCAGACAGCAGAACGCAGCCGGAGCTACTGGGCGACCGGATCACCTATCTGGTCTCTGAACTGATGCGCGACCGTACGAAATTTATCGGCACTCCCACAGAGCTGTCTGAAAAAATCGACCCTGTCGGTATGGAGCGTATCTCGCCTAAGAAAGTGTCCCGCCTGATCCTGCAAAGCCTTGACGCGCTAAGCAAAATCGGAATTTTCGGTATGGTGCGCCGCAGCAACGGGAAGCGGCTCATCGAGCTGCGCCGTGCCGAAAGTGACGATGCCCAGGGTGTACCTGTGGTCGCCCCTGTTGACCCTGTTGGGGCGCTGTGCGGCGATTTGCGGGAGATTGCCGGGCATGGCGAGTAAACACCCGCAGGGAAAAAGAAACGCCGTTTGTGGCCATTTGTGGCCGAAAGCGGAGCGCGGGTGTTCGGTGCAGGGAAATCACCTCCTTGGAGGTGGCCAGCATCGCGTTTGTCTGGTCTGCGGCAACGCCGCTGCCCGACTTCCGCATGAATTCCGGGCAGAAGCCCGGGCCCACTTTATCTACGATTTGGAGGAAACGACATGAAAAAAGATGTTAAATTCAGCACCCGCATGGCGTCCACAGACCGGGAGGCCATCAAGGAGTTGGCGAAGCAGTCCGGGATGTCCATGAGCGACTACGTCACTGCCTGCTGCCTGGGAAAGCAGGTGGTGGTCATCGACGGCCTGAAAGAAGTGCTGAAGGAGCTGAAGTCCATCGGCAGAAATCTGAACCAGCTCGTCACCCTGGCGCACATGGGACGAGTGACCGTGATCGATCTGGAAAGCGTATGTCGGGCGTTCTCTGAACTCTGTGGTGCCGTTCGGATGATCCTTGAACGAAAGCGCTGGTAAGCTATGGCTATCATCAGCTTCACAAACTACAAGCGGGGCCAGACCACCGGATGCATGAGCGCCGTGATGCGGTATACCATGCAGGATAAAAAGACCGAGTTCGAGGGGCAGCAGTTGGTCACAGGTATCAACTGTCAGCCGGAATCTGTCTACGCGGATTTCATGACCACCAAGCGGCTCTACCACAAGACGGACGGTGTACTGTTCTATCACATGGTACAGAGCTTCCCGAAAGGCGAAGCAGTCGACCCGGTCACCGCTCACGCGGCCGCGCTGAAGCTGGCCGAGTACTATGAGGGATACGAAGTTCTGGTCTGCACCCACACAGACCGTGAGCACATCCATTCCCACTTCCTCATCAACTCGGTCAATTTCGATACCGGACGGAAACTGCATATCGCAAAGGAGCAGCTCCAGGAACTGCGGCAACGCAACGACATGGTCTGCAAGGAGTTTTCACTTCCTGTATTTCAACCCAGGGAACAAAAGCAGAAAACAAAGACTATGACCATCGGAGAGTATCACACGGCGGCCCGCGGTCAGAGCAAGAAGCTGCAGCTCATGAATATCATCAATGACTGTATGCGCCACGCTTCCAACCGCGAGGAGTTCATTGCGCTGATGGAGAGCGAGGGCTACAAGGTTCGCTGGGAAAAGTCCCGAAAGAATATCACCTATACCACGCCGAGTGGCTGGCAGTGTCGGGACCGTTTGCTGTTCGGTGACAAATATCTAAAGGAGAACATGGAATATGAATTCAGGATCAGAGAAGAAATTATCTATGGACGAGCTCATGGCCCTGAACCGGCCCGAGCCTTCACCGCAGCCGACAGCGCAGGAGTCGAGTTCACCGATCACGCCCATTGTCATCCAGTGTCCGTTGCCGGAGGCTCTGACGATGCTGACACAGAAGACAGAATCCATCGGGTGGGAAGTGCGTGGAATGCGGGAGTATCTTCCGAACCTGAGATCACACACAGACCTGACAGCGGTGCAGAACAGCATGGCGAAGATCCAGAAATCGTTGACGGAGATGACCACTCTGCTGGAACAGGCTGGGAAGAAGAAAGAAAAGCATTCCTGCAAATGGCTGGACTGGCTTCCGGACTTCGACCTGATCGTAGTGGCCAAATGGATCGTACTGGTACTGCTCATCGTGGCGGCACTGCTGGGGATGGGGTATGGCACAGCGACAGTGGTCAGCAACATCCGCAACCTGTTTCTATGAAGCCGCTCCACGCTGGACTGTATGGTCTGGCGGTAACTGGAGCGTTACTGGATGATGGTAACGAAGATGTCGAGGAACGTTACCGCCGTATCCAGGCAGAACAGGAAGCCAAAAATATCGGCGCTGTCATCGGACTGGTGGCCGGCGTAGCCATGGTGCTCACACAGGATGAGCAATCATCTACAGAACAGCAGTGGACCGAAGATCAGCAGGCAGAACAAACACAGCAGCAGACCATGTAACGGTCTGCTATTTTTGTTGCCTGACTGTAGCGTCAGGGGAAAGGAACGATATGGCGTATAAATTCAAATACAATGAGCGTCCCCGCTCCTACAGTGAAGAAAAGCATGGAGATGAGGATATTCCCTCTGCCAAGGCAGTGCGGGATACCGCAGTGGAAGAAAGGGACGACAAGATTATAAAAAGCCGCCGACAGCATGTATGCGGCAGAGAGTACATTGTGTTCGCGGAATTCAGTTTCGGAGGAACGCAATCTACGGTCGATCTTATGAAACAGGTCATCGACCTGGAGCAGGACGCAAAAAATATTTCCGCCTGAAAAACAGGTTCGCATAGACAAACAAACCGATTGAGGGTATTGTATGGTTGCAATCTCTCAATCGGTTTGGCGTTTTATGAAGGAGGTCAATATGTTACAGCCAAACCAAAAGATCACGGCGCTCTATTGCCGTCTGTCCCGAGATGATAATCTGGAGGGCGACTCCAACAGTATCCAGAACCAAAAACTTATCCTGCAAAAGTACGCCGATGAGAATGGGTTCCAGAACACCAGATTTTATGTGGACGATGGCTATTCCGGCACGAATTTCAATCGCCCAGCCTTTGAACAGATGATGGATGACATGAGCAACGGCGACATCGCCGTCATCATCACAAAGGATCTTTCCCGCCTTGGAAGAAACCAACTGCACACCGGTCTTTATATCGAGGAGATATTCCCTTCCAATGATGTGCGCTACATCGCTGTCAACGACAATGTTGACACCAAGTATGAAAACAGCAACGAGCTGATGCCTTTCAAGAATTTGTTCAATGAGTGGCACGTGCGGGACTGCAGCCGCAAGGTGCGGAATGTAGTGAACGCCAAGGCACAGCGGGGAATCCGGGTGGGGACACGAGCTCCTTACGGCTACCGCAAGGGTGCAACCAAGGACTCTCCTCTGTTGGTGGATGAGGAGGCGGCGGCTGTCGTCAAACGCATCTTCGCCATGTGCGCCGGCGGAATGGGACCAGCCCAGATTGCAAAGCAGCTCAAGAAAGAATGCATCTACAGTCCATCCATGTACGCCTATACGAAATTCGGCACATCCCATTCCGGGCTGAATGCAGAGCGGCCCTACAACTGGACTGGCGACATGGTGGCGGATATGCTTCAGAACATGGTCTACCTTGGGCACACGGTCAACCTTCGCTACAGCACCAAGTCCTACAAGGACAAAAAACGATGTGAACGCCCCAAATCAGAGTGGCTTATCTTTGAGAATACTCATGAAGAGCTGGTGGATCAGGAAACCTGGGATATCGTACAGGAGGTGCGATCTCATAAGCGCCGCCGCACGAATATGGATGAGCAGAATATGTTCTCTGGATTGGTGTATTGTGCGGACTGCAGTAAGCCCATGGTATTGCACCGGGCGCACACCATGAAGCCGGAACAGAATCATTTCACCTGCCGCACCTACAAGAAGGACGGGGCAGAAGTGTGTAGCGCTCACTATATCCGGGAAGTGGCACTGAAGGAAATCGTGCTGGAAACAATCCGCAGAGCCACAGAGTTTGCCAGGAGCGACCCGGAGCGGTTCGCCGCATATATTCAGCAAAAGCAATCTACTGAGGTGGCAAAGGAGATCCGGGGGTTGGAACGGGAATTGTCCACGATGCGGAAACGGGATGGCGAACTGGATGTAGTGTTCAAGCGGATGTATGAGGACAGCGCCTTGGGACGGGTGAGCAATGAGCAGTTCCGTTTGCTGTCTGAGGCATACTCCAAGGAGAAAGCGCAGCTGGCCGAAGCCATCCCTGCCACGGAGGAGCGCCTGGAGAAACTACGCAGTAGCATGGCCAACGCCAAGAACTTCATCGCCAAGGCCAGAAAGTTCACCGACATGACGGAACTGACCCCGGAACTGCTCCGCACCTTTGTGGCGAAAATCATCGTGTATGAGAAAGAGGTCAAATACTCCAAGCACGCACCGCAGAAGATCCACATCTGTTTTCGGGACTTCAACCTCAACGAGACAGACGATATGCTTCTATGCGGAGAGACAACAGAAAAGGCAGACAGTACAATTGCACTGCCTGCCTAATCCGAGGACACGCTTCAAGGTACCCCTATCAGGAGTAGCGAAAGGCCGTCCTTTTCTGTTTTCTTTATAAGTCGAACACGCCCATGATGGCGATGCCGACGACCACAAGAGCGATCATCGCGTAGTGCTTCCACGAGAGCTTTTCCTTGAGGAACAGGCGGCTCCACAGCACGCTCGCCGCGCAGTAGGAGCTGATGATCGGCGCGGACATCGCAAGGTGCGATGTGTCCGCGATGGCATAGATATAGGCAAACTGACCGGCCGTTTCGCAGATGGCACCGAGGTACTTCGGCGCTTCTCGCTTGGGCAGCAGGCGATCCTTCTTGATGAAGACCACGTAGATGAAGCACAGCACCGCGGCAAACAGGAACGTCAGCTCGTAGGCGCAGTTTGCGCTGCCCTCGTCCAGCGTTTCGAGCACGCGGTTGTCGGCAAAGGTGCCGGCGGCGTCGAGCAGGCAGTAGGCCGCGGGCAGGGCGAGGGCCAGGAAGCTCTTGGAATACTTGCGGTTGCCCTCCACCTGACGGGCGGCGCGCAGCTCGGGGTCCTCCGTGGCATCCACCACACCGAGGCCGATCGCGCCCACGCAGACGAGGACGATCGCGCCGAGGGCGAGCGGGGAATAGTCCTCACCGCCGACGAACAGCAGCGTCATCACGGCGACGAGCGCACCTGACGAGTTGCAGATCGGCGACGAGACGGACAGCTCAATGTAGCGGAGGCCGAGATAGCCGAGCGTCATCGAGCCGATGTACAGCAGCGATACGGGCAGATACGTCCAGATAATGGACCAGCTGATCTCCGTGCCGCCGACGAAAATTTCGAACGCGGCGTGAAGACCCATCACGGTACCGACGGCAATGACCATCTTGAGGTGGGCGAGATGATCGTCCTCCCCCTGACAGCCGATCTTGGAAAACAGGTCGCTGCCGCTCCAGCAGAGCAGCGCGATCAGAGAAAGCCAGAACCACATATTGAATTGTTAAACTCCTTTGTACTGTTAGATTTTTTATGTCAGATGGAAAAACAAACAGTACGCGGGGGCGGACGGCGGCGAAAATGCCGGTTGGTTGCGGGTGTTCTACGGATGAGCATATAAAAGCGGTATCCTTTTCGAAGGGGAGGTTTTCGTTACGGCAGGGTGATGAGTCCGGCGTCGAGCATCTTTTGCAGCGACAGCAGCACGCCAAGCTTGGCGTGGTACCAGGTGAGACCGCCTTGATAGTAGACGGCGTAGGGCTCGCGCACGGGACCGTCGGCGGAGAGCTCAATGGAGCTGCCCTGCACGAACGCGCCCGCCGCCATGATGACGTCGGAGTCGTAGCCGGGCATGGCCCAGGGCTCCGGGGTCACATAGCTGTCCACCGGGGCTGCGGCCTGGATGCCCTTGCAGAAGGCGACCATGCCCTCAGGTGAGCCAAGCTCGACGCACTGGATGATGTCGTGGCGCGCCTCTTTCGAGGAGGGGACGACCGTGAAGCCGAGCTTTTCATAGCACGCGGCGACGAACACCGCGCCCTTGACCGCGCCGGAGACGACGCTGGGGGCGAGGAAGAAGCCCTGATACAGCGCAGGCATCAATCCGAGGTTTGCGCCGACCTCCTGTCCAAGTCCCGGCGCGGAGAGACGGTAGGCGCAGCGGTCGATGCACTTCTGCGTGCCGCAGATGTAGCCGCCGATGGGGGCAAGGCCGCCGCCGGGGTTTTTGATGAGGCTGCCGACGATCATATCTGCGCCGAAGTCGCTCGGCTCGTTCGCCTCGACAAATTCGCCGTAGCAGTTGTCGACCATGACGACGACGTCGGGGCACAGCTTTTTGCAGAACGCGATGGCCTCGCCGATGGCGTCGACCGAGATCGTCGGGCGCGGGCAGTAGCCCTTGGAGCGCTGGATGTGGATGAGCTTCGTCTTATCGTTCAGCGCGCGCTCGATGGCGGGGAAGTCAAAGCTGCCGTCTTCGCGCAGGTCGACCTGCCCATAGCTGACGCCGTACTCCTTGAGCGAGCACGGGCTTTCGCGAAGACCGATGACCTCCTCAAGCGTATCGTAGGGCTTGCCGGAGATGGCGAGCAGCTCGTCGCCGGGCAGCAGATTCGCGCTCAGCGCGACGGCGAGCGCGTGGGTGCCGCAGGTGATCTGCGGGCGAACCAGCGCGGCCTCGGTGTGGAAGGCGTCGGCGTAGACACGCTCTAAATTGTCGCGGCCCTCGTCGTCGTAGCCGTAGCCGGTCGAGGCGGCGAAGTGTGTCGCGTTCACGCGGTTTTTCTGCATCGCGCCGATGACCTTGCACTGGTTGTATTCTGCGACGCGGTCGATCTCGTCAAAGCGCGCGCGCAGACCGGCGAGGATCTCCTCACCGAAGCGGTGCACCGCCGGCGTGATGCCGAGCGCGGTGTACATGGACTCTGTATTCATCGTTCCTCTCCTTATTATGATTCGTCGGATTCGTCAAAGATTCTTGCGGCCACGTCGCGCATGACCTCCGGCCGCGTGACCACGATGCCGCGCGTCTCGTCGCCGAGCACGAGCAGCGTGTCTCCCGGTTGAATGCCGAAGACCGTGCGCGCCTCCTTCGGGATCACGATCTGGCCCTTTTCACCGACCTTGACCGTACCGAAGATGTGGCGCTCACGGCTCTGACCGAGCACGTGTTTCCCTCCGGGCATAGCCTCGCCTCCTGTTGTGGGGAATTCATACTTTTCCTACTTGTAGGAACAGATGATACCGCACATCGACGGGAAAGTCAACCGCCGTTCGGACAAAAACCGTCCATTCGGCGATTTGCCGGGTTTTTTGCGAAAAACGGTTGCGCGCATCCCGCGCGGGTGCTACGATAAAAGGCATCTTAGTGATTGTGGGAGGATGGAGCGTTATGCAGCTTCTCGAGCAGCGCATCCTCGCCGAGGGCGAGGTCAAATCCAGCGAGATCCTGAAGGTCGACCGGTTTTTGAACCATCAGATGGACCCGAAGCTGTTTCTGGCGATGGCGGAGGAGTGGAAGCGGCTGTTTGACGGCTGCGGCGTGAACAAGCTCGTCACGATCGAGGCCAGCGGCATCGGCATCGCGGCCGTGGCCGGGCTCGTGTTCGGGTGTCCGGTCGTGTTCGCCAAGAAAACCAAGAGCCGCAACGTCTCCGACGATGCGTACACGACGGTCGTGCACTCGTTCACGCACGGCAACGACAACACCATCCGCATCTCGCGCGAGTATCTCTCGGCGCGCGACCGCGTGCTCGTCATTGACGATTTTCTTGCCAACGGCGCGGCGCTCGACGGGCTCATCACGCTCATCGAGAGCGCGGGGGCGACGGTGGTCGGCGCGGGCATCGCGGTGGAAAAGGCGTTCCAGCCCGGCGGTGCGCGCATCCGCGCGCGCGGCTACCGCGTGGAGTCGCTTGCCCGCGTGCAGAGCATGGACCCGGAGACCGGCATCGTGTTCTGCTGACCGGATTGTGCAAATCGACGGGGTAAATGTTTCAAAAGTGTGAAATTCACCCGTTTCGACGGTTGACAACGCGGTTCGGGAATGGTAACTTATTAATGTTCCCGTTTTTCGGGTACAGATATATAGCAGTCGATATAGACCAATGGTTATGGCTTGGCGTTTCTACCCGGCACCGTGAATTGCCGGACTATCGATGGGAAGTGTTCCGTGGGAGACGGCCGTGTGCCGCTTCCCGGTTTCGCATTGGCAGGAGCGCCGTGACCGGCTGCGCCTGCCAATGCGCTTTTTTGGCGGCTGAGGGGTATCTTCTTTGCGCAAGCAATGCAGATAAATACAAACAATATTTAAGGGAGAGCTGAGAATGAAAAAGTTCGTAGCGATGCTGCTCGCGCTCGTCATGGTGTTCGCACTGTGCGCCTGCGGCGACAAGCCCCAGGATGACAAGCAGGACAAGGCGGCCGTGAAGGTCGGCTTCATCTGCCGATGAGAACTCCACGTACGACAAGAACTTCATCGACGCCGCCAAGGCCGCCTGCAAGAACGCCGGCCTGAGCGAGGACCAGTACATCATCAAGACCAACATTCCCGAGAACCAGGATTGCTACAACGCCGCGGCTGAGCTCGTTGATGCCGGCTGCACCGCTATCTTCGCCGACAGCTTCGGCCATGAGGACTTCATGATCCAGGCCGCCAAGGAGTTCAAGGACGTGCAGTTC
>ERZ773237.1222-NODE-1222-length-22761-cov-10.505681_pt1 | contig 22761 bp, 24 predicted proteins | sample MGYA00580990_ERZ773237 | MGnify/ENA primary metagenome ERZ773237 (study PRJEB29015, sample SAMEA2737749) | human gut metagenome | biome: human gut; feature: human-associated habitat; material: faeces | place: China | collected 2012 ...
TAATCGTTCACCAGCTTCTCCGCAATATTTACGAGCTGCTGGCTGAGCCGTTCATCTGCCCGATGTTGGCGCACTCGTCGATCAGGCACCGCACATGGATGGGCAGTTTGCCGCCGTACACATCATCCGCTTTGTCGCACAGGAGGTTGAAAAGCTGGGTGTAGACCATGCTGATGAGGAAATTAAAGGTAGAATCCGTGTCCGACATGATGAGGAACAGCGCTGTTTTCTTATCGCCCAGCGTGTCCAGTTGCAGTTCATCGTACATGGTAAGGTCCCGCAACTCTTGGATGTCGAAGGGCGCGAGCCTGGCACCGCAGGAAATCAGGATGGATTTTGCGGTCTTGCCGGCAGCTAATTTGTAGAGCTTGTACTGCCGCCTGGCAAAGCTGTTGGGCTTCTTCTTCGCCAGTTCTTCAAACAGCAGATCCACCGGGTTCTGGTATTCCTCGTCGTCCTCCAGCACCTGCATAGTGTTCAACATCTCCAGTAGGGTGGCGAAATTTTGTTCCTCCGCTGGGGCTTCATAATGCAGATCTAGCCCTTTCAGAGCTAAGTTTCCGCTGTCGATCGGCATCCGCCAGCACCTCCTTTGCAAGAGATTGGTAGGCTTCTGCCACCTTGCCTTTTGGGTCGTGCTGGAAAATGCTTTTGCCTGCCGCACTGGTTTCAGCCGCACGGACTGACCGTGGGATAGTCTGCTCAAACACTTTCAGGTGCTTTCCGTATGCTTGCCGGATCAGATTGCTGATCTGCTTTCCGTAGTTGGTGCGGCTGTCCGTCATGGTCAGCAGGATACCCTCAATTTTTAGTTTCGGGTTGATCTGCCGCCGGACTTTCTGCACCGTCTGCAAAAGCTGTTCCAGACCTTTTGCGGAAAGATACTGCGCCTGCACCGGAATCAGGGCAGCGTCTGCCGCCGCCAGTGCGTTGATCGTCAGCATCCCCAGCGAGGGCATACAGTCCAGCAGGATATAATCGTACTCCCGCTTGGCATTGTCCAGCACCTGCTTCAGCATCTTTTCCCGGTTCATGCTGTTCACCAACGCCACTTCCAGCCCTGCCAGTTCGATGTTGGCTGGAATCAGGTCAACGCCCTCCGCATGGTGCAGGATGCCTTCACCGGGCGGAATGGGCTGGTCGTTCATGGCTTTCTGCATCAGGGTGGAAAGGGTGGTGGGCAGTTCGTCTGGCTGCTGCCAGCCCATGCTGATGGTCAAGCTGCCCTGCGGGTCGGTGTCCACCAACAGGACTTTCTTGCCCTCCATTGCCAGCCCGATGCCCAGATTCTCACAGGTGGTGCTTTTCCCCACACCACCTTTTTGATTGGTGACTGCGATAATCGTAGCTTTCTTTGCGATAACATCACCCCGCCTTCGGTGAACCACGCGCAAAGTCGTGGTTCGTCTTGTTCTGATAGTAGAGGTTCATGGTGGTGGGCGCATTGTAGAGCATCGCCAGCAGATACTGCTTCATGTTCCGCACCGGGGCGGTGTTTTCTGCCAGAGAATCTAGCACGAAACGGATGTGGTCAGCATTCAGCTTTTTCAGCCGACTGCGTACCACCTCGGCAGGCTTGTCATCTCCGGTGATTCGCAACATCTTCCGTTTGGTGGAACAGGTGTCCACAAGCAAGTCTACGATCTGGTAGATGGTATCCTCATCATCCGGGCAGAGCCGAAGCAGGAGGTCTACCTCCAATGCCTGATAAAAATAATACTCAAGCTGCTCCCGGATGCCCCCGGAATAGATAGGGTCAGGATCGTTCCACTCTGTTTTATTCTTATCAGTCTTATTTGCTTGCGGTTTTGGCTGCACCAGAATTGCGCTTTCGGCAGCGCCTGAATTGCTGTTTGGGCAATTCTGTACTTGCGCTTTTGGCAGTCCAGACGAAAAGTCCTTGACGTAGATCAGGCTGGGTCTGCCCAGACCACGGCGTTTACGCTCGATGAGGTCGGTGTCCTCCAGTTCCCGGAACAGCTTGACCGCCTTGTGCTCGGCGCAGCAGAGGGATTCCTGCACTTCCCGGACGGTGTAGATGATATACACCCGACCCTGCTCGTCCAGCCAGCCGTTCTTTGCAGATAGGCTCATGCGGTCCAGCAGAATGCCGTACAGCGTCCGGGCATCGGTGGAGATCTGCCGGAAACGGTGGTCTTGGAACAGTGCCTTGGGGATGCGGAAGTAGGAGAACAATTCGCCTGACTGACCATAGAAGTAGTCATAACTCATGGTATTAACGAATCATCAACTCACGATCTGCGGCACCTTTCATATACATAGCTTCTGCGATGTCATCCATCACCCGGAACAGTGCATCGTCCAGTTCAAGATATTTCCGCCCCAGTTTTTCATCCAACAGCCGCCGGAACTCACGTTCGAGCTTGTCGTGTTCGCAAGCCACCCTCTGATAGCGAGGTGTCTTCATCAGCTCCGTCCATATTGGACGTACTATTTTGTCGTAGTAGTTCAGCATAAAGTCTTTATCCATGGGCATTCTCCTTTTGAAATGTTTTGTGGGTAAAAATAAAAGCGCAGCTTCCATTCATTGAGAGTAGAAGCTGCGCTTTTATATAAGGGTGTTATTCTGTTGGGATTTCCACTTCGATTGGATTATTAATCTGTGCAACAATTGGGGTGTACAGATCCACAGATACATCCGGAGTAGAAATAGATACGATTAAGGAATATCTGATTTTACTTTCAACTTTTCCTAAGTAGCTTCGTTCTCTCCACCATCCAACTACAGGGTAGACGGCCAAATACTTTGCTTGGCTTAGTTCTGCTGCAGTTGCTTTAATAAAGTCTGAATGAATGGAGCCGACATCTCGATTGTCCGAACCAAGAAACCAACGCTCACTACCGCTACTACCGTCACCGCTGTCAGCCTTATCATCTCCACGCATCTTTACGTTAACTCTTTTCTTGAAATCTTCTATTGTCTCATTGCTATTGATGACATCAAAACGAAGTCCACAAGAAGGATAACGGTAACGATCTTTCCAGCCTTTTTCTCCGGGGCCGGGTTCAACAAAGTACGACAGAGTAACGCGCATCTCAACTTCAACTGTTCCAAGTGATTGAAGTACCTCTGAAGGCCATGGAATTTGATGCAAATGCATCTCTTTCATTTGAGATACTCCATTCGCTTTTTCATATGGCTGCATTTCTTCTTGAATAATTAAATTCACAGAATTGTCTACACATTGAATTGCTCGTTCAAGATCAGGAACCCCATATCCACATGTGCGAAGCAGGTGTCTTCGACCACTGGATTTCCTTGTGTCTGTACAAAATTGCTGCTCCATTTGCGGTGTCCAGCGAGCTGAATGCACTAATAGTGCGCGTACCGTTTCCGGCCAAGCATCGGGATATTCAGCAAATATCTGAGCAGCCATATATGCCGCCTGAGCAGTAGCAGCACTAGTAGCCCAAATTGTTGAAAAGGGCCTTACCAAATGATTTTTTCCTGTAGTCAGCAATGATAAATCTGCACACGAATCATAATCGGTACCGTTTGTCACCATATTGCCGCCATTGAGAAGTATCTCTGGCTTAATTGGCCATTTTTTAGAGAACATCAAAGAAGTAGCACTATACGGCGAAAGCTGTCCATTATCTGCAACAGGAGTAAAACCTCTGTAGTTCTCATCATCAACACAGACATCTTTCGTGTATGCTCCAACAGTTAAAGCATTCCATGCTTGGCCGGGACTCTCAACGACATGTACTTCATTGGCATTGGGGTAACCTGAATCGTGCATTTCAGAAGGATCAACATTTCCAGCACTAATGAAAAATAACCGCTTTGCATCTTCTTCACCCACACCGGATGAAATGTTGTCTACAGCAGCAGACCACGATGTTGGACTTCCATCGTTAGTATTATATTGTGATGATGTTACTGCCATACAAATGCTACGATTTGCATTCGGATTGGAAATTTCTGCCAAAGATACAGCTTGCCCGGTCACCGCACCATACAAGTCTGGATCATTCTCTCCGTGAGGAGGCAAAATTTTTACAGATTCCAGATGGTGATACACATCAACTGTGTCAGAAGTACTTAATTTGTCCTTGAGATCATAGTACAATGCAACGCCAGCCATTTCGGTTCCATGTCCGTTATGGTCATTTTTTCCCCATTGGTCGTTAACCGCTTGTACGTTGTTCTCATCAATCGCTGGTTGAAGAAGTGGATGTGAATACATTATACCTGTATCAAGAATGCATACCGAAGCACTTGAAGGATGAAATTCTGTTCTTGATAACAAATCGTTTACCCATTCTTTTTGTTCAGAACCAGTTAACTCATCAAAAAAACTTGTTGGTTCTTGTGCTCTACGAATTTCAGCTAAATAATTGCACCCCTCAAGCAGCATCGATAATTGTGTACGCGTACCTCGGACGAGTCGAACTACTCGTTCTGGAAAAACAATACACTTTGAATTGAGTTCTATTCCGAATTCTTCACAGCATGTAGAAAGATCTTGCTCCGCTGCTGCATGATCGGATTTTTCATATCGGAGCCATATTTCACACCACGCTGGAACATCAGAAGGTATATCCTCTACTTTTCCTACCCAAAACGCCTCGAGCAAAGCAAGTTTTACATCTTCAATACTCCGAACTAAACTGTCGTTTTTGGGATTTTGTCCGGCTTCTAGCGTGTCTAGCGACTCTGAATACGATTGGATTTTATCAAGGAAATATGTTGTTTTTTCTGCAGGAACATAAACAGTGGCCCTAACAATTTTTTCATCGTCTTGCCCATCTTCGCGTACATTAAGCAGACGTATACCTGAAGAATAATTGTCAAAGGATTTTGTAAGCAAATCGTATCCTGCTGCACCTGAAAATTCAAGATAGATTCCTTCTTTATGCCTAATAGCCGCTACTTGTTTCTGATCATAATCTTGCTGTCTGCAGGCCTCAAGTTTTTGAAGAATAAAAGCGGCGTGCGCCTTTGGATTTTCGCGGCAAGGAAACGATGCATCCGATCTTTTTCGTTTTGAAACATACGGTAAGGCATGCTGCGTTTCATGAAGGAAAATATTGCGTTTCTCTACAGGCACGAGATCATGCCTCCTTCGCTATATATGCATTTATACGATCTTTAAGCATTTTTAAAAGATACACATTATCTATCTTTGTATTCATTAAAATAGAATTCTTAATAGCATCGTCACACACCCGAATGATTTCTGCATGGCTCAATTTGCTGGCCATGCGAATGGTCTCATCAGATACTTTAAAGGAACTATCAAACGTCCCCAATCTAATTTCAAATAGTCTTCTGACTTCATCACTTGTTGGCATCGCATAATGTAGAACATCATCAAAACGTCTAAAAAGAGCTTGATCCAATAATTTTTGATTATTGGTCGCTGCAATGATGATACTGTCCGAAGTATCCTGCTCAATAAATTGTAAAAAGGAGTTTAGGATTCTTCTTGCCTCGCCAACTTCATTGTCCAAACTTCTATCGGCGCCGATGGCATCAAATTCGTCAAAAAAATACACTCCTGTTGAAGTTGAAATATTATCGAAAATCTGACGCAATTTGGTACTTGTTTCGCCCATGAACTTGGTAACGACTTTGTCCATCTGAATTGTATAAAGGGGTAAATCTAGCTCTGCTGCAATCACAGATGCCGTAAATGTTTTTCCTGTTCCCGGACGCCCTTCAATTAGAATTTTACGTCGATTGCTCAATCCATACTTTTGTAGCTTGTTTCGATTTCGGTACTCTATGAGCAATCGTTCTATCCGTTCTTGGATTTCCGAGGAAACAACCAAATCCGAAAGTCGCTCAGAAGGATAGGTGACGAGGAACATTCCATTCCCATTGTTATTCAATCGGATTAGGTTCTTTTTTCCTTTACCAATTTTTTCTGCATACTGCTTAAGCTCACGAGCAAAAGTATCATGCCCATGCCTAGCTTCATTAGCTGCAATTTGAAGGGTGATTGTTTTAAACCTCTCATCATCCTGTTCAATATGTGCCTTAATTAGACTTTTAACCTGATCAGCCGTTGCCAAGAGATCACCGCCCTTCCACTAGAATATAGTTACTCATTGTTATTTTACTCAATATAAGTATGTCTGTCAATCCCGGATTACTGTCTCTTGGAGCTTGTTTTGTTCTTAATCTATATTTAAAATGAAATAAAAGCGCAGATTTCATTCAAAACAGAAGCTACGCTTTTACGGTACATCGTATTTTATTGTAAATTGGGATGTGATACATCTGAACCCCATATGAGTTACATCTCAAGGGCCTGTAGCTCACTTGTCCGCCAACCATATTACGCCCCAAACAGCTTCATCTTGATAATCAGCGGCTTGGAGACCATACTTGCGACCAAGAAAGTCTATCAGCATGACCGCGCCTTCCATATGGACGAATATACGTTGATTTTTCTTTTCTCACATTGCATAAGGTGTGCACAAAAGCGAGACTGTTGGGAGAGCGTTCGGTTCGCATCCGAGAGGTCAAGGGTTCGAATCCCTCTAGGTCCACTTTTAGCAGCAGCGTAATTTTAACGCTGCTGCTTTTCTTTTGCGTACACATAAGTCACACGCTGGCTTTGTGACCCGGAGGGATTCGAACAGCACGACCCTGCTGCAGGCAGGGCAAGCACTTCGCTCTCCTGCAGTTCCATCTGGTAGCTGTCTTTTCCTGTCATGCTTTCAACATTCAGTCCGTAAGGATCCGAGCCTCCTGTGCTGCTGTCAGCAAGACTTTTGGTGCCGCAAGCCATCAGCACCAGCCCGGTTCCCAGAACTATAAGCAGGAGAAGCGAGACCGTCCTTATTTTCTGTTTCTTTGCAGGGTCTCCTATTCTTTATCCAGTTATCTAAAAATTGCATCTGCTCTTTTGTATGAAACCAGTGCTCTCCCCCCGGCATAACGGCCAGCTCTGCGTTGTTCTTTTTTGCAAAGGCTTTTATGGTTTCCATGGAGGTCAGATCATCCTTTTCCCCATACAAAATGTAGGTAGGGATTTCCCATGAAACCGGATGCTCCCGGACATAGCAGAGATACTCCCACGACAGCGTTTCGCCAAATGTTGTAGGAATTTCCAGCTTCTCTGCAAGCTCTGCTTCAGAGACGCCAGCCCACCGCATCATGTTGCAGATCAACCGCTCCATATCAACTACTGGAGAAATAAAATAAGCGGTATCCACCAATTTCTCATTCAACGAGGACAAAGATAAAAACGCACCAATGCTATTTGCCACCAGTGTGAGCTTCCCGCAGCGTTTCCGCACTGCCGTAAAAAATCCGGAAAATTCCTCCGTGGCTTCCCATGGAGATTGTGCGTGGTAGTCGAAACCAATTACTTCACAATTAGGGAATAGGGCTTTATAATGCTCAGCCTCTTGTGCCGAACCGCCCTTTCCGTGAACATATACAACAATTTCTTCCATATAAAATTCTCCAAAAAACGCAGCGCACCCCAATTCTATGGGCTGCACTGCGTCTGAGCGTCTGGCGTCTTGCCTGATTCAATTATTCTGCCGCCAATTTCAAGAATTTCTTGTCCGACTGGATGCTCTGGGTCACAAATTTCCCATCCCGGAACAATGCGTATGTTGTGACCGGTGCGGGCACATTCTGTGCCGTCTCTTTCTCGGTGATGTGAACGGCTTTGAACGGGATCCCACGTTCCTTTGCAGCCTCCTGCACCTTTGGCACCCAATAATAGGTGTAGGGGCACTGGTCGGTATAGTAGAGGACAAAGCCGTTTTCCTCCACCTTGGGATGCTTGGCACAGTCCTTGAATTTTGGCGGCCGGGCATTCTCTGCAAGGGGCAGATACATGAGGTTGATGCCGCAATCGGAGATGTCTGAGACCTTGAAGCCCTTATGGGTCAAAAACTTGGGGTCGGCGAGAAACTCCCGTTTGCGTCCCTCTGCACACAGAATGCAAACGCCGTTTTTGCCCTGCGTCTTGGCATCCCGAAGGCATTCTTCCAGCAGATCGCTGGAATAGCCGTGACCTTTCAGGGAACCGGAGACCCACAGACAGTTGATATAAAGCCAGCCTGCTGCATCAATGGGTACCCATGCGTTTTCTGCCGGGATGTACTCGATAAAGCATTTGCCGCGCTCTGCACTGCGGTAAAAAACAAGTCCCTCCTCAAAGCGCTGCTTGAGCCATTCTTTCTTGGCAAGGCTCTGTTTGCCGGACATGGCACAACAGATGTGTTCCCTGTCGATGTTTTCTTTGGTAACTCTGATATAGTCCATCGAAGCACTCTCCCCTATCTTTGTACTTTTTCATACCTTCTCCGGCACAGTTTCTTCCAGTTTTCCATCTGTGCCGCAGAGCACTTCTCCGACACAGCGACCTTTTCGTTTTTGGCTGCGGCTTATCGCATCCGTCCATCGCCGCCCATCAAGGCGATCATTTCCTCAATATAGTCCAGCGGGAACGGCGGAGAACACAGCGGCTTCATGGCAATGCTCATGAGCTTCATGGGGTTGTCGTCTGCCGCCACCCGGTTGGAACTAAGCTTTCCGCAGCGTTTGCAGCGGTGGATGATGGCCCACTCGCCGCCTTTGCGTACCCAGACGGCCACCGGCTCCATGATGCCGCCGCAGTCGGAGGCACGGTCGCCGGGTTCTTCGTCCACATGAAGGCTGGACAGGCAGTTGGGGCAATGGTTGCGGTGGTCGCTCCCGGCGTGTAACACATCAGAGAAATTACAGCTTATTCTCCCAGCGCCGTCTCGATGTTTGCCAGCACCTTCTGGCTCAGCAGAACGAAAGCCTGCCTGGTGCGGCCTGCCGAGACTCCCGGGCTGTGGACATTGGGCCGCCGGAAGAAGCCCTCGCTGACGGGGCCTGCGGCGGCGTAGGTGTCACAGAAGAAGTGGGTGCCGGGCTTATCCAGCCACTTTTCCAGCGCGGCGGAGTCAAAGCCGGGGCCGATGGAGGTATTGAAAAGGACTTTCCCCTCCCCCAGCGCCTCGAACTCCGGCTCGCCCAAGAGCAGAACATTCTTGTTCAAACAGGTAAAGACCACTTCGCTCTCCCGGAGCAGAGCGTCTAACGGCTTATACTTCATGCCTGCGGCCTCGGCGTCGGGCTTATGGCTGCGGCTGTAGTAGGAGATGTCCGCGCCGAGGAAGGCCAGTGCATCGGCGATCATCCGGCCCGAAACGCCCAGACCCACGATACCCACCTTGAGGCCGTAAATTTCCACGGGCTCGTCGTGGAGCATCGGCATCCCGAAGCCGTGGAGCAGGCCGGTCAGCTCGTGGAGGACGTACTCCACCACGCCGCGGTCGCCGTAGTCCCGGATGCCCAGCACCTTGATGCCCTTTTCCCGGGCAAAGGCGATGTCCACATTGGCGCTTTCCTCCGAGTAGAGGCTGCAGCACATCCCGATGTAGTGCAGGTTCGGGCAGCGCTCGATAACGTTTTTGCCCATGCGGGAGGTATAGCTCAACAGCGCCGCGTCGGCGTCTCCGATGCGGCGAACGATCTCTTCGTCGTCGGCGGGAATATCGCGGTAAAGCTCGACCTGCTCGGCATACTGATGCAGTGCTTCCTCTGCTGTGGGGATGAGGCTGACCGGCTCGATGGCTACCAGTTTCTTGAACATGAGACTCTCTCCTTTTTAATAGAAGCAGACCGGCGAGGCGAGGTTGCGCAGAAGCGCCACGGCGCTCCAACCGGCGATGGCGCTGGTGGACGAGCAGATGTCTACCACGGCCTTCACGCCCTCGATCTCGGCAGTGATGCAGTGGTCGTCGCCCACCCAACCGGGTACGGAGTGCATGGTCACGCCAGTGATGTCGGGGCCGGTGGTGGCCAGCGAGGTGGCCACAGCGACGTTGACCCGGCGCGGGAAGGTTGCGATGGCTTCCTTGGCGCTGCCGGTGAAGACGGTAGTCTTCTCGGTGTCGGTCAGCAGATGGTCGGCCCAGACGGGGGTGTTGCGGAAGCCCTTCGCACCGGTGTGAGTCTCGATGCCGGCCTTCTCGTCCAGCTTCAGGGCCTCGGCCATGAGGGTGACGGTCTGCAATACGTCGAAGCCGCCGATGGCGCCGCTGGCCAGATGCACCTTTGCGCCGCCCTCCCGGGCCGCCTGCTTGACCTCTTCATAAAACGCGAGGTCGGCGAATGCACCGATGGACAGCACCACGAGGTTCACGCCCCGGCGCAGCACCGGAACGGCCATGGCCCGCACCGCTTCCACCGAAGCGGCTTCCACGATGTATTCCGGCTCCAGCGCCAGCAGAGCATCCACGTCCGCGCAGGCCGCACAACCCACGCTTGCCGCCGTCTTCTCTGCCGAAGCGAAGGTGCGGCTGGTGACACCCACCAGCTCGTAGTCTTCCAGCAGGCCCTTCTTCCACGCATCGGCCACGATATTGCCGAGGAAGCCGCAGCCCACGATGCCAAATTTCGTTTTCATATTTCCGTTTCTCCTTTTTCCCGCCCGGTCGGCGGGTTTTTCTTTTTCAGTATACCATGCCTTGTGCAGAAAAGCAAAACCCGGCGTTTTTCATAGTTTTTTTGTCATTCACGCACAAAAAGCAGCATTTCACGCAGGTTTGCTTGCTTACTTCCCCAGAAGTGCTATAATTGTATCAATCGAAAGTCCATATTTTTTCAACATCCAAAGGAGGTTTTTGTATGCTCTCTTATCGTAAACTTGCCATGCGTGTTCTGGGTCGGCCTCTTAATACGGGGGGGGTAACAATTCACCCCGTCCGGCCTCTCAGCGGGCAGCGGCGCTTGTCCTGACCGCCGCAATGCTCACCACCTTTACCGCCCCGGCCTTTGCAGGGACATGGTACATCGAAGATGGTGACATTACGATTTCGGCGGGCGAGAGCGGCAACAATGTCACCCAGAACGAGAATACCACCAAAAATGACACCGACACCATCATCACAAATCGTGAGGAGGGCGCTTCTTCCCACACCGTGACCATCGACGCCAAAGATAAGGACGATAAGGTTGAGGTCACACTCAAGGATGCGAACATCGATACCAGCAAACAGAGCAAGGCCGCCGTGAGCGTGACCGGCAGCGGCGACACCACCATTGAGCTGGATGGCGACAACGAGCTGCAAGGCGGCGACAGACACGCTGGTCTTGAGCACAATCAGACCGTAGACAGCGAAGGAAATGTGACCAGCGGCAAGCTGACCATTCAGGACGACAACGATAACGCTGGCAGTCTGACCGCAACGGGTGGATACTTTGGTGCTGGTATTGGCGGTGGTAGTGCAAAAGCCGGTCAAGTCACCATCACCGGCGGCACGATTACTGCTATTAGTGGAGATGGCGCCGGTATCGGCGGCGGTCAGGGAAACATGGGCAGTAATGCCGGTAACGCGGACATTGAAATAAGCGGCGGCACGATTGAAGCGACCGGCGGTTACACTTCTGCTGGTATTGGCGGCGGTTATTATGGAGATGCAACCATCAAGATAACCGGTGATGCTGTCATCAAAAACGCCACCGGAGGCACTTTTGGCGCAGGTATCGGCGGCGGTGGCGGCGGAAATGGTGACGTAACCATCTCCGGCAATGCGAAAATCGAAAATGCTCAAGGCGGCTATGCCGGTTCTGGTATCGGCGGCGGCTACGGCGCTTCTGGAACTGTGACCATCAAAGATGACTCTACTGTAACTGCGACCGGCGGCGAAGCAGGCGCAGGTATTGGCGGCGGCGTCGGTGGTCTAGCAGACGTAACTATCGAAGGAAACGCCACGGTCAACGCCATCGGCGGCGTAGGTTCTGCTGGTATTGGCGGCGGTTATGACGCAGAAAACGACGAAGATGACGGCAACGGCAACCAAATCTCCATCAAGAGCAATGAGAGCGGCGCGCCCACTGTGAACGCGACCGGCGGTGAATCCAGCATAGACAAAAAGACTGGGGAAAAAATTCCCGGCGGCGCGGGCATCGGAAGCGGTGCGGGCGACGCCAAGGCAAACATCACCCTTGAGGGCAAAGTGACCATCGTTGCCAAGGCGGGCGAGGGCAACGCGGCTATCGGCGACATGAACGGCGAGCAGGTCTTCACCGGCCTCGACGGCTCCATCACCCGTTACGACTCTGAGGGCAATGACACCACCCTTCCCACCGACCCCGGCTACCCCGTCCCTGCGGACACCTCCTCTTCGGGCGGCGGCTCTGCGGGCGCCTCTGTGCAGGAGTCGGTCTTCCCGGGCCTCGTCGTCACCGACAAGGACGGCCAGCGCATCTCCTACACCAGCATCCGGGGCAACAACGTCCTCTCCCTCCGCGTCGGGCGGTTCACGGCCTCTCTCCACGCTTCGCTGTCCACGCTGCGTCAGCTGCGGGCTGAGGGCATCGACACCATCACTTTCCAGACCATCCTCTGCTCCACCACCCTCTCGGTGGACGAACTGCTGGCCATGGGCGGTGAGGATGCCGAAGTCGTTCTCACCCACCACATCCGTTCTTCCACGCTCACGGTGGGCGGCAAAGCCGTGTAAGGCTCCCTTGTTCCCCGATGATTTTTGTGGTACACTAGGCACAGAAATCTGTAAAAATCGAGGGAAAGTAACTTATGGCTGGCGACCTTCATACTCATTCCACCTGTTCTGACGGCTCTGTGCCCATCCACCGCCTGCCCCTGATGGCAGCGCGGCTGGGGCTGAGCGCTCTGGCCCTCTCGGACCACGACACCACCCTCAGCGCACAGTACGCCTACGACCACCCGGTGCAGGACGGCGTGCGGCTCATCCCCGCCGCCGAGCTCACCGGTTACGACTTCCAGCGCAGCCACCGCGTCCACCTGCTGACCTTCTGGCCCGACCTCGACTGCCCTGCCCTGCGCCGGCACTGCGACATCATGCGCCAGCGCCGCAACGAGTGCGCTCTGCAGAGCTGCCGGGAGATCGAGGCGCTGTATCCCCAGTTCCGCACCGAGCAGGCGCTGGAATATGCACAGGACAGCGGCGTCCTCTTCAAGAGCGGCATCATGCAGGCGCTGCAGCAGCTGGGCCTGTGCGACGGCATCTACACCGGGCTTTATCACGAACTGTTCGGCTGGGAGCCTCGGGGCAAATGCCTCCACTCCCCCACTTACCCTCCGGTGCGGGAGGTGCTGGCCACGGCAAAGGCCGCTGGTGCCGTGGTGGTGTTTGCCCACCCGACGGTGTACAAGAGTATGCCTCTGCTGCGGGAGCTGGTGACTGAAGGGGCTATCGACGGCATCGAGGTGCATCACCCCCGCAACAGCCCCGAGGATATGGCTGAGTGCGCTGAGCTCTGCAAGAAGCATGACCTCATCGTCACCGGCGGCAGCGACTTCCACGGCGCGAACCACGGCAAGCCCCACCCGGTGGGTGCCTGCGTCACCGACGACGACCAGATTGCGCGCATCGAGGCACTGGCCCGCAAGCGCCGGGGCGGCGCTCTGTGACCGGGTACATTGACTTCCCCACCTGACAAGGATATAATAAGGGTACTGTGCGAGTCCGCTCGCCTGTCAGTCGGATATAAAGAGAGGAAGTTTGAATATGAGCAAGTCTTTCAGCTACCCCAACAAGGGTACCTGCTCCAAGGAGACCCACATCGTGCTGAACGATGACCACACCATCGAGTCCATTGAGGTCGTCGGCGGCTGCAACGGCAACCTGAAGGGCATCAGCCGCCTGCTCAAGGGCATGAAGGCTGAGGACGCCATCGCCCGCATGGAAGGCACCACCTGCGGCCCCCGCCCCACCAGCTGCCCTGACCAGATCGCACAGAACCTCAAGCGCGCTCTGGCTGAGCTGTAAGTCACAGTCCATTCAAAAGACCACCGTCCTGCCCTTATTTCCTGCGGGCAGAACGGTGGTTTTTTTGTTTATCGCAATTTTCAAAAATAGTGCCTATTGAAACGGCATATTTGCGATATGCAATTCAACGCTGTTGCTGTTGCATTAAAAAGTTGAATTGCTATAAAGTAAAATTTGGTTTTCTACGCTGCCGGCAGAGGAGTTTCTGGTTCCGACCAAAATCGAGCCAAAAAGCGGTTGACAAAACCCGTGTCCTTTGCTACAATAAATGAGCAAACGCAGGGTTAGCTCATCCGGTAGAGCGACTGCTTCCCAAGCAGTAGGCGGCGGGTTCGAGTCCCGTATCCTGCTCCACAAAAAGAGCGCTGATTCGTCAAGAATTGGCGCTTTTATCATTTCAGCAAGTCTAAAACTGAGAGGGACGTCATGATTTTTGTACCCCTTCTGCACTATTTCAAGTGCAAGAATCAATACAGCGGCAACGAAGACGGGATGCGCTATCTGCTCTCGCCCGGCAAGCGCAGCGTGCCTGACCCGGACGGCGGCGAGGGCGCACAGAAAGAGGAAGCCATCCTCACGGTGGACATCTGGCCCGACCCCTGGGCGCTGGACCGCACCGACCCCGCCCTGCGCCGGCAGATGGTCTTTCCGCTGACGGACGAGGGCCGGGCCGCAGCGGCGGAGTATCTGTCCTCTGCCTACAGCGCTGACCTGGCGCTCTGGAAGCAGCGGCCTTCCATCCTGGACTGTGAGCCCTGGTCACCGCCGCCGAAGGACGAGGACGCAGAAAGCGGGGAAAGCAAATGATATACCGTCTCAAAGAGCTCAAGGGCGACACCATCCCGGTGCCGCAGCTCATCTTTTCCAAGCTGGGCATCGCCGAGGAATACAACGTCCGGGTAGCGCTGTATGTGCTGGCTACCGGCGTCACTGACCCCGAAAAAATTTGTGCCGACCTCAAACTGCGCAGCCGCATCTCTGCCGAAAGCGCCCTCTCTTTCTGGGCCGGTGCAGGGCTTCTCGAGCGCTACGACGAGAACGCCGCGCCGGGAGCAGAGCCCTCTGCTCCTGCCCCCATGACCTGGGCGGAGATCGCCGCCGCAAGCCGCACCGACCCCATGATCTCGAGCCTCATCGACTGCGCTCAGACCGGCTTTGCCCGCCCGCTGACTCACAGCGAGATGGAAAAGCTGGTCAACCTCTACGTACAGGAGGGCTTTGCCCCCGAGACCGTCATGCTCTGTGTGGCCTATGTGGCCAGCCGGGGCAAGCGGACGATGGCCGCCGTCCTCCACGAGCTGAAAGTCTGGCGGGCCGAGGGCGTGGAGACCGGCGAACAGGCCGACGCCCACCTCAAGCTGCTGGCCCTCCGCCAGACCCGGGAACAGTATGTTGCTTCCCTGCTGGGCATCCCGGACAGCGAGCTCACCCTCGGCGGGCGGAAAGCCATCGCCCGGTGGTATGAAGTCTACGGCTACGACGATGCCATGGTGCAGGAGGCCGCTGTGCAGGCCGGGCCGAAGCGTGACCTGTGGTACTGGAACAGCATCCTCAAGACCTGGAATGCCAAGGGCCTGCGCAATATCCACGATGTGCGCACTCCGGTGGCTGCTGCCGGCGCCAGCCGGAACATCCGGGTGGACCGCGAGACCCCCAGCGGCAACGACTTCCTCAAGAACGCTGCCCGCCGCCGCACCCTCAAGAAAAAGTCCGAGTGACCCCCGGCATAAGGAGACACTATGCGTACCAAAAACGAACTGTATCAGGAAGCCCTGCGCACCGTCGCCCGCCGTCGTCAGACCGCACGGGCCAAAGCAGAGGACGCCCGCGCTGAGGCCGAGGCCGCTATCCCCGGGCTGCGCCACGCCGAAGAAGAGGTGCGGGTGCGGGGCATCCGCTGCGCACTGGCCGGGGCGGCGGGCAAGGACCGCACCGATGCCGCTGCGGCCCTCACCGATGCCCGTAAAAAGCTGGCCGACCTGCTGGCCTCCAGCGGCCGTCCCGCCGACGCACTGGAGCCGCACTTCACCTGCAGGCTCTGCGAAGACACCGGCATTGTGGACGGCCACACCTGCAGCTGCGTCCACAAGGTGATGCAGCAGCTCCGCCGGTCGGAGATCGAGGCTCTGTCCAGCCTCTCCATTTCCAGCTTCGATACCATGGAGCTGCGCTACTACCCCGCCCGGATGGACGCCTCCCTCGGCGAGCCGGTGCGGAGTTATATGTCCACCCTTCTGGACGATCTGCGCGGCTACGCCGACGAATTCGATACCACCAGCGAGAGCCTGATGCTCCTCGGCAACGCCGGTCTGGGCAAGACCCATGCCGCTCTGGCCATTGCCGGAGAGGTGCTGGAAAAAGGCTTCGACGTCATCTATGTGTCCAGCCCCGACTTCTTCTCAAAGCTCGAGGCCCTGCACTTCGGCTCCGACCCCGCCGGGGAGGAAGAGATGCTCCTGCGCACCGCCGCCGGGGCTGACCTGCTCATCCTCGACGACCTGGGTTCCGAGTTCAACTCCAGCTTCCTCATCAGCACCCTTTACAGCCTGCTGAACAACCGTCTGGGCGCGAAACTGCCCACCATCGTCACCACCAACATCACCGACGGCGCTCTGCTGGAAAAGCTCTACACCGAAAAGATCTCCAGCCGCCTCTCCTCTTTTGTCCCCTTCCTCTTTATGGGCGACGATATTCGGGCGCAAAAGGCAGAAGAAGCGTAAATAGGATAGAAGTCAAAGAGAGTTCTTATTCAGGAAAGGAATTTCAAATATGGGAATCGTAGTCATCGGCGCAGTTTTCGTAGACATCAAGGGCTATCCCTTCTCCACCTACATCCCCGGCGGACGGAACGCCGGCCGCATTGAACAGGTGCATGGCGGTGTGAGCCGAAACGTGGCGGAGGACATCGCCAATGTGGAACTGCGCCCCACCTTCGTGGGTCTGGTGGACGACACCGGCATGGGCCAGGACGTCATCGATAAACTGGACAACCACAAGGTCAACACCAGATACATCCAGAAGGTCCCCGATGGCATGGGTACCTGGCTGGCCATCTTTGACAACGACGGCGACGTCCACGCCGCCATCTCCAAGCGCCCTGACACCACCCCGCTGACCACCCTGCTGGAGGAGAAGGGCGACGAGCTCTTCAAGGACTGCGACGCCATCGCCATCGAGCTGGATCTGGAGAAAGATACGGTCAAGCAGGTGCTCCGCTATGCCAGGAAATACAACAAGAAGGTCTTTGCCGCAGTCTCCAACATGAGCATCGCCATGGAGCGCCGCGACTATCTGCAGCAGATCGACTGCTTCGTCTGCAACCAGCAGGAGGCCGGTCTGCTCTTCTCGGACGACTACGAGCATCTCGCCCCCAGCCAGATGGCTCAGGTACTGGCCCGGAACGTCCACAGCGCCAACATGCCCAGCATGGTGGTGACCATGGGCGGTCAGGGTGCCGTGTACGCCAAGCACACCGGCGAGTGCGGCGTCGTACCCGCCAAGAAGGTGGACGTCATCGACACCACCGGCGCAGGCGACGCCTTCTTTGCCGGTACGGTCATCGGCCTGACCTACGGCAAGAATCTGGCCCAGTCCTGTGAGATCGGCAGCCGCCTGGCCGCGTCTGTCATCTGCATCACGGAGAATGTCTGCCCCCGCTTCCGCCCGCTGGAATTCGGGCTGGATGTGCCGGTGGTGGATTGACGCTGCTCCCTCTGAGCACAGGAGCATCTGCTTCTGTGCTTATCTTTTGATACGGCCTTTCGATCCCTTCGAGGGGTCTTCTGCTTCTTATTGAAAAATCGGTTGAATCCCCTCCCCGGCTGTGATACACTGGGGGTATTGAATTTGTGAAAAGAGGAAAATCCAATGAATCAAAAACAGCACAAGCGAAGCGCCTTTTCGGGCAAGATCGGCTTCGTTCTCTCCGCAGCAGGCGCGTCGGTGGGCCTCGGCAACATCTGGCGCTTCCCCTATCTTGCGGCCAAGTACGGCGGCGGCATCTTCCTGCTCATCTACATCATCCTCGCCTTCACCTTCGGCTACACCATGATCGTTGCCGAGACGGCGCTGGGCCGGATGACCAGGAAAAGCCCAGTGGGCGCATTCGCCGCCGTCCGCAAGGGCGAGCGCTCCTTCGGTGGCTGGATAAACGCCATCATCCCCATCCTCATCGTGCCTTATTACTCAGTCATCGGCGGCTGGGTCATCCGGTATCTGGCCGACTACGTCAGCGGCCACGGCAGTGAGCTGGCCACAGACGGCTACTTTTCGGCCTTCATTTCCAGCGGCGCTTCGGCGGAGATATGCTTTGTCATCTTTACCATCTTCACCCTCGCCATCATCTTTGCAGGCGTGCGCAACGGCGTGGAGCGGGTCTCCAAGGTGATGATGCCCATTCTCGTGGTGCTGTCTGTCATCATCGCGGGCTACTCCGTCACCCGCCCGGGTGCGCTGGAGGGCGTGAAGTATTTCCTCGTGCCGAATCTCTCCAATTTCTCCTGGATGACCGTCGTGACCGCCATGGGGCAGATGTTCTACTCCCTCTCCATCGCAATGGGCATCCTCGTCACCTTCGGCTCCTACATGAAGAAGGATGTCTCCATCGAGGAGTCCACCGAGAACGTGGAGATCTTCGACACGGCCATTGCCATCATGGCGGGCCTGATGATCATTCCGGCGGTCTTCTCCTTCTCGGGCGGCGACCCGGACACCCTGCAGGCCGGCCCGGCTCTCATGTTCATCACCATCCCGAAGGTCTTTGAGAGCATGGGTCTCGGCACCGTGGTGGGCATCCTCTTCTTTACGCTGGTACTGTTTGCCGCCGTCACCAGTTCCATCGCCCTGACGGAAAGCGCCGTCTCCACCTTCGAGGACGAGCTGGGCTGGGACCGTAAGCAGGCCACTGTCCTCATCGGCATCATCATGCTGGTGCTGGGCAGTCTGTCGGCTCTGGGCTACGGCCCGCTGGCCCGGTTCACGGTCTTCGGGATGCAGTTCCTTGACTTCTTCGATTTCCTTACCAACTCGGTCATGATGCCCATTGCGGCCATCACCACCTGCCTGCTGGTGTCCCGGGTCATCGGTGTGGAGAAGATCGAGGAAGAGGTCACGTCAGACGGCAAGCCCTTCCGCCGCAAGCGCATCTTCAACTTTATGATAAAGTACCTCTGCCCCATCTTCGCGGCCATCATCCTCATCAGCTCGGTGGCAAACGCGCTGGGCGTCATCTCCATGTAAGCAGACAACAAAAAGCGCTGGAAGCCTTTACACCGCTTCCAGCGCTTTTTTATGCCCTTTTCAGGATGCTCTTTATCTCGTCCAGTTCTTTTGCAAAATAAATGCCGCTCTGCCGCTCGGGGCTGGACAGCCCCATCTTGACCATGTGGGCCAGCAGAGCTTTCAGGCCGGCGTAGTAGCCGTCGAGGTCGTAGAGGATGCAGGGCGCGTCCAGATGGCCCAGCGAGACCTTGGACATCACCTCGGCGATCTCTTCCAGCGTACCGGTGCCGCCGGGGAAGGCGATAAAGGCGTCGCCCAGCTCGATCATCCTGGTCTTGCGCTCGGTCATGTCCTGCGTGACGATGAGCCTGGTCAGGCCGTCATACTGCACCTCAGAGTCGATGAAGAACTGAGGCTCGACGCCGGTCACCTCGCCCCCCGCCGTCAGGACGCTGTGGGCCAGACGCCCCATCAGGCCGCTGCGGGAGCCGCCGTAGACCAGCGCGTTCCCGCTCTCGCCGATCCAGCGGCCCAGTTCCTCCACCGCCTCTTTCATGGCCGGGTCGCTGCCCTCATTGGCCCCCAGATAGACCGTAATATTCATCGGTATTCCCTCCGTTATCTTGCCCATGTCATTTTCTGATTCGGGCCGGCATAATCAAACTTACCGTCGTTCTTTTCTTCCAGCGCTTTTATCATATGATAAGCAAACTCATTGTAGGGCGTCGGGATGCCCAGCTCTTTGCCCATCCGGATGAGCGCACCCGAGAACATATCGATTTCGGTATGGCGTCCGGCGTCGAGGTCTTGCAGCGTCGAGTAGCGGGCCGAGGGCTTGACGGCGCAGCCCTTGCCGGACACGGCATCCACCTTCTGCATGTCAATGCCTTTGGCTGCGGCAATGGCTTCCAGCTCACGGCGGAGACCGTCGCTGATGGCTTTCATATGGACGCTGTCACGGTAGCAGCCTACGCCTGCGCCGAGGATGGCCTGGGGCAGATTGTTGCAGACGTTGAGGCGGAACTTGCTCCACATCTCTTCCCGGATGCAGTCGGTGGCCCGGAAGTGCAGCTCTGTGCCGCCGAACAGGGCCTCCACGGCCTTGACACGGGGGCTGTCGCAGGGCGGCTCCTTCTCGCCGAAGATGATGCCAACGGTGGTCGCCGGGTCAAAGTGGAAGCCGTCCGCCTCCTTGTGAGACGCCACTTTGATGAGGGAGTAAAGCAGATGCTCCCCACCCACGGCAGAAGCAATGATGTCCTCACTATCCACGCCGTTCATCAGGCTCATGATGGTGGTGCGGGGACCAGTGACGGCTTTGATGCTGTCCAGTGCGCCGGGCAGCGCGCCGTATTTCAGGCAGACGATGAGAAGGTCGGCGTCATGCGCCTCCTGCGGCGTCCAGACCGCCGGACGGTAGACTTTGCCGTTGATGGCACAGCCTTCTTTTACCAGACGCTCGCCGCGCGGGCCATCGGCCACCACGCCAAGCTCAATGTCCCTGCGGGCCGAAAGCCCCCAGATAACATAAGAGCCGACCGCACCGGCTCCCAGAACTGCCACCTTTTTGATGTTCATATCGTTCCACCTCAATATCGTCCGCATGATTTGCGGGATCCATTTCTGCTGCTTTGTAACCAGACCTGCCATCGTTCTCTTTTATAGGTTCCATTATACCATGAACGCAGTGAAATGGTATAAATGCGCATCCAAAGCCGGTTGCCACGCAGCTCCGCAGGAGCAAGCGGCGAGGCACTGCGCATAAAAACTATAATATCGCATTAGCGATATTATACCACGTTTTTCTCTCCCGGAAAAGCCTGGAGTGTTTCATTTTTGCACGTCAAAAATCCTTGACTTTTGGTGATAAGTTATAACAAAAGTGTAGAATCTCTTCGGTAAATAGAATCTTTATCAAAAAAGGGCTTGATTTTTTTCGAAAACGGACTAGAATATCTTTTTGCGGAAAGGTTTCACCTGTACAGCCTTCCGCGAAACTATTTTTTCAAAAGCAAGGAGATTTTCGATATGAAACTCAAGAATGTTTGTGTTACCGTTGCTGCTCTGGTCCTGGCTGTCAGCATGACTGCCTGCGGCAGCTCTTCTTCTACTGCTGCTTCTACCTCTGAGGCTGCTTCTGCTGCCGCTCAGTCTGAGGCTGCTTCCACCTCTGCCGTGGCCGAGGAGAACTCTGCTTCCTCTGAGGCCGCTTCTGAGGTGAGCTCTGAGGCTGCTTCTGAGGTTTCCAGCGAGGCCGCATCTTCTGAGGCTGCTTCCTCCGAGGCCGCTTCTTCCACTGCCGCCTGAGTTTCAGTGCATAAAAACGAGCCGCAGCTTTTCCCCGGTGGGATGGGCTGCGGCTCATTTTATTTTAGACAAAATCCTCCCGCATGGGGGTGAAGATGTCCAGCAGGATGCCGGCCTCGGTGCAGACGCAGCCGTGCTCCACGCCGTCCTCCTTCAGGATGGTATCCCCTGCCCTCACAGTGTGGGTCACGCCGTCCACCGTGAACTCGAACGCACCCGACACCACATAGGTGATCTGGGTGTGGGGATGATGGTGGAGTGCGCCCACAGCCCCCTTTTCGAAGGTGTTTTCCACACACATCAGGCCGTCGGTGTAGGCCAGCACCCGGCGGGTGACGCCCTCGCCTGCCGCCTGCGGCAGAGCTTCTGCATGATAGACCCAGCGCTGTTTCTTCTCGGGAAGCTTCATATCCATTCCTCGTTTTCCGCCGCCAGACTGCGGCTTTTTCTTCTATTATAGCGGCCTTGGGGCTGGATTACAAGCTTGATTTGAGCGGGTGGCGCAGGATGGTCTTCCGCTTTTCTGGCGCGGTGCGGTTGGGGTCGGAGAGATAGAGCTCGTGATGGAAGCGCATCTCAGAGAAGTCCACCGCATAGCCCTGCTCTGCCGCAAAGGCATCCATCCGGGCCAGCGTCTCAGGCTCGTCGTCGTAAGAGCCGAGGTGCATACACTGGACACAGAGGCCCTCATCGTAGGTGAAGAACTCGACCTTGGAGAAATCCTTTTTCTTTTTGGTCGCTGCTTCCCGGACAGCCCAGTCGAACTCTTCCCGGGTCACGAACTCCGGCAGGCGGAGCATGGATGTCCAGTGGAAGCTTTCCTTCCCGGTCCCCGTCTGTTCCCACAGCCCTTCCAGCGGAGGCACTACGAAGTCAAAGTAACCGTCCACCCGGTGACTGCCCTTCTTGCTCATCTTGATGGTGTAGAGCAGGCCATACAGCAGCTCGATGGCTGCTTTGTACTCGCCTGTAGGGTCGTTGGGGTCGCCCTGCCCCCGCACTGCGGCAAAGGTCATGGCTGGCACGGTGACAAACTGCGGCTCACGAGGTGGTTGGTAGAGTGCCTTATATTCCTTCTTATAATCAAACGCCATCGTCGCTGACCTCCTCTGCCTGTCCAGCAGCTCCTTCGTCAGTGTGTCCGACAGCTCACGTCGGCCCAAACCAAGTTCCAGTGCTGCTTGTTCTTTCATCGCCAGTATACCACGACAACCAATCTTTGTAAACCATAAAGTTGTGCTATGCGCCGCAAAAAATCCTCTGTCTGGAAAGGCAGAGGATGCAAACAAAAAAGACCTTCCCACTCTCCGGAATGGGAAGGTCTTTATAAGTGCTTAGTTCGCCTTAGAACTGACGTTCAAGGACAAAATCACTCAATAATCTTGCCGACGACGCCGGAACCAACGGTACGGCCACCCTCACGGATAGCGAAACGCAGGCCCTCTTCCATAG
>ERZ773237.1225-NODE-1225-length-22728-cov-144.966700_pt1 | contig 22728 bp, 23 predicted proteins | sample MGYA00580990_ERZ773237 | MGnify/ENA primary metagenome ERZ773237 (study PRJEB29015, sample SAMEA2737749) | human gut metagenome | biome: human gut; feature: human-associated habitat; material: faeces | place: China | collected 2012 ...
ACTCAATTCTATCACTATATCTTTCCGCATTTCACTTTTTTGTAGTAACTTTGCAGACAAAACAGCAGAAAAAGCATGTGATTCGTCATCAAGCAAGTCAAGCAGATATACAAGAAGTTCCTTTGCCGAACGGGAGTCAAAACGTTCACAGCCACCCTTTCTCAAAGAATAAGTTCCACAATCCTCCATACTGCTTTCCTGTTGAAACATCAGCTCGTAATAGTTTTTGCCATTAGAGTCCTTCACGCTATGCACTGCCAATAAAGACTCACTTTTTCCTGTACGCAATGGAATTACCCTAAATGTATCTTCTATATTCGTATTTTGTTCATGGAGTAACTTGTTTTCTACAGGTACAACATTTACTCCGACATGCAGGTCTTCTAATATATCTGGTGTGAAATGTGCCGGAAAACTCACCTTTACCCATATCAGCCTGTCTTTCATTTTATCCACGACAGACTCCTTGAAATAATCTGTGAGCTCTTCAGGAAATGAGACCTTATCCTTATCATCTATAACAAGCTGCTGGGAAATGGTAAGATAATGCTTGTTGTATATATCCATCACTTCCTTATCTATCATAACCATTATATCATAATTCTGGAAAAAACTATAAGCAGAATGTCTGGATGGTATCATTTTCTGATAAATGCCTTTCTGCATATCAATCCTTTTTCCATCCATATACCATTCTGTACAAGGTAACAGGAACAGATATTCATAGCTGTCCGTTAAATTCGGAAAGTCAAGATAAAATGACAGATTTTCCAGTCCGTTGATGGCTTCATCAACAGTCAACCCAATCCACACGGAGTCTGACGGCATTTTAACCTCGCTACGGGCTACCATTGTCTTCTCCAAAGTATGACTGACTTCATAAAGCAGGTCATCAGATATTATATACTTGACTTCAACCTTGCGCAACATCGTATCACAGGCCGGATAAAATGAAAGCGTGCCTGTGGAAAGTTTTCTGTTCAACACATCACTTTCATAATACATACCAGATTCACGTGTTATCAAGTATTCAGGATCAATAGGGGAAGCATGTACAATACCATGCGCAGGGAATGGTGATGCCAGCATACCTGGTGTAAGTATGTGGGCTGTCTTTTCCAACAGTCTGGTTTCAATTGCTGTAAAATCCTCTCCGAGTGTGTAAACCTCATTCGCCAGAGCCTCCAACATAAGTTTGACCACCGGATCGAAATTTTCCACCTTCTTTATACCCCAAAATGCTGCTGCATACTTCAGCATCCGGTTCCTGATTTGCTCTTTATTGTATTTTTCTTCACTCATACTGTTATCGTGTTGAAATAGGTCCTAAGTAAATCACATAATAAAATGTCCTTCTTTCTCCTGTACGAACCAGATTTCCAGATACATAAACCTGAACTCTTTTCTTTATACTTGATGTTTCATACATACTGTCCTGCAACATTGTGTCGTCTATAATTACACGTACGCTGACATTGGTCAGTCTCTTTTCATATGTGGTAACAGCTGTAGTGATATATTCGGAGAACTGTCCTTCCCAACGTGTATGTGACACAATACTTTCGAAGTCAAGATAAAAAATCTTACAGCCAAACTTCTTGTCAAAGGTATGCTCACCCGGAGCTGTACTAATCAACAGCTCAATAAACTGATCAATGGACTCTATTTCCGAGCAGGACTCCAAACGGCTATTCTCGACATCTTCGCTCAACAATGCTCCAAAGTCTAAAGGTAATTTGCAGAATTTTGTTTCCATATTTACTAATGCCATTGATTTTCAAACTCATCATTGATAAACTCCAACAATCGTGCAGCAAATCTTATAAGCATATATTGCTTATGATTGACATTGTCAACCTTTCGTTGGAACTGAATGCAATTACCATCCGTAAAGTGAGCTACAAATGCAGCCTGCTGATTGGGCTGGTCTTTCTGATATACTCGTATCTCCCCATTCATATATGTTTGTGTGAAAGTTCCCCATCTTAACAGGGTATCACCAGGCATTCCCTGTAACATACACATAATGATACCACCGTATGCTTCCCCTTCCGGAAAACCGATACGATTAGTATCACGCTTAAATTGCAGGTTGAAGTCTTCAATATCATATATTTCTTCACCCACACACAATTTCATTATGTAATGGTCATCATTTCCCATTACATTTTTCTTTTTGAATAGGGTATTGAACCAGCTCATAGCATTCACATATTTAAGTAGCACGAATCTCCAGTTTCCATTTCCTTAAAATGAATCAGAAGTTTAGTCCGACATTCTTTGGTTGTAGAGTGAACATTCATTTCAAGACACTGTGCACCCCTGAAGCGTATAACTTCTTTCTGCCTTCCAAGAATACCTGAAGAATTCATTAATTCTCCATTTTTATGGATTTGCGGACTAAACATCCACGCCAATATATCATCAGTCGGAAAGCCTGATATTTCAATACCTATCTTTCCGCCTTGCATATTGCCGATTACCCGTCCAGTCTTATCAGCATCCTGACTGAAATCATATTCATATTCCAATAGGTCATAAGCCTGAACATCTTCATGTTCCGATGGCTCAGCAGTCCATAATTTGATATATGATTGTGCACTCATACTATATTTATTTACTCATTATCTCTCATTAAATCTGTTTGAAGCATAGTGGTCAGTGTACGATCTTCATTCATACGTGATTCCACAAACAAGACTGTGTCTTGGCTGTCCAAATGCTTACGGGAATAAGCCCTTAGATAGGCTTTGAATGCCTGTACCTTAGTACGATACTCCTCTAATGGAAGTGCAAAAATGTCTTGCTCTCCCAATCTTTCCAAACCATATTTCTCTAGCTCCTCTTCAAATGACTTCTTTAATTGGCCATTTGAAACTGAATAAATGATTATTATTTTATATTGATTCATAATTTACTATTATTTAAATTGATAAAGAAATAGCATCAGAATAAGTCCGATTGTTGGTACTATATAACGGATGCTTAATACTGCCTTGTCAGAATATTTAGTATTGTATCTATTGTCCTGATATTTTTCCAATAAAGCTGTAATCCGTTTTTTGTTGTAATGTAGATATATTATAGGCCATGGCAAAAAACAGCCTACTATCCCTAATATAATTCTTGTTCTTCCCGATGTATTGGGTAAAAAAAAATCTCCTGTTAAAACAAATGACAGTATTAACACAACAAATAAATAAGCCATCGTAATAACTTCGGCTAATACACATGTTGCTCCAAAACGAGGGAATTCCTCATTCTTAACACTAATCATATAATATCTATAAAATAGATAGTCAATAATCTTTTTCATAGAAATCATTAATTATAGGTTTAACGACTCTAGTGTTATCTGGCACTATAATAAAATCATCATCATAACGTCTCTGTACATGATGATATTTCTTGTCTTTACCAAAAATAACCCCATTTTCATCACCCAAACCAATTTTTCCAGCATAATGATCTATCCAATCACCTAAAGACTTTTTAGTATTAGCATAAAGTAATATGTCTACACCTACAATAACACCACCAAGTACCCAAGAAACAGGAAATGCTGATGTCAGCATATAAATAGAAAATAAATGAGAAACTTTTAATCTTAATGTAGGCTCTGGTAATAACAAATAAAAATAGAGGATTATGGACAATAATAGAAATAACCTGAATAAACGGGAAGTCTTTATGGGACATGCCTATGTATTCCTGTTCTTTATCATAACAACTGTAATATGTTGCATTAGTATATTCATGTGGAATTCAGACTTCAGTATGTTTGAGCAGAAAGAGTTTGTAAAAGTAAAAATGAACCGTATAAAGGACTATCAACAAGAACAGGCAGATCATCAAGTTTCTGTTGATTCCTTGTTTCGTAAGATAGAGAAGTTTGAACCGGGCGTATATGCTCAATATGAAGAAGATGATATTCGTTATCTGATAAACAATCTGAAAAACACATACGAAAAAAACAACTGGGATAAGAGGTATAAGTTGTTTATGCACATTGCTGATTTTTACGACATGTGGTTGTCGGATAAAAAGCAATTGTGGAGTATTCAGCAGAATATCATTACGTTCAAGGCAAATTTGGAGGAATGTGAAATTGGATTGCAGAAGAAACTCGAAGATCTGCGTTCCGGTACAAAAAAATAAATATTATGGGAAAGATTTATACGCGTAAATTTATGCTTGTTATAGGAGCTTTGCTGCTTTGTATAGTACTGGCTCTATTAATACGATTGTTGTTCTCAAGCAGGACAATCAGGATGACATTAAATCCGATAGAGGTAGAAGTCGGCGAACCTGTTCACTATTCAGACAGTACACGTAATGCAAAAAAATGGCTTTGGGAGTTCGGCAACGGAGACAAGTCAAACAAGCAAAGCGGGGAATATATTTTTATGGAGCCGGGACGTTATCAGATACGCCTCAGAATAGATGATGCGCTGGAAGAAAGCAAGATTGTAACTGTAAGAAGAAAAAAGAATGATTATGGAAGTGAGCAGCTGGTGAAAATTGAAGCTCCGTCAACTGCTATGCAAGGTGAGATTGTTACATTCAGAGGGTATGGTGCATCTAAGGAATGGAGATGGCAGTTTGGTGAGTCTGGTATTGTAGACTCAAGGGAGCAGAATCCATTATATTCTTATTCTGAGCCAGGCAAATATGAGGTGCAGCTTATGACTGAGAATACCCAATACCCGGTAAGACATACGATTGAAGTCATTCCTCAATATACCGAAAATGATTCAACAGACATATTGGTGGTTATAGGGAATGATATTCGTGAGCATTTGCAAGCTATCGTGGATGGAAAGCCATTCAACACTCATTATAACTATATATTGAAAAAATATTTGTGCGGTAATCCTGATGTGGCTGTCACTATAAACAATAACAAAAAGAATGATTTCTATTCTTATTGTCAAGGTCTGAAAATAATAGCCCGTAAAAAGACACTTATTGATGATGTATTTGTAGATATGGGTGATGATCTAAATAATGAATGTGTTATGCAGCTGATGGTAACTCAGCACGAACGGTTTTCAGAACAAAAAAGGTAAGTTATGAAAAGAAATAGATTGTCAAGTCTGTTCCATGCCGGATGTCTGTGCAGTTGTTTTATCGGTTTGATGGCAGCATGTGGTCCGGTAAATCGTTTTACGAGGGTAAAGAAAGTACCTCGTGAGTACGTGAACAATTATTGTATAGAAGGATTAAAAGCACCACGTGATTTTGCAGTATTCAAGGGTAATCCGTGGATTGTATTTGCTCAGGAATCTTCCTCTTCATACATGAGTCCAAGTGGAAAGAATGAGATGGATAATGTGGAGTATATGGATGCGTTTCTGGTCATAAAAGAGAAGGGTGACTGGTTGAAGCTGATAAAATATGATCCGTCTATCTTGAAGAATGGCAGATTAAAGGAGTGGAAAAAGGCGAAATATGTCGGTTGGATTAACAAGAATGAACTTTTGCTGACAAGGAATGGTATTACGGATGTCATGACAGGATTTAAAAACAAGATGGTTCTGTTGCCAAATGATACTACAATGTTTGTAAATGCCGAAAAATATTTTGCAAATGATTCCATAAAGCTATACGGAAACACAGACTTGACCAAAGAGATTGGTAAAATTCCAATGTATAGTCTTGTGTATCCTTACAAGAAAGCGGTAGATGGAATACATATACTTGTCGGTTGTAGCCCCGTGATTGATGCAGACAGCATTGATCTAAAAACTATTGGATGGATTGATAACAGATTGTTGACATCTTCCGGACAGCAGTTGCACATAGATGTAGCATCATTGCCTAAGGACGTTTTCACCACGATTGATAAAGAAGAAGGAGATACGATAAACTTATGTGCCTCTGAAAGAATCAAAAGCCGGAATTTGTCTGTACTTAATCCAGCTATAAAATATAGTCCGGTACTTTCTTATAGAGAAAATGATACAAAACTATGCTTCCGGACTCATCTTCCTATGCCGGTTATTGACAAGGGAGACAGTTATGTCTTGAATGTAAATGGAAATCCAATCTATTATGATACTTTTAAGAACAAAATCGAACAAGATTTACAACATATCAATATAGTATTTGTAGTGGAAGGGAAAGATATTACCATTGAACGTTTCCCGGCTTTGGTAAATGCAGTTCAAAGTTTGCAGTCAGTTCTGGTAAACGATGAAAGTTTTACATTCAGGTTTGGGGCGGTACTGACTTTTAATGAAGAAGGCAGCTTGAACGATCCTATCTGTAAATTGACCCCTGATTATATGGAGATGCTTGATTTCCTTTCTGCCAAAGCTAAAAATTCGGAAAAGCTGAAGCCTGTATATGGCAGATTTGGAAGCTGGTCTGGGGTAAGAATAGGTGTAGATATGTTCAATCATCATAAAGATGAAACGAATGTATTGGTCGTAATTGGTGATAAAGGCTATAATACTGAGTTCGCAGACTCTGCCTTGGTGAATCGGATGGTAAAAAACAATTGCCGTTTGTTGGGATTCCAACTGTACGGGGGCGAGCCTGATAATTTTAACAATTTTGTACTTCAGCTTGGCAATATGATTGATTGTTATGCTCCACGGATCAGCCAGAAGAAAAGAGAACTGATGGTTTATCCGGATTTGATACGGAATGGCAATGAATATATGGAAGTAAATCATAATACTTATTGTCTAGACTTTCCAGATAGAAGTATGACTCAGGGATGGCTGGTATTTCCACAGAAGAATGAATCTTTGGAAATGGAAAGTCTGACTCAGGCTGTAGATTCCATGTTGTTGCAAGTGAAACTTGATAATACCTTATTGTACAACCAATTGGAAAGAGCTTTTGCGGAGGTTGGTACAAATCGGTATAAACTTGATTCAACATTTGTAGCTTATCATCATATAAAGAAAACTGATAAACAGCCCATAATGTCAGCATGTCCTTCAATAGAACCTGGATGGTCGCTTCCATTATCTCCTGTTGTATTACCTGACAGTCTGTCTTCTACATTGGATTATTATTTGCTGGTGAATGAAGATGAATTTAAACGGCTCAGGAAATATATAGAAGAACCTGCTAAGTTAGTGATTGATTATAAAGTTGAAGTTGTAAGAAAAAAGAAACAGGCTAAGGTTAATATCTGTGATTGTCCAGAAGACTATATAATAGATAATAACGATGAAACAGCTATTAGTATAAAGAGAGACAGCCTGAATGTTCCTGAGTATGCTTCAACTCGTCGTGTCAGAAGAAAGCTGATACGGCATTTCCTTTCTGAGAGAAATACAGATAAGTATTGTAAAGTTAAAAGAAAGGCTTTCTTGAGAATGCCTATCTCTGAATCTTTACGAAGATTTACGTCATGTCCGGTGGACTATCCGTTTTTTGAGGTATATCGGATTAAGGACTTGAAGAAAAAGGAGATGATTACCGATGTAGAATTGGACAAACTAATTGAATATTTTAAGGAAAAGAAGAAACTGTTGGACGAAGCTGCCGGTAAATCATTTCAATCCAATGGACAGACGTATTATTGGATCAGCCGAGATTTGTTACCATAGTCATTCATTTGAAAATTTATCATTATGATATACCAAGCAATATTGAAAATCAGAGGCAAAGAGATACCGATACTTTATTATAGTTATCGGTGTCATATACAACATTGTGATGATCCTAATTTAAGGCGAATCATACAACTTCATATTGAGGCTTGTGAAAAGATAGGTAATCGAGAATACTTGCCTGTTGAAGGAGACCTGATTACACTTATGTTTGAATGTAGTGGTGACGAACAGTTCTTTTATGACTGGTTGAATGAAGGAGTCATGCATAATGGAGAAATTCATTTTATATACAATGAAGTAGAGATTGCTGATATTTTACAGTTCTGGGATTGCTTTTGTTTGAAAATAGAGGAAAGTATGAGTACCGCTAATTCTCCGATGGTAATGATCGTATATCTGTCGCCGGGAATTATCAAGAGGAATAATCTTGAACCCAGGGAAAAGGTTTGGAAAGTATCTGAGATTACACCTATAGCTATTGAAAAAGAGACTGTTGATGATCGTATTATATATATAGTTGATGCATATTGGATAGATGAATATGGAATTAAACATAGAGAAATAGATGTAGATAGAACAGTAACTTTATTTGTTAAATTTAAAAATTATATAGCAAATGAGTATATTGTTTTAGAATTTGAAGATGATATGATATGTACTAAAGGTAAAAAAATATTATCAGGCTATATAAATGAATGTGGGCTCTGTAAAATAGATAATTTCAAATTTAATTTACCTTCTTGTAAGGTTTAGTTAATTGTATGTGTTTAATTAGTATCTAGTTATGGTTAGTTGAACTTTATTCTTAAAATTCTTTGCAAATGGGAACGATAAAAATAACCTCTCCTTTACAAAAGGTAAAGGGAACATGTAATTTGATATATCAGACTTGTAATATGGAACCTAATCAAATACAAGTATCTGATGAAGAATACTATAAAAATAGATTTTTAGATTTTATGAATAGGCATATGTACTGTCAAAATCATAATCCACCAGAATATTATTATGGAACTATTAATACAGTTTTGCCTTCAGAAAAAGACTTAGAATCAAGTAAAATTGATATTGATAAGACAGTTTTATACTGGATCAATAAATTAAATCCAATAGGTTTTATAAAGATAAATCAAACATCTATTGATGATATTATTTTAACTGCAAAAAAAGTCAAAATAGAATTGGAAGAATATATTGATCAAGAACAAAAAAAAGAAAATACAAATTGGCTTTGGCATGCAAATCAAAAAGTTATTCCGTATTTATCTTATAGTTATGGATATAAATATTGTGTTGCTTTTGGTAAAATATTAAGGCAATATATGAGTGGAGAAGGTAAATTGTGGGTAGATAATACTCTTTTATGCTTACAAAAATACATGGAAAGTGGATTAATATATAAAAATTGGTTGCCAGAAACTGCTTCTCAAGCTGATTTTAAAAAGAATATTAATGGCAATTTATTTTCTTTTTATAAAGATATTGAGTTGGATAATAAACGTTTTAAAGAATTTGCATTTGCAACGCATCCAGATGCTTATCTTGAAGGAGGATTATCTGATTTGTTGTATAAATGGAAATTTAAAGATTTAGTTTTAATTATGTTAACTCCTGATTTTATTGAATGGCTAGATTCTTCTACAAGAAAACAGGCAATGGTAACAATTAAATCTTTGCTAGGTGGATTGTTGAAAAAGCAAAAAGATTTTTTTATAAAGTATTTAGATTCACTATTTAATTAATGAAGGTAATATTAATAATTATGTTATTAGGTTTGTCTATGTGTCAAAGAAATGACAATTATTCTTTTGTTAAAATATTTGATTATGAAAATGTTGCAAAAGATCGAAAAATAACAAGTATATACTTTCTTGATGATAATACTGTATTTTTGTTAGGAGTTGATAACAGGAATGTACATAAGGTATATCAAAACTCTAAATCTTTAATATTAAGAACTTTAGATGGTGGAAAAACTTTTGAGTATAATTGTTTGGGAGATGGGAATTTAACTTGTCTTAATTATTCAGCTATTTCGAAAAACATTCATATTGTAAGAGAGCGTTATGTAATAGAAGATAAGATTCGTAAAATTTCAGATATTCTCTATTCTCCAGATATGGGAAATTCTTGGGAAAGTATTTATTCTTTTTCAGAGAAAACAATTCTGAATATGAAATTTTATAACGACTCATTAGGGGTTATAACATTACATGAGAAAGGAATCTTACAGTTATATAAGACTAAAGATGGTGGGAAGTCTTGGTATAAACTTAATAACCCACTGTTAGATGGTGGAATATCTAATTTAATTGATTGTAAGGGAATGTTATGGGGGATTTATTCAACTACAGATAAAATGATATGGACGATGGATCTTACAAATGATAAAGTTTATCAAGTGCCCATAAATGTACCTTCAGATTATGATTTAATAGGTTCTTTGAAGTATGATGTGATAAAATCTCATTTATATTTATCTTATCGTCATAGAAACTTTAAATCCAATTATCAATATATAATATATTGTGTAAATGATGAAAGTTCTATTAGGTTTAATGAATCTATTGAGGATTTTAATGTATGTGATAATTATATCGGAATTGTTAGCAGAGAGCGGGATAATTATTTAAAATCTGTTTATTATTATAGTATAGATAATGGAAAAACATGGAATAAAGAGATTCCAAAATGTCGTTTGCTATCTCAATATGCTTTATATGGTAAGGGTGATTTTTGGAGTATAGCTGAATATGGAGATAATATTTTGTGGCCATTAATGATTAGAATTAAAAATAAAGAAGAGTATGATTTTAAATAATAAACTGAGTATAATATTATTTGTATCTATAGATAATTCTTATGATTATTTGAGTGGATATATCGATAATGTTGCATTAAATTTTACCAAAAGGTATCCTAAGTACTTAATTCACAAAAAGAGTAAAGAAAGAATTGAAGCCTTTTTTATTGATTTAATGAGGAAGATAATAGATACATTTATTGGTTCTGAAATTCATCGAATAGAAGTAATAGATGTATGTGAATTATCAGATTTTATTGCTGAATATGATATGGTTAAAACAAAAGACATATGTTCTACATATGATGAATCTCTTGCAAAATCCTCTTCATTAGGAAGTTCAAGTCTAGAAATGGCTATGAGTATAGATAACACTTTTGATGAAATAAAACCGATTAAAACAGAGAAGCCTACAGGTGCATCGGGAAAACCCAAGATAATGAAACGCAGTGTCATCCGTGTAACCATGGAATTGGAAGTGTTGATGGAAACCAAGCAGTATTTGCAATTCCTGCAACAGATTCCGGATTTGTTAGGCTTACATGAATTCCCTAATTTAAGATGTCGTGTGATATACAACCAAAAAAAGGTAACAATCAATGAGGAATCAGCCCCTATTGAGGTAAAGGTTGTAGATAATAGAAAGTATCAACGTTGGTTTATTGTTTTCACATTATTGATGATATGTAGTATTGGTGGCATTATAGCGTTGTTCTTTTCTATTCCGAACTTGTATAAACAGGATATTCATTTCTTGCACAACGATACGATTCATCAGGATTTCACCATATCCAATAGTCGCATTGACTTGGACAATGTAAGTCTTATAAAAAACAGCGGCAAAGATACGCTTATCATTAAAGACAAAAAGATATTCATTTCTAAATGAGGAAAGATGGAAGATTTGATACATATACATACCATAAAAGGAATATTGTCCCAAAGTGGATGTCCGGAGGATTTGCTGGAACATTATCTGAAGTTTCTTCAAACAGGAGGTCAGCAGGTACAGATAATCAGAGGAGAGGTGAATATGATGTTCCAAAAGGAAGAACAATATCGGAAAAGAAGAAATGAAGCCATGAGAGGAAGCGTTACTTTTCATAATAAAGATAAGGGAACAATTGGAAGTTCTGATACTGGTATATTTATCGGTATGGAGTTCATTCAATCTTGTTTCCAACATGGAATTCCGGCACGGATGTCTAAAGTGCATAGGGAACATGGGAAAGTGATGGAGATTGAAGTGGTATTTGGGGTATAATAAAAGAATGTCTTACAGATAGTATTGCAGGAAATCATTGTTTGAATTACAAACTAAATGTTAAGAGTGTCATTACAGAATAAAATCCTTTTGGGGTATTTGTTATTAGTGGCGGTTATCAGTAGTATGACCGCCATTTTGTTGCATGAACGGAAACGGATGCATGAAATAGAAGCAGAGACTACAGAAATACGTAAAATCCGTAAGGATATAAATACAGTCCACCGGCGTATTACAGAACTGGCAACACATGGAGAATCTGTCATTACATGGAATGAAATGGATTTCCGGAAATATAGAGACCAGCGACTGGGGGTAGACAGCCTACTACAGGTAATGAAGCAATATGTGGGTGGTTTTGTGCATACGGAACAAATAGACACTCTTTGTAATTTGCTTGAAGAAAAGGAAAATCATCTGCTACATATTATGGAAACTGTTGCGATACAGAGAAAGACGGATAGTCTCTTGGTGAATCACTTGCCGGAAGTGGCCAGAAGAGCGACCCGTGTAAGGATTGTTACACAAAAGAAAAGTGGTATAGCCGGATTCTTTGGCGGCAAGAAAAGTGTACAGGTTCTGCCTTCTGCTCAAGAACTGCATGCTTTCAGTGACAGTCTGATTGCCTTGCAACGGATACATACTGTAGAAATGGAAACTTATGCAGACAGTCTTCGTTCCAGGAACCGTACTTTGAACCGTGAGTTGTCGCAGCTGATCAGTAGCCTTGATAATCAGGCACAGGCGGTATTTGCTCAAAAAGATCAGAGAATAGCAGAAGCACAGGATTTATCTTTCTTCATGTTTGCCATAATTATAGCATTTGCAATTATCCTGCTGTTGATTTCTTTTCTTATCATACGTTCCGATTTGCGTAAGGAAGAAAGAATTAAATCCAGATTGAACCAAGTTATTAGTGAAAATAAAGAATTGTTGGAGATGCGCAAACGTATTATCCTGACCGTTTCACATGATATACGTGGACCTCTTGGTAACATTCATAACTGTGCTGATTTGGCATCACAGACCCGTGAAAAGAAGAAACGTGAATCATATCTGGAGGATATACGTCATTCCTGTCATCATATTCTTCATTTGGTCAATGATCTGATGGATGCTTATCGGATTAATGAAGTCGGTGACTTGCGTAATGATATACCATTCGATCTGAATCGTTTTCTTAAACGTATTTCTGATGAGTTTTCCCGTAAGGCTATTTCTAAGGCTTTGATTTTGTACGCGGTACATGAGAATTGTAGTTTAACAGTGAAAGGTGATGCGGACAAGCTGGAACAGGTTCTGGCTAATTTACTGACAAATGCCATAAAGTTTACTCCATCGGGAACCGTTAATTTCCATTCAAGATATTCTGATGGGAAACTGAATATTGAAATCAGGGATACTGGAATCGGGATGGATGAAGAAACGCTGAAAAGAATCTTTGCTCCTTTTGAACGTGCTGCACAAAATATCAACTCAGAGGGGTTTGGCCTTGGATTATTTCTGACAAAAGGTTTGGTAAAGGTTTTGGACGGAACAATGGATGTGGAAAGTGAGCTTGGTAAAGGAAGCGTATTCAGACTTGAATTTCCCTTACCTGAAACGGATGAACCTGTAGGGGAAGATAAACAGGATAATAATCAGATATTTATGCTTCCTAAAAAGGTACTTGTTGTGGATGATGACCCGATACAGTTAAAAATTGCGGAAGATATGCTTGGCCGTAATGGTATAACCTGCACTACATGTATAAATATTCAGGACGTTGTTGCTGCTCTGGAGAAATCGGATTATGATATAGTACTAACGGATGTTCAGATGCCTGAAACTGATGGATTTGGTCTTTTGAAACTGCTTCGTAATTCGGATATTGGCAACTCAAGAAGCATTCCTGTAGCTGTCATGACTGCGCGTAGTGATGGTAATACAGGAATATATGAAAAGGAAGGATTTGCAGGATATATTCATAAACCATTCAATATTCATGGATTGTTATCTTTTTTATCGACTATCATATCCCATACAAGAGTCTCAAATGCTGGAGACTTTGATTTCTCCTGCTTATTGAAAGACATAGACGACAATGGATATATGCTGTCACTCGTTATTGATGAGTCCAGAAAGGAACTTGCTGAGATGGAATTAGCCTTGAAAAAGTATGACCGTGAATTAATGCGGAAGATTATTCACCGGATGATGCCGGTATGGGAAATTCTTGGTAAGGAACGCTTATTGCGTGAATTTCAAAAGGAACTGCATAATAATGAAAGTGTTAATGAAATCATAGGGGAATATGCCCGGCAGGTTATTGACATTCTTGAGAAATTGATAAAAGAAACAGAAAAAGAACTTGGGAAATATGAAAATACTGATAGTTGAAGACAATATGATACTTAAGGGTATGATAGAAAAGTGGCTGCAAAAAGCCGGTTACGAAGTTCTGACCGCTATTGACGAGCCTGGGGCACGTAGTATTTTGAAGAAACATGAAATCAGTCTGGTGTTGGGGGATGTACGTTTGCCTGAAGGAAACGGTATCAGTCTTCTGGAATGGATTATGAGTTGCGGTATGGAAATTCCTTTTATTGTCATGACAGATTATGCCTGTATCTCGGATGCTGTACGTGCAATCAAGCTCGGAGCTAAGGATTATCTGGAGAAACCTGTCCATCAGGAACAGCTTCTTGAATTAATGCACAGTATGTTGAAAAGTCCGGTTATAGTACGTAAAGAGCGTTCTTTTGTAGAACGTACCAGCGAAGCTGCCAAAAAAGCTGCTTCTTTTGCCCGTCGTGTGGCACCATCCGACCTTTCAGTTATGATACTTGGTCCGAGTGGTAGTGGTAAGGAAGTGATAGCCCAGATGATACACCGTTATAGTGACAGGCGTGACAAACCTTTCGTTGCAGTCAATTGTGGAAGCATACCTAATGATTTACAGGCTTCTGAATTTTTTGGTGCGGTCAAGGGTGCTTTTACCGGAGCTGTTGCAGACAGGAAGGGACATTTTGAAACAGCCAATGGAGGAACTTTGTTTTTGGATGAAGTCGGCAATATGCCTTATTCCATGCAGATTCTTCTTCTTCGTGTTCTTCAGGAAAAGGAGTTTAATCCTGTAGGAAGTGACAAAGTAAAGCGTACGAATGTGCGCATTATTTCAGCTACCAATGAAAATATGAAAAAAGCTTTAGAAGAAGGACGTTTTCGTGAGGATCTTTATTATCGTCTTGCTGAACTGGAAATTTTACAGCCACCGTTAAAGGACTGCAAGGACGACATTCTTCCTCTTGCTGAATTTTTCAGAAAAGAACATTCCTATAGAATACATGTTAAGAATGAAGGCTTTACAGAAGAAGCGAAAGCATGTATGTTGGGGTATGACTGGCCTGGTAATGTGCGGGAACTGAGCGCAAAAGTCAAACGTGCGGTCATTGTGGCAGATAACGTATTGTTGGATGTATGTGATTTGGGATTGGATAATGTGGTTTGTGGTAGTAATCCGGAAATTTATATCATTCAGGAAAGGGAAAGGATACGAAATATGCTGGAAAAAAATCACGGCAATGTCAGCCAGACAGCTATTGAACTGGGTTGTAGCCGTACAGCTCTTTATAAGAAAATGAAGAAAGTCGGTCTGAAATAATTATTTTATTCTTTAAGGCGGTATATCAGTCTGCATACATTGTTGCGGAATGTTTTGGACTCATGCAGTACCCATTGTCCAGGCTGAATTCTTCCCGTAATGTTTATCCCACTTTTGTATGATATTGGAAGTAAGTATATGACCACTTCATCTGCGAGTTTGTATAGAAAAACTCCACTTGCATAATCCGCACTCTTCTGATTCTCCACCTTCATGAAATAGGTGCAGTCGTTTCCGTGTCTTTCCTTGGCATCCATCAGATCAAGCATTCCATAATAAGGATACATGTTGAATACCGCCCGGTTTTCCCAATATGGGAAGCCGTTACGATCTGTCCTGAGCCATTCCATCAGCTTTTCATTTTCATCCGGTAGAAACCCATTCAGTGTGATGGGCATGATGACTTGTATTCTTGCCATACCTCTTGTTTATAAAAAAAGCATGAAACCCATGCATAGTTCTAAACAGGGGTTCTGGTAAAACCCATTACAAAAACTCGCATGGGCTCACGCTATAAGATATAGCATAAGCCTCACGCAATGGCCTTTGTAATTTTTGAAATTTACCAGATTTCTGTTTAGGGCATCTTGCGACTTATGTATATAATCAACGGAAAACATCCCGTAATCCGCCGTTATGTTCTATTTGAAGTTCAAAGATAAGGAATGTTCCCTGAAAATCAAACTGATTCAGGATTTATTTGTCATTCTGTATCTATTCAGCTTTTCTTTTCTCCTCTTCTGCACTTTCTATTCCCAGCCGTTCACATAGTTCCGGGTCATTCTTGATACGTTCCATTTCATCGTTGATGATGACCTGGGCATCCGCCTTTATCTGGTCGTAGTTGCGCTGTATCTGCTGGAGCATGATGTCATTTCCTTCACTGTCTTTGAACGTGTTGATAACCGGGATTTTTTTGTAAGCCTTTTCTTCCGCACTTACTTTGGCATGGTCCACGATAATTTCCGCATGAAAAATTTTTTGGTCGATTTTCTCCCCGAAATTGTCCGACACGGAACCGACAAACGTACCCTGTGAGAGGTTGGAAATTTTGGATGCTGGAATCAGTGAGTCCAGCTGGGTGTTGATAGATGTAGAGACATCCTGACGGTTGATGGATATGGACTGCCGTTTTTGCAGAATCTTACCGAAACGTTCGGAAAGTGTCTTGGCCGTTTCACCTACCACCTGACCGCTGAATATGTTGCCGACTGTATTTTGAATCACCTTGCTTTCCTTTTCACCGTAGTCACGGTTAAGCTGGCTGAAGTCCTGAAATCCCAGACAGACCGCCACCTTGTTGGAACGTGCCGTTGCAATCAGGTTGTCCAGTCCTCGGAAATAGATGGTAGGAAGCTCGTCGATAATGATTGTACTTTTAAGCTGTCCTTTCTTGTTTATCAGTTTGACGATTCTGGAATTATACAGTCCGAGCGCAGCGGAATAGATGTTCTGCCGGTCCGGATTATTGCCCACACAAAGGATTTTAGGCTCCTTCGGATTATTGATGTCCAGAGAAAAATCATTGCCTGTCATGACCCAGTACAGTTGTGGAGAAATCATTCTGGTAAGCGGAATTTTCGCAGAAGCTATCTGGCCCTGGAGCTGATCCTGTGCCCCACCTTTCCATGCATCCATGAAAGGAGAAAGGTAGTTCTCCAGTTCCGGATAGGAAGTCAGTATGGTAAACAAATCAGAGTAAGGTTTGTTCAACAGTTCCACGGCATGAGGGAAGCTGCAATAGATACCGTTTTTGTATATTGTAGGCTCGGCACTCGGCGCCTTGCCGCATTTCTGCGGTAGGTTTCCGAGAGCCTGCCCCCGAACCGTGCTTACATGTCTCCATGTACACGGCTCTCCGTTATAATTCAACTTAGTGTTATACATTGCCATGTATTTTAGCATTACATTCTGGACAGACTGCCAATGTTTTACGGTGCATTTTGAGCATGATGCGTTCCCATTCGTTCTTGCCTGTCAAGTCTTTCAAGGCACGAACATGGTGCATCACCGTTTTGCCATGCGCTCCGCATACCTCGCACTGTTCCGCCTTTAGTCTCTCAACAAGACTTGAGGCTGGCAGAAAATTGGTGTTTGGCATTATGTCGCATTTAGCATCACATTGAGCGTCTTTTCTCTTGAAACCCTCATTATAGAATACACGGCATTTGCATTGCCCTTTTGCATCCGTGTAACTGATTACAAAGTCTTTGTCTTTCGAGTATTTCTTTTTAATCTTCCGTACACTGCTGCTTTGCTTTTTGGCGATGCTTTTGTACATACTGTATTCCATAATATAACCGAACCTTTTGCAAAGAGTAGATACATTGTTCGCTATCGAGTAATAATTGTAGAATCCTCTTATCTCCTTATTGAATTGGGCTACAATATCCTCCGGTTTGCAGTTCATCATATAACTGCGTGCCTTTGGCTTCCAATCCTCCTTGCCATTGGTTTGTATAACCCTCATGGCTTTGTAGTCAATCAACTTGTTCTTGACCACCTCTCTCGGGAGTAGAAGTACAACCTTGCGGTTGAACATTCTTTTGAGCACTCCATTCTTATCTCTCTTGGTGGCTTTGGAGTTGCGTACGGTTATTTCATATCCCAGAAATTTAGCTTTTTCTTGTGCTTGGGTTATAAGCGTTTTCTCTGCCGACAGTTCAAGTTTTAGCTTATCTTTCATGAATTGTGTGATATTCGCTTTGATTTGCCCACATTCTTCATGGCTGCCGACAACCCCAATCAAGAAATCGTCTGCGTATCTGACATATTTCAACCGTCTGTACTCTTCATCCATTTCCATGACACAAGGCATTTGTTGCATCTGTCGGTAATACCCTTTGATTTTATCAATAAGGTCTTTCCGTACCTTTGTATCGGTTTCGGATTTCAGTTTCTTTTCCAGCTTGTTCTTACGGTCTTTAATCCGACGGTAATCCTTATCCAATCTTCTGCTTGCGCCTTTATTGAAAGATTGGGCGTATTCCTCCATGTACTTGTCGAACTTGTCAAGGTAAATATTAGCCAGTATGGGACTAATGATGCCGCCTTGCGGAGTTCCACTGTACGTGTGTCTGTATTTCCAATTTTCAATATACCCAGCGTTCAGAAATTTACGGATGAGCCTTATGAACCTCTCGTCTGCTATGCGTTCTTCGAGTATGCCAATCAGAACGTTATGGTCTATGTTGTCGAAGAAGCCTTTTATGTCCCCCTCTATAAACCATTTTGTTCCGAGAAACGTATCTTGAATTTGGGTTAATGCAGTCTGGCAACTCCTACGTGGTCTGAATCCATGTGAGGTATTTTCAAAACTTCCCTCGTATATGGCTTCCAGTATCATGTGTACCACTTCCTGCACCAACTTGTCTTCAAAAGACGGGATGCCCAACGGGCGTTTCTTTCCGTTCTTCTTAGGGATATAGACCCTTTTGGCTGGGTTGGGTTTGTAACTTTCGTCTCTAAGCTTGGAGATTAGATTTTCTATTCTCTGAATACTCATTTCGTCAACTGTCTTGCCGTCTGTCCCAGCGGTCATATTGCCCTGTTTGGCATAGATTCGCTGGTAGGCGGTATAGAACATCTGTTCATTGAATAGAATACGATACAACCGTTCGAACTTATAGCCCGATACATTGCTGTGTTTCACTAAGTTGTTCAATACATTCTTTGGATTTCTCATAATGTCTCTCACATTTTCCTTTGATTATATTGATTATATAACTGCTTCCCTTCGCCATGTGCAGGGCATTACCCTGCTCGGACTACTACGGAAGCTCCGTTGCCATGCCGAATATTCAAGAACGACTTCTATAGCCTTTCGGCGTTTCGGTTTAGGCAATCCCCATTTAGCGGGTGTAATAACAAGCATGACAGACTGTCGGATGCAACGTTCGTCCGTTAATCTGCTTATTGCAGACGTGTCGCAGTCAGTTCTTTGCCCCATACAACCTAAACACTTGCTGGGGTACATGCGATATGGCGTTGGTAACTGCCTTCCGCCACAGCCTTGGTATGTGCCACTGGATTGTTGTTCAACCAGTTCAGGCTTCATCCTCATGTCCGTCTTTCTGTCTTGCCATTCAGTCGCAGCGTGGCAGTTGGCTGACTTATGGCTTCTCCGACATGCTACACTCCCCCTCGGGTTTCCCTCTGGGATAAGTCGGATGACAGTAGGTCTTATTTTCATAGAACTCTAACCTAATCTATTGCTAAATAGATATTTATTACACCGCCTTATGGGCGCACTTCAAATACCAGATTATAGCTGCCAGTAGGATAATCGGAGACTCTACAAAGAAGTCACCCTGTTTTTCAATCCAGGTCTTGTTCAAATTTAACATGATGGTATAGCTTGCTTCGTATGCGTCAGAGATGTCCGTCATGAACTCCGGATTGATGGGATTGCAGCGGTGTGAACGGTGCGGATCATCGAAGTTGATGACGTAGAAATGTGGCTTTACCTTGTATTTGTCCATATTGTGTAACAAGGTATTGTAGGCAATGGTGGAAAGGTCATCAAATTTATAATCATAGATATAGACACTGAAACCTTTGGAAATCATCTGTTTGATGTAGTTGTTTACCACTGCGTATGATTTACCGGAACCCGGTGTCCCCAATACGATGGTCGCACGGAAAGGATTGACCACGTTGATCCATCCGTCGTTGAGTTTGCCGCCATACTGGAATCTGGTAGGCAGATTGACCGAATATTCATTCTCCATCAGCCTTGTCTCCTGCATGAAGGATTCGTTTTCCATATTGAACACATCCTCCATCAGGTTATGCTTGTAAAGCCTGCTGATCCACAGTCCCGCCATGAGCAGGCATAGATAACCGGCTGCAAGTGTAACCACATACAGGGCAGTAATCGCTTCGTGTGGAAAAGGCAGGTCAAGCAGCCACCAGTTCATGAAAAATAGAACCGCCCCGGCAGTAAGTACCGCCCATATACGCTGCCAGGTTATTTTCTCACCCTTGACTCCGATAGTACCCATACAGGATATGGCCAGCAGAAGAACTGCCATCAGTTTTGTCCAAAGGATACAGCCGAATATACCGGTTGTCTTGTCAAAGTTCATCAGTATCCGGTCTATGACATCCAGATTCAGATGCCAGGCACTCATACTGGGATAGCAGTACACATAAACGTGGACTACCAGAATAAAAATACTGACTGCCCTGCCGAATTCCATAATCTTGGCAAGGGCTCTCAAATCGTCTTCCTGTTGCATAATGATGTAGATGATTGTGGGGGAATCCGTTGTTCCCCCTGTTGTTGACTCATTTTGATTGATCAGATACCGCGTGATTTGCGCTTCTGCGGTTTCTTTTTCCGTTTCATGCGGCGACGGAACGCTTCTTCCTCGTAATCGACTGCCGGATTTGCCTCAAAGGAGAAGATGCCTGCCGCCTGTTCAAGCGCACTGCCTTCTTCCATACGATGACCGTACCGTTTCCAAAGTTCCTCCGGACCGGACTGTTGTCTCTCCTGCCAGGGTATTCCTTCCCACCAGCAGACAAGATCGTTGAATACGTTGGCAGAAAACTCCTTTCCCATACGTGAACCGTTGAACGCCTCGCGCCGTTCATGGTCTATGAATGTGACGCCATAGATACGTCCGGTATTGTTCCTTCGGAATACTACATCAATGTGCTCCTGTTTCAGCAGTTCCCTGAATTCCTGTTCCGATTTTGCGTTACGCATGGCCCATACGACCTTGCCGGATATGGCAGGAGCCCATCTGCCTTCCTTGAAGTCCTGTGTATGCCGTAACATACGTTCGGACAGTCCCGTATTTCCGAAACGCTTGCCGAACCTTGCACTTTTTATTGGAAGGCTGACCACTTTCCCACTATCATCTGTAGCCGAATAGATGATACCCGTATAGGGTGTTCCCATGTAATCGCCCCGAACCTGTCGGGCTTCAATGTTCAGTGTGGAAAGCAGTGCGGAATACTCTCCGAAAGTCTGGAAACGGTAGCTCTCCAGTACGGCCTTCAGTGTGTTTCCTATCTGATGGCGTATATCCCCCTGTAAGGCATCCACCTTTTTCAGTTCCGCTTTCGGATTCCGTCTTTCCGTATCCGCACTGTTACGCAATCCGAATTCCTGTTCAAGTTCCCGGCAGGCTGTCATTGAACGGCGGTGTTCATAGGAGTCATTGATTTTCCTTCCTTCATCGTCAATGCATACACTCACGATATGTACGTGCGTGTTGCAGGTATCTCCATGTCTGTATACGATGAACGGCTGGTCACCATATCCCATTTTCTGCATGTATTTTTCTGCCAGTTCCGCCAGCTTGTCATTGTCCAGCCTGTCTTCAGGTGCCGGACTGAGGGCGATATGCAGGACCGGCTTGTCCGTCCTCCTGTTTGCCGTCAGATGGTTTTCAAATGAAAGGAGAGCCAGACGCATGTCCTCGCTCGGCAGTCCCGGGCGGTCGGAAATCATCCGGTGTCCGGACAGGATTTCCGCCGTCCCTTGAAATACCTTTTCATGGTTATAGGACAGTGCTCCGTAAAGGTTTGTCCCGTGACTTATCTTTGCAACCATTTCTGTTCATATTCTTTGGTTAATGCCATAATCTGCTTGTTGAGCAGTATCAGTTCCAGGGTAGCCTTTTCAAGTTTGTAAAGCAAGGACATCGCCCTTTTTTCCCCGAAGTTTTTCTGTACGGCCCTTACGACCTGATTGTAATTGTTGCCTATTGCCTGGAATTGTCTGTAAAATTCCCCGAGCCGGATGTAATAGTCCATGGAAACCTTGTCCACCTTGATTACCTTCAGTTGTTCTGAAAAGATTGATTTCTTGATAAAGATTGTCCTGTCCCTTGCTCCGGATTCCAGAAACAGTTTCTCAAATCTGCTTTTCTCCTGTGCGTTCAGACGGAAATTGTACTTGTAGTCCGCCGGATCAGTCTTCGGTTTTCTGCCTGTCCTTCTTGCCTGTTTTTTCTCCATGCTTTTCTGCTTTTGGGTTGTTTTGCTTTCTCCGTCAGATTTTCCGACTTTGGAGGAAAATCCCCCGACCGTGAGGGAGGGCAAGTTGGTTTTTGTATGGCAGAATAATTTCTGTCGTACAAAAACACAACTTGCTCTGTTCGTTTGAACAGAGAATCCACCTCCGGCGGATTGCTGCGCGACGTGAGCGGCGTGCTGCTGTCCGTCGGAAGATGTTCCAAGCCGTTCATCGGTTCTGACTTTGCAAAATTATGACCGTGTAAACAGTTGTGAAATAGCGGATTGTATGACATATAATGACGCCTGATGACATCTGATGTCATGATATTGGTTACATATTACCTGTATGCTTGAAAGACCTTATTTTTGACGCGATTTAAGCGTGCAATATTGCAATAACATAATGACATAATAACATAACAACATAGTATTGCAATAATATAATGACATAATAACATGGCAACATAGTATT
>ERZ773237.1228-NODE-1228-length-22708-cov-3.750761_pt1 | contig 22708 bp, 15 predicted proteins | sample MGYA00580990_ERZ773237 | MGnify/ENA primary metagenome ERZ773237 (study PRJEB29015, sample SAMEA2737749) | human gut metagenome | biome: human gut; feature: human-associated habitat; material: faeces | place: China | collected 2012 ...
CGTTACAGCAGTGATAATGCGCTGGTTGGCCTGATGCGAAGAAATCCAATTCAAATCCTGGACAGTCTTACCATAACTTTGGGTTACCTTTTCTAAAGCTTCGACCATATAATGACAGGCATTGATAAATACATCGCGTCCTTCAGGCATTCCGATGCCACCGTTCTGTGGGCGGAGATACACCGCTTCGGCTGCTTTGCCGATGTGTCCCAGACCTTGGGTATAGATATCGATAATTCGGGGATCATGCCCGCTATAATTCCCGGCAGAGACAAAAAACGCTACAGCACCGTCTCCCCATAGGTGGCCGCTTTGCGGATCGTTTTCGTTGGCATAAGCTGTGTTGTGTTCTGCTCCGATGATCAGGGCTTTGGTCGCTTTTCCCAGAGCAAAATAGCCTTGTGCAATTTCCATCGCATTGATAAAGGAAGAACAGGCTGAGGAAACACTCACACATTTGGCGTGCTCGATGTGATAACGGCGTTGTACCATATGGGCCGGGGTGGCAACGGTATCGTAGGGGGAATAGGTCGCTGCGATGATTAAATCGATTTCCTCCATAGGATAAGGCAAATCGGTGGTGGCAAGATCCACTGCTTTTATCCCCATCGTATTGGTGTTTTCATTTGCAGCTGCTTTACTGCGGTTTTTGATACCGGTCCGGGAATAAATCCATTCGTCGTCCAGACCGTTTACTTCCTTGAAGTAAGAATTAGGAACCACAGAGTCCGGTAAATAGTGGGAAATTTTGTTGATAAACAATTCCATAGATTTAGCATTATGTTTCTGTTAGCTGTGATTTTGACATCAAACCTTCGTGCTAACAAGAAGTATGCCATATCCTCAGCCTTTGTTTAATATTCCATTAAATAGTAAGTCGACATATTCACGCAGCGACTGATAATTCCTTTTCCGGTGCCCGATGATAATAAAGGGTTGCTCCAGACTTTTGAACATAATCAGCAGCGTTTTTGCGAATGAGGAAGGATTATTGATATTGAAGAGGCCTTGCTCTTTACCGTTCTGCAAGATACGGGTTAGCAATTGCCGTTCTTTCATATCGATACCCTTACGCAACTGTTCAACTCGCAAATTGTTGAAAATAAAATCATAACGGATGTATTTGTTCTGACGGACCAGATTGTCGATCACATTGAACCGCGCTAAAATATATAATTTTAATTTGCGGTCGGGAGGAAGTGCAGAGTCTGCGGCCTTCTGCAATTTCTCATTAATGTCTTTGACATGATCCTCGACTACATAGTGATAAATCTCTTCTTTACTCTTAAAATGCATATATAAAGTCCGCCGACTCATGTTTGCTGCCTGAGCAATATCATTCATCGTTGCTTTATAAACGCTCATTTCTGAGAAAAGAGACTTGGCAACATGTATGATTTTATTCTTTGTCTTACTTAATTTTGTTCTCATAAATCTTGCGGTTGTGACTTTAAATTGCACAAAACACAAAATTTTGTGCAATTATAGCTATTTTCTATGACATTTATGGGCAAAGATAGTTTTTTTAACGGAAGAAAATGAGGTTTTGAGGATTGTTAAGTGTTCCAACGATTGCATAACCCCGGTATTTTATGTTTTATCCCTCTCCGATTCGTGTAAAAGGATGACAAATGTCATGTTTTATTGTTGAAGCGGGTAGTATATTTGCGCGCGAATTGGGAGAGGTGGTGGAGGTGGCGATCGTTTTTTACAGCGTGTAATTTAATTGTCTGATTATGAATGTTACAAAAGTTTCCTTCTACAAGGAAAAAATTTTTTCGGCCCGGTGGTTTCAAACTTGGGGAACTCTTTTATTGGGATCTATGGTGATAGCGACCGGTTACACTTTTTTCATGACTCCCTACCAGATCGTTCCGGGAGGAATTTATGGTATTTCTACCATTTTGAACTGGAAACTGGGATTCCCGATCGGTATGGCGGCATTGTGTTTTAACCTGCCGTTGAGTTTGATCGGTTTTAAAATATTAGGCCGTGATTTCGGTTTGAGGACTTTTATCTGCTTTTGGTTGGTAGCTTTGTTTGCCGACGGTTTTCCGTGGGCTCTGGAACATTGGTGTGGCTATACGGCAGAATTTGCACATGATCCCCTGCAATTGGTCAAAGGAGGTATCGACAATCCCGATGCAACGAAGGAAGGGGTATTGTTGGCCAGTATCTTCGGAGGTGTGGTTATCGGAGTCGGAGCCGGATTGATTTTCAAGACCCGTTCTTCGAGTGCCGGTACGGATGTTTTGGCTGCCGTATTACATAAATTGACCCGCAGGCCTTTGGGGATGATGCAGATGACTGTCGACCTGATTATCGTGGTATTGGGTTTTGTGGCTTTCCCGGATTGGAAAACTCCGTTTTATTCCCTGATCACTATTTTTATTATGGGGAAAGTAATCGATATTGTCATCGGTGGGTATTCCAGCGATAAAACTTTTTTCATCATATCCGAAAAAACAGAAGAATTACGTCGGTTTATACTTTCGGAATTACACCGGGGCGGCTCTATCGTACCGGTCAACGGGATGTGGAACCGTTCGGAGAAAGAAATGATTATGACGGTCGTCAACCGTAAAGAGGTGACTACTTTGCAACGGGCCATCCAGCATATCGATCCTCATGCTTTTACCATGATCCTGAATGCTCAGGAGATTATGGGGCAAGGATTTAAACGGATGGATTGGGACGATAACAAGTAAATACCTGAGTTGCACGGTCGAAAATGCCCTGGAGCCAGGCGATAGTCATGCCGTAGTTGCTGACCGGAATCCGGGCATCGATGGCCGGTTGCAGACGGTGGCGCAATTGGGTGGCTGTGATCATACAGCCTCCGCATTGAATGATCAGGGCATAATCCGTTATCGGACGTTCGATCCGGTCTAAGCCGGCGATATGGTCGAATTCCAGCTGCTTTCCGGTATACTTGCGAAGAAGGGCGGGGATTTTGACCCGGCCGATATCTTCACAGGAAACATGATGGGAACAGGATTCGAGCAGAAGAATCCGGTCGCCGTCTTTCAGTTCCGGGATGCGGGAGGTCCCGGCCAGATATCGGTCGAAATTGCCTTTATGGTGTGCCAGAATAATGCTGAAACTGGTGAAAGGAATATCCTGGGGAATCCAGGGGGCTATTTTGCCGAATACCTGACTATCTGTGATTACCAGGTCCGGTCGTAACGAATTCCGCTGAAAATAAGTCGTGATTTCTTCGGGTTGGACGACAATACCGATACCATGCCGGTCCAATATCTCTCTTAACATTTGTACCTGAGGCAAGATCATCCGGCCTGTCGGAGCTTCCGAATCGATGGGGGTGACCAGCATAACCACTTGGCCGGGACAAACCAGATCCCCTAACAGAGAGGAAGAATTTTGCCGGTTTACCAAAGTGCCGATTTTTTGAATCAGCATTTCTCTTTTAGCCTGGCAAGTGGAGAAACCGATAACCGGGGTACCGTATTTTTGCAAGAGTTTTTCCCGAAGTTGCTCCTGTAAAGGTTCCAGGTCCGATTTATTGTGTACGATCAAAAAAGGAAGTTTTAACTTTTGAAATTCTTCGGTCAGTATTTCTTCGAAATGACCGAAGCGGTTGCCGGTGATCACCAGTAAGGCTGCATCGGCTTGCCGGATGGTTTCGAACGTTTTTTTTACCCTTAATTCCCCGAGTTCACCTTCGTCATCCGTTCCGGCAGTGTCGATTAAAACGACCGATGCAATTCCCGGGATTTCATAACTTTTCTTTACCGGGTCTGTTGTCGTGCCGGCAATGGGGGAGACAACGGCTTTGTCCTGTTGTAAAATCGTGTTGACGATAGAACTTTTTCCGGTATTTCTCCGGCCGGTGATGACGAGATGAAATTTATCCATGAATCGGGGTTATTTATACATGCTGACTTCTTCTGCTGTGATTGTCGGGCTTCCGAGAATAATCAAACGTTCGACGACGTTGCGGAGTTCACGGATATTTCCGGTCCATTCGTAACTTTTCAGCGCTTGTAAAGCTTCCGGTGTAATATTTTTTTGTGCTATCCCCATTTCGTTGCAAATGGTTTCCAGAAAATAGGTCACTAACTCGTCGATATCTTCCGGACGGTCTTTCAAAGGGGGAACTTCGATAATTATAACACTCAGACGGTGGTATAAATCTTCCCGAAACCGTCCTTTGGCAATCTCTTCTTTCAGATTTTTATTGGTTGCTGCGATGACCCGCACATCTATCTGAATATCCGTGTCGCTTCCGATCCGGCTGATTTTATTTTCCTGTAAGGCCCGGAGTACTTTAGCCTGTGCTTCCAGGCTCATATCCCCGATTTCGTCGAGGAATAAAGTCCCTCCCGAGGCTAGTTCGAATTTCCCTTTCTTCTGTTTGATCGCCGAAGTGAACGATCCTTTTTCGTGTCCGAACAGTTCGCTTTCGATCAGCTCCGAAGGAATAGCTGCACAGTTGACTTCTATAAAAGCTCTGTCGTTACGGTGACTTTTTTCGTGCAACTGATGGGCTACCAATTCTTTACCACAACCGTTCGGTCCAGTGATGAGTACCCGGGCATCGGAAACCGCCACTTTATCGATCATGATACGGATATGATTCAATGCATCCGAATGGCCGATCATCTCGTATTTCTTACTGACTTTGGTTTTTAGCTTTTGGGTCTCCTCGATAAGCTGGTTTTTGTCCGTTGCGTTTTTGATCGTAATCAGAATCCGGTTCAGGTCCAGCGGTTTCTCGATGAAATCGTAAGCTCCTTTTTTGATGGCTTCGATAGCTGTATCTATGGTGCCGTGTCCCGATATCATGATGACCGGCACATCGGAAGTAAATTCTTTGATTCGTTCCAGTACCTCGATTCCTTCCATTTTAGGCATTTTGATATCACAGAACACCACCTCCGGTTTTTCAGTTTTCACCGACACCAATCCCTCCATGCCGTTTTCAGCTAATACGACTTCGTGTCCTTCGAAAGAGAGAATGTCTTTCATCGAATTACGGATGCTACGTTCGTCGTCGATTACAAGTATTTTTGCCATGGTCATTTTTTTTACACGGATAGCAAAATTAGGAATAATTTCGAAATCCTCAAATTTCCGAATCTTCAAATGTTTTCATAGCTTTGTAGCTAGGATGATTGTCAAATTATTTGGAATACGCTTATGAGATATATTTTATCTGTTCTGATTGTTTTTTGTTTGATTTGTCCCGATACGCTGGGACAGCGTAAAAAAGTAGGAGTCGTGCTGAGTGGTGGGGGGGCGAAAGGAGTTGCTCATATCGGTGTGCTGAAAGTGCTCGAGGAAGCGGGGATTCCGATCGATTATATTTCCGGGACGAGTATGGGGGCTATTGTCGGAGGGTTGTATGCCGTCGGATATAATGCCAAGGCGCTGGATAGTTTGGTCAGGATGCAGAACTGGCCTTTCTTGCTGAGCGATAAGGTATATCGTTTCAACCAGCCTTTTACCGAGAAAGAATCCAATGAGAAATACCTCATTTCCCTTTCTTTTTCCCAGGAAAAAGGTTTTTCGGTACCGGCAGGTTTCGTGAGCGGACAGAATATTTATAACCTGTTTTCCGAATTGACCATCGGTTTTCACGATTCGATTCCGTTCCGGGATTTACCGATTCCGTTCGCTTGTGTGTCGGCCAATATGATCGATGGGAAAGAAGTGGTGATGGACAAGGGGATACTGCCTTTGGCGATGCGGGCGAGTATGGCTATCCCGGGAGTCTTCGCTCCCGTAACTATCGATAGTATGGTATTGGTAGACGGAGGTATCTCGAATAACTTTCCCGTGGATGTGGCTAAAAATATGGGAGCCGAAATTACCATCGGGGTGGATCTCAGCACAGGGTTGAAAGATGAGAAAGGACTGGATAATATCATGGGGATCGTCGATCAGCTGACGGCTTTTATGGGCATGAAGAGTTATGAGAATAATAAAGCGATGGTGGATTTGTATATGAATCCGGATCTGAAAGGATTTACTGCGGCCAGTTTTACTGCGGAGGCTATCGATACGATGATTCAAAGAGGAGAACGGGTAGCCCGGGCCAATTGGGATAAAATTATGGCTTTGAAGAAACAGATCGGTCTTGAACCGGACGAAGATGCTGCTCCCCATCTCGAAAACAGGTTTTTGGAAACAGACACTCTTATTATAGGAAAAATTTCTATCGAAGGAGTGAAGGAAAAAGATGAAAAATGGATACAACGGCAAATCGGGATCAAAGAATTTTCTGTCATCACCATGGATGATTTACACAAAGCGATTTCTTTTTTATACGGTACCGGGGCTTTTGCCAATGTAAACTATGCCCTCAACGGGGATCAGATTTATGACCTGACGCTACGGCTGAAAGAAAAACCGGCCAGTTCACTGAATCTGGGATTCCGTTTCGACTCGGAAGAAATGGCTTCGATCCTGTTGAATACAACCCTTAGCCATAGGGCGTTGAGGGGGTCCAGACTGTCGATTACCGGACGTTTGAATAAAAACCCTTACGTATTGGTGGATTATTCTTTCGGCAGTAATATGCTGAGAAAATTGGGCGTATCCTATATGTTCAAATACAACGATATCAATCTGTACGATAAAAAAGACAAAGTCGATAATATTACTTTCTCTTATCATCGCGGAGACCTGAATTTATCGGATATTTATTTCCGGAATTTCAAATTTCAATTGGGGTTACGGTATGAATATTTCAATTATAAATCCGTCCTGTACAATACCGATTATATAGCGGAAAATCTGAAGTCACAAGGATTTGCCAGCTACTATGCTTTAGCTCATTTCGATACTTACGATAAGAAATATTTTCCGGACAAGGGGATGAGTTTCCGGGCTGATTATTCACTTTACACCGATAATATGGTCAATTATGACGGGCATGCTCCTTTTTCGGCCTTATCGGCCGATTTCGAACCGACCGTCCGGCTGACCCGTAGGGTATATCTGTTGCCGGCTTTGTACGGGAGGGTATTGATCGGACGCGATATAGCCATTCCTTATCTGAATTATGTCGGTGGAGAAGTAGCCGGAAGGTATATGAATCAGCAATTGCCTTTTTACGGTATCCATAATCTGCAGGTGTTCGATAATTCGGTGGTCGTGGGGCGTTTACAGTTGAGATATCGCTTGGGAATGAGGCATTACATCACTTTAACCGGGAATTATGCCAAACAGTCGGAAAGCTTTTTCGATATTCTGAAAGGAGACGATGTTTGGGGTGGAGGTGCCGGTTATGCTTATAATTCCATTATCGGACCGATCAGTGTCACCTTCGATATGTCCAATTGGGACCAGAAATTAGGGGTGTATTTCAATCTCGGCTATTATTTTTAAATTGGAGTAATTGTAATAAAAACGGAAATAAATGGGAAAATATTGGATTTGCATCTGTTTGGCCTGGGGGTTAGGGATCGGAGGTTGTACACCGGTACAGCAATATCGGTATACCGAAGGAAAGATTTACGGTACATTTTATCATATATCCTATGCTTCTGACGAGGATTTGAAAGAGGAAATTCTCCGGCAAATGGAGTCGGTAAACGCTTCTCTTTCCATGTTTAATCCCGAATCGGGTATTGCCCGTCTGAACCGCAACGAGACCGACAGCGTCGACCGTCATATCGCCTTCAACCTGCATCTGGCCGACAGCATCGGCGCGTTGAGCGACGGGCGTTACGACGTGACCGTCAAGCCGCTGGTCGAGGCGTGGGGCTTCGCCGGCCGGGAGCGCGTCGAAAACCCGAACGTCGATTCGATCCTCGAATTCGTGGGCCGCGAAAAGGTCCGTGTCGAGGGAGGGCGGCTGGTGAAGGACGATCCGCGCGTGCAGCTGGACTTCAACTCCGTGGCGAAAGGCTATACGGTCGATCTGCTGGCCGGACTGGTCGAGAAATACGGGGCTGAAAACTACATCGTCGACATCGGCGGCGAGGTCCGCTGCCGGGGACTCAACCGGCAGGGCCGGGCGTGGCGCATCGGCGTCGAAACGCCTTTCGACGGCAACATGTCGGACGGCGAATACCTCCAGAAACGGATTCAGATGACCGGCGGCGGGCTGGCCACCTCGGGCAACTACCGCCGTTTCTACCTCGACGGGGAGGGCAACAAGGTCGCCCACACCATCGACCCCCGCACGGGGCGCAGCGCCCTGTCGCGCCTGCTGTCGGTGACCGTCGCGGCTCCGACCTGCGCCGAGGCCGACGCGCTGGGGACCATGTTTCTGGCGATGGGCGCCGACGATGCGCTGGCGGCCGTGGAACGGATGCCCGGCGTGAAGGCGTACTTCATCCTGGCGGGTGACGGCGGAGAGTACGAGGAGTACGTCTCGCCGGCCATGGAAGCGTTGATTCTGAAATAGCGAGATAAATGAAAACAGCGGTATTCCTCTACAATCCCGAATCGGGCAAGGGCAAAATCGCCCGCAACGTCGGGTGCATCAGTACGATTTTTCAGGCCTACGGCTACGACGTCACGCCGCAGCGGATCGACTTTACGGCCAATCCGTTCGACGGCAACGAGACCATCGACCTGATGGTCGTCGCCGGCGGCGACGGCACGGTGAACTATGCGGTCAACGCCATGAAACGCAAGGGGCTGGACATTCCCATCGGCGTGATTCCGGCCGGTACGGCCAATGATTTCGCCGGGGCGGTCGGCATGTCGCGCGAGCCGCTCGAAGCGGCGCGGCAGATCGCTTCGGGGGCTGTGGACCGGGTCGACGTAGGCCGGGTGAACGACCTGTATTTCGTCAATATCTTTTCGTTCGGAATCTTCACGACCACCTCGCAGCGCACGCCCGACGAACGCAAGCACAAGATCGGCAAGCTGGCCTATATCATCGAGGGGGTCAAGGAGTTCCGCACGATGCACGCCGTGCCGCTGGAGATCGAGGCCGACGGCGAGCGGTTCGACCTGCGGTCGCTGATGGTGCTGATCTTCAACGGCGAGACGGCGGGCGGTTTCCACCTGGCGCGGCGGTCGTCGATCAAGGACGGGCTGTTCGACTGCATCCTGCTGGAGAAGAAGAATTTCTTTCGTTCGACGCTGGCCATGTGCCGCTATCTGGCGGGCGGCAGCCCGAAGATCGTCCGCCACCTCCGGGCGCGGCGGATCGACATCCGTTCGTCGGTCAACGAACCCACGGACGTCGACGGGCAGAAGGGCGCCGAATTCCCGCTGCACATCGAGTGTCTGGCGGGCGGCCTGCGCGTGATGTGCGCCAAACAGGCCTCGGGCAATTTCTGATTTTTACGGTCCGGCTTGTTTGATTCTGCGAAAATTCATACTTTTGTCGGAAAAATTACGACGATATGGCGGATAACGGCAAAACGGCGCGCAGCGGAGGACGCGAAAGTTTGCGCAAGGTCTCCATCTCCCGGATCAAGAAGGAGATGAGTGACGTCTTTTACCTTTCGGACGATCTGGTGATTTCCGCACTCACGGCCGACAAGAACACCACGGCCGATTATCCGACCTCGATCGACGGCTTTACGGCCATCATTATGATGACGGGCGAGGCCACCGTGTCGATCGACATGCAGAATTACAGCATCAAGCCCAACACGATCGTCTTTTTCAACCCCGATTCGATCATCCGCACAATCAAGTGTTCGTCGAACGCCGCGGCCTACCTGCTGGCCTTCTCGAAATCGTTCGTCAACGAGATCCAGATCGACCTCTCGACCTCGCTGCCGGTCTACATGCGCTTCGGCAAGGCCCCCGTGCTGGAGGTCACGCCGCAGGACGTGGACGAAATCCGCCAGTTGTTCCAGCTCATCAAGACCATGCTGCGCAGCGACAAGGAGCGTTACCGCCACGAGATCATCCGCACGCTCTTCACCACGGCGTTCTACATCATCACCGAGATCAACCAGCGCGAGCAGCCCGGCGAGATGAAGCAGGGGCGCTGCGAGGTGCTGTTCGACGAGTTCATGTCGCTGCTGCAACAGTACAACAAGAAGGAGCGCAACGTGAGCTTCTACGCCAAGCAGCTCAATATCACGCCCAAATACCTCTCGTCCGTGGTGAAGGAGGTGAGCGGCAAGACCGCCGCGCGGTGGATCGACGAGTCGGTGATCCTCGAAGCCAAGGCCCTGCTCAAGTATTCCGGAATGAGCATTCAGGAGATCGCCTACCACCTCAATTTCTCGACGCAGTCCTTCTTCGGCAAGTATTTCAAACAGCACACCGGAACCTCGCCCTCGCGTTACAAGCGGAAAGGATAGTTTTCGATTTTACAGGGCCTCTTCCGCCCTGCCTTGTCCGGCCCGAACGGAAAATACGTTTGTATGTCCCGTCCGGGTCGAACTGTGTCAGGATAAAATCCGCTCCTCTAAAATCAAAAAACCGAACCTTGTTTTTCAGGTGGCGGCTCGCGGGTGTCCGCTATGACACGCCGCTATTTCAGCGCTTCGACCACGCGGCCGATCATCGCCGGGATGGCGTGCTCCTCCTGCGCGGTGAAGAAATTGCCGTCGATCTCGAACGGGGCGTCCGTCGCCACGGGGCCCGTCACGGCGGCCTTGGCCATCGGGTGCACGGCGACGCGCCGTCCGGCGGCGACGCCTGCGAATCCGAACATCATCCCTGCGGCGCAGTGGCCGATCATCGGTTTGCCCGTCTCCCCGAAGGTTTTCAGCACCTCCATCAGGTCTCTGTTCCAGGGCTCGCCGGCATGCTGCGCGAAGACCGGCACGGCGTCGCCGCAGGCGAACACCAGAGCGTCGTACTCCTCTTCGTGACCCTTGAGGTTGGCGATCACGTCGTCGGCCGTCAGGCCGATGCCCGAGTTGGTGCGGATCTCGCGGCTTTCGGCCACGGCGAACACGGTGCAGGGAATCTTGTTTTCGAAAAACGTTTCCAGATACTGGAACAGGCCCATCCCGTTCACGGGATTCACGGCCACGACAGCTGCTTTTTTTGCCATGATTGCAATTCTTTTAGTGGTACAATGGTTATTTTCGGTAAGTTTGTTATCTTTGCATACAAAGATAGGGCAAACAGCCCGTAAAAACAATAACACACTTAAAAATGAGATGGTTACATACGTGTAACCATTGCTGGATACCAAACGGATGGAGCCGGAGAAAAAATTGAAAAATTTCACGCCCACGGGTTCCTGCCCGGTCCGGGACGTGCTGTGCCGCCTGGGGGACAAGTGGTCGATGTTGGTGTTGCTGACGTTGAATGCCAACGGCGTGATGCGTTTCAGCGAGATCCACCGCACGCTGGGCGACATTTCGCACCGCATGCTGACCGTCACGCTGCGGATGCTCGAAACCGACGGAATGATCCGCCGCGAAGTCTACGCCGAGGTTCCGCCGCGGGTGGAATACCGTCTTACGGAGCGGGGCGGGAGTCTCCTGCCGCATATTTTCGGACTGGTGGAATGGGCCGAGGCGAACAAGGAGGCTATTCTGGACGGCCGCAGGAGGTCCTGAACGACATCCGCCGGGCGTCCGTGCCGTCGGGGTAGTAGCCGCGTAGCAGTTTTCCGGGGCGGAAGCCGTTGCGGGCGTAAAGCCTTATGGCAGAGTCGTTGTCGGTGCGCACTTCGAGCGTCACTTCACGCAGCCCGAGCCGCCGGGCCAGCGCGATAGCGGCGTCCAGCAACGCCTGTCCGGCTCCGCAGCCGCGCGCCGCGGGGTCCACCGCCACGGAGTAGATGCGGAGGTTTTGCGCCGTGCGCCGCATCAGCAATGAAATGTAGCCGACGACCGCACCGTCGCGGGTGGCGGCGTAGGACGCTCCCTGCGCATGCGTCAGCAGGTAGCGCAGCTGCCGCCGCGTGAAGGCCTCCCCTTCCGGGAATGAACGCCGCTCGACGCACTCCACGGCGTCGAGGTCCCCGGCCGTCGCGGGACGTATTCCGACTGCGGGGTTCATTGCGCGTGGAGGCGGTTGAGGCAGTGGACGAAGTGGTTGAGGATGCGGTAGTAAAGTTCGTCGCCCAGCACGGCGTCCTCGACTTCGTGGTCGATCGACGGGTTGTCGTTGATCTCGATCACCACGGCCCTGCCGTTGATGAGTTTCAGGTCCACGCCGTACAATCCCTTGCCGATCAGCGCCGCGGCCTTTACGGCGGTGTCGAGCACTTTCTGCGGCGCCTTGTAGATGGGTACGGTCTCCCATGCGCCGCACAGGTTGCGGCCTGTGTCGTCGTGGGCGTGGTTGTAGATCTGCCAGTGGCCCTTGGCCATGTAGTATTTGCAGGCGAACAACGGTTCGCCGTCCAGGAGGCCGATCCGCCAGTCGAACTCCGTGGGGATGAACTCCTGGGCCAGCAGCACGGACGAGTGGCGGAACATCTCGTCGAGCGCCGCGCGCAGCTCTTCGTCGCTGGCCACCTTGTGCATGCCCACCGAGAACGATCCGTCGGGAATCTTGAGGATGAAGGGCGCGCCGAGGCGTTCGCTGATCTCGCCGAAGGAGTATTCGTTGCTGCGGAACAGCAGCTGCGAGGCCGGGGCCGGGATGCGGGCCTTTTCGAAAAGCTCGCAGAGGTAGACCTTGTTCGTGCAGCGGATGATCGACTCGGGATCGTCGATCACGGCGATGTCGTTCATCGCGGCACGCTGCGCGAGGCGGAAAGTGTAGTGGTTGAGCGCTGTGGTGGCGCGGATGAACAGCGCGTCGAACTCCATCAGCCGCGTGGCTTCCTCCTCGGTGATCAGCTCCGCGTGGATGTTCATTTTCCGGGCCACTTCGAGGAACTTGTTGAGGGCGTCCTTGTCGCTGGGCGGGAATTTTTCGTCCGGGTCGTAGAGGATGGCGAGGTTGTAGCGTGCGGGCTTGGCCGAGCGCGGCGAGCGCCATACCTTCTTGTTGAAGCAGTCGAGCGCATTGGCGAAATCGTCCTGCCCGCTCTCCGAGAGCTGGCGCAGCGAAAGGGCCTGCACCGACTCGATCTGGTTGCGGGCGTGGTTGTTCATCGTCACGCGCAGGATCGGGCAGGGGTAGTGGTCGAAGATGAACCGCGCGATCTTCTCCAGACCCTTCTCGCGGCAGGTTCCGAAGTAGATGTTCAGCTGCCAGGTTTCGTCGGTGATGCGGTTGCGTTCGATCCACTGTTGGCAGAGCTGTTGCAGGTTGCGGTTCATGCGGATTCCGGCGCCCGATTCGAGCTTGTTGAGCGTCTCGACGCCCGGCAGCACCCGGTGTCCCCGGGCCTGGGCCAGCAGCGAGCAGTAGTAGCCTTCGGAGTTGTAGCCGTATTCGTCGCTCAAGTTGATGACCAGCTTGGGCGTCCGCTCCCCGTAACGGTGTTCGAGGTAGTCGGTGACGGTCATCAGCGAATCGGTTTCGCAGTAGGGTTTCCAGTCGTTGAGGCTGTTCAGCAGGATGAAGACGCTATTCATGCATGTGTGTTTTCGATGCGCCAAATGTAAGCAAATAAAGCATCCGTTGTACATGCCGCGCGCCGTTTTGCGAAATAAAAAAACGGGCCTCCGCAGAGACCCGTTTTCTGGTTGTCCGTCGGGGCGTCAGGCCCGTTTTTTCGCCGCCTTGGCAGCCACCGCCTTGTCCAGCTCGATGATGAAGTCCGAGAGGACGTTCATGTAGTTGATGAAGGCGTCGTAGGCCGAATCGTAGGGGTTGAAGTAGGAGTGCACGTCGCCGTCCGACAGCCACTTGGTGGCCATGTAGTAGAAATGGTCGGAGGTCTGCATGAAACTCCAGACATAATCGAAATCGGGATTTTTCAGCGCCGCGACCTTCTCCTTCTGGGCATAGAGCTTCGAGAAAGCCTCGTTCTGCAATTCGTTGCCCAGCCAGGCCGTCACGTCGCGCTCCTCGTCGGCCCACGACATCACGTGCGGACAGTGGAGCACGGCGACGGGCTGGTGCTTCTTCGCGGCCTCGGTCACCGTGGCGAACTCCAGGCCGTTCTTCCTGGCGAGGATCGCCTTGGGCAGCGCGCGCATGAATTCGAAGATGCCCGTGTCGGCGTTCTGATGCTCGCCGAAGGTCTCGTAATCCATGAACAGGTTGATGACCTCGCCCGGCGTCTCGTCCGAGGCGAGCCACTGCACGTACTTGTCGGCTGTCAGGGGCCACTGGTCCCAGCTCTTGTTCGAGAAGCGGAAAGCGATGTCGTCCGAGAGTTTGTAGTTGCGCAGCAGCAGGCGCAGTTTCTGGTCGATGGCGTTGGCGTAGACGTAGTTGGGCGATTTCCACCCCAGCACGTGCTTGGCTCCTTCGGCCAGCATCGTGCGGAAGCCCATGCCGGCGACCGTCGCGCCGATCTCGTCCGAATAGATCAGCTCCGTGTTGCGGAAAGCGGTGGGTTTCATCCCGAACTCCTTTTTGATAAGGTTCGTGTGCAGTTTGACCTGCTCCGTGAAATCCTCCTTCGATGCCAGCGATGCCAGCGAGTGGGAGTAGGTCTCGGCGAGGAACTCCACGCAGCCCGTCGCGGCAAGCTCCTTGAACGAGTCGAGCACTTCGGGGGCGAAGGCGCGGAACTGTTCGATGGCGATGCCCGTGATCGAGAACGAACAGCGGAACTTGCCCTTGTTCTCCCTGATGAGCTTGAGCAGCAGGGCGTTCATCGGCAGGTAGCACTGGCGGGCGACCTTCTGCATGATCGAACGGTTCATGAGGTCGTCCAGGTAGTTGTGGTCCTTGCCCATGTTGAAGAAGCGGTATTTCTTCAGACGCCAGGGCTGATGCACCTGAAAATAAAGACAGACGGTTTTCATGCGGGTTGCTATTTTAATTGTTTCTTATTCTCTTCGATCACGGCTTCGTACACCGATTTGATCTTCGCCGCGGCGTCGTTCCACTTGAGGTTGGTCACCTCTTCGAGACCCTTCGAGGCGAACATGCCCGACAGGGCGGGGTATTTGATCAGTCCGTAGATGGCGTCGGCCAGGGCGTCCACGTCCCAGTAGTCCACCTTCACGGCGTAGTCCAGCACTTCGGCCACGCCGCTCTGCTTGGAGATGATCACCGGGACGTTCGAGCGCATCGCCTCCAGCGGCGAGATGCCGAAAGGCTCCGAGACGGAGGGCATCACGTAGACGTCCGACAGCTGGAACATCTTGTGCACGTCCTCCCCGCGGAGGAACCCCGTGAAGTGGAAACGGTCGGCGATGCCGAGCCGCGCCACGCGGCGGATGACGTGGTTCATCATATCGCCCGAACCGGCCATCACGAAGCGCACGTTCGGTACCCGTTTGAGCACCTTGGCGGCCGCCTCGACGAAGTAGTCGGGCCCCTTCTGATAGGTGATGCGCCCCAGGAAGGTGACGATCTTGTCCCCGACGCCGCGTTCGGGGGCGGCGCACTCCGCCTCGGCGAACCGCACGGCGTTGTGCACCGTCACCACCTTTTCGGCCGGAATGCCGTAGCGGGTAACGATGATGTTGCGCGTGAGGTTCGACACGGCGATCACACGGTCGGCGGCCTCCATGCCCGCGCGTTCGATGGCATAGGTCTGCGAATTGATGTTCTCGCCGCTGCGGTCGAACTCCGTGGCGTGCATGTGCACGACCAGCGGTTTTCCGGAGACCCGTTTGGCGGCGATTCCGGCGAAGTAGGTGAGCCAGTCGTGGGCGTGGATCACGTCGAACTGCCCCGCCAGATCGCGGGCCACCTGCGCGGCCACCATCGCATAGCGCGCCACCTCCTCCATGAGGTTCGCGCCGTATTTGCCCGAAAAGGTGTAGCGCTGCTTCCAGAGGTCGGTCGTCTCCCGCGTCTTGCGTCCCGTGCGGACGTACTCGTCGTGATAGGACTTGTACTCTTCGGGCGAGACGTAGGGGACCATGTTCGAGTCGATGCGGATGAACGACATCTTCTTCCACAGCTCCTCCGTATCGCCGGAGGCGGCGCCGAAGAGCGTCTCCACGTCGCTGGCGTTGACCACGCGCACATAGTTCTGGTCTTCGTCTCCGGTGGCACGGGGCATGACGAAGGTCACGTTGACATCGTTTCGCGCCAGCCCGCGCGTCATGCCGTAGCAGGCCGTACCCAGACCGCCTGCGATATGAGGGGGAAATTCCCATCCGAACATTAACACTCTCATGGCTGACTATTTTTTGACGGTTTTACGTTCTGTTTTGCGCCTTCCGTTCCCTTTGGCCGGGGCTTTGGGGCGTTTCGCGGGTTTCGCCTCTTCGTCCGCCGCCCCTTTCCGTGCGGAATCCGCAGGCGCGGCCGCCGCCTCCGTCGCCGTGCGGGGTTTCGCCGCACCGGCCGCTCGGCGGGAGCCTGTTTTCGGGGCGGCCTTCTCCCTCTTCTTCCGCCATGCGGGGTCGAAGCGCTCCATGAGCCGGTAGAGTTCCAGCACGGCGCCGACGCTCCACGCATAGGAGATCGCGCTTTTAGGGGCGAAGGGCGGGTCGGCGTCGTACATCTTCGAGATCGAACCGATGCCGTGGCACTGGATGTCCTCGTCGAAGTCGGCGAGGAACCGCTCAACTTCGGGTGTGTAGTCGGCGCCGGTGAGCGCATAGCGGGCCTTGACGTAGAAGGGCAGCGGCCATACCCACACCGTACCGTTCATCGCGGCGTGGGAGCGCATCCGGTCGTCGCCGGCGTAGGAGCCGTTGTAGAGCGGATTCTGCGGCGAGAGCGAACGCAGCCCCTTCGGGGTAAGCAGGTATTGGCGGACGATGCGCAGCACGGAGATGAGCTGCTCCTCGTCGAGCATCGTGTAGTTCAGGCCGCAGGCGACGACCATGTTGGGGCGGATGAAGCGGTTGGTCTCGGCGTCGTTTACGAAATCGGCCAGGTATCCCTCTTCCGGAAGCCAGAATTTTTCCAGAAACGACGCCTTGGTCTGCGCCGGAGCCTCCTTCCATTCGGCGGCGAACGCCTTGTCGCCCGCCTCTTCGGCCAGTGACAGCGCATAGCTGACGGCGTTGTACCACAGGGCGTTGATCTCGACCTGATACCCGTTGCGCGGGGTGACGGGCCGCCCGTCCGCATAGGAATTCATCCATGTGAGCGCCACGTGCTCGTCCGACGCCCAGACCAGTCCGTTGCCGTGCAGCGCCACACGGCCGCCGATGCCGCGGCGGTAAGCCGCGAGGATCGACTTCATCGCTTCGCCGTAGCGGCGCCAGATCTCGCGGCTGCCGATCTCGGATTCCAGTTCCTGCAATGTGTAGAAGAACCACAGCGGGGCGTCGGCTTCCTGCGCGGCCGATGCCGAACCGGCGAAATCGCCGTCGCGGAGCGTGCGGCACACGCTGTCCAGCACGTCGATGCAGTCCTCCTTGTGATCCTGTTCGAGCGTGATGCCCGGCAGCGACATGAAGGCTTCGCGGGCGATCTGCGCCGTGAGCCACGGATAGCCGGCCATCACCTCTGTGCGGCCGTCGGGGCGCCGGATGACGAACTGCCGGGCCGAGTGGCGCAGCAGGCTGTGGAAATCGATCTTGTGGGTGCGGCGTGCCAGCGCGCGGTCGAACAGCGCGCCGATCTCGGCCGACGAGGCCATCTCTTCGACCGACGCCGAGAAGATCACGCTCTGTCCCTTCGACAGGGGCAGTTCGAAATAGCCCGTCGTCAGCAGGTCTTCGTACCCGTCGTAGCCGCGGGCCAGCTCCTGCGGGTATTCGAATCCGTAGTACCAGTCGGGTGCGGCCACGAATTCGGCGTCGGGCCGGTTCGTTTGGAGGTAGAGCCACGGATAGCCTTCGTAGAGGCGGTTCTTCACGCCGCCCTGCACGGGGTAGGAGCGACCGTTGGCCTCCATGTTGGCATGGGTCAGCGCCTCCTTCTCGCGATAGGCGAAGAAGGGCCGCAGCCGCAGGCGGATGTCGGCCGGCGAGTCGAGCAGCGTGTAGCGGATCATCAGCTGCGTGCGCTTGTGAATCCACAGCAGCTCCTTGCGCAGGATGACGCCGCCCACGCGGTAGGTGATCGTCGGGGTCGGCGTGTAGGCGAAGTCGGTGATGTACTTGTGGCCGCGCGGTTCGTAGACGCCGCGGAAACGGTGGATGGCCAGATTGAACGACTGATCGTGCTGGACGATGGTCTCGTCGAGCGACGACAGCAGCACGCAGGTCTGGTCGCCCCTGCCGATCGGGGCGACCATCAGACCGTGGTACCTGCGCGTATTGCAGCATACGATCGTGGTGCTCATGTAGCCGCCGCGGCGGTCGGTCGAGAGCACCTCGCGTTGCAGCGAATATTCGAGGTTGCCCAGTTCGTTCTTGTCGAAAGTAAGTGCAGACATGGTTTATGTTGTGATAGTTAGGATCGTTTCAGTAAAGTTATTGAAAAATATCCGGTTTTCCAACAACGAAAACGTAAAAATCGCAGCCTCGCACTCCTCCGTCCTTTCGGGGCGGCACCTTCCCGGCTCAAACGGGTTGCCGAAATTTTGCGTTTGCGGTCCGCAGACCCTCCGGCGCCGGAAACGACGCCGGAGGAGCGGTCCGGAAGTCTCTTGCGGCGGCGACCGCGTCTACGCCCACTTCACCAGCGCGAAATCCATGCGGTGCGGCAGATGCGGGTTCGAGGGGTAGATGCGCAGCGCCACGTCGAACGACCCCGAGCGGCCCGAACGGTAGTCGAGCGCGTAGGTGACGGTCGTCCCCTCGACGGCCGTGCGTTCGAGCGGTACGGTTTCGATCACGTTGACCGGCTGGCCGTACTCGATCTGCTTGGCCACGACCAGCTCGGCGCCGATGTCTTCGGGACGGAGGTCGGCCACGTCGATCTTGATCTCGAAGGGGTAGTGCTCCCCGACGAACATCGCTTCGCGGTCGATCTTCGCCTGCTTGACCTCGACGATGCGCACCTTGTCCCACGCGGCCGAGATCCGGCGTTTCCATGCCGCGATTTCGCGCGCCAGCATGTAGTCTCCCGCGACGATCTCGTGCCGGCGTGCCGCCAGCTTGCCGTAGAAGCGCTCCTCGTAGTCGCGCATCATGCGGTTGGTCGTGAAGTTCGCCGCGATGTCGGCCACGCACCGTTTGACGGATTCGACCCAGTCGCGCGGGATATTCTGTTCGTCGCGCTTGTAGTAGAGCGGTACGATCTGCTCCTCGATCGTGTTGTAGATCATCTCCGCGTCCAGTTCGTCCTGGAACCGCTGGTCGGCGAAGGTCCGTTCCATCGGCAGCGCCCAGCCGGCGCCCTCCTTGTAGCCCTCGACCCACCAGCCGTCGAGCACCGAGAATTGCAGCACGCCGTTCATGACGCACTTCTCTCCCGACGTACCCGACGCTTCGAGCGGGCGGGTCGGCGTGTTGAGCCACACGTCTACGCCCTGCACCATTTTTCGCGCCAATTCCATGTCGTAGTTTTGCAGGAAGAGAATTTTCCCGACGAATTGCGGCATGGCCGCCACCTCGACGATGCGTTTGATGAGATCCTGCCCCGGCTTGTCGTTGGGGTGCGCCTTGCCCGCGAAGATGAACTGCACGGGACGCTCCTTGTTGTTGACGATCGCCGACAGGCGGTCGAGGTTCGTGAAGAGCAGGTAGGCGCGCTTGTAGGTGGCGAAGCGGCGTGCGAAGCCGATCGTCAGTACGTCGGGTTTGATCCCCTCGACGATCTGCACCATCTGGCGCGGCGAGTCGATGCGCACCTGGGCGGGGTCGCTGTACCGTTTGCGGATGTGATCCACCAGCTTGCGTTTGAGGAAAATGCGCTCCTGCCAAAGTTCGGCGGCGGGGATGTCGTGCACCTTCTGCCAGGCGGGGATGTCGTAGTCGTGCCCAGAAAACCCTTCGGGGAAGTAGCGCATGTAGAGCCGCCGCAGATTGGAGGCGCACCACGTGGGGAAGTGTACGCCGTTGGTGACGTAACCGATGTGCAGCTCGTTCTTGAAGTAGCCGGGCCACATGTTGCCCAGGATGTCCTTCGACACCTCGCCGTGGAGCCACGACACGCCGTTGACCTCCTGCGAGAGGTTGCACGCCAGCACCGACATCGAGAAGCGCTCTTCGGGGTCGTTGGGGTTGGTCTTGCCCAGATTGATGAACTGTTCCCACGTGATGCCCAGCACGTCGGGGTAGTGGGCGAGGTATTGGCGGATCATCGACTCGGGGAAGGCGTCGTGGCCGGCCGGCACGGGGGTGTGGGTCGTGAAGAGCGACGACGAGCGGACTACTTCCAGCGCTTCGGAGAAGGTGAGCTTGCGGCGCACCAGATCGCGGATGCGCTCGATGCCGATGAAGGCCGCATGGCCCTCGTTGCAGTGGTAGACCTCCTGCTTGATGCCCATGGCCCTCAGGGCGCGGATGCCGCCCAGGCCGAGCAGCAGCTCCTGTTTGAGCCGGTTCTCCCAGTCGCCGCCGTAGAGGTAGTGGGTGATCTGACGGTCTTCGTCGAGATTGGCTTCGTAGTCGGTGTCGAGCAGGAAGAGGTCGGTGCGGCCGACCTGGCATCGCCAGACGCGGGCCGAGAGCGTACGCCCCGGCAGGGCGATCTGTACGGTCGTCCAGTTGCCCAACTCGTCGCGCACGGGCGAAATCGGCAGCTTCGAGAAGTTCTGCGCCTCGTAGGTCGCCTCCTGCGCCCCCTGCGCCGAGAGCCGCTGCGTGAAGTAGCCGTAACGGTAGAGCAGCCCCATGGCAACCATCGGCACGTTCTTGTCCGACGCCTCTTTGAGGTAGTCGCCGGCGAGGATGCCCAGGCCGCCCGAATAGATCTTCAACGACGAGTGCAGTCCGTATTCCATCGAGAAGTAGGCGATCGTCGGCGCCTTCGGATCGGGTTTTTCGCTCATGTATTCGTTGAACATGGCGTAGACGCCGTCGAGCATCGCAAGGAACGAACCGTCCTGTTCCAACTCCTGCAACCGTTCGAGCGGCAGCCGGTCGAGGAATACGATCGGGTTCTTCTCGCACTCCGACCACAACTTCTGGTCGATGTACTCGAACAGGTCGCGGGCGCCGCTGGTCCAGCTCCACCAAAGGTTGTGCGAGAGCACTTCGAGGGCGTGGAGACGCTTGGGAAGCACCTTCTCGACCATCACGCGGTTCCAGTGCGGTTTTTCGGTGATGAGCTGCTGCCGCACGAAATTGATCTGTTCGGTCGTACCGCCTCCGTCGTTGAGCACCGCACGGTTGGTACGGGTCACCGAACGTTCGATCGCTTCGGAATAGGCTTTTTCGTAGGCTGCGTAGAGTTCGCTCCACAGGGCCGTGCGCGACAGTTCGGCGGCGGCGTTGCGGGCGATTTCGACCTCCTGCGGGGTATATTTGGTGAAATGCAGCAGCGCCTTGGCGATTTCGCGAGCCGCTTCGGCGTAGTTGTCGTCGTTGCGTGCGACGAGCGTCACGCCCTCGTGTTCGCCCTGAGAACCGGCCCAGAGTCCGAATCCGGCCAGCGTGGTGGTGAGCGTCGGTACCGAGAAGGCCGTCGATTCGAGCGGCGTGTATCCCCACGGCTCGTAGTACGAGGGGAAGAGCGTCATGTCCATTCCCACCAGCAGTTCGTAGTAGCTCTTGTCGAAGATGCCGTCGCGGCCGTTGAGGTAGGTGGGAACGAAGACCACCTTCACCTTCGACGACGGGTTGGCCAGCACGCTGCCGGCGATCGAGTTGAGGATCTGATCCCATTCGGGATGTTCGAGGTAGTGGGTGCAGAAACGGTTCTGCTTGGGATCGATCGGGCTGTTTTCGTCGGCCAGATGCGCCTGCAAATCCTTGCGGGGGCCGGTCGTGGCGGACGGTACGGTGATGTAGACCAGCACCTCGCGGTCGAGGGCGTCCGTTTCGGCGAGCTGTTTCAGGGCGTCGAGGAAGATGTCGATGCCTTTGTTGCGGAATTCGTAGCGGCCGCTCGTGCCGACGATCAGGGGTTCGCCGTCGAATTTGCAGCTCAGCGTCGCCTCGGCCGTGCGGATCATCGCGCGGCGTGCCTCGGCCCGTTTTTCGTCGAACTCCCTGCCGTTCCACACGAAGTCGTCCTCGAAGCCGTTGGGGGTGACGACGTCCACCGTGCTGCCCAGCAGGCTCTCGCATTCGCGGGCGGTGATTTCGCTCACGGTGCAGAACACGTCGTGTTCCTGCGAGGCGATCTTCTCGATCGAGTGTTTGGCCACGACGTTGAACTGGCGCGCCAGTTCGCCGGCGTTGAGCCGCCCCAGATCCTTGTAGAGCGGCAGCCCGTTGCCGGCCACGCAGCGGCCCGTCACCGTGGCGTGGGTCGTGAAGACCGTGGCCACGTAGGGCGAGTACTTGCGCAGGTAGAGTCCGCCGGCGGCGGTCATCCACTCGTGGAAGTGGGCCACCACCTTGTCCGTCGAGGCGCAGAAGTTCTCCACGTAGGAGGCGATGACCTGTCCGGCCGCGTGGCCGAAGAGCACCGGCTCGATGTAGTCCCACTGTCCTGAGATCGAGTCGACGTGGTAGGTCTCCCACAGGAATTTCAGGATGTCGTCCTTCTTCGGGAAGAGCGACGTATAGTCGACCAGCACCGCGATCGGACGGCCGACGACGCGCCAGCGGCCGATGCGGATGCGGATGCCGTCGTTGTAGACGCTCTGGCGCCACGCTTTGAGCAGCTCGTCGTCCTCCTCGAATTCGGGATTGTCGCCTTCGCGCTGGATGTCGGGGCCGATGAGCAGATAGTTGTCGCCCAGTTTGCTTTCGACGGTGCGGGCCTTGGTCGAAACGACGGTGTGGATGCCGCCGACTTTGTTGCAGACCTCCCAGCTCACCTCGAAGAGGTAGTCGGGCGTCAGCAGTTCGTTTTCGTTCATATCTTGTCGGATTTTTGA
>ERZ773237.1232-NODE-1232-length-22654-cov-3.488561_pt1 | contig 22654 bp, 17 predicted proteins | sample MGYA00580990_ERZ773237 | MGnify/ENA primary metagenome ERZ773237 (study PRJEB29015, sample SAMEA2737749) | human gut metagenome | biome: human gut; feature: human-associated habitat; material: faeces | place: China | collected 2012 ...
GAGCAGCGCATTCGTAATGCGAAGGTCGGGAGTTCGAATCTCTTCTCCGGCACCAGAATTTTGAAGCTCAGATGATTTCGGTCGTCTGAGCTTTTTCTATTTTGCGCCTCCCTGACGGACAGCCGCTGCGGCAGAAATTTTTCCGCGCTCCGGCGCAATTGCGCCGGACTGGAAACGTGCGGAACTCAGAAAATATTGCTCAATACATGATGGATTAAGAGCGGGCAGCAGCCTGCTGCAGTATTTCTGGGCTGAGAAGTTTGATAGCACCGCGCAGTGTTGCAACAGCGCCTTTCTTGCGTAAGGCGCTTAAAGCACGCACGAGACTCGCTCGGTCGACGCCGAGTAAGGCAGCGAGTTCCGACTGAGTGATTTTCAGAAGGTTGTTGGTAGCCATGACGGCACCGGCTTCATTTCTAAAAAGCAGCAGAAGCGTTGAGGCGAGCGCTGTCAGCGTGTTTGGCGAAGTTGAAACGTCGGCCGCAGAGTAGAGCAGCAGATTGACGAATTTGGCATACCAATCGATGGTTGCCAATGCAAAGTCAGCAGAACCGCGCAGATACGCTTCAATATCGACCGCAGAGAATTCAAGCGCAGCAACTGCAGTCACTGCTTCTGTGAGGTGACGAGTTTCAATTTCAAATCGATTGCGGTGAATGACCGGAAACATTGTTCCGGGGCCCTGCCACGCAATCACACGGTTGCTGCCGGAGACACTGATGATCGAGGTACGTGCGAGTCCGGAGTCAAAGAAGAAAATTTTCTCAAAAGGTGTCCCCGCAGCCCAGAGACTTTCGCCGCGTTCAAATCGGCGCACACGGTGCGGCAATGAAAGGAGTGCTGTGCGAAACACGGAGAAATCTTGAGTGAAGAGATAGCGCGGCTGAAGCATGACCCACGATGATTTTGAGGAGGCTGAAAGTGCATAAAGTGAGAATAACGATTTTGAAAACGACCTTTGATTCTGAACTGGCCCGCGAATACGGCGCAGCAGGCTTAGGTCCCTGTCCGATGATGAAGAGCGGGCAAGTCTTTTATGCAGACTATGCGAAACCGGACGGTTTCTGTGATGAAGCTTGGAAGGCGATTTATCAGTATGTATTTGCACTTGCGCACGGCAGCGGAAAGGATCTTTTTTATTTCGGCGACTGGATTCGCAAGCCCGGTGTTGCTATCGTTTCTTGCAATGATGGCCTGCGGCCGGTCATCATGAAACTTGAAGCAACGGACATTCCGTCAAAGCTCGACTACGAGCCGGTTCTCCATAGTCATAGCTGAGTAGTCTATGTTTCTGACTTGCTAAAAAGATAATCCTCGGGCATACTTCGTCTCCTCTTTGCAGTCCGCAGTTCTTGTGCAAGTGTGAAGAGACAGATGGCGCCGGTGTAGCTCAGCTGGTAGAGCAGCGCATTCGTAATGCGAAGGTCGGGAGTTCGAATCTCTTCTCCGGCACCACAGGTATTCAAAAGCCCAGAAGATCTCAATCTTCTGGGCTTTATTCATATTGATATCCGTTTTGTGCGGTTGCGGTCCGCGGGCTTGATATAGGCCGGCGAACCGCTTCAGGATTATTTAGCTGAGGTGGTTGAACCGCCCAGTTTTTCACCCATTGCGTCAGAGAGCTTCTGCAGGATCAAGCCTTCAATGGAGGCAGAAGAGATGCCTGCGGCAGAGAGTTTGCCGTTTTCATAGCGAATGTTCTGCAGTGAAATCTTGGTAGGCACCTTATCTGAGTACTTCTGAATCTTTTGAGCAGTCTTGTCTTTACCCATGAGGGAGGAGATGAGTGAGGCCACTCCAGCCGCTTCTTTGAGAACTTTTGTCTGCTTTTCTGCGGGTTGGTCAATTTCAGCCTTAGCAATGATCAGCTTAATAGGACCCGTCGTTTCGACATCCATGCCTGTCAGTGCGGCCTTGGTCCAGCTCATGAGACTCGTGCCTTTGGCGTTGGTAAGGTCAAGCGAAGCAAGGGACGCATTGCCCTTCCAGCCGAAAACATTCTGTTCCTTTTGCGTCCGAACGGTCGCACGGCCATCGGCCTCCAGCGTTCCCGACTTGGCGCCAAGTCCGGCGTAACCCTGCATCAAATTGGAAAAGGACTTCAAGCCAATATTTGCTCCCTTCACGCCAATATCTGCAGAGAGTGGTGCGAGAACGAAGTTGCCGGCAGCGGTGAGCGAGCCTCCGCCTAGGTCTGCTGAGAAGTCAACAGAGCTCTTGGTGCCAGACTTTGAAGAGACGTTTTTGAGGGCGGCATTGATTTTGGGAATCTCGACGGAAGCCGCCGGTGAAATGGATTCATCGCGGTACTTCAGAGAGCCGTTTGTCACTGTGGCTTGACCAAGAGACCAATTCCAGGCAGGTTCGGCGGCATTTGTCTTCGCGGTTTCCTCCTTAGACGTCTTCTTTGCAGTGCTCGGCTTGGTTTCAACGGTGAGCTGAGACAGGTTGAGACCGGACTTTGTCATTACAGCGTAGGCCGTGGGCTGTACGACGGCAATGCTCTCGACTTTTGCCGTACGGGAAGCAGTAGAAAATTCGCTCAGCTTGACAGCAGCAGACTTGACGGAGGCGAGGGTGGTCTTGCCTTCTTTCAAAGCAAAATTCGCCACATTGACCGTACCAGAGGCCTTAGCATCTTTGCCGTCGTAAGCCCCTGTGAGGTCAAAACCGGCAGTGAGCGTGAGGCTGGGCTTGAGGAATGCCTTCAGATAGGGCGCAGCTGCGGCGGGCGAAAGGTTCGAACCCTTGGCAGTCGCCTCAACCGATAGCGGTGCGATCGTCGCTGTGCCTGCGGCGGACAGCTTGCCGCCTAAAGTCTCGAGCGAGAGATTAAAGGAACTCTTTTCGCCGGCGGCCGAGGAAAGATTCTTCACGGAAGCATCAATGTTCTTCACGGAAACAGCCGCAGCGGGCGAGACGGTGGAGTCGTGCCAGTTCAGTGCGCCGTCACGAAGCGAGGCGGAGGCGACGGTCCAATTCCAGACAGAAGAGCCGGCATTTCCGCCTGCATCCTTCGGCGCTGCGGCTGCGGTATTGGCTTGGGAAGAAGCTGCTCCGGCGGCACTGTCAACCGCACGAAGCAAATTGATGCCGGTCTTGCTCTGTGAGGCATTGATCGTGAGCCCGGTGGCAACGATATTCTGCACGACGGCCTTTTGTGCGGTGAGATCAACTTCTTTGAGCGTGACTGAGGCTTTGGGAAGCGTGATGATCGCTTTCCCGTCCTGCGTAATTGAGACGTTGTCGAGCGAAGTAGTGCCCGAAAGCAGCATCTTGGCAGGCTGCCCGCCGGTAGGATTGCGGAAGATGAAGTTGATGTCGCTCGACAGATCTGCGCCGGCTACAGTGAGTTCACGGGTTCGCAGCTGCGGAAGGATTCGGGCCAGACGTGCAGCGTCGAGTCGCTGCACCTTGAGGTTGAGCTGAGCCTCGAGACTCTTTCCAAAGGGTTTGGTCGTGCCACTGGCTTCAATGGCGGAGCCGTTGAGTTTTAGTGAGAGCGCCGGCGTCACCAAACTTTCGCGAGCGCTCTCCATCGTCGAAACGAAGGGAAGTTTCATCGATAAGTCAGTGAGTGACTCATCAATGCCCTGTGATTTGTCTTGGTAGCGCAGTGAACTGTTCGCAACGGTGATGTTGTAGAGCGCGAACTGAGGAAGACCGGCGTCAGATGAATCTGCGGATTTCGCAGCTGTTTGAGTTGCCTTGTCGGCGTCATTTCCGCCGAGGAGTTTCTCAAGTTCGCGGCGATTTTTTTCATTGACGACGGCATTGACCTTGAGGCCGTCAATCGTGATTTCGTCGAGTACGGGGGCGAGCTTGAAAAGCGTCTGTGAGGATGCGTCAATGCGCAGCAGCCCGAGCGACAGCAGCGGATCCGAGCCTTCTTCAGGAATGGTGAGCCCTCTGAGTTCAAATACCCAGGTCCAGGGGTTGAATCGCACGTCATCGAGCGTGACAGTGCGGTTGAGCAGCTCAGACACATTCTTTTCAATGACCGTACGCACGGCGTAAGGGACGCCGACATAACCCGCCGCAGCGTAAAGTGCCACGCCCACAGCAGCGGCGCAGGCGGTAAACGTTAGAACTTTTGCCATGAATTCATCTCTCCCAGAGCGGCTCGAGAACACTTGCCAGATCTTTTCATTATCTGCCGACTTCGGCAGAAAAACGGCAACCGTTCGTTAAATGAAAGTCATTCGCAATACCCGTAGGGGTTTCCGTTATTGGTAAAGATTTCACCAATGACGGGCATGGATGGGTTTCTTAGTATGAAGGTATACCAGTTCAAAAAAGAAAGCGTCCTCAGAGCATAACAAAATCAAAAGGATGCGGGAGACATAAAATGACAATTTCCGTCTCAAGGCGCGCCGTCCTCAAAGGAACCGGCGCTGGTTTTGCCGCTTCACTATTTATGCATACAGCCCCGACACTGGCCGCCGAGACCCAGGCACATTCGGGGGACAACGAATGGACAGGTTATACGATCTGCGACAGCTGCAATCACATGCCGATGTGCGGCATCACTTTTCATGCCAAAGGCAATACGGTGATCCGCATTGAGAATTGGAAGGAGCATCCCAATCACTTCCTTTGCTCAAAAGGCATCGCTACGCTGCAGCGGCTCTACAACCCGAATCGACTGCTTTATCCCTTAAAGCGCACGAATCCCAAAGGATCTGAGGATCCGGGCTGGGTTCGCATCGGCTGGGATGAGGCGATCAAAATGATTGCCGCCAACCTCAATGCGGTCAAGGCAAAGTACGGAGCAGACCGCGTGCTCTTTTACTGCGGTGACCCGAAGGAGCCTCGTCCTCCGGTGATGCGGCTGGCGCGCTACTTTGAGAGTCCCAACTACGGATGTGAATCATCCGTCGCTTGCAATTTGGCGTATGTGCATGCTGAAGAGCTCTCTTACGGTCAGGAAATTGCCGGCGGTCCGAGCCCAAAGACCAAATGTGTGATGATCGTCGGGAAGAACGGCTCATGGGCGAGTCCGCATGGGTTCTTCCGCAATTTGCTCGCGCAGAAGGCGCGCGGCATTAAGCTGATCGTGTCCGACATTCGCCGCACGAAGGTGGCTGAACAGGCGGATATCCATCTGCAGCCTAAGCCCGGCACGGACGGCGCATTGGCTTGGGGGATGATCCGCGTGCTGGTGAAGGAGGGACTTGTCAACCAGCCCTTCATCGACCAGTGGTGCACGGGCTACGAAGAATTGGTGCGGTATGCTGAAAAGTTCACGCCCGATTATGTAGAGAAGGAAACCGGGGTTAAGGCCGAGGATGTGATCGCGGCTGCACGCATGTTTGCCGACGGTCCGTCGGCGATGATGCTCCCAGGCCAGTCCATTCCGCATCAGCATAACGGCTGCAATAATGTCCGCGCCTATTCCCTTTTAATGGCGTTGACGGGCAACGTTGACAATGTCGGGGGCTCTTCGTTTGATGACTGGCCCAAAGACTATATTCGCTGGGATGAGGGCTACACCAGAACCTTCATTGATCAGCAGTGGTTTAATCAGCCCGAACAAAAGGCTAAGCGCATTGACCGTGAGTTCGCGCCTATCTGGAATGAAATGCAGGTGCTCTGCAGCCCGAATGCCCTTCCAGAAATGGTCGAAGCGGGCCGCATTAAGGCGTTCGCTGGTTTCGGTGCAAACCTCCTGATTTGGCCTGATCCTGCCGAATATCAGGAAGCCGTGCGGAATCTCGATTTCTCATTTGCAACCGATTACTTTTATCGAGATGAAACGCACCATGACATGGATCTGGTGCTGCCGGCGGCCATGAATTACGAACGGTATGCACCCTTCGGTGTGCACGGCCGCAAGGTAAGCGCTCGTAAACCAGTGAAGCCGCTTGGCGAATGCTGGGAAGACTGGAAGATTGCTTTGACCATCGGCGCGGCCGTAACGGGCGACAGCGACCGTTTCTTCGGCGGCGACCCGGTGAAAGCGTGCGACTCGATGCTCAACGACTGGGGCACGAGCTACGCGGAACGTCAGGCGATGCTCCCAAATGTCAATGTCTGCGAGTGGTTCCCTGCGCCGCAAAAAGAAAAGTTTGCGAAGGGACTGCTGCGATTTGACGACAAACCGGGCTTCCGGACACCGTCGGGCAAGATTGAGTTTTTCTCGAGCATTCAGGCCAAGCACGGTCAGCCGGGGCTCCCCGTTTATGTGGAGCCGCCCAAACCGACGAAGGATTATCCGCTCAAGCTCATCAACGGTACGCGCCGCCCGTACATTACGCATTCAAAAACCCGAGGTGATCAGCCGTATCTGCTCGAATTGGAACCCGAATCCGTCATCAATATGCATCCGAAGGATGCTCAGGACCGCGGTCTCAAGGAAGGTGATCGCGTTTGGATGATTTCTCCCTACGCTGCCACGAAGGTGCGCGCCCGGGTGCGTGTGACGATTCTCTGCCAGCCAGGCATGGTTGACGCTCAGTATGGCTGGAGAGGCGATCAGGAAACGCAGGTGATGATTCCTCGCAAGAACTGGGATCCGATCTCCGGCTATCCGTGCTGCAACGATGTGTGCATTGAGGTCGTAAAGGCCGATAAAGAAAAAAAGAGCGCTTAAGGGAGGAAATCGCCATGTCAAGATTCGGAATCATCGTCAATGTCGACAAATGCGTCGGCTGTCATGCCTGTGCGATCGCCTGCAAGGAAGAAAATCAAGTTGCTCCTGGCATTTTCTACGAACGCGTGGAGCGCTTTGAAAATATTGCGGCCAACTTCATCAATTGGTTCCGCGTGAGCTGCATGCACTGCGACAAGCCCGCCTGTATGCCGGTTTGTCCGGTCAAGGCTATTCACCGCGGCCCTGCGGGTGAAGTTCTGGTAGATCAGAAAAAATGCATTGGCTGCCGTATGTGCGAACGCGCCTGCCCGTACGGCGCGCCGAAATTCAATGCGTCTGGTGAAACCAACTACTTCGGCGGTAAAACGCCGCTTGCCATTCGTGAACTCGAGCCTTGGCAAAGGCATGCTGCCGGCCGTGCGGAACACTGCACGCTCTGCACACATCGCACGAGTCAAGGCCGTCCTCCTGCCTGCGTGGAGGCCTGCGGCATCGGGGCTATGACCTGGGTAGATTTCGATGCGCCCGCACCGGAGGCGGAGAAGTTGATTGCTGCGGCTAAACCCATGAACGCCGCGGCCGGCACCGAGCCCAAAATCCGCTATGTCGGACGACATTTGGATGCGGCTGCAATGTCTCCTCGCGTCTAAAGTTTTTTGGGTTTGAAAAATCTGCGCCCGCAGATCGGCAGAATCTGCGGGGCAGAATATTAGATAGAGGCGAAGAGGTCAGGCGCTCTTTGGCGTCAGCAGTTCGTGAATGCCCATCAGCATAGCGGCGATGCCGAGGTAAGGACCGGCGGTGTTCCCCATTGCATAAATGGCCTCTACAAGGTTCGGTACGAACTTTGCCGGATGTTCTGCATAGAATTCGAGCCCTTTCGGGGCTTCTGCGCGCATCGCTGTGACGGCAAGAAAGGCGAGCATCAGTCCGAGATGGTCTTCAGGGACAGCCGGTCCGCTTGTGAGCTCCAGTCCGGCGTCGGCATAAGACTTGCGGCACTCTAATTCCGAGCCTTGGCAAAGGAGATGCTGCGGACTCGTCCAAACACTTTCACAAAGCGGGATTGTCTTGGCGCCGGAGCCCAGAAAGAGTCGGGCATAGGCTTGAGCAATTTCGATGTCCTGAGGCGGAACAACTGCACCGATCCGTTCCCGCGTCTCAGCAGAAATGCCTTCCTCATCCAGAAGCGCGTCGCCTGCGTCGACGAGTGCGTCGGAGGCGCCCAAATTTTCAGGCTGCAGAAATAAGAGTGAAAGTGCATCGAGCACTGGATAGAGGCGGATGTAGGCCGCTTCGTTGTCTGAAGGAAAGCTGTGAAGAGACATTGGTGCGTAAAACGACAGAGAGTAATGACGACCGTTATTATCGCGAACCTACATACTCCTGACCTCTTTTGGCTGCTGCTCTGATTACAGAAGTTTTTATCTGCTGTTGCTATTAGGTGAGAGCGGTCGGCCACAGGTAAAAAGCACAATGGGCTCAAAACGTTCGTCAAGGTTCATGGCCTTGCGCAGTTCATCATGGTCAAAAGATGCTCGGATGCAGCCTGCGAGTCCAAGTGATGCGGCGGCAAGATAGCAGCTTTGCCCCATGGTGCCCGCGTCCACATATGGTCCCGTCGGACGAGCGGTCTTCGCGCGCTCAGTGTCGACGACGAAAGCAATCGTTACCGGTGCCTTTTCGACGTATTCAAATTGATATGCAGTCGATACCTTGCGAACATCTTCAGAGGCAAGCTGTTCGAGTTCATTTTGGGCGGCATCCCAACGCCACACACCGTCCTTACGCAGTACATAGGGAGAGACGGCGCGCAAATCGAGTGTAGAAGGCGTCGTTCGTCGGCCATCATCGGCGGTGATGCCGGCAGAGGCCCAAAGGAGCGCGGCGAGTTCAGCATCTGTCAGCGCTTCGCTTGAACATTTACGATTGGTACGGCGCTGAGACAGCGCATCTTTAAGTGGAGCGGACAGTATGGCTGGAGCGGGAAGCGAGATGGATTTCACCATGGTTTTCTCCAAAATAATGCAGGACGGAATTAAGAGTTTCGGGCGGTAAGGAGGGATTCCAGGGCAGAGCTTTCGGCTAGCCGTTCACGGACTGCGTCAAGCCGCCTCAACATAATGGATGCCGCACGCCGCAGGATTCGTTGGGCAGTCTGCGTTCGGGTATGAATACAGCCCCCGGAAAGCATCAGGTAGGCTGCCGAGGCCGGAGGTGTTGGGGCAACATCGTCACCCCAGGGACAGGCTTGCCGGGTGGGCAGGTTTTCGCTCAGCTTGACGGGCAGTCCTTCGAGATGCGAAGCATCCTCAAGACAAAGACCGCACATTGGTGAGTCCCATTTTGAATGGCAGAGCACTTTGCCTTGAACCTCTGTGCCTGAACCCACTTCAGGTTCAAATTGCAGCACCAAGATCGGCAGGTTTCGTACAAAAGGCGCGGTTCCTGCTGCGGCATTGATCAGGAGCACAACGGCGACCTTATCACTGCAGGACTCTGGTGCCACAAAACGGCCTGCCGTTTGTCCGGTGAAGTTGATTGACGGCCGACATATCCCAGTAAGGCCTTCGAATATCGTTATAGCTTCTTGGCTGCGTTGGGGTGTCGCTGCCAGACAAATAGCAAGAAAAGGCGAGGATGACTTCATAGCAGCTTCATCTGGTCTGGGTGAGAGAACCTTCAGGTTCATTGTCATCGGCAAAGCGGTCGATCGGGTGTCATTAAGCGTCAATTACAGAGCTCCCAGCGTCACTGGCTGAGCCAACCTCAGGTCATTCGATCATTGTGATGTGATTGCATTCAGGGACTTAAGCAACGAGCTTTCTAACCGCCGCAGCCTTTTCAATCGAACCTGCGTTTATGGCGCCTAAAGACAATACGTTGACGCCAACGGGCATCGATGAATCTAGGGAGTCCAACCTATATTTCAGATAGAAAAAGCTGCAAGAACCAATTGAATGTCGGTTCTGGAACTTTGCAAACGAATTTCAATTTGCTCCGCACGGACCTCTCTAGGCGCCAAGAGACACTGTCCAACTCCTCGAGCAGAGCATCCCACTCTCAAGGATCGCAAAATGCCCAAGCAGGATCTCCCGCAGTCAGCACAGAAGAAAAAAAACTTCAGGATGCCCGATATTTACATCATTCTCGGGATCTTCATTCTCTTGATGGCTGTACTTACGTACATCGTGCCTTCTGGGCAGTATGACCGCCATGTAGTTGAGACCGTTCACGGTGTTCAAAATCTGGTAGTCGCCAATACCTACCATGCGGTTGAACCACATCCAGCCGGATGGCTTGAGATCATCACGGCTATTCCATATGGCTTTGAACGTGCTGCCGGTATTGTCGTTTTGACTTTTATGGTCGGAGCCTGCATGGGGCTCATCAAACGTGCGGGGCTGATTGACCTCGGCGTGCAGCGCCTTTCACGGGCTGTCGGGCAATCTGAATTCCTCGTTGCTCCGGTTTTGATGTTGGTACTTTCGCTCCTTGCTGCTTTTATTGGTGTGCCGGAACTTTCGCTCGCATATCTGCCGGTTTTCCTGCCGCTCTTTTATAGACTCGGCTACGACGGAATGACTGCAACTGCCGTTGCTCTGCTTTCTCCGTGTATGGGCTTTACCTTCGGCATTACGATTCCCGGCTCCGTCGGCATGGGGCAGCAAATTGCTCAAGTGACGATGTTTTCTGGTTCCGGCCTGCGCGCTGTTGTACTGGCTGTAGTGATTTTGATTTCCATCGTCTATGTGATGGTTTATGCGGCACGTGTCAAGAAGGATCCACAGAAGTCTCTTACCTACGACACGGATATCGAAGTTAAAGAAAAGCTTGCAGCTGAAGAAGGTGAAAAATCGGGGAATCGAGAGCTTGTCTTCACGTCAAGACAGACGTGGGCGGGCATCTCCTGCCTCATCATGTTTCCCTTCGCAGTCTATTTGATTTTGTCAATGAATCTGGGCTTTGAGGCGATCGGTGGCCTTTTTCTCGCGATCGGCATCATCGCAGCCATCATTGCCGGCAAGACTGCTCAGGAGATTTGCGATGACATAAATGCGGGCATGCGGGATTTGATGGTCGGTGCTCTTCTGTGCGGCGTAGCCTCTGCTATTGCTGTGGTCATGGACAAGGGCGTTATTACCGACACGATTGTTTATTGGCTCGAGCAGCTTTTGGCCACAACGCCGCCGGCGCTTTCTGCAATCGCTATTTTTTGGGAACAGGCCATCTTCAACGCCTTGATTCCGGGCGCCACGGCACTCACGATTCTGACGATGCCAATCCTTTCGCCGCTTGGCTCTCTGCTGGATGTTTCTCAGCAAGCCATTGTTTCGGCGAATGCCTGGGGCGGGCAGCTTACAGACATCTTCTTTCCCACTTCGGGCTTTTTTGTTGCGACTCTTGTGATCGCTAAAGTCGAATATACAAAGTGGCTGCGGTTCTATACGCCGCTCATGTTGGTGCTCGGTGCCGTATGTTGTGCTGCGCTCTATCTGCAGCAGCAGTTCAATCTCAATTTCTGATCTGAGAGAGGATCGCAAGCATGTTTGATTTGATTATCAAAAAAGGAATGGCAGTCCTTCCTGATGCGGTAGAAATGGTGGATATCGCCGTGAAAAACGGCGTCATCGCAGCCATGGCACCAACGATCGACGAACGGGCTGCACGTGAAATTAACGCGCTCGGACAGTATGTGTTGCCGGGGATGGTTGATGTGCACATGCATCTTTCTGAACCCGGCCGCACTGAATGGGAAGGCTATCGTACCGGTACACAGGCAATGGCTGCTGGCGGAATTACTTCATTTGCAGAAATGCCGCTGAATCAGATCCCTTGCACGACGGATGTTCCAAGTCTGGAGATCAAACTCAAGGCAGCCGAAGGGCAATGTTGGGTCGATTATGCGCCGATGGGAGGGCTTGTTCCTTGGAATCTCAAGGATTTGGCACCGCTCGCGGATGCAGGGGTTGCGGCGTTCAAGGCCTTCGTTGCGACATGCGGCTCCGGTAAGCCGGGTGACTTTAAAAATGTCACCGACTTTGAGCTTTTCCGTGGGGCCCGCGAAATTGCGAAAAAGGATGGTCTGCTGATCGTGCACTGTGAGAATGCGACCATTACGGATGGATTTGGCGCCGAAGCTCGCTCCGCGGGCGAAACGTCGCTTTCTGCTTATGTGGCATCCCGCCCGATTTTTACCGAAGTGGAGGCTGTGCACCGCGTACTGATGATTGCTGAAGCTGCAGGCTGCCGCATACATATTGCGCATTGCTCCTGTCCGGAAGCCATTGAGGAGGTTGAACGGGCAAGGGCTCGCGGCGTGGATGCGAGTTTTGAGTCTTGTCCGCATTACTTTTTGTTGGCCACTGAAGACCTCGATGCCATCGGACCGAAGGCAAAGTGCTCTCCACCCATTCGGGATCGTGCCCATCAGCGACGCATGTGGGAGCTGCTCGGCGAAGGACGCATTGAGATGCTCGTTTCCGATCACTCTCCGTGTACTTTTGACCTGAAGGCTTCACCCAATGCATTCGATGCCTGGGGCGGCATCAGCGGATGTCAGAATTGTGTTGATGCGATGTTTGATGAGGCAGTGCTCAAGCGCGGCATCAGCCCTGTAGTGCTTGCCCGCGCGCTCGCTTCCAATGCAGCCAGGCGATTCCGTTTGAAAGGCAAGGGAGAAATTGCCTTGGGAATGGATGCAGACTTAACCTTCATTGATCCCTCGCAGACTTATGTGCTGACAGCAGATCATCTGCTTTACAAAAATAAATTCTCAGCCTATGAGGGGCGCAAAATCGATTGCCGCATTGTGCGTACCTTAGTGCGCGGTGAAGAGGTGTGGTCCCTCCAAAATGGACCGTCAGCCCGACCGATCGGAAGAAGAATGCAGATCGGATAAGTGGCGAGGATCGCTATCAAAAAAAGGATGCCTAGAAGTTTCTGGGTGTCCTTTTTTTTCTTGTTAATACACGTCATTTGTTTGCCGAATCGGTTGTTATGTATAACTAATACATGAGAAATTGCATTGGTATATATGAATTTTTAAATATTACATAAAAAGTCTAATATTGGCACGTAATGATTATTTTTTGACGTCGGTAGCCAATGACCTAAATGACTTGTCTTTTGAAAATAGAGGAGGAATGGAGAAGCGTCTCGAAGGGCGAGAAATAAGATGAAAGACAAAATTGATATGGCTGCAGACATCCCTCAAAGCATCCTTGCCAATAAGGATCTCATTCCCTCCCAACAAACCTGGAGTTGGTACAACATCTTCGCTTTCTGGATGTCAGATGTGCACAGTGCGGGCGGGTATATCTTCGCTGGCACGCTCTTTTCGCTCGGCCTTGCCGGATGGCAGGTTTTTATCTCGCTGATTGCCGGCATCTTGATTATTTTGGTGCTCGCCAACATCATCGGTGTGCCGAGTCAGAAGTTTGCAATTCCGTTTCCAGTCATCTCCAGAATGACCTACGGCGTTTTCGGTTCCAATATTCCTGCCCTCATTCGCGGCATCATTGCCATTGTTTGGTACGGTATTCAAACCTATCTTGCGAGCGCCGCTCTCATGGTGGTGGTGCTTTATGAATTTCCCAGTCTTATTTCATACCATGAGAGCAGTTATTTTGGGCTGTCACCTCTAGGATGGGGGTGTTTTCTCGTGATGTGGCTTCTGCAAACGGCGCTTTTTTTATGCCGTATGGAGGCCATTCGCCGTTTCATGGATTGGGCTGGGCCGATCGTATATTTGGCGATGCTTGGTCTCATGGTTCTCATTGTCGGCCGAGCGGGTTGGGAGAACATCAGCTTTACGCTGTCAGAAACCGAGATGAGTGTTTCACAAACGGCTTGGACGATGTTGCTTGGAGCAGCGCTTGTTGTTTCCTATTTTGCAGGTCCGACACTCAATTTTGGTGATTTTTCACGGTATGCGAAGACTATATCGGACATGAAGAAGGGCAATTTTTGGGGACTGCCTGTTAATTTTCTTTTTTTCTCTTTGATCTCCGTTGTGACAATCTCAGGAACACGTGCTGTTTTCGGAGAGTTGATTGTCGACCCTATCGCTGTCATGGGCAGACTCGACAACAAAGCCGCCGTTCTCCTTTTGGGACTCACGATGCTTGTGGCAACTGTCGGCGTCAATATCGTGGCGAATTTTGTTTCGGCAGCTTTTGATATCTCCAATATTTTTCCAAAATACATCTCCTGGCGCAAAGGAGGCATGCTGGCCTCAATTGTCTCCGTACTGATTCTGCCTTGGAATTTGTTCAGTTCTCCGGAGGTTATTCACCTCACGGTCGATCTTCTGGCTGCACTGATTGGGCCGGTGTACGGCATTTTGATCGTCGACTATTACCTTGTTAAACGAGGCAAGATAAGTGTTGCGGATCTTTACAGCACATCTAGCACCAGTCTTTATTGGTACCGACATGGCGTCAATTGGCAGGCCGTCGGTGCACTGCTTCCTGCCGGAGCGGCCAGTATCTTGGTCATGCTTTTGGATAATGGGACGGGATGGGCGAACTTTACATTTTTCATTGGTGGAATTCTTGCTGCTGCTATCTATCTTTGTATTGCACGCCGATGACTTTGGGGACAGCGTAAGGCGAATTTAATATCTAATAATTAACGCTCATTAAAAGCCGTGTCGATTGCCTCGATACGGCTTTTGACATTATGTATTCATATAAGTATTCCTTGGCATGCAAAGACGGTCTATTTGTCATTATTTGATTTGAGACGACACGACATTGTGTTGATTGCTGGATGTGACAAATATTGGATTTCGTTAATTATATGAAATATATCATTTTTATTATTTATCTGTTTTAAATGCCGTGGCACGTAATGATAATAAATTGACGCGACGAGCTCTAGATAAATGTCTTTAAATGACTATATTACTTAATAACGGAAAATTAATTCCGTCATGAATTTTCCTTGAAGGCAGGTGAAATTTTGCCTTTATAGATGGAAAGTCAAAACCTATAAATGTCAGTGCGTTGAAGGAGATTTTAAATGTCTGGTTATCCGCAGGATTTACTCTCGAATCGTTCAGTCGTCAAAAACGACTTTGCCATCATCACGCCTCAGGGACGTGTTATTAACACGATTCCCGGGATTGTTGACGCCAAGATGACGATTCTCTGCTCGCCTAAGATCGGAGCAGGCTTTGTGCAGCTCATCGGTACGCTTGGACCCGATGCCCGGACGGAGTATCCCTACGCGACTCTGCCGCATGAAGAGTCCTTCCTTTATGTGCTTGACGGGGAAATCGAGCTGGAAGCGGATGTAGCCGGGGAAAAAAAGAACCTGACACAGGGCGGCTACTGCTATGCCCCTGCGGGAAAAGGTATCGGCTGGCGTAATGTAAATGGCAAGGTCGGCCGCATTCTGCTCTATAAGCAGCGTTATATCCCGCACCCGCAAGGGCTTGAACCTTGGACAGTCTTCGGGAACATCAATGAAATTGCCTTCCGTGATTACGACGAAATGGCCAATGTCCATGTCAAGGATTTCCTGCCGGTGAATGAAGCCTTTGACATGAATATGCACATTCTCTCTTTCGACCCGGGCGCTTCGCACAACATCTGTGAGACGCATGTTCAGGAGCATGGCGCCTACATCTATGAGGGAGAAGGCACTTATCTGCTTGACGACACGTGGTACCTCACAAAGAAGGAAGACTTCCTCTGGATGGGAGCTTTCTCCGTGCAGGCAGCCTATGGCATCGGTCGAGGCCCGTTCTCCTACATCTATTCCAAAGACTGTAATCGCGACGTTGAGATCTGACGATTAAACGCTCATTTCGTCATCCGCTCCTTGTGTGAGCGGCTCTCGCCAACTGCGAGGTCGCTCACCTTGGAACGGTTCCGCTCGCGAATTGCACCTGCAGCGGAATGGTTATTAAACATTCAAGAAAGGAACTTTTTATCATGGCTCTCGACCAGAACTTTAAGCATCTTGATATTCGTGAAGCGCTCGAAAATACTCACATGCGCGGGCGCAACATCACATTCCTTGATGACTTTTCCCGCAATGAAATCCACTCGCTTTTTCAAGCGGCAAAGATGCTTGAACCGTTCATGCGAACCGGTACGGATCTTTTGAAGGGCAAAGTGCTCTATACGCTTTTTTTCCAGCCTTCTACCCGTACTCGCTGTTCACATGAAAACGCAATGCATCGGCTTGGCGGCTCTGTGATTACGGAGGCGGATCCGACGCATAATTCGTCGGTCGCCAAGAACGAGTCGCTTGCCGACAGTCTGCGCGTTACGAGCGAATATGCGGATGTGATCGTCATGCGGCATCCTGACGACAAGGAAGCGCTCGGTGCACTGAAGGAAATTGAAGGTCACTGCTCGCCGGTTATCTCGGGTGGATATGGTCATGTGACGCACCCAACCCAGGGGCTCCTCGATTCCTACACCTGCTGGCGCGCGTTTGGCGATCTTTCTAAGGTGACCGTTGCTATCGCTACACCGGATCTTTCTCGTGCCCGTTCAGGACAGTCCTTCGCACTGGCGCTGGCAGCTATGGGGGCAAAGATCATCTATACAGGTACAAGTGAGCTGCGTACGCCTGAAGTGGTTCGCCAGAAACTCATCAAGATGAATGCGAATTTCGAAGAGCATTTTGATCTCACGATGAAGCAGAACGAAGAGCTCTATGCGGAAAAAAACGTAGATCTCATTTATCTGCCGGGTTGCTCGGTGAAAAAGGATGACCCGAACCGTGCGGATTTCGAAAAGAAGATGGCGAACTACTACGTTTCGCTTGAAATGCTTCGCAATATCAAGGCAAAGACTGGCAAGACTGTCGGTGTTCACCACTCTCTGCCGCGCAATCCTGGGGAATTTGATTTCGGTATCGACAATACTGAACATCAACTTTATTTCCGTGCCATCGGCTTTTCGGTAGCCCTGCGCATGGCGCTCCTGGCCGCCGTCGTTGGCGTCAACTGATTCGATTGAGGTGAGAGTTGCCGCAGAGTTTCGATTGTCTCTGCGGGGACTCATCAAACAGGCCGGGCCAGCAAGCTCATGGGCTGGTCCGCCCCCTCATGGAGCTTGAGAGAGGGCAAAGTTGCCCTCTGACCCCCAACATTTCTGAAGAAGGACTTGAATCATGCGTCTTGTCATCGCACTTGGCGGTAACGCCCTTTTAAAGCGCGGCGAACCGATGCTCTGCGAAAACCAGCGTGAAAACGTATCCCTGGCCTGCAGACAGATTGCCAAGGCTTATGCTGGTAATGAACTTGTTGTCACGCACGGCAATGGTCCTCAAGTGGGGCTGCTTGCACTGCAAAACAATGCGTATAAGAAAGTTCCGATGTATCCCTTGGACGTGATTGGCGCTGAATCCGTCGGCATGATTGGGTACATGATCCAGCAGGAACTTGTCAACTATGTGCCGAAAACCGCTACCTTAGCCACTATTCTCACGCAGACACAGGTTGATCCAAATGATCCGGCCTTTGAGCACCCGACCAAACCAGTCGGCCCCGTCTACGAGAAAGAAGAGGCCGAACAGCTCGCCAAACAGCACGGCTGGACCATTGCTCCCGATAACGACAAGTGGCGCCGAGTCGTACCGAGCCCGGATCCTAAACGTATTTGGGGATTTGCACCGCTCAAGACTCTGGTAGAAAACGGCCACATCGTCATTTGCTGCGGCGGGGGCGGCGTTCCGACCTATTTTGATAAAAATGGCCGCCTCGTAGGTGCTGAAGCTGTCATTGACAAGGATTTGGCAAGTTCCGTGCTCGCGGCATCGCTTGACGCAGATCTTTTCATCATTGCTACCGATGTAGACGGTGCCTACATTAATTGGGGTAAGCCCGATCAGAAGAAGATTGTTCAAGCCGATCCGAAATCTCTGCGTGAATTCGGTTTTGCCAAGGGTTCGATGGGGCCGAAAGTGGAGGCCGCTTGCCGTTTTGTTGAGCGCACTGGAAAGACGGCTGTTATCGGGGCGCTTTCGGAAATTGAGAAAATTTTGGCCGGTGAGTCCGGCACTCGTGTTGTAAAGGAAGAAGGAGTTGTCTACGGCTAAGGAAGCCGTAAATTCCCCAATTCCGCAGGTTGAGATTTTCTCCTTATCTTTCCCTCTTGGCCGCAGGCACTCTCTGCGGCCTTTTTTTTAAAGCTTGGCAGTGCAGAGTAATCTTGAAATGCCAAATTTAACAGACGGAGAAATGCGCGATGAGTACGCAGTCTTTGGAACGGTCGCCAGCAGAGGTCGTCCCAATGGACGTCGATCAACTATTACCTTTAGGCGACAGTATTCTTGCGAGTTGGATTCGATCCATCTGTCAGACCGTTCGCGGCTACGGCGTTTCGCCAGAAGCGATCTTCGAGCGCATCGGCATGGATTCGACGCTGCTCACTGTTCCGGATGCCCGCTATCCAGCCATGACTGTTCGCCGCTTTTGGGAGGCAGTGATTTCCGCTACGGGAGACGAACTGATTGGTCTTACCTGCGGTCAGGAAATGCAGGCGCCGACACTCCATGGGCTTGGACTAGCCATTATGACGAGCCATTCACTCGCACAGGTTCTCGAACTCACTGCGAGCTATGGAAAGGTCATTTCTACAACGATGGATATGAGCCTTGCACACAATGCAAGCAGTTCATCCTTATCACTGAGGACGTTGCACGGCAATGAAGCGAAGCAGGCGGCATTACTATGCGTCATTGCATTCATACAACGGCAGACAAACTCACTTTCGCAGCATCGGGTGACGCCGGTTGAAGTCGGCGTACAGATCAACAACTGCTCGGCGAATGACCGAAAACGGCTGGAAGACTATTTTGGTTGTTCGGTCGACACTGAAAGTCCGCAAGGCTGGTTTATTCGCTACAGCTATCACGATGTCATGGAGCCTTATGCTGCGCAGAATGCCATGCTTCGTGAGGCCAACGAACAAATCGTGCGTCAGTATTTAAACCGTGTTCGTCAGTATTCCTTCACGGTTCGAGTTGAAGAAGAAATTGAGGAACTGTTAAAAGCCGGCGAGAGCGCACGAATTCAGGCAGTTGCTGCACGGCTCAACATGTCTTCGCGCACGCTGCAGCGGCGTCTTGAAGGCGAGCGAACAATTTTCATGCAGCTGGTGGACAAGCACAGAAAACAACTTGCTCATGATGCGCTTGCGCATACCGAACGATCGATCACGGAAATTGCCTACACAATCGGTTTTTCGGACCCCAGCAACTTTTCCCGTACTTGCGCGCGGTGGTTCGGATGTTCTCCGGCAGCCTACCGGCGACGCATTCGTCAACTGCCGACCTGAGGCGGAGCAGAAAGAACAAAGTCCCAGACAGCAGTAACACTGTCTGGGACTTGAATTTGGTGGAGGCGGCGGGAGTTGAACCCGCGTCCAGAAACCTTTTTCCGTCGGTTCTACATGCATAGCCGGATGATTTAGGTCTTAGCAGCGGCTTTGCCGACCGGCGGGCCAACCGCTGCCCAGCCCCCTAGATTTTGGGAACGCGTCGGAGACAGCCGCGGGCCCTAGGCTTTGTGATTTGATGCTGCTGCCGGTTACCCGGCCTGACCCAAAGTCAAATCAGTGCAGCATCCCGCGGGATTAAGCCGCGAGAGCGAAACGCTTGTTGTTGGCGTTTATAAGTTTGCAGCGGATTTACGAGGTGACTGCACCTCGGCATGCCCCGTACGGCGTCCGCGTCCCTGTCGAAACCAAGGCGCCCCCGAGTTGAAAGGGATTATACGCAGTTCTGACGACGAATGGCGTCGCACCTTGCAAATGGATACTTCATCGAAACAAGGCCCATTCCACTAATTGAGCGGGCTCGTCGGCGATGTAATCAAAGATGCCGGAGTCGGGCGGAGTCTTTTGGCAGCCCCAGCTTACCCAGGCAACTGGCAGTCCAATGGGTTGGCACGCCAAACCATCCGAGTTGCTGTCACCGGCATAAAGCGCATCGGCCGCCTTTGCGCCGGCGAGCTTCAAGGCGTAAATCAGTGAATCAGGTTTCGGTTTCAAGGCCGTGCCCGCAGGACCGAGTCCTACAACGACTGTCATTCGGGGCGTAAGACCGAGGTGCTCGCAGACGATTTCGGCCAATCCTTGTGGCTTATTAGTCACAACACCGAGCTTTACGCCAGCCGCAGTGAGGCGGTCAAGCATTTGGACAACGTTCGGGTAAAGCGTTGAAGATCGGGTGGCGCGCGCGGCGTAGCGCTCGAGAAATTCCTGCCGCATCGCTTCAAAACGAGGATCGGTGCGCTCCATTCCAAAAGCGGCCTTAAGCAGCGCTGGGCCGCCGTGTCCTGATGGTTCACGAAGCTCTTCAAGCGGCCGCTCCGGAAGTCCTCGGGCGGCCAACATTTCATTCATAGCACCGGCTAAGTCAGGTGCAGAGTCGACAAGCGTTCCATCAAGGTCAAAGAGGAATAGGCGTTGAGTCATGCGGCACTCCATATAAAGGAAAACCCCCATCCTTGTGGGGTGGGGGTGTTGCTTTTATGCTACGACTGAGAATGCAGTCGTGGGAAAAGTATTAGTTGGCCGGGCGGGTACCGACAACTTCAACCACGGCGCGGCGGTTGGGCTGCAGGCACTGCACGAGTTCCTTGAACGTCTTGACCTGGCCGGCCTTGGACGGGTTCGGGCAGTTCACGACCGGATCAGCTTCACCCTTGCCTTCGCTCTTGATGAGCGCGGCGTCAACGCCCTTCTGGACGAGGTAGGCCTTCACGGCGTCGGCACGACGCTGCGAAAGCTTCAGGTTGTATGCGTCGGAGCCGATGCGGTCAGCGTAGCCGGTCGTCAGGATGACTTCGAGATCAACACGGGAGACGAGGTCATCGAGAACCGCACGGCCTTCGTCCTTGAGCGTGGCTTTGTCAAAGTTGAAGAGCGTGTCAGCCGAGAAGGTGACCTTTTCAGCGGACTTCTGCTGAGGAGCCGGGGCTTCAACAGCCGTGCAGGCCTTCTTGTCGAGGATGTCGGCATCGCAAGCGCAGCCAGCGCCGTCAATACCCATGGCTTCGGCGAGAGCCGGAGTCCAGAAGCCGGTACGCCAGCAAAGATCCGTGCTGTTCTTCACGACCTGACCGGAGGAAGAGTGAACATAGGGATTCACAGCGTCGGCGGCGGAAGCACCGGTAGCGGCGAGCAAAAGAGCGGCAGCGATGCCGCAGAGCTTCGAGGACTTCATATTAGTTTCCTTTGAAGATGGGACGAGAACAGCTGCCTGTCCTGCTTTTGAAGTAGACGGCAACGAGGGTTCATCCAAAAATGGGTTGCATTAATCGGCAGTCGGCAGTAAACAATCGCTGCCGACTTTTACTCGTCCATTATAGGAATTTGATAGAGATCTGCGAGGGGCTCACTGCAGATCTCTATCGTTTTCAAAGTTAGTTTTTGAGGCGGCTTTGCCACTTTTGGGCACAGAGTGCTGCCGCAGCGAGTGCATCGGTCTGCGGATAGGCGGCGCGAGCGTGTTTTTCCATAATCGGACGGCCGTCAACCCAGGTGTGGGTGATGCATTCTCGGCCGGCAGAATAGAGAATCTGTGCGGCAGGGTCTGCCACCGGTAGCGACTCGGGGGTGCCGAGGTCAATGGCGAAGAGGTCGGCGGCCTTGCCGATTTCGAGTGAGCCAATATCAGCGTCCCAGCGAAGTGCACGCGCGCCGCCCAAGGTTGCGGCTTCCAGCATGGCAAAGACCGGAGCGGCGGTCGGATCCTGAGCGACGGCTTTGGCCAGCATGGCGGCCAGACGCGTTTCACCGAGCATGTCGAGTTTGTCGTTGCTCGCTGCGCCGTCGGTGCCAATGCCGAGGTTGATGCCCGCCTTGAGGAACTTCGCAATCGGAGCTAAACCGGAGGCGAGTTTGAGGTTTGAGCATGGGCAGTGGCAGACCGAGGCGTGTGCAGCAGCCATCTTAGTGATGTCTTCGTCGCTCGCATGTACGCTGTGCACGGCGATCAGGCGTTCGTTAAGCAGACCTAAGCGTTCCAGACGGTCGATCGGACGTTCGTGGTGGTCGCGCAGACTGTCGGAGACTTCAACAGCCGTTTCATTGACATGCATGTGAATCGGCACGCCGTACTTGTCAGAAATCTCTGCGCAGCGTTTCAAGGCTGCATCGTTCACAGTGTAGGGTGCGTGCGGCGCAATGGTGGTGTGCACGAAGGGGTCGCCTTCGTACTCTTGAATCAGTGCTTCGGAAAGCGACAAGTATTCAGTGTCGTTTTTCGCCCACGCTGAAGGGAAACCGATAACGATGCCGGAAACCGCGCAGCGCAGACCGGCACGAAGGAGCCCCTCGGCAGCAGATTTCGGGAAGAAGTAATGGTCGGACGTTGTCGTGACGCCGCCCGCGGCCATTTCAAGCCCGGCGAGCCAAGAGCCTTCGGCCACGAATTCTGGACTCATGAGCTTGCCTTCAGCCGGCCAGATCTCTTTGGTGAGCCAATCCATCAAAGGAAGATCGGCACCCAGTCCGCGGACGAGGTTCATGGCTGCGTGTGAATGCAGATTTACGAACCCAGGCAGCAAAGCGCTTGTCGGGAAACGGAAGACTTGTTGTGCTTGATACGTTTTTTCGGCCGTCTCAATCGGCAGGATGTCGACGATACGTCCGGCATTGACGGCCAGGGCGGAGTTTTCAAGAATCACGCCCTTGGGGACGATCGGAATGATCCAGCGGGCTTCAATGAGGGTGTCGATAAGTTCCATGGTGGGACGGCTGAAAGGAGTATGTCGAAAGTTGAAATCTGTGCAGAATATTGAACCATTCGCGTCTTTTAGGCTTTTGGGACGCGTCGGATCAACCTGTTAAAATAACCCGTTTCGGATCGATCCGCATCCTCTTCAGTCGGCGTCAGCACGCTTTTTCTGTGCCTGCTGATTTTCAGAAGCGGGAAATATCTGCGGTCGATGAACACTCACCAAGGTGCCGTTAATGGACGAAGAAAAGAAGACTCAGGGCGAAGAGATCCCGGGGAAGGCAGAGGCTGAAGGACCGGCGGCAGAAGACCGTCGGACGACAGACGCCCCGGATGTGCAGACTGATGCCCCCC
>ERZ773237.1240-NODE-1240-length-22550-cov-3.331407_pt1 | contig 22550 bp, 19 predicted proteins | sample MGYA00580990_ERZ773237 | MGnify/ENA primary metagenome ERZ773237 (study PRJEB29015, sample SAMEA2737749) | human gut metagenome | biome: human gut; feature: human-associated habitat; material: faeces | place: China | collected 2012 ...
TATAGAAGGTGCCGTTGGCGAGGTTAAAGGAAGCAGTGGAGCCCGCTGCTGCAGGTAAAACCTTTTTTACGGTTGATTTGAAGGCCGTCAGAGATGCCGCCGAAACGGTGCCCTGGGTGCAGTACGCCGCAGTGCGCCGTGTTTGGCCCGACGCGCTGATGATTGATGTGACGGTATACGAAGCCGCGGCTGTCTATGAAGACGGCCGGCTCGTCAGCGGTGAAGGTCAGCTTTTTTCGGCCAATCCTGATGAAGGATCGGAAACGGCCGGGGCTCCAACGTTTCGCGGGGAGGCTCAGGCCGTACCGGAAATGCTTCGCCGCTGGCGCCGATTCAGCGGACTGACGGAACATATTCCCGCCAAGATTACCGAACTGGAGCTTTCAGACCGAGGCAGCTGGACGCTTACGATAGAAAGTCCGACGATTCCCCCCACAAAGATTGAACTCGGACGCGATGCTAACGGCGCAGCCGTTGAGGAGCGTCTGCGTCAGGTGGTGGAAGCGTATCCGCGAATTGTGGAAATTATGGGCGGACCGCCGGCCTCGCTCGATGCCCGCTATCGTCGGGCGATTGCAGCCGGTAAGGTCAATCGCGAACAGGTGGCGGAATATTTGGCATCCGTGCAGGCTGCGTCCGCTCAGAGCAGTGCTCGTCCATCGCTTGGGGATGCCGATGGCGCGGCGGATGCGGCGGCAGAAGCGGAAGCGTCGTCAAGCAAAGACTCAGTGGACGATATTGAGGCAGCATCGGCTGCGGATGATGCCGCGGATGCGGCATCGAGCGAGTCGCATGAGACTGAAGGCGGTGCAGCTGCCCGCTAAATGCTCACTGCGTCATATGACGTCCTACAATATCCTTCTTTCAAATCCTTCCTTTCCCATCCATTGCTCTCATGAAGTCTCAGGATCACGGCCGCGAGTTCTTTGCCGCCCTCGACATCGGCACGGATAAAGTGCTTTGCATCGTCGCGCGACCTGGCGCAGAACCGGGTTCCATGCGGGTGATCGGCATGGGGAATGCACGCTCTTCGGGCGTACAGGAAGGGTGCGTCGTTGATGTACAAGAAGCTGTTCAATCGATTCGCAAGGCTGTGCAGGAAGCGCAGTACACGGCTGAAGTTCAGCTTTCCGGTGTGTGGGCGGCCATCGGCGGCAAGTACCTGCAGAGCGCCAACTGTGTTGGACAAACGGTGCTTCGCGGGCAAGAGGTTTCTCGGGAAGACGTTGAACAGGCCGAATCAAATGCTCGGCTCGCCGCCATGCGCGAAGGCAAAGGCAGCATTGTCATCAAACTGATTCCGCAGGGGTTCCGCTGCGGCGACGTGATGACTGCCCGTCCCATCGGATTGGTGGGGCCTAAGCTTGAGGCTTATGTGCATGCACTTTACGGCTCCAAAACCAATGCCGACAATCTGAAGCGCTGTATTCAGCGCGCCGGAGTGGAGGTCATCAACTATGAGCCGCATCCCTGGGCAGCGGCTCAGGCCGTTCTCTCCGAAACCGAAAAAACATGCGGCGCAGCGGTAATCGATATCGGTGCGCAGACGACATCAATCATTGTGATGGCTGAGGGACGCGTACAGTTCACTGACGTGCGTCCTTGGGGCGCTGAAATTTTCACCCGCGATTTGGCTATGGTTCTCGGCATCAGTCTTGAGGAAGCCGAGGAACTAAAGCGCAATTCGGGGGAGTGCCGTCTGTCGCAGGTTATTGCCGGTGAAGTTGTACAGTTTGAATCTCACGGTGCGCTTTCACGCCTTTATTCTCGCGATCTGCTCGTGAAGACCCTTGCGGCGCGCGCACAAGAATATTTCCATCTCTACCGACAGCTGCTTATTGATGCAAGAGCTTTTGACCATGTCGAACTCGTGGTGCTCACCGGCGGCGGAGCCATGCTCCCGGGCATCGCTGATGCGGCTGCGGCGGAAATGGGCAAACGTGTGCGTATTGGACTGCCCCGGCGCGCAGAAGGCGAGTCGGCGCTGCTGCAGCGGCCTGATTCGGTAGTGGCTGCTGGCTTAGTGCAGTGTGCTATCGACGCCGGTGCGCTCGGTGTAGAGAATGCATGGGGCGTCAGGCGTCGGCAGGGATTCCGTGAGCGCCTGAAGACATTCTTCATTGGCGACTATTGACGTGTCCAACGCTTTCTCTGTCCGCAGAATGGCCAAAAAGAACGGATAATTCACCAATTCCATTAACGAGGTTGACATGCCTTTTGAAGTTCTTCCTGAATTTGACCCGCTCAAAACCGTGATCAAGGTGATCGGCGTGGGCGGCGGCGGCGGAAATGCCGTCGAGCACATGATTACCCACGGCGCCAAGAGCATTGAGTTCATCGCTGCCAATACGGACCATCAGGCACTGCAGCGCTCCAAGGCTCACGTCAACATCCAGCTCGGCAGCACCGGACTGGGTGCGGGAGCGCGTCCGGAAATCGGTGCGGCTGCCGCACAGGAAAAGCGCGAACAGGTGGCGGAAGCGATCCGCGGAGCCAATCTGCTCTTTATTACGGCCGGCATGGGCGGCGGTACGGGAACGGGCGCTGCGCCGGTGATTGCTGAGATTGCGAAGGAATTGGGCATTCTCACGGTGGCCGTGGTGACGAAGCCCTTCAGTTTTGAAGGCGCTCGCCGTATGCGTACGGCCGAACAAGGCATTGAAAATCTCAAGAGCAAAGTCGATTCGATGATCGTCATCCTGAACGAGAAGCTCGAAGAAGAATGCCCGCCGAACGCCACGATGAAAGAATGCTTTGAAACCTCCAACGAAGTGCTCTACAAAGCCTGCGTCGGCATCGCGGAAATCATTCATACGCCCGGCACGATCAATGTCGACTTTGAAGATTTGAAGACCGTCATGAGCGAGCGCGGCAGCGCCATCATCGGCCTGGCGACGGCATCCGGTCCCGATCGTGCCCGCAAAGCTGCGGAAGCGGCCATCGCTTGTCCGCTGCTCGAAGGCGCCAACCTTCAGGGGGCGCGCGGCATGCTTGTTTACTTCACTGGCAATGAAAGTCTCACGCTCGCGGAAATTCGCGAGGCGATGGGCGTACTCAATACCTTTGTCACCAAACAGGCCAACGTCATCTTCGGCTCGGCTATGTCTGAGGAAATGGGGGATGAAGTGCGTGTTACGGTAGTCGCAACCGGTCTCGATCGCCCGATTGATCCGACGACGACCGTTGACACAACGTCACCCGCCGCTGCGCCGGCAATTGGTCAGCCCGCATCTGCTGCTGAAGCTTCGCAGCCTTCGTCTGACGAACCGCCGACGATCTTTGGCACGCCGAAGACGGAGAAGAAGACCGATGAGGAAGCCGCGCAGACAGGGGCGCCGAAATTCAGCATTCCGAAGTATTTGAGCTGAGGCGTATTGAGTCATGTTCTGCCAGTGCACGCTCGCCGAGTCTGTAGCCGCTGTCGGCATCGGTCTGCACAGCGGCCGCAAAATCCGTCTGGTGCTTCATCCGGCACCAGAAGATTCCGGTATTGTCTTTCGCCGCGTTGACCTTAATCCGCCTGTCGATATTCCTGCTGCGCCCATGAATGTGAACGACACGCGCATGGCAACGACCGTGAACGTCGGGCGTGCGGCGGTGGCGACGATTGAACATTTGATGAGTGCTTTCTCGGGACTTGGCGTGGACAATTGTCTCGTTGAAGTCAATGCGCCGGAAATCCCCGTCATGGATGGATCCGGAGCAGCCTTCGTCTATCTCATTCACAGCGCCGGGCTTGTTGAGCAGAAGGCGCCGCGGCGCTTCGTGCGTATTCTGAAGCCCGTTGAGGTGCGCGAAGGCAGCAAACTGGCTCGGCTGGAACCTCACGAAGGCTTCCGGCTGTCGTTTCGCATTGCCTTCGGTCATCCGGCGATCGACGCTACGGATCAATATGCTGACATTGACTTTTCCAAAGTCAACTATGAACAGGCCGTATCGCGGTGCCGGACATTCGGGTTCGTTCAGGATGTGGAAATGCTTCGCAAAATTGGTCTTGCGCAAGGCGGCTCACTGTCCAACGCCATCGTCATGGATGAATTCCGGGTGCTCAATCCCGGAGGGCTGCGCGAACAAGGTGAATTTGTGAAGCATAAGATCCTGGACGCAATGGGGGATCTTTATGTGCTCGGCGCGCCGCTGCTTGCGCATTACATTGCAGAAAAATCGGGGCATGGCCTCAACAACCAGCTGCTGCGTGCACTTTTAGCGGATCCTTCAGCCTTTGAAACCGTAACATTCGAACATGCTAAGGACTGTCCGGTTGATTTTTGGCCTCAGCCTGCCGCGGTTCGTCCTGAAGCGCCCGATGACGGGAAGCTGCCGTTCTAACTGTGCATTTTCCGACGGAAAACGCAAAGCCGCGGGCTGTATGCTGCTGCCAGCGGCTTTTTATTTGCCAAGGTCTGCCGAAAAACGGTCGGCGTCACGCATCAGTGCGGCAGCATAACGGCCCGTTTCGGCAGCGTCGGCGAGAGGATTGCCCAGGCGTTCGCGCAGCTTAAGCGCAGCTTCGTGCAGACTGCTGAGACGTGCCTGCAGATCTTCACGACGACTGCGCCGGCTGAGCATACGGCTTCGCAGTTCAGAGAGCTGCGGATTGCCGGCGCACTCTGCTTCATTCGGGATGAGTTTGGGGTCCGGCATGCGCGGCAGACGGTCGGCCCATATTGGAATAATGGTTAGCAGCTCCTCGAGCTTGGTGCGAAGTTCCAGCTGTTGGGCCTCCTCTGCCTCGGCCGCTGCCTGTACGGCATCTTCCGCTGCTCGAGCGGTTTGACTGGCGTGCGGGGCGGCAGACTCCGATTTTTCGTCGGCCGGTATAGGCGCGCCGAAAAGATCGGGCAGCTCAAGGGGCTTGGCGTCGGGGTCTATGGCAGCACGAGCTGCTTCGAAACGTTCGACCACTTCTGCGGCCGCCCGCTCGAGCATAGCGGCGAGTTCAGGGGACAATCCCTCTCCGCGCGGCGCGGTGAGCACTCGATCAACAGCGGCTGCCGACTGCTCGGCGGCGGCAAGGAGTGCGGCACGGTTATCCCAGGTTTTAAGCCGTGCGAGTTGACGCGCGCGGATGGCGGCGAGCTGTGGGTCTGCTTCGGCCTCTGCTTCCGAGGGAATGATGGATTCATTGAGACGTCCGCCAAGGACAGCTTCCAGACTGCGCAGACGGGCAAAAACGATTTTGAGCGATTCAAGAAGCGCACCTTCCAAGGGGTTGATGCCGCTCAGGGCGTCGTCAGGGAGATCCCCGCGGAGAATTTCGACTTTTTCTGCCAATGTCTCAATCTCTGCGGACATGCTTGAGAGCGCCTCTTCTTCATTGATCAGCCGTCGATCGATTTTCCGCAGCGTTTCCATTGTCTCAGGACGCTCGTCGGCGTATTTGGACCGAGGCGCGAGCAGCCAAGGCCGGTCGGCCAGAAAACGCTTGGACATGGCTGCCAGAGTTTGCTCGAGCGTGTCGAGTCGGCTTTTCACTTCCAGACGCGACTCCCACGAGAGGAGTTTGCGGGAGCTTTCTGCCGAGAGCGCAACAGCCAAAGCCTGCGAGTCGCCTTTTTCGCGTGCTCGTGCGAGATCTGCGGCTTCCTGGGCCAGCCGACTGTCGGCGGCGAGAATATCGGGCAGCTCGGGCATGCGCACGCCGATATGTCTTATCTGCGAAAGCGTTTCGGAGAGTTTGCTTTGCAGGACTTTTATTTTTCGCTTGAGCTCGCTGCGAAGCACTGCTGGCGAAAGCTCCTCATGCGTTCCGGCGTTCGGAAGGGAGGGGCTGGCGGCGGCTGGCGGTGTTCCCTTGGCGGCAAGCGTTTGTACGGCTTCTTCCAGAGGCAGTGTGAGGCGATCCTCCACTTGGTTGAGTCTTGCCGTCCATCCTGCGATCTTAAGTGCGGCGCTGACGGCGCTTTGGCCGGCATCGTCGAGTACTTTGGAAGAAAGTTCGAACGGCAGCTCCGCTGCGGCCTCCTCTGCTGCGGGCGGCATCAATTTTTCACGTGCAGTCTTCAGCAGCGCCAGCGCTTGCCGGGCTTCTTCGGCGATCTGATTCGTTTCGGTTTCTGCGAGCGTACGCCGAGCGAGCCGTGCGCGCTGACGTGAGCGAACGGCGGCCAGTACGGGGTTCGCCTTGGCAGAGGCTTCATCGGGAATCAGTTTGGCGTCCGGAGCACTCGGCAGCAGTGTTTTGATTCGATCGGTACGCCCGATCAGTCGATCAATGCGTTCAATCGTGCCTTCCAAGGCCGTTTCAACGGCCAGCGGCATTTCTTCGGGCCGAGGGCGAAGCACTGCTGCGAGTGCGAGTATCTGGTGTTTGAGGTCAGGATTGATCAGTCGGGCTGCAGAGGATTCAAGTTCTGCAGCGGCAATGAGTGAAGGGGTTCGGATCGGCTCAGGTTTTTCAACTTCATTGAGTGTGGAGCGGCGTCCGCGGTTACGGAAGTCAACCGCAACAACAGGGACGCCTGCCGTAATGAGATTTTCAAGAATTCGTTTAGAAAGATTTCTTAACCGACTTTGCTGAGCAGCGCTGTCGGTAATGAAGGTAATGGTGCCTTGAGTGTTTATCCGGACACCGCGTCCGGATGAAAAATCGAGCGGCAGCCGCAGCTGGTCAATAAGCGGCATGATGGCTTTGCCGGCGCGGCAGGCCAGTTCGTATTCGGCAAGAAGCTTTCCGCTGGCACTCGATTCGGCGAGTGACTTTTCCGGAGAGCGGAAGCCGCGGTTTCTGAGCGTAAAGCCGGCAGGTAGCGAGCGAAGCCTAGGCACGAAAAGGGTCTCCGGACAATCTGCAGCGGAAAGCATTATTCCGCAATGAATTCGGGCTCAGTGGCGGCATTGCAGGATCGCAAAAATGCGATAATCCTTCAATTGTGCTCGGCTCTCTGGGGAATATGGCCGTCTTGGACGGTTTTTCCATCAGCATGCCGGAGCGCCTAGCCCTTCTTGGAGAAGTCTACTCGAGATGGTGCCCGATGCTTTATGGGTTGAGGCGCATGGATGCGTTTTCTACCTTAAGCAGGATGTAATGCAGCAGTCTTATTGATAAGACTTCCGCTTTTTTTGACGGCTCTATTGTCCAGGCAGACCTAAAACCCAAGCAGACGCCTGCCGTGACAGCAGACGCCGCGACGCAGAATTCCAGCGAAAACATGTTTGACGAACTTTTAACCAAGATTTTTGGCAGCCGCAACGAGCGGCTCATTAAGCAGTACCGCCGCCAAGTGGCTGCGATCAACAAGCTCGAACCCGCCATGGAGGCGCTTTCGGACGCCGAACTGCAGGCCAAGACTCAGGAATTCCGCGACCGTATTGCCAAGGGTGCGACCACGGACGAATTGCTGACGGAAGCCTTCGCGGTTGTGCGCGAAGCCTCTAAGCGCGTGCTCGGTATGCGCCACTTCGATGTGCAGCTGATTGGCGGCATGGTGCTCAATGACGGCAAGATCGCTGAAATGCGCACTGGTGAAGGCAAAACCCTTACCGCTACGCTTGCCGTCTATTTAAATGCTTTGGCCGGCAAAGGCGTGCATGTCGTAACTGTAAACGACTATCTGGCTTCGCGAGATGCGGATTGGATGGGGCGGCTTTACCACTGGCTCGGACTTTCTGTCGGCAAGATTCTTTCGCAGCAGGACACTGCGGCTAAGAAAGAAGCCTATGCGGCCGATATTACGTACGGTACGAATAATGAGTTCGGCTTTGACTATCTGCGCGACAACATGGAGTACGACGTCTCTGCTCGCCGTCAGCGCGGTCTTTACTTTGCGATTGTCGACGAAGTGGACTCCATTCTGATTGACGAGGCGCGTACGCCGCTCATCATTTCGGGGCCGGCCGATGACAATACGGATCTTTACCTCCGAATCAACGAAATTCCGCCGCTCCTTACGCGCCAGCAGGAGGAAAAGGGCGAAGGCGACTATTGGGTCGACGAAAAAGCCCATCAGGTCTATATCTCCGAGTCCGGCCATGTGAAGCTCGAAAAGATCCTCGCAGAACGCGGTCTTGTCGGTCCCGGCGAATCGCTTTACTCGCCGAAGAACATCATTTTGATGCATCACCTGATGGCCTCCCTGAAGGCCCATACGCTCTTCAAGCGCGATCAGCAGTATGTGGTGCAGGACGGTGAAATCGTCATCGTGGACGAATTTACGGGCCGTTTGATGCCGGGGCGTCGCTGGAGCGAAGGTATTCACCAGGCCGTCGAAGCTAAGGAAGGCGTGCGCATTCAGCACGAAAATCAGACGATGGCGTCGATTACCTTCCAGAACTACTTCCGCATGTACGAGAAGCTCTCAGGCATGACGGGTACGGCGGATACTGAGGCATACGAATTCCAGGACATTTATGGTCTTGAAACTGTCGTTATTCCGACACATCGCAAGATGATACGAATCGACGAGCAAGACAAGGTCTACCGTACGGTGACGGAGAAATATCAGGCCATCGTTGAGGACGTCAAGGCATGTCACGCGAAGGGACAGCCGGTTCTGCTCGGCACGACCTCGATTGAAAACTCCGAACTGCTCTCGCAACTGCTGACGAAAGAGGGCATTGAGCACAATGTGCTCAACGCCAAGCAGCATGAACGCGAAGCGCAGATCGTGCTTGATGCTGGTCGTCCCGGCATGGTGACGATCGCTACCAATATGGCTGGCCGCGGTACCGACATTGTGCTCGGCGGCGGCATCAACAAGGCTGTAGGTGCGATTGAAGCTGACGAAACGCTTTCCGCAGAAGAAAAAGCGCAGCGCATCGCTGAGGTGAAGTCGCAGTGGCAAAAGCTCCATGACGAGGTCGTGGCAGCCGGCGGCCTGCGCATCATCGGCAGCGAACGTCATGAATCCCGTCGTATCGATAATCAGCTGCGCGGCCGCGCAGGACGTCAGGGTGACCCGGGTTCATCGTGCTTTTATCTGTCGATGGAAGATCAGCTGCTGCGCATTTTCGGCGGCGACCGTATGCGCGCCATCGCCGATCGGCTCAAGCTTGAGCCGGGCGTTGCGATTGAGTCGAAGATGCTGACTCGCATGATCGAATCCGCACAGCGCAAAGTGGAAGGCCGCAACTACGACATCCGCAAGCAGCTTCTGGAGTTTGACGATGTCCAGAACGATCAGCGCCATGAGATCTACGGCTTACGCAATGAGATTCTTGAAGCGACCGACTGCAGTGAGCTCATCAAGAATCTGCGTGAGGGGTATTTCACCGATTTGTTCCGCAGCTTTGTGCCGGCGGATACCGTTGAAGAGCAGTGGGATCTCGATGCGCTCAACGACAAACTCAAGAGCGGTTTTGGCATTGAAATCGACTTCAAGAAGATGCTCGACGCGGACACTGCGACGACGGATGAAGATCTTTTGAAGGCGCTTATTGACCGTGCCAACGAGATCTATGAAGCCAAGGAAACGCTGGTTGGCCATGACGCTTTCGCTGCTTTTGGCCGTTCGGTGCTACTGCAGGTGATCGACCAGCTCTGGCGCCAGCACATTGCCGCTTTGGATGCCTTGCGTCAGGGCATCTACCTGCGCGGTTACGCTCAGAAGCAGCCTAAGCAGGAATATAAGCGCGAGGCCTTCACGATGTTTGAGCAGTTGCTCGACTCGATCCGTGAAACGACGACCACGGTACTCATGCGCGTTGAGATCAAACAGCCTGAAGAAGCGCAGGCTGCTGCGGAAGACAATCTTGCCCGTGGCGAGGCTCGTGCCGATGCATCGCATCTCGCTGACGCCGACGCTTCACAGGGACTCAATGCGCCGAATGATCAGGGCAGTTCTCTGGATCAGCTGAGCGCGGACGAGAACGCTCGCTTGCAGGCGGCTTTCCGTCATTGCGGCCGCAACGATCCGTGCCCCTGCGGTTCCGGGAAGAAGTTCAAGGACTGCCACGGCCGTTTGCGTTGATTGCTTTCTGAACCTTGATGACCGCGGCCTTCTCCTGAGGGGGCGGCGGAGTTCACCGCCCGGAATGGTTTTTCGATAGAAAAGCTGCCGGGCGGTATGCTTTGGGTGAACGTTTCTTTTTCCAAATTTGCATCAACTCTGCTGCATCCAATCATCAACTGCCGCGTTTTGCGCTTCCCGGAGCGGTCTGGCGAAGTGCCGGAAATTTTTGGTGCGCAGAATTTACGCCGCCGGCACGATGGACAGTCGCGACTGGTGCAATGCTCGGCTCTGCCTATCCGGATGACGGCGCCGCAGAAAGACTTGTACAAGCAGCTCAAAAAGTTTGGACTGGTGCAGGGTCCAGACTGCTGATTACTGCGGGCTCAGGCTGCGCAGGCCGCGGAGATCTTTCAACAGCAGCCGCGCAGGGGTTTGCACATGCGGCTGCGGAGCGGCTGGGCATTGCCGAATCTAATCTCCTATTTGCGTCGGCAGGCCCCGTCTTTATGCATTTCCCTGTGGGAGAAGAGCTCCGTCGGCTTGAGCGAGCGATGTCTGCTCAAAAAACGATCTCCCCAGAGGGACCTGGTGCTGATTCCGTTTCTATCCCGTTTCGTTTGACGGACGGGGCTGTTGCAGTCTCTGCGGCGCGCTTTTTTGCGCCGAACCCAGGATTTGGCAGCATGGTGTGGATTGCCGGCATTGACGCGGATGTTGGCCGCCCCGTACTCGAAGATATGGCCAGACCGCTTTGGCTGGCGGGACCTGAAGCACTTCGCGCTCGTACGGGACCAGTACCAGGTGACGTGCTGCTGCTTTTTTCGACGGCTGCCCGTCATGACAATCCTGTAATGCGCTGGGAGGATCCGCGGCGAGCGCCCTTAGAGGCGGCTCTCTCAGCTGCATTAGGGGCTCTGGCCCGTCGAGCCGGTGTCGCGATAGGAGCTCTGCCGTGCGTGCTCGAAGGTGCTGATTCTGCCCAGGAGGCGGCGCATGCTGCGCGACGACTTGCTCCAGTACTGGTTGTTTTCCGTCGTGAATTGATGGAGCTTGCCGATATAGATCGGCCGAGAGTCCTGAGCGAATTTCTTCGTTCGGTACTGCTCACAACAGGCATAGCGGGTTTTGAACGTACGCCTGTTTCGGTGCGGATTGCCAATGCACTTCTTTATGAGGGTCTGCGTCAGCCGGAGCAGTCAGGTGCCATTATTAAAGCGGTTCACGCTTGGCTGGAGGGTTCAGAAGATCTCTCAATCCATTTAGGACGCGGTCGTTCAGGATTTCGCTTTTGGGCATGAAATTGCTGGACGCAGTGAGAGCGGCTTTATCTGATTTTTAGGCAGAATCAGCAGATACGCTGATCCGTGGCGTTGTCAGAATGTATGCATTGCATTTGATGCTTCATTTAAACATCCCAATGGAGTCGGAAATGACGAACTTTTCCCGCAGACAAGTGCTTTCGCTGCCGATGGCGGCTTCTGTCGTCGGAGCCGGTGCTGCCGGAGCGGCATATGCAGCGGATTCAAATTCAAAGGTGAACGCCCCCGACTTTGATGCGATTGAAGACCGTATGACGCTTCTGACGAAGCGCGGTGCTTCACTTTCAATTCGACAGAAGCATTTGGCTATGTTGTCCGTCGCTGCCGGTTTGGGGTTTGAGGATCTTGGCGAGCGCACTGCGGCAGCCGCACTCGCCGATGGATTGGCGCCCGGCGACATTGAGGAGGCGGTCTTTCATGCTTCTCCCTATGCCGGCATGGCGCGAACTCGAGCAGTGTTGGCCGGCGTTCATACTGCCATGACGGCGGCGGGTATCGCGCTGCCGCTTGAAAGTCGGACTGTCGTCAGTGATGAGAATCGTCTGCAAAAGGGGATTGCAGTACAGACGGAAATTTTTGGTGAGCAAATTACCCGCATGCATCAGACGACGCCGGCAGAGCGCCGCAGTCTGATGATTGATGATCTTTCCGGTTGGTGTTTCGGTGATTTCTATACCCGCAAAGGTCTTACGATTGCCGAACGCGAACTGGCTACTTTTTGCACGATTGCGGCGCTCGGAGGCTGTGAGGCACAGCTTAGCGCTCATGCTGCGGCAAATCTTCGCTGCGGGAACACGAAGGACAATCTGATCGATGCACTTCAGTGCGCTGTTGTCTACCTTGGCTTCCCGCGAACACTGAATGCCTGTGCAGTGGTTGATAAGGTGAACCTTTAAAAAAATATCGCTGTCTACGGATTTTCGCTGAGACAGGCGCGATCTGCTCAGCGATCCTGTTCGGCAGCCAAGCATAAATCGGCGTGATGGAGGACAATTAACAAGTTGCGTGCGCGGGAACCGCGCGCGAACTATTGGAGATTTTCTGTGAGCGACAACATTGTTGAAGTGGCCGTCGGCGTGCTTATTCGTGAAGACGGCAGGATGCTGTTGAGTTCCCGCCCCGAAGGCAAGCCCTATGCGGGTTACTGGGAATTCCCGGGCGGCAAGCTTGAAAAGGGTGAAACCGTTCATCAGGCGCTCGCGCGCGAACTCAATGAAGAACTCGGTCTGGCGGTTTCTTATTCGACGCCGTGGTTTGTGAAGGAGCACCGCTATCCTCATGCGCATGTGCGTCTGCACTTTCGACGCTCGCATGACTTTGCCGGCACGCCGGTGCCTAAGGAAGGCCAGCAGTGCGGGTTTTATGCGGCTGACGAACGCACGCCGGGTTTGATGCTCCCGGTGGATCAGGTTATTGTGAATCGTGTCGAACTGCCGGAAGTGTTTGAGGAGTCTGATGATCTCTTAACACTGACGCGTGAGGCATTGGCCGCAACAGTCGTTCGTGACCGCCGCTACCGTTGGGTTGGTGCCCGCGCGGAAACCATGGATGAGGTGCTTAAGTGTGTCGCCATGGACTACGACTTCGTGATCGTGCCGCCCGAGAAGTTTGAGAGTCTCCTGCTTAACGGAGAACCGCGTCTGCCGATGTATGTCGACGGCGCTGCCGCGGCCGATCTTGAGACGTGGCAGGCCAAGGGGGCTCACGGCGTTAAACCGTTGATTTAAAAAACGGTGAAGCTGGAACCGCTTTGCATGCGGATCCAGCGTACTCTGCGTATCTCAACGGCGCCTGCGGGCGCCGTTGGTTTTGGCGGAGCGCTGACGCTCCTCGAGTTCGCGCGCACGATCGGCGGCGGCGTCGAGTTCTTCTGGGCTCATGCGGTCAGCAGAACCCGGTTCTCCTTCAATTCGGTAGCCGTCATTAGCCCATTCGCCCAGGTCAATCATTTTGCAGCGCTCGCTGCAAAACGGCCGCCAGGGATTGGCTGAGGAATATTCAGTAAGCGTGTGGCAGACCGGACAGGGAACTTTCATGATGCACAATGCCGGCGACGGCAAAGTGCCGGCCGGCCGAAAATAGAGATGGGGGCGGTGTGAAGCTGCTCTTAAATACAGAGCCCAAGACGGAAGGATAGCGTTTCATGCACCGCATGGAGGCGGTGTTTGGCGTCAGGCGTTGAAAAACGCAGCCAGAGCGTATGACGGTTTGCACTCATGTCAGGAATGCATTGACTTTCCTGAGGCATCCAGATGCGTGCGAGTTGATAGGGACTGCCTGATGTGGGAATCTGCATTGTCCCGTGCTCGGCAACAGCATCAGAAATGATGGTCTGCGCCCGCAAATGGTCGAGAATGAGCTGAGCCGCGTTGGTAATTGGCAAAAGGGTCTGCGCGAGTGACTGAAGTTCTTGGCGACGAATTTCAGCCGGCTGAGAGAGCCAATAGTGAAGCTGAGGAAGGTCAAATTCACAGGTGCCGCCGGGCAGACGCTGGCGGTTTCGAATGAGCTGCAGCCATTCGTTGTCACGCAGGATTTGGCTGGTGCGGCCCACCGCTGCCGAGACGGAATTAGCGGCTTCAGATACAAGGGCCAGTACCGTTTTAGCCGGCTGACCATCCACCGTTGCATTGGCGGGAAGCGCTTCAATGTCGCGGCGCTGCTGCAAGAGCGCTTTAAGGAGTTCGTTTTTCAGGTCCGATCGGGCGGCAACGTCCGAAAGATCGAAAAGTGCGTTGATTGCCGCTTGGTGAGCAGCTTTGCCATCGAGCGCCAGGAACCAGTCCAGACGCTGCTTGAGCGCTTCCAGCCGCAGGTAAAAGCGAATCTTCTCGCTGCAGGGGAACTCATAGAGAATCAGTCCAGTGTCAGGCATGCTCGAGTTGGCGAATTAGACGTTCCTGAAAAGACGCAGTCTTAAAAAGACTGCGCACACCTTCTGATCTTATCCGACGAAGTTCTTTACGAAAAGAGGTAAAAGCGACAAGAGGTTTCAGAGAAGATGTTTCTCTGCGGCTTCCAAGAGACGCAAGGCGTAATGACGGACTCGGCGGGCAAAATCCTCGCGTGTCCCGGCATTGACAAGTACATCGTCCGCCGCTTGTAGACGATTGCGGCGGGAAGTCTGCGCACGAATGAGGCGAAGCGCTGCATCCGGTGCTAGTCCGGAGCGGGTTCCAAGACGCTCAACTTGCAGGTATTCGGGCACATCAATGACCAGGATGCGGTCAACGCGGGCTCGTGCTTGAGGACTTTCGATTAAAAGCGGGCAGTCATAAACCGCAAATGGGGCGCCGGAGCGTTTGGCGCAAGCAAATTCATCATCGAGCACCTGCTTCATGGCGCTATGGACAATGGCCTCGAGTTTTTTGCGAGCTTCTGGATCTCGAAAGACGAGTTCACGCATGCGGGCCCTGTTCATGGCGCCGGAGATTTCAATCATCTCTGGGCCGAAGGCTTGGCGTATGGCGGGCACGGCAGCGCCCCCGGCGGCAGTTACGGCACGCGAGATGCGGTCCGCATCAATGATGGGGAGTCCTAGTTCACGAAAGATGTCTGCAGCGGTGCTCTTTCCGGAGCCAGCTCCGCCCGTTAAGCCCAAAATCCAGCACATTTGCATCTCTGAGTTTGATTGCCTGTTGGCCGAAAGGATAAAGAAAAAGGCGCCGTCCCTGATGGAACAGCGCCTTTCAAAATCCTGGTCGGGGTGAGAGGATTCGAACCTCCGACTCCTACGTCCCGAACGTAGTACTCTACCAGGCTGAGCTACACCCCGAGGTCTTTACCGATTTGACGTTATCGATCACGTCTAACAGTGAAGGACAGTAATTCTAGCAGACTTTCGTTGAAAATGGAAGGAGGAAGTTTTGTAAGAGCCTGACGGCCTCTCTCTAACTCGGCTTCCGCTCGAAGACTGCATCGGTCAAGAGCCCCGCAGTCTACTACAAGCTTTGTAATTTTGTCAAAGGGTCCATCCCCTTTCCGAACGGCCTCGTCGATGAGAGCTCGGCCTTCGGGCGTTGTGAGTTCACGCGTATAGATGAGCGGGAGCGTCATTTTCCCTTCGCGAAGATCTGCTCCGAGGTTCTTGCCAATATCGGCGGCAACGCCCGTGTAGTCGAGGATGTCATCGGCAATCTGGAAAGCGTTGCCGAGCGCCAGAGCATATTGCGCAACGGCTTCTTCCTGCTCTTTGCTGCACTCGGCAATGGCAGCAGCCATTCGGGCACCGGCCTCAAAGAGACAGGCCGTCTTGCGTTCAATCACTCGGAAGTATCGTGTTTCGTCAACCGACGGATCATGAGCATTGACCATCTGCACAACCTCACCCTCGGAGAGGCGGTTGGCGGCATCGGCGAGCGCCTGCATGACGCGAAGATTGCCCGCCCGCACCATCATTTGGAAGGAGCGGGTATAGAGGAAGTCGCCGACAAGAACGGCTGCGCCGTTGCCCCAGCGGGCATTGGCAGTGGGGCGGCCTCGGCGAAGATTGCTTTCATCAACCACATCGTCGTGCATCAGCGTAGCCGTATGCAGGAGCTCAATGGTTGCGCCGAGATAGCAGCAGAGGTCGCCCTTATACCCCAGCGCTCGGCTGATGAGAATAAGGAGCGCAGGACGCATGCGCTTTCCGCCGGCGCTGGTGATGTATTCGCTGATTTCGTGCATGCGGCTGACATCGCTTGCAAGCTCAGCGCGGATATAGTCGTCAACCGCCTTCATGTCGTCCGCAATGGGGGCGAGCAGGCGCTGGACAAGCACCTTGGGGTCGGTTGAGGATGCGGTCTGGGTCATATAGCCTCAGGAAGAAAAATGCGAACTGCGGGATGCATGACATCCGCGGGCAAAAAGAATTGTGAGCAAAGTATATCGAGCCTGCGGCAGCAGACCGCGCGGCAAGTGCGCAATGCTGAGTGTGTTTGCCTGAGTTTCGCAAGAAATCCAAGCTTTTCGCTTGACGAAGAAGTTTCCGCAATGAAATAATGCGCACCTTTCCACGCAATGGACGCACTTATCGGGCGGCATTCGGAATTCTCCGGGCGTTCGAGGTTCGTCGAGTACAAAAAGGTTTCGCGCAGGTTTGCTGCAAGCAGACTGAAGCGGGACGGCGAGGTTTTATTACATGTACGCGATCATCAAGACGGGCGGTAAGCAGTACCGCGTCAACGTCGGCGACACGCTCAAGGTCGAGCTCCTCGGCCAGGACGCCGGCTCTCAGGTTACTTTCAGCGAAGTTCTCGCTGTCTCCGGCGAAGAAGGCCTCAAGGTCGGCGCTCCCCTCGTTGAGGGCGCAACCGTGACGGGCACCATCGTTGCGCTCGGCCGCCACGACAAGGTCCGCATCTTCAAGTTCCGTCGTCGTAAGCACTCCATGAAGTCCGGCGGTCATCGCCAGCACTTCGCCGAAGTGCGTATCGACGCGATCAACGCTTGATTCATCCTTCAACCCAGTTTTTCAGCAGAGCATAGAAAATGGCACACAAGAAAGGCGGCGGCTCCACCCGCAACGGTCGTGACTCCAAGGCGAAGCGTCTTGGCGTGAAGGTTTTCGGCAATGCAGCCATCAACGCTGGCAGCATCATTGTTCGTCAGCGCGGCACGCAGTTCCACGCCGGCAACAACGTCGGCACGGGCAAGGACTACACGCTCTACGCCCTCGTTGACGGCACCGTCAAGTTCGAAGTGAAGGGAGCATTCGGCCGCCACTACGTTCACGTCGAACCGACCGCTCTCTGATCCTAAATTAGAGATCAGCGAGGCCGGCAGCACCAGAGGCTTCCCGCCAAGGGAAGCTTCCGGTCCGGTTAAAACAAAGCCCAGCGCGGATCTCCCGGCTGGGCTTTTGTTATTCTGATTGTTTGATTTTTTACCCCGACTTTTTTCGAGGTTCAACGTGAAATTCGTCGACGAAGCCAATATCGAAGTTCAGGGCGGCAAAGGCGGCAATGGTGCCGCTAGCTTCCGCCGCGAGAAGTTCATTCCGAAGGGCGGTCCTGACGGCGGCGACGGCGGCCGCGGCGGCTCGGTCTGGGCTGAAGCCGACCGCAACATCAATACGCTGGTGGATTATCAGTACACCCGTAAGTTTTTTGCGCCTAACGGTGAAAACGGCCGAGGGGCGGACTGCTACGGTGCGGGCGGCAAGGACGTTGTCCTGCGCATGCCGGTGGGTACCATCATCCGCGATACCGATACGGGTGAGATTGTGGCCGATCTTAACGTGCATGGCGCACGTCAGCTCCTCGCCGCAGGCGGCAAGGGAGGACTCGGCAATCTTCATTTCAAGAGCTCAGTGAATCGCGCGCCGCGTCAATTTACGCCGGGAGAACCTGGTCAGTACCGTTCGCTCGAACTGGAGCTGAAGGTGCTCGCTGATGTAGGTCTCCTCGGTATGCCTAATGCCGGCAAGTCCACGCTCATTACGGCCGTCTCCAATGCTCGGCCTAAGATCGCCGACTATCCCTTTACCACGCTGCACCCCCATCTGGGTGTCGTTCGTGTGGGGCCCGAGCAGAGCTTTGTATTGGCCGACGTTCCCGGGCTGATCGAAGGCGCTGCGGAGGGTGCCGGTCTCGGACATTTGTTCCTGCGCCACCTTTCCCGCACGAAAGTGCTTCTGCACGTCATCGACGCGGCGCCTTTGGACGATACGGTCGATCCCTTCGAACAGGCGCATGCACTCGTGGCTGAACTCGAAAAGTACGATCCGGAACTTGCCGCCAAGCCTCGCTGGGTAGTGCTCAACAAGATGGATCTCGTGCCCGAGGAAGAGCGCGACGCATTGGTTGAGAAGTTCCGCTCGGCCTTCGCCCGTGAAGGCGAACCTGTGTTTGCGGTGTCAGCTGCAACGCGTGAGGGTTTGACCACACTTCTCAATGCGCTTGCTCAGAAGGTCGACGAAGACCGCCGCGCCGAACGCGCGTTTCTCGACGATGAGCGTTTTGATGAAGAGCGGGAGAATGCCGAACCGTACGATCCGGCAGCGCATTGATTCGAACATCAGTTTTAAGTCCGAAAGCCGCATCAAGCCCCGTGTGAGCGGCTTTCCTGTCGTGCAATTTCCATAGGAGAAGACGCCATGGTCGGTCAGGAATCGCTTCTTAAAGAGGCGCGTCGCATTGTTGTCAAGGTTGGGAGCGCATTGGTTACCAATGACGGACGCGGTCTTGATGTTCGTGCGATCGAGCGTTGGGCCGGTCAAATTGCCGCGCTCCGCGCGATGGGCCGCGAAGTGCTCCTGGTGAGCTCTGGCGCTATTGCCGAGGGCGTGCTTCGTATCGGCTGGGAAACTCGACCGACTCGCGTCTGTGAGCTTCAGGCTGCCGCCGCGGTGGGACAGATGGGACTTGCACAGGCCTATGAAGAACATTTCGGCCGTCACGGCATCAAGACCGCTCAGGTGCTCCTTACCCACGCCAATCTGGCGGACCGAGAGCAGTATTTGAATGCCCGCATGACGCTCATTGAACTGCTGGGACTCGGCATCGTTCCCGTTATCAATGAGAATGACACCGTGGTGACCGAAGAAATCAAAGTGGGCGACAACGATACGCTGGGCGCTTTGGTGACGAACCTTGTGGAAGCTGATGTGCTCGTGATTCTGACGGATCAGCGAGGTCTTTTCACGGCGGATCCCCGATCCAATCCGGATGCGGAGTTCGTCCAATTTGCTCAAGCCGGTGATCCGGCTTTGGAAAAGATGGCTGGGGGCGCAGCAAGCACGCTCTCCAAGGGCGGCATGATCACGAAGATTCTGGCCGCCAAACGCGCAGCACGTTCGGGCGCCGGCACCATCATTGCTTCCGGCCGAGAAGAAAACGTGCTCGTACGGCTCGCCCAGGGCGAAGCGATCGGTACGCACCTGAGCCCCGCTTCTTCAGTGCTCCATGCCAAAAAGCAGTGGATTGCCGACCATCTGCGGGCGGCTGGCAGGCTCGTTCTGGATTCGGGTGCTGTCAGAGCGCTTAAGCGAGATCACACGTCACTCCTTCCGGTCGGCGTGAAAGCCGTGGAGGGCGAATTCAAGCGCGGAGAAATGGTGGTGTGCGTTGACGAAGCCGGCTGCGAGATTGCTCGCGGTCTGGTGGGGTACTCAAGCACTGAAGCCCGCCGCATCTGCCGTGCCCATACCGATGAGGTCATGCAGATTTTGGGCAGTATGGATGCGCCCGAAATGATCCATCGCGACAACTTGGTCGTCCTCTGAAGGTGCGAAAAAGTACAATAACGCGTTGATTCTCAGCCGCTCCCCGCGTTTTGAAATTCCGGAGCGGCATTCCTTTTTTTTAAGCACCCTGGCGGAAGACGCCGCGGCGGGTGCCTCCATTTGATATGCGAGCCCGTTCCTTTTTCATTTCGACTCTCAAAGAAGCGCCGGCCGATGCCGACGTCATCAGCCAGCAGTACATGATTCGCTCCGGCATGATCAAGAAGCTTGCCGCCGGCGTATATACCTACATGCCGCTTGGCCTTCGCGTCATCCGCAAAATTGAAAACATTATCCGCGACGAAATGGTTCGTGCCGGATCGATTGAATTGCTGATGCCGATGGTGCAGCCTGCAGAACTCTGGCAGGAAACCGGACGCTGGGAGAAGTACGGTCCCGAACTCCTGCGCATCAAAGATCGTCATATGCGCGACTTCGTGCTGCAGCCGACGTCCGAAGAGGTCATCACCGATGTCGCCCGTCAGGAAATCAAGAGCTGGCGTCAGCTGCCGGTGAATTTCTTCCACATTCAGACGAAATTCCGCGACGAGCGCCGTCCGCGTTTCGGGGTGATGCGCGGTCGTGAATTCACGATGAAGGACGCCTATTCGTTTGACCGTGATGAAGCCGGTGCTGGCCTTTCTTACGACAAGATGTATGCGGCCTATCAGCGCATCTTTACCCGTATTGGTCTCGTTTTCCGTGCTGTTCGCGCCGATACGGGCTCCATCGGTGGCTCGCGTTCGCATGAATTCCAGGTGATCGCCAATGCCGGTGAGGACGTCATTGCCTACTGCCCGGATTCGGACTACGCCGCCAACATTGAACTTGCCGACGCATCATCCGTCCTTGACGGCCGCAAAGCGCCGACAGCCGCTTTGGAAAAACGCGCTACGCCGGGCAAGGAAAAATGCGAGCTCGTGGCGGAATATCTGGGCCTGCCGTTCCTCAGCTGCGTCAAGAGCGTCGTGCTTGCTGCGGACCGTACCAATGAAAAAGGCGAGCCGATTCCGGCGAAGATTGTGCTTGTGCTGCTTCGTGCTGACCACGAACTCAACGAAGTGAAGGCTGGCCATATTCCGGAACTCAAGGACGGCTTCCGGTTTGCCACTGATGCGGAAATTCTTGCCGCATTTGGTTCCAAGCCGGGTTACCTTGGGCCGGTCGGCGTGAAGAGCGATATCGCTGTTTATGCCGATAAGACGGCTGCCGACATGTCTGATTTCTGCTGCGGTGCGAACGAAGAAGGGTTCCACTATTCGGGCGTCAACTTTGGGCGAGATCTGCCCGAGCCTGTCGTCATGGATCTGCGCAATGTGGTCGAAGGTGACAAGTCTCCCGACGGCAAGGGCGCTCTGCGTCTGCAGCGCGGCATTGAAGTCGGTCATGTGTTCTTCCTCGGCACGCGCTACAGCGAACCGATGCACGCCACTTTCCTCGATGAAAACGGCCAGCCGAAGCCCATGCAGATGGGCTGCTACGGCATCGGCGTTACCCGCGTGGCGGGGGCGGCGATCGAGCAGCGCCATGACGACAAAGGCATCCAGTGGCCCGATGCCATCGCGCCGTTTGAAGTGGTCATCTGTCCGATGAACTACGCCAAGAGTGAAGATGTTCGCAAGGCGGCTGATGCGCTTTACGAAGATCTGAAGGCGCATGGTGTTGACGTTATTCTCGATGACCGTGATATGCGTCCGGGCGTGATGTTTGCGGAATGGGAGCTGATCGGCGTACCGCACCGCGTGGTGATCGGTGACCGCGGTCTGAAGAACGGCGAAATCGAATACGCTGAGCGTACGAATTTGGCCGAAAAGACGATGGTCCCGGTTGCCGATGCGGCAGCCTTCATTGTCGGCCGTATCAAGCGCGACTAAAACGCAGGGATGATGCGCCGATGTGATCGGCGCATACTGAGCCAGCAGCCAATAAATCGGCCTGCAGATTTGGATTCTGCAGGCCGATTTATTTTAGGCGCAGCAAACGGGCAGCCGTCACTTGCCGGCAGTATCGTCCACCGGATCGAACGTAATGGTCAGCACGCTTGGAATAGCTTCGCCGCCAGTGGGCTGCGGGAACGGATTACACAAGCGAATGGCACGCAGGACATTGGTATCGTAAGCGGAGAGCCCAGAGCTCTTTTTGAGTTCGGGCGAGCCGATTTGTTTGCCGTCGGATTGCAGGCGCACTTGATATTCCGCGACATAACGTCCGCGAGGCGTATTGACCGGAACGTCGAACAAGATGTTCGGGCGGATGCAGGCACGCACTCTGTTGGACCAGGTGGCCAGTGCGGAGCCGGTGAGGCTTCGGCGGAAGTTGCGCTGATCACCTCGAGTGGTGCCCGAGCGCTGCGCATTCGGGTCAATCTTGGCTGCAAGACGAGCGAGTTCGCGTTCACGCGCTTGCTGAGCAATGCGGCGTTTGGCTTGTTCGGCTTCTCGAGCCTGACGTTCCGCCGCAGCCTTTTGAGCGGCTTCCTGTGCTTGGCGTTCGGCTTCTTCGCGCTTTAACTCTTCAGCGATTCGCTTCGCTTCGGCTTCAGCGGCAAGGCGCTCTTCTTCGGCCTTTTTGGCTTCCTCAGCTTTACGTGCTTCTTCGGCCAGACGTGCGGCTTCCTGACGACGGGCTTCTTCGGCCTGACGTTCCTCTTCCGCTCGTTTTGCCTGCTCGGCAAGACGTTCCTGGGCGATGCGCTCTTCTTCTTCCCGGCGAGCCTCTTCGGCTAGACGGCGCTGCTCGGCCTCGATAGCTTCCTGACGCATGCGCTCAATCTCTTCGGCGCGGGCGCGCTCCTGCGCAATACGTTCGGCTTCTTGGCGGCGAGCTTCAAGTTCCTCCTGAGCTGCGCGGGCGATCTGCTCCTCTTCAATGCGCTGAGCTTCTTGGGCTTTCTCGCGAGCGATGTCTTCAGGAGTGGGCTGGGCGGGTTCGGGCTGGGCAGCGGGCGGAGGCTCTGCGGGCGGGTTGGGTTCTGGAGCAGCAGCTTTCTCCTCCTGCTTCTCTTCGGTGTCTTTGCTCTTAACTTCCGGAAGCTTTTCAGCAACGCCGGACGGATCGTTGCCGCCGGAAATTTCTTCCGGCGCCCAAAGTTCCGCATAAACGGCCTCCTAGGACGTATTCCATTGGAACGCAGTA
>ERZ773237.1247-NODE-1247-length-22418-cov-2.853195_pt1 | contig 22418 bp, 18 predicted proteins | sample MGYA00580990_ERZ773237 | MGnify/ENA primary metagenome ERZ773237 (study PRJEB29015, sample SAMEA2737749) | human gut metagenome | biome: human gut; feature: human-associated habitat; material: faeces | place: China | collected 2012 ...
ATTTGGGTGGGGTCCAGCCAGTCCATCAGTCGGAAGGGCAGGCTCAGCAGGGCGTAGCCCACGACCAGGGCGGTTAGGCTCAGCAGGGCGGATGTGATCAGGTGTTTTACAGTGTATTTTTTCATGGCGTTGTACCTCCTTCAAATTGCAACTTCATTGTAGCAATTCCTAAGGGTAGGCACAATGGGACTGGCAGCCAGAGTACCAAACTTGTCCCTGTTAGTAAATATCTTTACTTCACTTTGCTTTCGCCGCTTCTTCCGCTTTGTACAGGGCGCCAGCCACGGCGTGGGCGGCTTCTTCCAGCCGATCGGCAGGCACAGCGGAGGGGGAGACCACCACTATATTTTTGCCGCTTTTCTCTTTTACAATATACAAGGCAAGCCCCGCCTGCTCAAAAGGGGCGCTGTCCGGTAGCATCGGCGTTTCAATCTGCACCTGCAGGCCGTTTTCGCCCACGCGCACCGGATGGTCCGGCAGGGCCTTTGCCAGCAGGGCACACAGGGTCTTGGCTTTGCCGGTGTACAGCCGGCGGATTTTTTTGGTGCGGGTTTTCATATTCCCGTCCCGAAGGTAGGCGCACAGGGCGATCTGCTCCGTCTTGGACGCAGTTTGGGCAAAGGTGTCTTTCATTTGATGGTAGGCGGCGGCCAGCGCCGGACTGAGCACCATAAAGCTGATGCGAATGCCCGGCAGCAGCAGGGCGGAGAAGGCGCCCATATACACCACATTGCCGCTGCCCAGGGCGTACAGCGAAGGAGTGGGGGTGCTGCTGTACAGAAAGTCGTTTTCAAAGTCGTCCTCGATCACCACAGCGCCGGTATCTGCCGAGTGGGCGCACAGCTCCAGCCGCCGCTGAATGGGCATCACATCCCCCTGCCGGTTCATGTGGGAGGGAGATACATAGATAATGTCTGCGTCCTTGTACCGGGTGCGCACGGCGTAGCCGTGGGCGGCAAACACGGTGCTGCCCTGTACAAAGCTGCCGTCCGGGAAGGACACGGTGCGTCGCCCTTTCAGCAGCACGCAGAGGATCTCCAGCAGCATTTGCACCCCGGCGCCTACCACAATATGTTCCGGCGCAGTGACCACATTGCGCCGCTCTCGCACATAGTCTGCCAAGGCGCACCGCAAGTCGTACTCTCCCTGGGGCTCGCTGTAAGTGAGCAGCCGCTGCCGCTGGCGCAAGGCACTCTTAATGTAGCGCTGCCATAGGGAGAAGTCAAAGCTGGACAGATCGGCGCTGTTGCCGGTAAGATCCAGCCGAGGTGGTGTCTGCACCCGGGGGCGGGGCATGGGAGTCGCCGGTGCCTTAGGACCTCCCGCCACAAAGTAGCCGCTTTGGGGCTTGGCGTAAATATAGCCTTCCGCCGCCAATTGAAAGTAAGCATTCTGCACGGTGGTGCGGCTGATCCGGTAAAGCTCCGCCGCCCGGCGAATAGAGGGCATCCGTTCCCCCCGGCGCAGCCGCCCGTCGGCGATCATTTCTTTAAATATGGTATAGGCTTGGGTGTATTTTAGCATAACTGTACCTTAAAAAATCAGTGGTTTTGTGTCTTTTATTCCTGTCAAAATTAGTATATACTATATATAACAGAAAAGCAAGGGGGCGAGAACTTGAAAAACTGCGTGGTCTTTAACGACCTTTCCGGCTACGGCAATTGCTCGCTGATGGCGGCCGTTCCGGTACTGACTGTTATGGGCGTGCGGGTGCACCCGGTGCCTACGGCGGTGCTTACCCGCCAAACCGGCTATGACCGTTACTCTATGGAGGATTTGACCGGCTTTATGCCCCAATTTACTGCGGACTGGCAAGAGGTACAGCCGGACGGCATCATCACCGGCTTTCTCAGCAATCCGGCCCAGGGGGACTGCATTGCGGACTTTCTGGCTGTCCACCGCACGGCGGATACGCTCCTGGTGGTGGACCCGGTCATGGCGGACGACGGCAGCCTGTACGATGGGTTTGATGAAGCACGGTGTAATGCGGTGCGCCGCCTGGCAGCGCAGGCAGATGTGCTCACGCCCAATGTAAACGAACTGGCGCTGCTGTGCGGGGCGGCGTATACCGAGGATCCGGCGGCGGTGCGGCAAATGGGCGCCCGCTTGGCAGAGGATCACCGGGTGGTGGCGGTCACCGGCTATCGGCAGGGAACGGAGATCCACACCCTGGTGTTTGCAGGCGGGGACTGCACAGACTTGGCAGCGCCCTTGCGCCCCGGTTCCTTTAGCGGCACCGGCGATCTGTTTGTTTCTGTATTCACCGGCGGCTTGCTTCGTGGCCGGGCGCCGGCACAGGCAGCCAAACAGGCAGTGGATTTTCTCAGCCACGCCATCGCCGTTACCCACGGTACAGACCCCCGGGACGGCGTAGATTTTGAAAAGATTATGGAGGATCTGTTATGAACAAGACGGTAAAAAAGATTTCATTCACGGCGCTGTTCGCCGCCATGGTGTTCGGTCTGACCATGCTGCACATTCCCATCGGTGCCGGCGGCTATATTCATGTGGGCGACGCCATGATTTATCTCAGTGGGCTGCTGCTGGGGCCTTGGGCGTTCCTGGCTGCTTCCATCGGCGCTGCGTTTTCTGATCTTGCCAGTGGGTTTGCCACCTATGCCATTCCCTCTGCCATCATCAAATTCCTTATTGCAATTCCCTTTGTTGCATTATATAATAAGAGCAATAAATTGCTGACGGTGTGGACGGCGCTGTGCACCATTCTGTCCGGTGCCATTACTATTGGCGGCTACTATGTGGCGGATCTGGTGCTGTACCGGGAGGGCGCCATCGCAGATATACCGGCCAATGCCATTCAGGCGATAGGCAGCGCAGTGGTGTTTATTGTACTGGCGCTGGCGCTGGACAAGGCCGGAATTTATAAAAGATTGAAGGGTTATCTCAATGGCTGATATTGTTTATCGCTATTACGACGGTGTGTATCTGAATATTACAAATCAGTGCCCCTGCAACTGCGCGTTTTGCATTCGCTCTAAGGGCGACGCTGTGGGCGATGCGAAGGAAATGTGGTTTGACACGGAGCCTACCTGGCAGGAAATCAAGGCGGCTATTGACGCTTACGATTTTGCCCACACGGACGAGGCGGTGTTTTGTGGCTACGGCGAGCCCACCAATGCGCTGGACCACCTGCTGCAAGCGGCGGATTATCTGCGCACGGTGAACCCAAAGATTCATCTGCGGCTGAATACCAACGGCCTGTCGGACTTAATCAACGGCAAGCCCACCGCAGAGCTGCTGTGCCGTCATTTTGACAGCATTTCCGTGTCTCTCAACGAGCCTACGGCAGAGAAGTATGATAAGATTACCCGCAACTGCTACGGCGGCAAGGCGTTTGACGCCATGCTGCAGTTCACTCGGGAATGTGTGGCGCACTGCCCGGATGTGCGTATGACGGTGGTGGATGTGATTTCGCCGGAGGATATTGAGAAGTCTCGCCAAGTGTGCGAAAGCACCGGTGCTAAATTCCGTGTGCGTAGCTTCGCCGCCGGGCGATAAACAAAGCGAATAATGAGTGCTCCCGAGGGTATTGCCCGCTGTGGTGTGCAAAAGAAGTCAGTAAGGCAGGTTTGCCTTGCTGATTTTTTATGCCCGGTTTTGTGGCTGCTTTTGCCCGACCCGGCGCTGTCCGGCATATATGGTGTGACAATGCGTTGGTACGCCGCCGGTTGCATTGCCCGGTATATACGACCTGCCGGTGTGTGGATATGCACGCCTGGTTCGCTGCGCACATAGTATAGTCTGACGGCTCCCGGTGACAGCTTCCTATTTTCACCTTTGAAAAAAAGGGATTGCGCCCGGGACAAAAATTTGATAAACTGTAAGAGGTTAGTCTCAACTAACTTGAAACGCAGAAAAAAGGAGAACACGCAATGACCCCTGTTTTACAGACTGCCGTAGGGCTGGCCATTCCGTTTGTGGGCACGGCGCTGGGCGCAGCCGCAGTGTTTCTTTTCAAATCCAATATTCCGCCCTGGGTGCAAAAGATTTTGTTGGGCTTTGCTTCCGGCGTGATGCTGGCAGCCTCCGTTTGGTCGTTGCTTCTGCCTGCTTTGGAGCTGTCCGGCAGCTGGCTGCCGGTTGTGGTCGGCTTTCTCGTGGGGATTGGGTTCCTTTTGGGACTGGATCAGCTTACGGCTCGGCTGCATTTAGAGCCAAAGCCGGGCACGGCAGGCGCCCATTCTTTTTTGTTGGTGTTGGCGGTAACTCTGCATAATGTGCCGGAGGGTATGGCGGTGGGCGTGGCGTTTGCCGGTATGCTGGCAGGTGACGGGGCTATTACGCCGGCGGACGCCTTTGCCCTTGCTGTCGGAATCGCATTGCAAAATATTCCGGAGGGCACCATTGTGGCGGCGCCGCTGCGCAGCGACGGTTGCTCTCGTAGCCGTTCCTTTGTGTATGGGGTACTGTCCGGTGCCGTAGAGCCGGTGGGTGCGGTGCTGACCATATTGCTCACCGCCCTGCTGCGTCCGGTGCTGCCGTTTTTGTTAGCTTTTGCCGCCGGGGCGATGGTGTATGTGGTGCTGGAGGAGTTGAACCCCCAGGCCCAAACCGGCCCCCACGGCCATACCGGCACCATGGGCGCTGCTGCCGGCTTTGCCTTGATGATGGCCATGGATGTGGCGCTGGGCTGAGTGGCCCTGAGGATAAAAAAGGCCGTCCGCTGCTTTGTGCAGCGGGCGGTTTTGCAATGGAAGTGAGCATTATGTAAGCTCACGGTGACGTATTAAACTCTTATTTTGAAGTACACATTTGGTTAATACTAATTCAATTCTACCTCCGGGTATTCTGTTTAAAATGAATTTTTGAGGAAAATGCTCAATGCAATCGTCTTCAACATCAAAATAATCATCGGTACAACAAACATACAGTCGAGTGGTATCCAGAGCACGAAAACTATCAATTGAAAGTATAGAAGTTGTTATACCTGACCATGGAAATAAAAGACGATCAAAAGATTTGGTTGTACCCCAATGCTGCTGGATACGCCTTTTTATATCTTTTGAAATCCCAATATAGACTTGGTTGTATTCGTCTAAAACCATTAAATAGCAGCCGGACATTTTGTCACAATCGTGTAAGTCGTAAATTTTTTTGAAATGTCCGTTTGTTGAAACGAAATCGCTAAGAGCGTTGTCGAATTCGTCGTGATCTAAAGAGGAAAAGTATTTCATGTTTAGATCAAAATTGTATAAACAATCCGCACGAAATTTTTCGCACCATTCATCAGAATAGAATTGCCCGGTTTCGTCATAAATATCACTTTGGCCGATGGGTAAAGTGGGCTTCTTGTTGATTATTGCATATTCTTCACGAATTAATTTTGGTTGGTATTTACGTGGGCAGAGAACTACACCAAGGTGTTTCATGTATATACCTCAATCTTTCAATTGCAATTGAAAAAATCAAAATGATTGAACTAATGTACGATGTTTTTCAATTGATATAGTTTAATCCATTACAAATCAGATTTGATGGCCGTTTTATGCTTGGCTCTATCAAAATTGATTTTGCCCCAGCTTTTCGGCAATTTTTTGCCCGGTGGGGGTGGTGGCCAGTCCGGCCTGTGAGGTCTCGCGCAGGCAGGCGGGCAGCTGGCAGCCGATCTCGTACATGGCGTCAATTATCTCGTCCGGGGGGATCACGCTTTGGATCCCCGCCAGCGCCATTTGGGCGGCCACCACCGCATTGGCGGCGCCGGCAGCGTTGCGCTTAATGCAGGGGGTCTCTACCAGCCCGGCTACCGGGTCGCACACCAGTCCCAGCATATTCTTAAGTGCCATAGCGGCGCCCTGGGCGATGGCGTCGTTGTCGCCCCCTGCCAAATATACCAGACCACCGGCGGCCATGGCGGCTGCAGAGCCGATCTCTGCCTGGCAGCCCCCTTGGGCGCCGCTGATGGAGGCGTTCTCGGCGATTACACTACCAATTCCGGCACTGACCAGCAGGGCACGCAGCAGTTCTCGGCGGGGCAGACCCTGTTGTTTCTGATAGGTGATGAGCACCGCAGGGATCACCCCGCAGCTGCCGGCAGTGGGGGCGGCCACAATGCGCTTCATACAGGCGTTGCTCTCTGCTACCTGCACTGCTGCGGCGATCACTGCGGACAGGTAGTCCCCCAACAGGGTATCGCCCTTTTGGTTATATTCCGCCAGCCGGGCGCCGTTTTGGCCGCCCATTTTGCCGGTGGTCACCGCTGTCGGGTCGTACTGGGTGATGGAGTCCTCCATGGCCTTTGCCATTTGGTCCATTTGGTCCAGCACGGCACTCTCCGGTAATTGGGTTTCCTTGGCCTGGGTGGTGAGCACCACCTGCCAAAAGGGGCGCGCCCGGTCCCGGCAGCGGCGCAGGATCTCGTCTATTGAATGGTACGGCATGGCGCTTCCTCCAAACTCAGATAACTGACTTTTTTAATACCCTCCAGGGCGCGAATGGCGGCAATGGTGGCGGCGGGTATCTCTTGGTCGCATTCGGCAATAAAGGCGGCCCGCTTGCCCCGCCCGGAGCGGTACAACCGCATTTCCGCAATATTCACCTTTGCCTGTGCCAGTAAGGCGCTGATCTTGGCTACCATACCGGGCACATCGGTGTTGCTGACAATCAGGGTGGGGTAGTCGCCGCTTACGTTGGCCTCCAGCCCGTCAATCTCTGCAATATTGATGATGGAGCCGCCCAGGGACTGGCCGATCAGGTCCAGCACCTTGCCGCTTTCGCCCACCAGGTGCAGCTGCACGGAGTTGGGGTGGGCGTTCTTCAGCTTGGCCTGCTCCAGCCGAAAGGTCATGCCCCGGGTCTTGGCAACGGCGAAAGCCCGGGGGATCCGGGCGTCATCCGGGTGCATACCGCACAGCCCGGCGATCAGTGCCAGGGGCGTGCCGTGGCCGCTGCCGGTGAGCCAAAAGGAGCCGTACAGTCCCAGGGTGGCGTCCTTAACCGGCTCCCCCAGCAGTTGGCGGGAGATGTAGCCGATCCGCACCGCACCGGCGGTGTGGGAACTGGACGGCCCAACCATCACCGGGCCTAAAATCTCAAAAATATTCATACACTTCTCCTCCCTTGCGGAGTGGATAAAAAAACAGGCAACGGAGCCTTGTGCCCCGTTGCCCTTTCTTATTATATCCGTCTTTGCCCCAACAGGCAAGCGCTTTTTTTATTCCTCCGTGTGCTTACGCTTGGCGGCGGTCAGCGCCAGTAGCGCAGCACCGCACAGCACTGCTCCGGTAGCAGCGCCGGTGTGGCCGGTGGAGGGGGATTTGGCCGTGTTCTTTTTGGCGGCGGTCTTTGTGGTGGTCTCCGCCTGTTTGGTGGTGGTTTCTTCCGTTGTAGTAGGCTGTGTGGGGTTCACCGGATCGGTGGGCGCCGCGGGGTCCGTAGGCTGTACCGGGTCGGTGGGACCTTCCGGGTCCGTTGGCGGCTTGGGATCGGTGGGGCCTTCCGGATCAGTGGGCGGCTCCGGCTCGCCGGTCCCGGGTACGGTGAGGGTCACCGTTTGCAGGCTCTGGTTGTCGCCCAAGGGGCCGGGATCAAAGAGAAAACCGGCTTCTTCCAGTTGGGCGGCGGTGTAAAAGGCCTTGACCGTCAGGGTAACGGTGGTATCTGCCTTGGCGGGCGTCACGGCGCCGGTGGTGGGGTCGATCACCTCCGGGTGGTCGCTGGTCCAGCCGGTAACAATGCCGTAGTAGCTAAAGTCGTCGTCGCCGGTAGGCAGGTTCACCGGTGCGGTCACCCGGTCGGCTGCGGTGTTGTCGCCCAGCAGGGTTTGCAGATCGGCAGCCTTTTTGGCAGCCGCGTCCAGGCGCTCCTGGCGGCTGTATGTATGCATGGGCACCAGCACGGTCACTTCGCTTTCCTTGGTGCTTTGCAGGCAGGTGAGGGTCACGGAGACGGTCAGCTCTGCGCCGGTCTCGTCAAAGTTCAGCATATCCTCGGTAACGGCGTCGTAGTGGATCTTGCCGGTCTTGTCGATCACGGTGTAGTCCTCGTCCCACTCGTCGTTCTCTACCTTGTCCACCGTTACGGTAATGGGGTAGTCGGACTTCACTTTTTTGGCCAGGTATGCTTCAATGGCGCTCTGCACATTTACATCCTGATAGTCGGAGTCAATGTCTGCATAATGACCAAAGTCCGGGTCGCTGTGCACGCCGCTGTACTCGATCATCGCCAGTCCGTCGCCGGAGACGCTAAATAGTGCATTATCCGCGTTGGTCAGAATTTTATCTGCCGGGCTTTCCAGCTTAACGGTGATTACATAGTTGTTGTTCTTCAGCGATGTATCGGTGGCGTTAAAGGTTTTGCTGACGGTGGTATAGCCCTCGGCGCTGACGGTGTAGCGGTACTGACCGAAGATGATGGTGTAGTACCCCTGTTCGTCCGGCAGGATCGGGTCGCCGTAGGCGCCGGAAGCGCCGTTTTTGTACAGAGCCACCGTGGCGTTCTGCGGGGTGGTGTTGAACCGCACCTTGTACTGGGTGTAGACCAGCTGCACCGGGATCTGGCGGCTTTCGCCGGCTGTGACGGTAAAGCTGCCGCTGGCGGTCTGGCTGCCGCTTTGGTAAGTGGCGGTGTAAGTGTAGTCGCCGGCGGGCAGCAGGTAGTCGTAGGTGTCGTAGCCGTACTCGTCCTCCTGGCAGGGCATGGTCTTGCCGTCCTTGTCCAGCACCTTTAGGGTGGCGTAGTCGGTGGTCTTGCCGGTGGCCAGGGTCACGGTAAAGGACACCTGGGCCTGGTCATCCTGGGCTGCCGGGGTGTAGATGGCGCTGCCCAGGCAAAGCAGCAGGGCCAGCAGGCAGCAAAGGCTGCGGGTGATTTGTTTTTTCATTTTTCTCCTCCTTTTGCGGCACAAAAAAGCCGTGCCGATCTGGCGGCACGGATAGTATGGGTACGCAAAAAGAGCCTTAGAATGATCCCGTTCTAAAGCAAAACTGCACTTCCAACCTAAAGCACCGCAAACAACACTTCGTGCGCGGCAGGTCTCCTGACTTATGCTTCATTCGCAAAAGCGGCCTTCTCACTCCCGGGGGAGCAATGGCTGCCGTTACCCAAACGGCGGTGCTTTCTTGTCGGCAAATACAGTAGAGGTTCGGGCTGCTCCGGATTCCCACCGGATTCCCTTTTCAGCCTTTGGCGGGGCGCGCAAAGGCACCAAACGCACGCTAAATTGTCTTTATGAGTATAGCATTTAGCGTGCGGCGTGTCAATATGAGTTCACCGGCGTTTTTCGATAGGTGGCAGTCCGGAGATCGGTAAAGCAGGCGGGGGTTGACAAGGCAGACGGACTTTTGTGTAGACTGTATAAAGGTGTACCAAAACGAGAACTACCTGTCCGCCGTGCAGCCGGACAGTGACTTTACCGGCAGCTTTGATTTGGATGAAAAGCGATATGCAAAAAAGCGCCTTGTAGCAGCAGGGCGCTTTTTGTTGCGTACGGGGATAGGATTGTGATATAATGAGGATGAGAGATGTTTCAATCGGTTATGCAGAAGCAAAGAAAACGCATTCTCTCCGGGAAGGGGAACACAAAAAGATGAAAACTATACTGAAAAAATGCCTGAGCCTGGTGCTGACGGCAGGGCTGCTGGCCTCGCTGGCTGCCTGCGCCGGACAAACGGACACAGCGGTGGTAAAAGACCTGTTTAGCGACCTGCAAAAAATCAGTTACAGCAGCACCTACACATCGCTGAAGGACAATAAGACCAACAAGACAGACAGCTGGCGGCAGGGTATGGTCTCCGGCAACGGACTGCAAGGGTTCGTCACCAGCGGCGACCCGTACAGTGATACTTTTATTTTCCAAAATATGCACTTCCTGCTGCCGAACAAAAACGCCCGCACCTGTCCGGACACGGCAAATGAGCTGGAGACGGTGCGCCAGCAGATCATTAAAGGGCAGGATATTACGGACAACGCCAGTTATGACGATGTGTACCGGTATCACCCGGGCGGCCAATTACGGTTGGCGCAGACCAAGGCGCGTGCCAAGGATTATGTGCGCTACACCGATTACGCCACCGGCCAAGTGGGCGTGCGCTATACGGACAAGAACGGCACCTGGCTGCGCCGCTCCATCACCTCCATGGCGGACGGCGTGGTGATCACCCGGCTGGACCCGTCCACGGCAGGTACTGCGCTGGATCTGACTCTCAGCTACGACGATCTGTCCACCCTGGCCAACTTTGGCAAAAGTGAAGAGGTGGACCTGCAATATAAAAAGGTCACGGCCAAGGACGGCAGCGCCCTGGGGTTGATCGCCCATTACCCGGATTATGAGAACAGCGAGCGCAAGGACGGCGGCTACGCCTCCTTGACCTATGTGCTGCCGGTGGGCGGCACCCGGGAGCGGGTGACGCTGGACAAGCAGACCAAAGAGAGCCAGTTTGTTGGCGACAATACCGGGGTGCGCATTACCGGCGCTGCCGGACTGGTGCTGCTGACCGTTAGCGACTACACCCTGGAGATGGGCAAGCTGTCGGACTTTGCCGGGCAGACGGAATATCCGCTGCTGGCAGATCTGCGCGCGCAGCTGGAGAAGGTGGCCGCCCGGTACAGCACCGACGGTGCCTTTAATTATGACGCCGCACTGGCGGCACATTTGAAGGTGTACCAGCCCCAATTTGACGCGGTGACCCTGACCCTGGACCAGGAGAATCTCCAGTCCAACGAGGCATTGCTAAAAGCGCAAAAGGGCAAGAAAAAGATCAACGCGGCGCTGGCCCAGCGTACTTACTATGCCGGGCGGTACGCAGCCCTGTGTTGCGCCGGGTATTCTACCGGGCGGCTTTACGGTATGTGGACCGGGGAGTGGAACACCGGCTGGGGCAGCAAGTACACCATGGACGCCAATGTGAACCTGCAAACGGCGGCGCTGAATAGTTCCAATATGAGCCGCGGCCCCCAAGGCTATGTGTACTTCCTGTTGCGCCAAATGCCGGACTGGGAGGAGAACGCCCGGGCTACCCACGGCTTTACAGACGCCATTCAAGCGCCGGTGAATACGGACGGGGACAAGGCGGTGCTGACGGAGACCTGCTATCCCTACCCCTTCCGGTACTGGAACGCCGGGGCGTCCTGGATGCTGCGCCCGCTGTATGAGGCCCTGCAAAGCTACGGCAATATTCAGATCCCCCTCAGCGACGAATTCAACTTGCAGGCGCTGCGCTCCGTTTTGTCTGCCACGGAAAAGGATTTGACCGATGCCCAGGTGGTAGCCATGGAGAAGCGGGGCTATCTGCGGCTGGAGGAGGATATTCTCTACCCGCTGCTGACCAAGGCCGCCAACTACTGGGCGCAGCTGCTGACCCCGGAATATTACACTTCGGCGGACGGCTCCATTCATTATGAAAAGGGAAAGACGGCGCTGGGCAAGGGCGAAAGTTACTGCATTGTGCCCAGCTATTCGCCGGAAAATAATCCGGATAATTACGCCAGCCCGTCAGACGCCAACTGCGCCATTGATATTGCTGCTTGCCGGGATAATATGGAAATGCTGCTTTCCGTGATGAACGATGTGGCTCCCGGCGCGGATCAAAGTCGGTGGAAGCAGTTGGAAACGAACCTGCCGCCTTATTTGTATGACGATACCGGAGCGCTGAAGGAATGGGCTACGACTGCTTTCGATGAGAATAACGAGCACCGGCACCTGAGCCACCTGTACTGTGCCTGGCCGCTGATGGAGACCCGGGGCAATGCCCGGCTGACCGCTGCCTGCAAGCAGGCGGTAGAGAACCGGAAAAGTGAGAATGAGGCATCCCACGCCCTGGTGCACCGCAGCCTGATCGCTGCCCGGCTGCAGGACCGCGCTGCCTTGACGGACGCACTGGTGAATTTGATGAACCATAAAATCCGGTACAACTCCCTGATGACCAACCATGACTATGACCGGGGCAGCTGCTACTGCACGGATTTTGCCATCGGCTATTTGGGCATTGTGCACGAGGCACTAGTGTACTCCAATGACGATGAGATCGAACTGCTGCCGGCGCTGCCGGAGAGCGGATTTGACCGGGGCACCCTCACCGGACTAAAAACCCGCAACCGAGCCACCGTTACCCGGCTGCAATGGGATCTGGCGGCCGGTACGGTGCAGGCGGTGCTCACCGCCGATGTGGACCGCACGCTGACCGTGCGCTGCGGCCAAACGGTACGCACCCTGCACTGCAAGGCCGGTGAGCCGGTGGAGGTGCAGTTCACTCTGGCGGATTGACACCGGGCGGTTGTTACTGCCAACACGACTCTGTAAATAGACAAAAACAAAAAGAGCACGCAGTGCGAACTGCGTGCTCTTTTTGTGTGTATCAAGTGTTTTGGCTGTCCGTCGCTGCCCGGCGGGCTTTCAGCTCCTGCTCCACCTGCGCCCGTTGGGCGGGGGTGTAGCGAATAAACAGCAGCGGGACAATATACAGCAGACTGGCAATGGCCGGGGTCAGAATCACCAGCGGCCAGATCCAGCGGTCAAAGGCGGCGCTTTGGGTGCCCAGGTAGGTGGACGCCCCCTCAATGGGCTTGTAGTGCAGCAGGTGCAGCGCCAGGGTCGCCAGGCCGGCGGTAATACCGCTGGAGATCTTTGTAAACGAGGTCTGCATGGAGAAGGTGATGCCCTCGGTGCGCTTGCCGGTCTTCCACTCCATATAGTCGATGCTGTCGCAGAAGATGGCGGTTTGGGCAATGGAGGCGGCACCCAGGGGAATACCGCCCAGGCCGATCACCGCCATGGCAAACCACAAATTTTTACCTTCAAATCCGATAAAGTACGCGACAATACGCGCTAAAATATTGCAGGCCTGCATCACAATCAGAGCATTCACATAGCCGTGGCACCATTTTTTGATCTTATCTGCCGCCAGCATACCTAAAAAGCCCGGCAGCCCGGTCATAATGTAGTAGATGGTGGACAGCCCCAGCGCGCCGATCAGGCTGTTCTCGCCCAAAAAGTCCGCGGCAATCTCGTACTTGAAGAAGTAGGTCACCAAATTGGCGCCAAAGCCCAGAGCACCCAGTAGGTTGGCAAGGGTCACAAGCAGCAGCATTTTGTTCTTAAACAGCAAGGAAAAGCTCTCCCACAGGCTTTGCTGCTGTACCTCCTGCACCACATGGATCCGCTCCTGTGCCGCATAGCAGCGGTAGCTGAGCATGGAGCCGCCTAGCCCGAAAATCAGGGCAAACACCAGCGCCATCAGCGCCATACTTGCCCCGGTGGCGTTGGCGATCATCTCCAGCGCCATGGGAATGACGGTGCTGAATGCGCTATATACGCAGGAGCCGATGGTGCGCGCCCATTGGACGAACCGGTCCCGCTCATTGGAATTGGGCGATACGGCGGCGGTAATGCCCCAGATGGACACATCTTGTACCGTGTAGGCCAGATCCCAGCAAATATACATAATCACAAAGTAGCTGACCCGCAGCCACAACAGCTCTTCTTTGGTAGAGAACACCACAAACAGCAGCACGGTAAAGATCCCTACCGGCAGCGGGGTGTAGCGCAAAAACGGCCGCAGCTTTTCGCCGTTTTTGAAGGTGTGTTTATCAATAAAGGAGCCGACAATGGGATCGTTGACTCCGTCCCACACTTTCATTACGATCAGCAGCACACTGACCACCAGTGCCGGGAATAGGGCAATATCCGTCATAAAATAAGTAAAGAATGACGCTCCAATTAGGGAATAGACCATATTTTGGCCGCTGAGACCCACCAAAAAGCCGGTTTGTTCCCGGCGGCCGATATACTTCTTTTCTTCCATATTGCTTCCCCCTATATGTTCCGGTTGCGTTTTCGATTTTTGGCAACACGATCCTAAGATATAGAGTAGCCTATCCCGGGTAAAAAAGAAAGCCTTTTTTGCAACTTCCATTGCAGAAAAGGCTTTTTGTCTGTATTTATGCGACAATTTGGCGTGACTGCCGTTTAATCAGTGGCGGATCAACCCCAGCACCAGGATTACGGCCACCAGTACCGGCAGCACATAGCACATATAGCCACGCATCCAGCGCTGCACTTTCAGTCCCTTGCCGGCGTTGGCCTCTTTGGTAAAGTTCTTCCAGCCCCAGCCGTAGCGGGAGGTGCAGAAGAAAATAAAGATGAGAGAGCCCAGCGGCAGCAGCAGATTGCTCACCACAAAGTCCTCCAGATCCAGCACGCCGGTGCCCGGACCCAAAGGCTGGAACTTGGAGAGCACATTGAACCCTAATACGCAGGGCATACTCAGCAGGAGCATGAGAATGCCGTTGAACAGGCAGGCTTTTTTGCGGCTCCAGCCGGACAGATCCATGGTGCAGGACACAATGTTTTCAAACACGCCCAGCACGGTGGAAAAGGCGGCAAAGCTCATAAACACAAAGAACAGGCTGCCCCACACGCGCCCCAGGGGCATGTGGTTAAAGATATTGGGCAGGGTAATGAAGATCAGGCTGGGACCGCTGTCCGGTTGCACACCGTAGGCAAAGCAGGCGGGGAAAATGATCAGTCCGGAGCACAGAGCCACCAGCGTGTCCAGCGCCGCCACCCGGGCAGACTCGCCCATCAGTGCTCGTTCCTTGCCGATATAGCTGCCAAAGATGGCCATAGCGCCGATGCCCAGACTCAGGGTAAAGAATGCCTGATTCATGGCCCCGGCCACCACGTTGCCGATGCCCACTTTCTTCATCCGCGCCAAATCCGGCACCAGGTAAAAGCGCAGCCCCTGGCTGCCCCCGGCGGTGCACACACTGTTGATTGCCAGCACCACCATAATGACCAGCAGTGCCACCATCATCCACTTGGTAATGCGCTCCAGCCCCTTTTGCAGGCTAAAGGAGCACACCAAGAAGCCCACCACGACGATAATGCCCATAAACAGGGTCATGCGTAGCGGGTCGCCCAGCATTTGGCTGAATTGTGCCGCCACACCGTCGGTGTCGGCGCCTACGAACTGGCCGCCGGCGGTGCGGACAAAGTAGTCCAGCATCCACCCGGCCACGCTGGTGTAAAACATCATCAGAATATAGTTGCCGGCCATGGCAACATAGCCGTGCAGGTGCCACTTGCTGCCCTTCGGCTCCAACTGCTGGTATAGCCGGGCGGGGCTGCGCTGGCCGGCGCGACCCATGGCAAATTCCATGGTCATCACCGGTATGCCCAGGATCACTAAGAAAAACAGATAGATCAGTACAAAGGCACCGCCGCCGTATTGCCCCACCATGTATGGAAATTTCCACACATTGCCAATGCCGATGGCGCACCCGGCGCTCAGCAGAATAAAGCCCAGGCGGCTGCCCAATTGTTCGCGTTGTTCCATAATTTTCATTTTCGGCAGATGTCTGCCGCCCTCTCGTTGATTTGCCGTACCATTTTACACGATTATGCGTCCGTTTGCAAGAGGGCTTCTTCTACTGCCCGGCGCACGGTGCCCGGCAGGCGGGTGCGCTTTAGCGCCCGGCGCAGTTCCTCCTTGGTTTTGGCGATTTTGAACAAACGGTAGCACTCGGTTTTGTGCGCATTGCTGCCCTGCCAGCGGCAAAAGATGTTCAGCACCCGATCCTTGACCGATGCCGCCTTGCGGTAGGTAGCCCCTTGCAGGTGCAGTTGTGTCCCCACAGTAGGGTCATAGTCGGCAAGAATTACGGTAGCTTCGCCTGCGGCATTTTGGGTCACTTCCGCTTCTGCGCAGGTGAGGACGGACGGCTCCAGATCCTTGAATATCAAGGTTAGCTGTCGCTTTTTCGGCAGCACGGTGCAGTCACCGGTAGTGGGTGCCACAGTCACCGTCAGTGTACTGCCTTGCAGCTGCTGGGTGATTTGAGTCTCGGCCTTGTGGGTGTCAAAATCTGTTTGGCCGTTGTCCTCATATAAGGTAAAGTCGCCGTCCCCGGCATAGAGCCACAGGGTCAGCGCCGTCGGGTTGCCACAGGCGTTGCCCGGGTCGTCGCTTAGCGGTAGGATGGCTCCGGCCTTGGCCAGCACCGGCATTTCCGTCAATTCCCGGTGAAGGGTCAGGCACAGGGGACCGGTGTAGACCGCCCCGGTGAACAGATCTGTCCACCGTCCCGGCGGGATCCAGGCGTCCACAGCGCCCATACCCAGCTGCTTTTTTTGCGGAGAGGTGATGGGGTACACCAACAGCCGGCTGCCAAACAGGTAGCCGTTGCAGTAGGCTTTGTCGTAGGCTTCCTCCGCCTCCGGGTAGGCATAGTACAGTGGCTCGCATAGAGCCAATCCCTCCTGGTGGGTGCGGGCGTCCATTGTGTAGAGGTAGGGAATTAGCCGATGGCGCAGGCGCAGCCAGTCCTTGGCAGCGGCGCACACATCCGGCCGATAGCGCCAAGGCTCCTTGCCCATCAGGTCGTTAGAGGTGGAGTGCAGCCGCAGAATGGGGCTGAATACCCCCAGTTGCAGCCAGCGCAGGTACAGCTCTTCGTTGCGCTCGCCCAGGTAGTGGCCGCCGATGTCGTGGCTCCACCAGGTGTAGCCCACATTGGCTGCCGTAGCTGTAAAGTAGGGCTGAAAGTGCAGCACCCGCCAGTTTTGGGCGGTGTCGCCGGAAAAGCCCAGGGGATAGCGGTGGGCGCCGGGGCCGCTGTATCGGGACAGGATCAGCGGCAGCCTGCCGTTCTCTGCGTTATCCAAATAATGATAGTGGTTCAGCGCCACCAGCGGGTCCAGCCCGGGTACATCGCTTTTTTTGCCCTGTTGCCAGTCCAACCACCAAAAGTCCACGTCCTCTTTTTCATAGGGCTTGTGGAGCACATCAAAGTAGGCGTTCCAAAAGGTATCGTTGCCGCACCGGAACGGAATATCCTGCTTGGTTTTCGGGCCCAGCCCCATCGCCTTAGCCATGGCCGGGTACGGATCCTCAAAGGCGCGCACCCCGTCCGCCGGGTGCAGGTTGACGGTGGTGTGCAGCCCCATTTGGTGCAGATCCTGTAAAAAGGCCTTGTAGTCCGGGAACAGTTCCGTATTCCAGGAATAGCCTGTCCAGCCGTCTTTGCCCTTATAGTGGGTGCCAAAGCGTTTGTTGGGGTCCGTCCAGTGCCAGTCCATATCCACGGTGGCTACTGTCAGCGGCACATTTTCCGCCGCAAAGCGCTTCATCAGCCCTAAGTATTCCTCCTGAGTGTAGGCGTGGTAGCGGCTCCACCACACGCCCAGGGCAAACCGGGGGATCAGGGGCACCGATCCGCTGATTTTATAAAAATCCTGTATCGCCGCCCGGTAATCGTGGCCGTAGGCAAACACATACACATCTTTGCCCTTTCTCTTGCGGGGGCAGAAACGACCGTCCGCATCCAGCAAAAAGCTGCGGCTGTCGTCTAAGAGGCTTACCCCGTCCCGGGACACCAGGCCGTCCTGCAAAGGTACCGGCCCAAAGGTAGCGTCCAGGGTGCGGCAGGTGCCGTGCAGGTTGCCGAAGTTCAGGCAGTCCGCTGTTTTGCCGTTTGAAAAAGTTACCGTCTGCGGCGTGCCGGTGCGGGCGTGGACGGTGAGGGTGATCTCCGGTGTGGTTAGGGTGATCGTTCCCCGGTGCAGTGTCGCCTTGCACGGTGGCACATCAAAGGCTCGAAACCACACGGCCGTGCTGGCCCGGTCTTCAAATGCGCCGTCGGGGCAGTGCTCCACCCGGATCAGTCGCGGAGTCAGTACCGTCAGCCGACAGTGACCGAAAATAAATATCTGTTTCTCTTTGGCCGTACCCGCCGTGCGGGCACGCAGTGCTTCTTTTAACATAAAAAATCCCCCTGTCTTTCAAGCCTATTGTACCATATTCAGCGTCTAAAGCAATACCCGATTGTCCCCGGTTGACTTGCCGGGGAAAAACAGGTACAATGAGAGGGAGAAAAAGCCAAAACCGTACAGGGGGGAACAGTATGGGATTTTTGGAAGATACGCTGGGGGACAGCCCCATTGTGGCAGCTGTAAAGGACGAGCCGGGGTTGGAGCGGTGTCTGAACAGTCCGTGCCGGGTGGTATTTGTGTTGTTTGGAGATTTGAATTCCGTGCCGCGGATTGTGGCCGAGCTGAAGACGGCGGGCAAAACGGTATTTGTGCACGCAGACCTGATCGAAGGTCTGTCTGCTCGAGAGGCAGCAGTGGATTATCTGATTTACGCAGCCCGGCCGGATGGGATTATTTCTACCCGGCTGCCGTTGTTGCGCTTTGCCAAGGCCAAGGGACTGCGCACCATTTTGCGCTTTTTTCTGATTGATTCCATTGCGATGGAAAATATAGCCAAAATGAAGAACGAGCGCTGTGTGGATTTGATCGAAGTGCTGCCCGGGCTTATGCCAAAGGTGATTCATCGGGTGGCAGCCACCTGTGGCAAGCCTATTATCGCCGGGGGATTGGTGACGGAAAAGGCCGATGTGGTCAACGCCCTGGAGGCGGGCGCACTGGCAGTGTCCTCCACCAATCCGGGGGTTTGGCAGATGTAAGATAATGCACAGATGTTCATTATCTTTTTGCGTATTGCCAGCGGCAATTCTTTGTGTTATACTAAAATTACTTTAAGTGCATAACAGCCGAGAGATTTGAGCAACGGTAAAAGCACGGAGCAGAGCGCTCCGTCTTTTTTCGTTGCTTATTTTTTTGCCTGTTTTGCAAGAATAAGGGGGATATACAAATGTATGATGTAGCGATCATCGGCGGCGGTATTGCCGGGTGTGCCTGTGCTTATCGGCTGGCGCGCTGCCGGGTGCGGGTCGTTCTGTTGGAGAAAGAGAACGACATCTGTATGGGTGCCACCCGCGCCAACAGCGCCATTATGCACGCCGGGTACGATCCGCACCCGGGCACGCTGATGGCCAAGCTGAATGTGAAAGGCAATGCCATGAGCCGGGAGATTTGCAAAAAGCTCCATGTGTCTTGGAAAGACACCGGCTCCCTGGTGGTGGCCTTGAACGATGAAGACATGGATACCTTGCAGGACCTGCTGGAGCGGGGGCGCGAGAACGGTGTGCCGGGGCTGGAGCTTTGGGACGCTGCGCAGGTGCGAGCCAAGGAGCCCAATGTAACGGAGACGGCCAAGGGCGCTTTGTGGGCGCCTACGGCAGCCATTGTTAATCCTTGGGAGTTTGGTTTGGCTATGGCCGAGGTGGCGGTGCAAAACGGTTGTGAACTGCGCCGTCGGTTCCCGGTGGAGAAGATTGAAAAGACAGCGGAGGGCTATGCCCTGTCCGACGGCAAAGACACGGTGGAGGCACGGTATGTGATCAACGCTGCCGGCGTGTACGCCGATCGGGTGAATAACCTGGTGGCGGCACCGTCCTTTACCGTAGAGCCTACGGTAGGCGAGTATTACCTGCTGGATAAGTGCGAGGGCAACCGGGTTTCCACGGTGATCTTCCAGTGCCCGGGCAAAGAGGGTAAGGGCGTGCTGGTGGCGCCTACGGTGCACGGCAATTTGATCGTGGGGCCGAACGCAGTGGTGCGCCGGGATCCGGACGATACTTCCGATACCGCAGCGGGCCTGGCTGAGGTGCGCCAAAAGGCAGTGCGCACGGTGCCCGGCGTGGATTTTCGCCAGAATATCCGCAACTTTGCCGGTATGCGGGCCAATTCCACCGTGGATGATTTTATTATTGACTTTGCGGCGGCGCATTTCCTGAATGTGGCGGGCATTCGCTCTCCCGGGCTGACTTCTGCGCCGGCCATTGCCGATTATGCGGCAGAGCTGCTGGCCGCAGACGGACTGGATCTGACGGAGAAAGACAGCTACATAGACAGCCGGGAGAAAGTGCATTTCAACCGGTTGAGCGCTGCGGAACGCAAGGCGCTGATTGAGAAAAACCCTGCTTACGGGCGGGTGATCTGCCGATGTGAGACGGTGACGGAGGGCGAGATTTTAGATGCTATTCATTCGCCTATTCCGCCGGTATCCGTAGACGGCATTAAGCGCCGTGCCGGCGCCGGTATGGGGCGCTGCCAGGGCGGCTTTTGCGGGCCGCGGGTGGTAGACCTGCTGGCGCGGGAGCTGGGTGTGTCGCCGTTGACGATTTTGCAGGATCGGGACGGCAGCGAAATTCTTACTGCCTATACAAAAGGGGAGGTGCGTGCGTAATGTATGATCTGATCGTAATTGGCGGCGGACCTGCCGGTTTGGCAGCTGCCTATGCAGCCTGGAACAAAGGACTGAAACACATTGCCATCTTAGAGCGGGACAAAGAACTGGGCGGTATTCTCAACCAGTGTATCCATAACGGCTTTGGCCTGCATTACTTCAAAGAGCAGCTTACCGGTCCGGAGTACGCCTCTCGCTTTGCCGCCATGGTGGCGGACACCGGCGTGGAGGTATTCCTGGACACCATGGTGCTCCAGGTGACCCCGGAGAAGCAGGTGCACGCGGTAAGCAAGAAAGAGGGCTACCGGGTGCTGGAGGCCAAGAGCATTGTGCTGGCCATGGGGTGCAGAGAGCGCACCCGCGGCGCCATCTCCATTCCCGGCACGCGCCCAGCCGGTGTGCTCACTGCCGGTGCTGCCCAGCGGTATGTGAATATGGAGGGCTACATGGTGGGCAAGCGTGTCCTGATCCTGGGCAGCGGCGACATCGGCCTGATCATGGCCCGCCGCATGACGCTGGAGGGTGCGAAAGTCCTGGCCTGCGTGGAGGTCATGCCCTATTCCGGCGGCCTGACCCGCAACATCGTCCAGTGCCTGAACGATTTCAACATCCCGCTGTACCTGTCCCACACCATCGTGGATATTCAGGGCAAGGAGCGTGTGGAGAAAGCCATCGTGGCCGAGATCGGCCCCGACCGCAAGCCCATTCCCGGCACCGAGATGGAGTTTGATGTGGATACCATCCTGCTCAGCGTCGGCCTGATTCCCGAGAACGAGCTGACCAAGCAGGCCGGCATCGAGATGGACCCCCGTACCAAGGGTGCTGTGGTCTACGAGAACATGGAGACCAGCATCCCCGGCGTGTTTGCCTGCGGCAACGTGCTCCATGTCCATGACCTGGTGGATTTTGTGTCGGAAGAAGCGAAGACTGCGGGAAGAAATGCAGCAGAATATGTGAAGAACTTACAGGCAGATACAGACGATAAGGATAAATATAGCGGGGAAGAGGCAGCGGAGATTGTATTGAATCCGGTAGAAGGCGTGCGTTATACAGTTCCAAGTACCATTAATCCGGTTCATATGGATGAGAATCTTACGGTGCGCTTCCGTGTGGGCGGTGTATACAAGAACTGTTATGTGAGTGTATATTTTAATGAAGAACGTGTGATACATAAGAAACGTCCGGTTGTTGCACCGGGAGAGATGGAGCAGATTAAACTTACGAAAGAACAGCTTATGAAGTATCCGGGTCTTAAGACAATTACAGTAAAGATAGAGGAGGCGTAGAGGATGGGAACAGTAACAACGAGAGAACTGACATGTATCGGCTGTCCGATGGGCTGCCCTCTGATCGTGACAATGGAAGCCGGTGAAGTGATCAGTGTAACAGGAAATACCTGCAAACGAGGAGACGTATATGCAAGAAAAGAAGTGACCAATCCGACCAGAATCGTAACTTCTACGGTAAGAGTATCCGGCGGTGATGCGGATATGGTATCGGTGAAGACAAAGGAAGATATTCCGAAAGGAAAAATCTTCGAATGTGTGAAAGCACTGAAGAGTGTGGAAGTTCCGGCACCGGTAATAAACGGAGATGTACTGGTGAAGGATGTGGCCGGTACCGGTGTGGATATTGTGGCGACGAAAAATGTAGAATCTATATAAAATTTACAACCGCTACAAAATACATAATGGATATGAAATATACAAAATATGTGAAAATTTGCTATAATGGGTTCAGATTTAAAAAGATAAAAATGGAGAGATGATCGTGGAACCATATTATTATAGCAAGATGAACAAAGTACAGCAGGCAGCCTATCATGCAATTCGGCAGGGACTGCTTGAAATCTCAGATTCAATACAGATTCCAGGAATGGAGGCGGAGGAACTTTATAATGTATTCTTCCGCCTGCGTCTGGATCATCCGGAAATCTTCTGGGCAACCGGGTATAAGTACAAGTATTATCCGGATTCGCCCAATTTCATTTTTATCCCGGAATATTTATTTGATAAAAACAAAATAAAGGAACATCAGAAAGCACTGAAGTCCAGAGTAGAAAAGCTTGCAAGACCGGTAAAAGATAAATCCGAATGGGAAAAGGAAAAATATGTACATGATTTCATCTGTGAAAATGTACACTATGATAAATTAAAAAAGTCATATTCCCATGAGATCATCGGACCGCTCGGACAGGGTGTCGGGGTCTGTGAAGGAATTGCAAAATCAGTGAAAGTGCTGTGCGATGCACTCGGGATCTGGTGTATGATCGCAGTCTGCGGTAACAATCCGGAGAAAGGAATCAAATACCGTCATACTTGGAACATCGTCCGGATCAACGGACAGTACTATCATCTGGATACCACTTTCGATAAT